>Ga0307372_10012146_pt1 | contig 11359 bp, 8 predicted proteins | sample OX1MG_FD_202533 | JGI IMG/M metagenome (GOLD analysis project Ga0307372, IMG submission 202533) | Soil microbial communities from Risofladan, Vaasa, Finland - OX-1 | ecosystem: Environmental > Terrestrial > Soil > Coastal area > Acid sulfate soil | place: Finland: Risofladan, Vaasa | collected...
TGCACGAAGGTGAAGTCGCGGTTCAGCTGGACCCTGTAGGAGGCGCGCCTGGCAATCCCGGCCTGTGAACCGCCCGCCTTCATCATCAGCCGCATGTACCCGAGCGCCGGCGGCGCATAAACGGGGTCCGTCGTTTGCTGCTCGCCCGAGGGTGTGTGAGGGCGGTGTGTGCCCCCGGCAGGACTCGAACCTGCGACCCGCCGCTTAGAAGGCGGCCGCTCTATCCAACTGAGCTACAGGGGCTTGGGCCGGAGACTCACCGTAGCGGGGCGCACGGCGCACCTGGCCGTACAGGTACCTTTCAGGAGAGGTCCACCTCGATCGCCGTCGACTCGGGGTCGCAGGCGTGTCGCCCGACGAGGAACCGGTGGCGCCCCGAAGCCGGCCGTGACGTGTGCGCGACCGGGTCCCGCGTCTCGAGTCTCCGTCGCGGCACCCTGACCTCGAAGGTCTCCTTGCCGCCGGCGGCGACCTCGATTCTAGAGAATCCGACCAGCCGCGGCGGTGCCTCGGGATCCGGGAGCTCCGCGTACACCTGGACCACCTCGGCGCCGTCCATGTCACCGGTATTCGACACGGTTCCCGTGACGGTCACGCCGTCGTGCGCACTGAGCAGACCCACGTGGGTGAGGGCGAAGGTGGTGTAGGAGAGACCGAACCCGAACGGGAACGCCGGCTTGCGACCCGCCCTGGCGAGGTGCCACCAGCCGTGCCACCGGTCGTAGCGGAAGCTGGTGGCGTCGCGGTCGAACGCCGGCAGGTCGGCCTCGTCCACCGGGACGCTGAAAGGCAAGCGGGCTGACGGATTCACCTTGCCCAGAAGCACGTCTGCGAGCCCCGGGCCGGCCCGGCATCCTCCGTACCACGCCTGCACGATGGCGGCGACAGAGTCCGCCCACTCCGAGACGATGACCGCGCTGCCCGCCTGGATCACCACGACGGTTCGCGGGTTCTCAGCGGCGACGGCCCGGATCAGCTCGACATCGGGATCGGGCAGCCGGAGCGAGCTCCTGTCACCGCCGATGCTGAAACCCTTCGGTCGTTCGGAAAGTCGCTCGGGTGCATCGACCGATCGCAGATCACGCAGGGACGCTTCGTAGGCCTCGACGACGCCGGGTTCGTCCGAAGGTGGTAGCAGGTGCGCGAGCCCAGAGCCAGCATCGCCGATGTACTCGCCCTCGTCCCGGTAGGTGTATCCGGCTACCACCACGCACGCCTCGGCATTCGAGGCGAGGGTGACTGCCCGAGCAGTGTCGCTTCCGTCGTCGTAGCGGACCTCACCGGCGAACTCTGCGCGCAGGCCGTCGAGGATCGTGTGGCAGTCGAGGTCCCACACGTCGCTCGAACCACCGTCGCCCAAATTGACGGCGCCGGCCAGGCGGCCGAAGACGGCCACGGACTTGGTGGCGGAGGGCAGGGGCAGGACGGGCGTGCCTTCCACCGCCTCGTTTCGCAGGAGCACCACCGCACGACCGGCCACCTGGCGCGCAAGCTGCCTGTGCTCGTCACAGCCGACGACGCCGATCGGAGGCGCCGGTGCCCCGAGCATCTCGCCGAAGCGTAGAAGGCTCGAGACCACCCGGGTGACCGCCGCGTTGACGTCCTCCCATCTGGCGTCTCCGCGGTCGAGCGCGCCAGGAAGGTGCTGCGCCCGGACCATGCGGTACGGCATCTCGATGTCGAGACCTGCGCCCAGCGACTTCGCGGCGTCGCGCAGCCCGAGAATCCAGTCGCTGATGACGTAACCCTCGAAGCCCCATTCGCCGCGGAGCACATCAGTGAGAAGGTTCGTGCTCTCCGCGCACCAATCACCGTTGACGGAGTTGTAGGCCGACATCACGGCCGCGACGCCCTCGTCGACCACGCGGCGGAAGTGCGGGAGGTAGACCTCGTGAAGGGCGACCTCATCTACCTCGATGTCGACGCTGAATCGGGCATTCTCCATCGAGTTGCACGCGAAGTGCTTCACGCAGGCCATCACGTGGCGCTGCAGCCCTCGCGTGAGCGCGGCGCCCAGTTCGCCAACGTGATGAGGATCCTCACCGTAGGTTTCCTGCGCTCGACCCCACGCCGGATGGCGAAGCAAGTTCACGCACACAGCGCCGGTGAGGTTCGCGCCGAGAGTCCGCAGTTCACGCCCGATGGCCTCGCCGACGCGTTCCTCCAGAGCGGGGTCCCAGGTCGCGGCTCGAGCCATCGTGACCGGGAAGCACGTCGCGTTCCCGATCACCGCACCTCGCGGCCCGTCGGAGAAGGCGATGCCGGGGATCCCGAGCCGTTCGACCTGAGCGGCGACGAACGGTGCCTTGTGGTACCCGTTCTCCTGGTGCATGAACGCGAGGCCCGCCCAGGTCGGCGCGTCCCCGTCGAGGCACCACAGCCGCTCTTCTGGGGTCATCTGCGAAACGAGTTCGCCGGCTGCCGCGGCGGGCGCCATCCCGGAGGCTACGGCTGCGCGTGCTTCGTCGAACGTGCGGATGCTCACACGGTCATGATCGGTCGTGGACCACCGGTCGGTCCAGTGCGGTGCCGGCTAAGAGGCTCGCGCCATTGGCGGAGCAGAAGAACGCTGCTCAGCAGCATCCTTCTGCTCGGGCATTTCTGCGAACCTCTTTTAGGACGCCAGCAGGTCGCGGTTGGCGGTCTCCTTCGCGGGATTCCGAAGCTTTCCCAGCGCCGAACGTTCGATCTGGCGGATCCGTTCCCGGGTCAGGTGCATCGCCGCACCCACCTCTTCGAGCGTCCTCGGCTCGCCCTGATCGAGTCCGTACCTCAGGCGCAGGATCTCCCGCTCACGGTCCTCGAGTCCGGCCAGAAGCTTGTTGATCTCTGCGGGGAGCATCGACTGGGCGACCATGTCGAACGGAGACGGCGCGCCGGCGTCGGTCACGACGTCAGCCAGTTCGGTGTCGCCGTCCGCCCCCACCGGCATCGCGAGGCTGACGGGGTCGATCACGTACCGGAGCAGCACGGCGACATCCGCCTCGTCCATTTGGAGTTCCGCGGCCAGTTCCGCGGGGGACGGCTGCCTTCCGAGGCGCCCCTCGAGGTCGGTCCTGATACGGAGGACCCGCCGGATCTGATCGCCGGCATGGACAGGCAGGCGCACCATCCGGCCGGTGTTGTCTATGCCGCGGCCTATCGCCTGGCGGATCCACCACGTCGCGTACGTCGAGAACTTGAACCCCCTGCGCCAGTCGAACTTCTCGACGGCGTGCATGAGCCCGATGTTCCCCTCCTGAATTAGATCGAGGAGCGGCATATCCGACGACTGGTACTTCTTCGCAATCGACACGACCAGCCGCAGGTTGGCGTTGACGAACTCCTCGGTCGCGGCATCGCCGCCACGCGCGCGCCGCTTGAGGTCAGCCGCCGCCCGAGAGGAGGGCGTTCCGCCTCGCGCGGCCAACTCGGCCTTCGCCCGCCGCCCGTCTTCGATCCGCTGGGCGAGGCCGGCTTCGTCGTCTTTAGTCAGCAGCGGGTAGCGGCCGATGCCGTCCAGGTACACCCTCACGAGGTCCTGCTCGGCCCCGTCGGTGCGGCCCTTACCCATACTGGTGCGAACGCCGGACACACCTGAAATATGCCCAGCCGAGACTCCCTTCAGCCGTATGGCAGACTGGGCAACCCTTGGTGGCCGTAGCTCAGATGGTTAGAGCGCCAGGTTGTGGCCCTGGAGGTCGGGGGTTCAAGTCCCCTCGGTCACCCCAAATGGCAGCCCCTAGACCTTCAAGTAGGGTGGCTGCTTCAAATCGCGCCTCTAGCTCAACGGCAGAGCAACGGACTCTTAATCCGCAGGTTCCGGGTTCGAATCCCGGGGGGCGCACTCGGAAAAGTCCTGGTCACGGGCTTGCACTGCCCGAGCCGGGTGTGGAAAACCCACAATCTGACCCACTATCTTTTTCGGGGCTACCCTTTCGAACTACCCCTGACGTTGTCCAGCTGATTCAGAGCCTGAGATGGCAGCGTGCGGAGCACGCTCGTCGGCGACGACCATGACGAGGCGAGACCTAGTCAGCCGACAACTGCCGCCGACAACCTCTGCGACTTCCCCAGCGAAAACCGTGTGCACGACGCCGCCCCCGGTCATACCCTTTCGAGCGCGAGGGTCTCGAACTAAAACCCCACTATTAGACGCGACATCGAGCGAGGAGGACGACATGCGAATGCCCAGGTAGGTACCGGATGGACCGGTGCCGGAAAGGCCTCGCATGGACTATGGAGACGCCAAGGTCAAGACCATGGCGGAATCCCTTCTTCCTTCACGGCGTCGCAAGGGCGCCCGGGAGGACAAGCAGCTGGCTCATCGTCACCACCGCCGCCAGGTGGCGGAGCGGTTGGGCCAGTTGCGCTGGTGACTACGACGATCTCGTGCCGTCGGTCACCCACGGCGACAGCCGGCGTATCAACGAGATCAGATGGGAGCGCCGCGCCGCCGACAACACCTCGGCGGTGGAACGTTGGGCCGAAGCCCTCACCAAGGACGTGCCCAAAGGTGCGCGCGTCGCTTTCATGAAACGCCTCCTGCCGGACAATCTCATCGGCCGTCACGCCCTGACCCATCTCGACTTCCTCGACCGAGACGTCGACCATCGCCGCTGGCGGGCCGAGCGCGAGCAGTCCCGCCGGCGCCAAGTGGGAGAACTGACCGAGATCGTCGAGCGGCTCATCGGTATCGGGGCGCACGCCGAGATCAACATCGCCATCAAACGAGCCCACCGAGCTGGATACACGCGTAGCCGCTACGACCGGTCGGTTGGCACCCGGATTGAATGGGAGGAACAGAAGGACTGCTGTGCCAAACCCGTCCTTCTCGCCGGCTCCCACGACATCGACGCGTTCGTCCTGCGGGTAACCCACACCGAGCACACCGAGTGGGCTGACGCCATAAAGAAGCTGTCGAACCAACTCGGCGGGCAGTTCTGAACAGCTGAGCCGGTGGCGAAGCGACGTACCACCAGATTCGACGGCATCGTTCGGTTCAGAAAGGTTCGGCATTGTCGACCCGATCGTCTGGGACGCCATCGACGGGCCATTCGACATGGCCGAAGGGCGCACCTCCGCTTGTGTAGCCAACCACGAACATGCGGCCGTCGCAGTAGTTGATCCATTGGTCCGAAACATCGGCCACATCTGCGGGAGGCGGTGGCGGTCGTCTTCGAGCTGCACCCCTCCGTCGCTTGCTCATGGGCGCAGCGCGGCGACGACCGCCTCGGGGGAGTCGACCATGTCGGCTGTCGGGAAATATGACACTCGGTCGGCCACGTCGACGATCTCGTCCAGGAATGCCTCGTGCGCCCCGCGGCGGGGGTCCTCGACGGTTCCCTCCACGAAGATCACTGCGAACCGGGCGCGACGACCGTCGGGCTTGCGGCGGAGGACCCGGCCCATCCGCTGGATCATCTGGCGGCGAGAACGGCTGGCGCCCACGATGATGGCCAGATCTGCGGCCGGAACGTCGATTCCCTCGTCGAGTACACGGGGGGCCGACAGCACGGGCAGTTCGCCGGCCGCGAACTGACGCAAGGTCTCGCGCCGCACCTTCGAAGCCAAGGAGGAGTGCATGACGCCGGCGCGTAGGCCATACCTGCCCAGCACCAAAGCGGCGCGCTCGCTGGTCGCGATGCTCTGGGTGAACACGATCGTCCGATCGGCGTCGCGAGCGGCCGGGGCGACAAATGCGAGCGCGGCGTCCTTGGCCGGCGTGTCGGCCAGCAGGCGGCGCCGCTCCAGCATGGCCTGGCGGTAGGCCCGAGCCACCCCGGAGCCAGGACCCTCCTGGTCGGCGAGCATCGTCACCTCTCGTATGAAGGCGTCGAACGGCTCAGGCGTCACGCGCGCTTCACGGATCAGCCGGGCCCGCAGCTGCGCCATCAAGTCGGTCAGCTCGTCGTAGCACTCCTGTTCCACGGGCGAGAACCGCACCCCCACCATTGTCACTGTGAAGGGCGCCGTCACGCCGTCGCCGACCGCCCGGGCGTAGCCAAGGCGGAAGCAGTTCCCACCGAAGTACGGGTCGAGCCAGGCCAGGTTGCCGTCGTCGTCCCGGGCATATGTGGCGCTCAGCCCCAGTCGGCGGCGGAAGCGGTGATCGAGCCCCAGCCGATTGACCGCGCTGCCGTACCGGTGGCACTCGTCGGCGACGAGCAATCCACCCTGGCGTATCGGTTGGACGTCGAGGGAGCGGGCGGTGTTGATCACCGCCACCAGCACATCGTGGGTCGCCAGCGAATCGCCGGCGCCGGCCCCCATCCGCCCGACCCCGACGCCATCAGGGATGCGCCGGTCGAGTTCGGCCGCCCACTGGTGCTGCAGCTCGACGGTCGGCACCAGCACGAGGGCCTGGCCCCGGCGGCCGATCTCATCGAGGACGGCGGCCACCCCGACCATGGTCTTGCCCGCACCGGTCACCGCCTCCACCACTCCCCGCCCGCCGCGCCGTTCCCATGCGTTGAGGGCGTCGGCCTGCCACGCGTACAACCCCAACGAGGATGAAGGGCGAGTGGTGAAGGGGACGGGTGCGGCGACCGGCACGACCACTTTTTCCGCCGAAAACCAACGCGCCGGCGAGCCTCGATCGCAGCGAAAGCGGCCGTGCCCGGAGTACAAGGCGAACGACACGTCGCGCTCGGACGCGCCGAGCCGGTGAGCCAACTCTGCTGAGGTCACGCCATCGCCCGTTGACAGGACCGCGGCGATGTCGTCAGCGAGCAGCCGTCATTCCCCTTCGCCGCCGAGGTCGGTTTCGCTGTCCGTCGTGAGATCGACCTCCAGGCCGGCGACACTGATCTCGGGTTGGTAGGACGGGTCGAGCCGGCGCAGGTCCCACTCGTTGATCCAGGCCCGCACGTACTGGCGCATGCGGTTGGACGGGAGCCGCTCGAGGCCGGGCACGTCGGGTGGATTCCATCCGTAGGCCTCGCTGTGAATCTGCTTGAGCTGGGTGTAGGTGCGGTCCAGTTCCTCCCGTCCGGGCGGCTGAAGCTGCACCTGGTCGCGCTCGATGATCCGCATCCCGATCTCGGCCTGGCCGGCGAGTAGCTCATCCTCCAGCGTCCCCTTGGCGCGCAGGCGCTTCGGGATCAGGTCGACGTCGTTCTTTCCAACGAGCACCTGGGTCTCGAAGTCGTCGACGGTCGTGAGCACGGCCGCGATCGGCGCCGCCGGGTCGTCGCGATCTCCGCGGACCCACCTGGCCAGCTCGGCGTACGACTTGGCCCGCTGCAGAGTGCTGTAGCGGCCGATCAACTCCGCCTCGTCGAGCAGGACCACCCACCCGGTGTACCCGGCCGCTTGTATCAACCTGGACGCGAAACGGAACCGTTGCCGGAAGAGATCCCGCTCCTTGATCCCGGCCAGCCGGTAGGTTGCTGCCGCCCCCGCCTCTTTGAGCCGACGGCGCAAGTCGGCCACGGGTAACGGATCCCCGGCCCAGAAGCGCACGATCCGGTCGGTGAACTCCTCATCTCCTCGCCCGTACTCGTGAAGGAACAGCGTGGCGGCAAACCGGCTGTCGACGGGAGCGTCCTCCTGATGCGCCCACCGGTACAACTCCCTGTATCCGGCGGAGTCGAACTGCAGGCCAGCCGCGACCTCGTCGATGGCCGAGCCCGGGCGGCCCGGCACCATCGCCTGCTCGATGGCGGCCCGGAACACCTTGGCCGGATCGTGCAGCGGCGTCTCCTTGGAGATCACCACTTTGGAGACCACGAACCCATCCGACAGCGCGACGTGGGCCAAGTGCTCGAGCACGTGGCTCTTGCCGGTTCCGAACCCTCCCCCGATCAGCATCCCCCCTGGCGGGGGACCGTCCGGCAGCTCGCGGACAGCCCCCATCAGCTGGCTGAAGCGGTCCTCGACGCCTTGTTGCATCGACCCGAGCACGGTCACCGCGTCGCGGTTGGGTACACCAGCCCGCAACGCTTCCAGGGCCCGACGACGTTCCACGGACGTGGGGCCGCTCACGGTGCCCCCAGGCGGATCAGCGACGACAGCGGATTGTCCCGGTTGACGTCGCGTACCTCGTCGAAAATGCGCAGCTTGAGCGCTTGGTAGGCGTCGAGACCGCGGAACGTGTCCGAGAGGAACGCCATCGACGCCAACACCATGACGATGCAGTTGGCCATCTCATCGGTGTTGTCGACCAACTGGCGGAAGACTTCGTACGCGTCGAGGAGCGCGGCCTTCGTGTAGTAGTGACCATGGCGATCTTCGGGGCTGGGCCTCCGGGCGAACCCGAGCCGACGGATATCCAGCATCAGAGCCAACCCGGCCCGCTCGTTGACGGCCAGCCAGTGCGCGAGCGAGAACAGCATATGACGGGCGTTGTGCCGGCCGATTCTCCGGAAGATCAGCGCCGATTTCAATATCGAGATCTGCCGAAGGTCGCCTCGCAGCCAGTCGAGCACGGCTGCGTGCTCGGCGTCGACCACCTGGCCACTGCGCAGCTGCGCCTGGCACAACCGGAGCATTGCGGTCCGGAACTCCTGAACCATCGCGTAGTCGCGGTGGACCATCTCCTGAAGCTGTCGGTCGACATCGCGCTTCAGCTCCCGCGCGTCAACGCGGTAGTGCGATGCCAGCTGGTCCAGAGACACCGCGCCGTCGGGCGGCGACGGGTAGCCGGCGGCGGCCACGGCTCGCCGGGTCGCGACCACGGCCAGGTCGTCCCAATCGATCTGGCGGGCCACGTCGAAGAACACCTGCTCGAGCAGGTGCACTCTCGTATCAACCGCGTCGACCCGCGCCAACGCGTAGCCCGCGCTGCTTGCCGCGGCCGTGAACCGGTCAAGGAAGGCGGACGCCGAGTCGTCGTCTGATGGCACGACGAACTTCACCGCCGTCCCTCCCCCCTCCACGTACCCGTGCAGGTACTCGGCGTCGAGAAAGGCCACGTACTCGTCGACTGGGATCACGGCGAAGGCTCCTGGAACACCAGCCCCGCATACACTTTGGTCTGTCCGGTTCGGGTGACCGTCGTGAGAACCGCGCCGCTTCGGGTCAGGGCACTGGCCGGCAAGCCCATCCGGCGCCCGCTCTTGGTGTCGACCACGCCGGACTGATCGAGAAGATAGATGTCCCGGGCAAACTCCTGACGGGTGTAGTCCCGGGCGGTGCCGGGCAGCAGTGTCAGGACCTTGTGCACATCGACGAGCGTGGCCGGCCCCCCGGGTCGCAACCGCTTGGCCCCAACGACGTAGTCGTAGGCGTTGGCCAGGGTCTCGATGAATGCCTCCGCCTTGAACTTGGGCGGCCGCTGCTGCAAGGCGGCCAAATGGCGCACGACCACCGACGGCCGGATCCGGCGGTCCTTCTGCTTGTCCACGACCACCGTGGCGTCCGCCGCCGAGACCTGGACGATCGCCGGGTAGCACAGGATCCGCTCATCGGCCTCGAAGGCCTGCACACCCGCCTCGGCAGCAGAGGCGAGGAGCTCCTTGGTGTACTCGCCGGACGAAAACCACTCGCCGACGTCGAACCGCCACCCGCCCCGCAGCTCGTCAACCACCCCTGCCGCGTCAGCGACCAGCCCGGCTGCCGCGTCCATGGCCTGCTGCAGGTCCCGGATCTGCCCGGCGGCCGCCGCCGATTTGGCCTTCTTCGCCGCCTTTAGAACAGCACCGAGGGCACGGATCGTGGCGTCGGCATCTCGCTCCGCCTGCTGTAGTGCCTCCTCCAGGGTGATCGGCGCGGTGGTCATGGTGTTCCTCCATTTACATATTCGAGTTCGGGAAAAAGGACGAGCGCCTCGCCGCTCCCGTCCCGCGGGCTCAACTGGCCCGGGCCGCGCCGAACTTCGACGGCCACATCACCGGTCGCCGAGAAACCGAGCAACAGCGTGTCGTCCGGATTGGCGCCAGCAGCAAGGGCGACGGCCCGGACCGAGCCCCTCGTCGGTTGGGGCCCGTCGTGGGCGAGGGTGACCGGACCCCACCGGCTCGAAAAAGTCCTCCGAGCGAGCGGCGCCAGCCCTACGCCTTCGACGAGGCCGGCCGGGACGGCCGCCTCCGATCCCCGCAGGACGTCGTCGTCCACCTTGATCCAAAGCCAGAGCCGCTCGCTCGCTGATTCTTTGGCCGTCGACACTTCGGGTCGGGATTTTTTGGGGCGGGAAGCTTTCTTGGTCGGTCGCCGTTGCTCGCCACCCCAAGTGGACAGGCCAATCCGGCCCGACGTGGACCGGGAGAAGCGCTTGCTGCGGACGCACCGCTCGAGCGCTCCGGGTTCCAACGAGCGCCCGCCGGCCAGGAGGTCGCACTCGATCTGCTCCGCGGTCCGACCGCTGCCGTGGGCGTCGAGCACCCGTTCGACGGCGTCGCCGAGCGATCCTGTCACGAGCACTGCCAGGTCGTGTACGACGGTCGCCCCATTGGCCTGGAGCCATGCCACGAACTGGCCAGGGCTCACCTCCAGGTCGTCCAGCTCGGCCTGCAGATCCGGCAGTCGACGGACGCCACCATCAGAGGCAAGGCACGCTGCCGTCCGGCTGACTGCCGGGCGAGGCTCGACCGCGAGCCAACCCGGGAGGTGCGGGACCGGGTGGTAGGGGCCGGCCAACCAGGAAAGCAACTCGGCCTCCGGCGCCGTCGCCACGCCCAATCGCACCAGGACTTCATCCAGAGCCGAGGCCGTCGTGAGCCGTCCGAGGCTTCGTCTGGTCGCCTCGACCAGCCACGGCCAAGGGGGCGTCGTGGCTGCCGCGTCTCTCACCCGCGCGGCCGCCCGCTGCAGCTGGTAGCCGGCCAACTGTCCTGAGATCCCTTCCTCGCGGGCCAGGTCGGCTGTGGGTCGCCGGTCCCCGAAAGCCCAGCCAGTGAAAAGACGGATCCTGCGGGCGTCACCGGCACACTCGATCACGCTCCTGGCGCCGCCCTCGAGGTCGAGAGCCCAAGGGGCATGGGCCCGGAGGACCCGATCGGCCGCGGCACACACATCTGGCGGATGGTCACCGTTGCGCCGGTCCAGTAGCGCCTCCAGGATCGGCTTCGTTCCCGAAGTCCTCTCATAGTCGAGGAGCACCTCGACCTCTCTGCCAACTTCGGTCATCGCAGGCGCGTCAACAAGCCCTTCTCCGGCCATCGCCCGACAATAGCTACGTGCTCGACTCCCGCCGTGGATCCTGAGCCAGTCCGACCACTAACTAACTAACGAACTCCTTCGGGGCTACCCCTGTGCACTGACTCCCGGCATCGAGCTGTCCGGAAGGTTGGTCCTCGGCTCGGCCGCGTTCCTCTACGCCGACGACGACCCCCACGAACACAGTGGCCCTGCTAAGTCTGAGGTCTGAGGATCGGCAGCCGGCGTAAGGCAAGCCGGGTGGGACTGAGTGATACGACGGCTCCGGCTTCGAGGTCCTCGG
>Ga0307372_10012149_pt1 | contig 11355 bp, 10 predicted proteins | sample OX1MG_FD_202533 | JGI IMG/M metagenome (GOLD analysis project Ga0307372, IMG submission 202533) | Soil microbial communities from Risofladan, Vaasa, Finland - OX-1 | ecosystem: Environmental > Terrestrial > Soil > Coastal area > Acid sulfate soil | place: Finland: Risofladan, Vaasa | collected...
ACCTGAGCCGCGCGATCTCGTCGTCGCGGTAGCCCGCCCAGCGCATCACGTCATCGGTATGCTCGCCGAGACGCGGCGGCAGCTCGCGAATATCGGCTTTGGCGCCGTTGAGGTTGAGCGGCATATCAATCAGCCTGAAATCGGGAACCCGAAAATTTTCCGCCCGCTTGAGCATCCCGAGCGCCTCGACCTGTGGATCGTCGACCACCTTGTCGAGCGTATTGATCGGACCGCCCGGAATTCCGGCCGCGCGGATCTGCTCGAGCCAGTAGGCCGCCGGCTGCTTGACGATCTCGCGCTCGACGATCGCGCGCAGCTCCTCGCGATGCTCGACGCGCGCGGCGTTGGTGGCGTAACGCGGATTCTCAAGTAACACTTCAAGTCCGAGTAGCGCGCACAGCCGCGCGAACAGCCGATCGTTGCCGGCCGCGATGAAGACCTCGCCGTCGGTGCATTTGAAAGCCTGGTAGGGAGCCAGAATCGGCGACGCCGAGCCGCACTTCTCCGGCAGCTTGCCGGTCGCGATGAAGTTGGCGAGCTGCAAGGTGTTCCAGGTGATGCCGACTTCGAGCAGGCTGGTGTCGACCTTGGCGCCGCGTCCGCTCGCGTGGCGATCGAGCAGCGCGGCCAGCACGCCCATGCATAGCCACATCCCGGCGCCCATATCGATGAGCGGAATGGCAATCCGCGACGGCGGATCGCCCGGATAGCCGGTCGAGGTCATCGCACCCGAATAGGCCTGCGCGACCGGGTCGTAGCCGGGGAGATCCTTGAGCGGGCCTTTCTCGCCGAAGCCGGTTATCGAGCAATAGATCAGGCGCGGATTTTCGGCCGCCAGAGCCTCGTAGCCGAGGCCGAGCTGCTCGGCGCCGCCGGGCTTGAGCGAATGGGCGAAGACGTCGGCCTTTGACGCGAAGCGCCGCACGATCTCGCATCCCGCCGGCTGTTTCAGATCGACGCAGACGCTGCGCTTGTTGCGATTGAAGGCCAGGAAGGCCGCCGACTCGCCGTGCGCGATTGGCGCATAGCGGCGCACGTCGTCGCCGCCGTGCGGCCGTTCGACCTTGATTACGCTGGCGCCGAAGTCGCCCAGCGATTGCGTGCAGTACGGTCCCGCGATGTTCTGGGTGAGGTCGATGACCGTTAATCCGTCAAGCGTTTTCGACATTAGATCTGCGCTCCGTATCCTTCAGCGGCCTCATATCAATCTCTCAAGTCGCCGGACCCCAATTGGTTGAGAGCGGCCCGCATGTTAGCGTCCCCATTGGCTGAAGTAGCGGTGGAGGGGGAAACATGCTTCGCAACTGTCTTGGTTTCGTGCTGGTTCTCAGTCTTCTGAGCAGCGTAGCGCTCGCCGCGCCGCCGTCCGATTCGGCTCAGCCGGCGGCTCTTCCGATCCTGACCCAGGATCAGGCGTCCATCTATCTTGCCTGTCTCGAGGAGTCCTCTCTGGCCAGCTCCAAGGACGGCAATCCATTGGGCGCTATCAATAAACTCAACGCGCTGTGGGTCAAGACTGTGAAGCATACCTCGCTCAAGGGGATCACGATGCTGCAGCTCGCGCAAATCACCGACAACTCGATCAGAGCCCTGGCCGGGGTGCAGTTCGGCAACCCGAGCCAGACCGGCAAGGTGTGGCGGGAGTTCGCAACTAAGACTCCCTCCGAATGCCTGACTACCGCCCAGCTGTTGCAATAGCAGGATACGCCGCGGAGCGCCGTTCAGCCGCGCAGGAAGTCGAGATGCAGGCGGTTGAACTCCGCGACTTCCTCCCATTGCGGCCAGTGGGCGCTGTTCTCGAGCACCACCATCCGATGGTTCGGGATAATCCGGGCGCTCTCGCGCGCCACCTCGACCGAACGGCCGGGGTTGTGACGGCTCCACAGGACCAGCGTCGGGCACTTGATTGAGCGCATCTGCTCGGGGTCCCAGGCGCCGCTGGGATGCTCCTGGAGCGCCGCGCCGAACACCACCTCGGAGATACGCTTGAGCGTCGCGCCCATCCCGGGCTGCGAGTAAATCTTGTAGCGCGCGTCGATCAGCTCGTCGGTGACGCTCGTGGCCGGCTCGTACATCAGCCACTCAAGGCGTTTCTTGACGGTTTCGCGAGTGACGCCGCCGGCCGCGGCGCGCGAGCGCTCGAGCGCGTCGCGAAGCTCCTCGCGCCCCTTGGCGTCGCGCGGCCCCAGCATCCCGGTGTTCAACACCAGCTTCTGCACCCGTTCAGGAAAGCGCGTGGTGAACCGGATCGAGACCATCGCGCCCAGCGACTCGCCCGAGAGGATCGCGCTGGGGGCGCCGATCGCGTCGAGGAAATCGCGCAGATGATCGGCGAAGTCATCGAGCTCGTAAGCGATATCGGGCCGGTCGCTGAAGCCGTGACCGATCATATCGATTGCATAGACGTGAAAATGTTTGGCGTGCTCGACCAGATTGCGCGAGTAGGCTTCGCCATGGCCGCCCGCGCCGTGCAGCAGGATTAGCGGGGTGCCCGAGCCGGCCTCGAGCGCACGCGTGCGGACCGAGCCGGCGCGGTAAAAAGTCTGCTTTACTTCAGAACCCATCAAGGCAACCCAAATCGACTCCATCACATCCTCCCGAGCGCGGCCGCGCCGCGCTGGACTAGAATCTCGCCCGACAAATTACCCGGATACGACGACGCTGAACAGTTCTCAGCGGCGGGCCAGCGCGGGCGCGCCCGATTGGACCGCACGATGCGATCCTTCGAAGGCCGGCGCCACCCGCTCCATGAACATTGCCATCTGATCGCGCACCATTTGATGCGGCTTGCGCCCGAAACTGAAGCCGACCACCACTTCGTCGACACCCGCGCTCTCGATCACCTTGAGATCGGCAATCACCTTGTCCGGCGGACCGATCGAGACCGAGCTCGAAACGAAGGTCTCGGCGCGCATATTTTTCACCGCTTCGACGATCGTCAGGAAGTAGCGGTAGTGGGGCGGAATTTTTTCCGGATCGGATGGCAGCGCCGGCAGCAGCGCGTCGCGAAAATAGCTGACGATTCGCTCCCGGCCGTACTGTTCGTCGCCGGGCCCGGCGCACAGGTGGACATAGACACTGCACACCACGCGGCGGCGCGTGCGGCCGTATTTCGCGCATTCGTCCTGGTAGGCGCGCACCCCGGCCTCGAGACTGCCGTACGCCATCGCCGCCGAGAACGGCGCGTAGACGATATGCCAATCGTGCGCCGCGCCGAGTTCCATGCTGGGCCGCGAAAAACAGGCGACGTAGGGGCGCATCGGCTTCTGCAGCGGCTTGGGCACGATATCGACATCGTGGAACTGATAGTAACGCCCCTCGTGCGACCAACGCCCGCGCTCGGTCCACGCCCGCCAGATAATCTCCATGCCTTCGGCGAAGATGGCCACGGAATCGTCGTACGGCGCGCCGAAGGCCGCATACTCGGCCCGGTCGTAGCCGCGGCCGGCGGCGAAATCGACCCGCCCGCCGGACAGCAGATCGAGCGTGGCCCAATCCTCGGCGACCTGCAGCGGATGATGGATCGGCAGCAGCACCACCGCGGGCGCCAGCCGAATCCGCCGGGTCGCGCCGGCCAGCGCCGCCAGCATCACCTGCGGCGAGGAGTTGACGCCGAAATAGTTCAGGTGATGCTCGCCGATCCAGGCCGAGTACATGCCGAGCTCCTCGGCCAGCTTCACCTGCTCGTAAATCTCGACGATCGCCTGCTCGGGCGAGCGCGGATTGTTCGGATAGCGATTGTCGCTGAGCGTGAAGTAGCCGAGTTCCAAGCGAAGCTTCTCCTTCGGAGCCTCAGCCACGCTTACTCCGATGGCGGAAAGCGGGTCAACCACGCCCGCCGCGGCGTCGATCGGCGGTCAGGCGAAGTGGCGCTCGATATAGTCGATCGCGCCTTCGAGGTCGGGCAGGATCTTGGTGCAGAAGCGCACCATCCAGGGCGAGCAATCCTGGAAGCTCAGCGGGCTGAAGGCGATCACGAACTTGCGCAGATCGTGGCTCGCATAGAACACCTCCATCGCGGTGCCGAGCGAGGCCTTGCAGTAGTTGACCAGCAGCAGGTCGGCCTCGCGCACATCCTGCAGATCGAACTCGACGATTTCGTTGGCCGAGTCGATTTCGTGGTCGCGGAAGCTGCGTCGCAGCGGGTCGAGCAGGATGAAGCGGCCGGCCAGCCGCTCCTTGGCGCGCGTCCGCCAATCCTTGGCCGCAGCCGGCGCCGCGTCCATGATCGGGCCGCATAGATAGATTTTCTTCACCGAATCCGCCACGGTTTCCCACCCCCGCACCACGATCAGCGGGGAAACGAATGTTCCATCGCCGGCGCTCGACCGTCAAGCCGTAAAAATCCCTGCGGTTCGGGTTTCATCTGGATAATCCAGATGGCAAACTCGTGGCGAGCAGTCCCTGCAATGGCCAAATTGGCACCGATAAACCACGACTCCGGCACGGAGCACGCTGCCGCCGAGCGCGAGGCGCTTCAGGGCGTCGCGCTGACCAAGGCCTATGGCGGCCGGGCGGTGGTCGACGACGTCGCGGTGAAGGTGAATCGCGGTGAAGTGGTGGGCCTGCTGGGACCCAACGGCGCCGGCAAAACCACCACCTTCTACATGCTGGTCGGGCTGGTGAAGCCCGATAAGGGCAGCGTGATGCTGGGTCCCGACGACATCACCACCCTGCCGCTCTACCAGCGGGCGCGCCGCGGAATCAGCTACCTGCCGCAGGAGCCCTCGGTGTTCCGCAAGCTGACCGTCGAGCAGAACCTGCTGGCGGTGCTGGAGACCCTGCCGATCACCGCCAAGGAGCGCCAGTCGCGATTGCAATCGCTGCTCGACGAGCTGGATATCGCGCGGCTGGCCCGTTCGCGGGCCGGGGTGCTATCCGGCGGCGAGCGGCGCAAGGTCGAAATCACGCGCGCGCTGGTGCTGGAACCGCGCTTCCTGTGCCTGGACGAGCCGTTCGCCGGCATCGATCCGATCACGGTGGTCGAGATCCAGCGGATTATCACCTATCTGAAGGAACGCGGCATCGGCGTACTGATGTCCGATCACAACGTGCACGAGACCCTGTCGATAATCGACCGCGCCTACGTTATCCATGCCGGCAAGATCCTGTTCGAGGGCGGGCCGCACGAGATCGTCGACAGCGAACAGGTGCGCCAGGTCTTCCTCGGCGAGCGCTTCAAGCTGCATTAGACGCCGCCCCGCCCACCTCACGCGCGCGGTTCGATCACTTCCAGACCGTTCATGTAAGGGCGCAGGACCGGCGGAATCGTGATGCTGCCGTCTTCGCGCTGATAATTCTCGAGCACTGCGATCAGTGTGCGCGGCAGACCGAGGCCCGAGCCGTTGAGCGCGTGGAGCAACTCCGGCTTTGCGCCCCTGGCCGCGCGAAAGCGGATCTGTGCGCGGCGGGTCTGAAAATCGGTGCAGTTTGAGCAGGAGCTGACTTCGAGCCATTCGCCGACGCCCGGCGCCCACATCTCGAGGTCGTAGGTCGCGGCGCTCGCAAAGCCCAGGTCGGCGCTGCAAAGCTGCACGACGCGAAACGGAATCTCCAGCCGGCGGCAGATCTCGGCGGCGTTCTCGACCAGCAGGTCGAGTTCCTGGTCGGAGCTCTCGGGCCTCACCAGCTTGACCATCTCGACCTTGTCGAACTGATGGCCGCGCTTAATGCCGCGCACGTCGCGCCCCGCCGACATCTTCTCGCGCCGAAAGCAGGGGGTGTAGGCGGTCAGGTAGATCGGTAGCCGCTCGGCGTCGAGAATTTCGTCGCGGTACAGATTCGTCAGCGGCACCTCCGCAGTCGGCACGAACCAGTAATCCTCCTCGATATCGCGATACATGGTGTCGCCGAACTTGGGCAGATGGCCGGTGCCGATCACGCTGGCGGTGTTGACCATCAGCGGCGGAATGATTTCGAGGTAGCCCTGCTCGCGCGTCTTGACGTCGAGCATCCACGCGATCAGCGCCCGCTCCAGGCGCGCGCCGGCCCCCACCAGGACGTAAAAGCGCGTGCCCGAAAGCTTCACGCCGCGATCGAAATCGATAATCCCGAGTCGCTCGCCGAGCTCCCAATGAGGCCGCGCTTTGAACGGCAGCTCGCGCACCTCGCCCTCGCTGCGCACGATCTTGTTGTCGGCCTCGCTGCGGCCGACCGGCACGTAGGGACGCGGCAGGTTGCGCAGGTTGAGCATCAGCTCTTCGAAGCGTTTTTCGATTTCGGCCAGCCCCTGCTCACCGGCGCCGATACGGTCGCCGAGCGCGCGCATCCCGGCGCGCTTCGCCTCGCGCTCTTCCGCACTGGCTTTGCCCAGTTCCCGGGAGACGCGGGTGCGCTCGGCGCGCATCTCGTCGAGTTCATGTTGCGTGCGGCGCCGCTCGGCGTCGCAGGCGATGACCCGATCGATCTCGCCCGGGTCGACGCCGCACTTGGCCAGCTCCGCCTTGACGAAATCCCCCTGTTCGCGAATCAGCCTGATATCAAGCATCAGAAAGCGTCCTTCAACAATTCGATTTGCGCCTGTTCCCCGTCCATGCGGATCGCCACCACGTCGAAGCGAACCGGATAATCGTGGGCCCGGGCGCGGGCGACGTAAATCTCCGCGGCGCGGCGGATGCGGCGCTGCTTGCGGTCGTCGACCGCCTCTTGCGGAGTCCCGGTCGACAGGCCGCGGCGCGCCTTGACCTCGACGAACACCAGCGTCCCGCCCTCGGCCGCGACCAGATCGATCTCAGCGCCGGCCGCGCGAAAGTTGCGCCGCAGGATGCGGTAGCCGTGGCGCTTCAGATAGCGCTCGGCGTCGCGCTCGCCGCGCCGGCCGAGTCCCTGGCGCCCGCCCTCGTCGACGACTCCCGCGACCCGGCGCAGGTTCGCGACGATCCGCGCCATCAGCCCGCGAATCATTCCAACTTTAATATGCCGAACCGGCGCGAAACGGAACCGTCTCGCGCTTATCGTACGCCCTGACATCGCGCGGGCCCCATGTTACGATTCATCCGCATGGCCCAGCATCGAATCACCCGTGAGCAGGTGATCCACGTCTCCGAACTGGCGCGGATCGAACTGACCGAGGCCGAGCTCCAGCAGCTCGAAACCGACCTGAGCAATATTCTCGAGTACATCGACAAGCTCGACCAGCTCGACACCGCGGCGGTGGAACCGACCTTCCAGGTGGGCGATCCCGGCACGCCGTGGCGCGAGGATACGGTCACCAACCATCCGCAGCCCGACGCGATGCTGCACAATGCGCCGGCGCGCGAGGGGCGGTTTTTCAAGGTTCCCAAAATCATCGACTAGCCGCACTGGCCCTGCACTATCCTTCGACGACGCCATCGGACCGACCCAAAAATGACCGAACTGCATAAACTGACGATCGCGCAAGCCGCGCTGCATCTGAGCGAGCGGCAGATCTCCGCACGCGAACTGACGCGCGCCTGCCTCGACCGCATCGCCGCGATCGATTCGCGCCTGCACGCCTTCCTGACCGTCTCGGAGCCCGAGGCGCTGGCGCAGGCCGATGCGGCCGACCTCAGACTCAAGGCCGGCGGCGCGCCGGCGCTGTGCGGCATCCCGCTCGCCATCAAGGATATCTTCTGCACGCGCGGCGTGCGGACCACCTGCGCCTCCCGCATCCTGGAGAATTTCGTGCCGCCCTTCGACGCCACCGTTATCGAACGGCTGCGCGCCGCCGGCGCGGTGTTTCTCGGCAAGACCAACATGGACGAGTTCGCGATGGGCTCCTCGACCGAGAACTCGGCCTTCGGTCCGACCCGCAACCCGTTCGACCTCGAATGCGTTCCCGGCGGATCCTCCGGCGGTTCGGGCGCGGCGGTGGCGGCCGACGAATGTATCGCGGCGCTCGGCACCGACACCGGCGGCTCGATTCGCCTGCCGGCCGCGTTCTGCGGCATCGTCGGGATCAAACCGACCTACAGCCGCGTGAGCCGCTACGGCGTGATCGCCTACGCCTCGTCGCTCGACCAGGTCGGGCCGTTCACCAAGAGCGTCCGCGACGGCGCGATCATGATGCAGGCGCTGGCGGGCGTCGATCCGCGCGATGCGACCTGTTCGGCGCGCGCGGTGCCCGATTACGCGCGCGCGCTCACCGGCGAGGTGAAGAATCTTCGCATCGGCGTGCCCCGCGAGTACTTCGTCGAAGGGATGCAGCCGGAGGTCGAGCGCGCGGTGCGCAGCGCGCTGGCGAACTACCGCGAGATGGGCGCCGAGACCGTCGAGATCTCGCTGCCGCATACCGAGTACGCGATCGCCGCCTATTACCTGATCGCGACCGCCGAGGCGAGCGCCAACCTGGCGCGCTACGACGGCGTGCGCTACGGCCTGCGGGTCGAGGCCGACGACCATATCGAACTCTACAATCGCAGCCGCGACGCGGGCTTCGGCGCCGAGGTCAAGCGGCGCATCATGCTCGGCACCTTCGCGCTCTCGGCCGGCTATTATGACGCTTACTATCTGAAGGCGCAGAAGGTCCGCACGCTTATCCGGCAGGATTTCGAGCGCGCTTTCGAGCGCTGCGATCTGATCGCGACGCCGACCACGCCGGCCACCGCCTTCCGGATTGGCGAGAAGACCGCCGATCCACTGCAGATGTATCTGTCCGATATCTTCACTATCTCGGTTAACCTCGCCGGACTGCCCGGGCTGGCGATGCCGTGCGGCTACGACCAGCACGGCATGCCGGTCGGCCTGCAGTTGGTCGGACCGCCGTTCGGCGAGGAAACCCTGTTGCGTGCGGGCGACGCCTTCGAGCGGGCCTTCACGCCGCGCCGGCCGGCATTGTAGCGGGGGGCTCACGATGGCTTCAGAAGCATACGAGGCGGTAATCGGACTCGAAGTCCACGCCCATCTGAATACCGACTCGAAGCTGTTTTGCGGTTGCACGACGAAATTCGGCGCGCCGCCGAACGACAACGTCTGCCCGGTATGCATGGGGATGCCGGGGGTGCTGCCGGTGCTGAACCGGCGCGTGGTCGAGCTGGCGATTCGGATGGGGCTCGCGGCGCATTGCGAGATCGCGCGATTCTCGGTGTTCGCGCGCAAGAGCTACTTCTATCCCGATCTGCCCAAGGGCTATCAGATAAGCCAGTACGAGCTGCCGCTGTGCCAGGGCGGCTACGTCGAACTGCCCCGCAACGGCGGCGACGGCGCGCCGCACCGCATACGCCTGGTCCGAATTCACCTCGAAGAGGACGCCGGCAAAAATATCCACGAGCACGATGCCAGCCTGATCGATTTCAACCGCTCGGGCGTGCCGCTGGTCGAGATCGTCAGCGAACCCGACCTGCGCTCCGCCGCCGAGGCGGTCGAATATCTGCACGAGCTGCGCTCGATGCTGGTCTATGTCGGCGCCTCCGACGGCAAGATGGAAGAAGGCGGCTTGCGCTGCGATTGCAACGTCTCGGTGCGGCTGCGCGGCGCTGCGGAATTCGGCGTCAAGACCGAGATCAAGAATCTCAACTCGCTGCGTTTCGTCGAAAAGGCGATCAATTACGAAATTAAGCGGCAGATCGAGATTATCGAGTCGGGCGGCCGTATTATGCAGGAAACCCACCTGTTCGACCCCGAGCGCGAGGTGACGCGGCCGATGCGCTCGAAGGAGTTCGCCAACGACTACCGCTACTTCCCCGAGCCTGACCTGCCGCCGCTGCGTGTCGCGCCGGCGCTGATCGAAGAGATCCGGGCCACGATGCCCGAGCTGCCGGCCGAGCGCCGTGCCCGCTATGGGAGCGAGTTCGGACTGAGCGGCTACGAGGTCGGCGTTCTGACCCAGGAACGCGAGGTCGCCGATTACTTCGAGTCGATGATCCCCGGGCTCGCCAATCGCAAGAGCGCCGCCAACTGGGTGATGACCGAGGTCCTGCGGATCGTGAACGAGAGCGGCAAATCGATCGGTGAGGCAGTGCCGCCCCCGGCCCAGACCGGCGCGCTGCTCAAGCTGGTCGAGGAACAGAAGATAAGCCTCAACGCCGCGAAGGCGGCGTTCGCCGCGATGGTGAAGTCGGGCAAGAGCGCCGCCGCCACGATCGAAGAGCTGGGGCTGTCACAGGTCTCCGACGAATCCGCGATCGCGTCGGCCTGCGACGCGGTGCTGGCCGCCGAACCCGACAAGGTTGCCGAGTATCGCGCCGGACGCGACAAGCTGTTCGGTTTCTTCGTCGGTCAGGTGATGAAGGCGATGGGCGGCAAGGCGAATCCCAAGGTAATCAACGAGGTCCTGCGCAAGCGGCTGCAGGGCTGATTGCGATCGCCACGAAATCGCCGCAGCTGACCGGCCGGCGCTCTAGAACGGATAGTTGACGCCCGAGAACACCGCCAGGCCGTCATTGGCGTAGCCGAAATCCAGGAAGCCGACGACGTACGGCAGCGCGATGGCGCGCAGGCCGAGGCCGCCCGCCGGATGCAGCGCATCGATGCGGACCGGATTGCTGCTGGCGACGTGGTAGACGCGCCCCAGGTCGATGAACGGGGCGGCCTCCAGCGTGCCGTGGGTGTTGAAGACGTTGGCCTCAAAGATCCGCGTGCGCAGCTCGACGTTGGCCGACTCGAGATTGTTGTCGACGTAGCGGCCCGCGCCGTAACCGCGCCAGGTAACCTGATCCGACAGCGGTATCCCCAAATCGCTGACCTGGCCGGGTCCGTCGCCGCCCAGCCAGCTCATCTCCCAAAACGGAGTCTCGTTACCGGCCGGCACGTAACGCACATACATATTGCCCGCCAGCGTCATCCGGCTGTTGAGCGGAATATAGTGGCGCGCGTCGAACCCGAACTCGCTGTACGAGTACGAGCTGCCCAGCGCGCGGTCGGCGTCGCCGGCGAAAAAGCTCAGCAGCGAGCCGTGGGTCGGCACCTTCAGCGAATCGCGGGTGTCGTACGTCGCCATCAGGCGTCCGAGCAGCACCGTGCCGCCCTGGATGCCTTTCACATTCGGGAACAGGGTTCCCAGCGACGGGATGCTGTTGAACGCACCATGGAGGATACGCACCCAGCGCGGGCGGAAGTACGCCGCCACCTGGATGTTCTCGGTCAGGTTCACCCCGAGCAGCATGTCGCTGTAGACCTGTTCGGTCATGTAATTGGTCTGATTGTTGAAACTCGAATTATTACCGATGCCAAAGAAACGTTCGGTCGGATCGCGCTCGTACATGAAATGGATCTGCACCGAGAACCAGTGCTTTCTTTCCAGTCCAGTGGCGTAGTCGAGCTCGACATGACTAGCCATTCTTTGCGAAGCGCCGGCTATCGCGAACCACTCCGTGTTCTCTGAGGGGTATGCGAAGTAACGAAACGCGCTGCCCACACCGAGCGTGGTATTAACATTAAAGTCGGGGGCGAAGATCG
>Ga0307372_10012150_pt1 | contig 11352 bp, 8 predicted proteins | sample OX1MG_FD_202533 | JGI IMG/M metagenome (GOLD analysis project Ga0307372, IMG submission 202533) | Soil microbial communities from Risofladan, Vaasa, Finland - OX-1 | ecosystem: Environmental > Terrestrial > Soil > Coastal area > Acid sulfate soil | place: Finland: Risofladan, Vaasa | collected...
CAGCATTCACCCGATTACCCGGAGTCTCGAACGTATCGAGAGTATCTTCCACGCCGCCGGCTTCAAAGTGGCCGAGGGCCCGGAAGTCGAAGACGATTTTCATAATTTTGAGGCGCTTAACTTTACACCGGATCATCCGGCGCGAGCCATGCTCGACACCTTCTACCTCAAGAACGGAAAACTGCTGCGCACCCATACCTCGCCGGTACAAGTGCGCGTCATGCAGGAATGCAAACCGCCGTTACGCATCATCGCGCCGGGGCGCGTGTACCGCTGTGATTCCGACCTCACCCATACCCCGATGTTTCATCAGGTAGAAGGCCTGCTGATAGATGAGAGTGTGAGCATGGCCCACTTGAAAGGCATACTTACGGATTTTATCCGGGCTTTTTTTGAAGCACCTCTCAAGATACGTTTCCGGCCATCGTATTTTCCATTCACTGAACCTTCAGCGGAAATGGACGTGGAATGCGTCATGTGCCACGGCAACGGTTGTCGCGTGTGCGGCAACACAGGTTGGCTGGAAGTGCTGGGCTGTGGAATGGTGCATCCACAAGTATTCGCGCACGTCGGCATTGACAGCGAACGGTGGAGCGGTTATGCATTCGGTATGGGTGTGGAACGGCTTACCATGCTGCGCTATGGGGTCAATGACCTGCGTTTGTTTTTCGAAAATGATTTACGCTTTCTCGCACAATTTCGCTGAACACCCGGCGTACCTATGAAAATCAGCGAACACTGGTTACGTGAATGGGTGAACCCCAAGCTGGACATACAGCACCTTGCTGAGCAACTCACACTTGCGGGCTTGGAAGTCGAATCCATCAGTCCCTGTCTGGCAAACTTCAGCCATGTGGTGGTGGGTGAGGTGCTGGAGATGATTTCGCACCCGCATGCGGACAAACTCAAAATCTGTACCGTAAACAGCGGCAAGCAGAAATTCCAGGTTGTTTGCGGTGCGCCCAATGTGCGGGCCGGCATGCGTGCCCCACTGGCGCCGCCTGGAGCCGTGCTACCGAATGGCCTCAAGGTCAAAGCCGTCACACTGCGCGGCGTGGAATCTCAGGGCATGTTGTGTTCCGCGAAAGAACTGGGCTTGGCCGAAGATTCTTCAGGTCTCATGGTGCTACCAACTGACGCGCCTGTGGGCAAATCCATGGCCGGGTACCTGAATCTGCCGGACGCTGTGTTGGATATCAAATTGACGCCCAATCGCGGCGATTGCCTGAGTGTGGCTGGGCTCGCACGGGAAGTGGCCGCCATCAACCGCCTGCACGTGAAGGTGCCGCGCATCACGGCCATCAAGCCACGCTGTGCCGGTCGTCTGTCGGTGGCGCTCAAAGCAAGCGCTGGGTGTCCAATATATGTGGGACGGATAATTCAAGGTCTGCGAACAAACATCACCAGCCCGTTATGGCTAACCGAACGGCTGCGGCGGGCAGGCTTGCGCCCGATTCACCCGGTAGTTGATGTCACCAACTATGTGATGCTGGAATTGGGCCAACCCCTGCATGCTTTCGATTTGCGATACCTTGAAGGCGGCGTTGTGGTGCGCTGGGCGCGGGAGGGCGAACTACTCACCTTGCTGGATGGACGCCGCATCACACTGTCAAAGGATGTGCTGGTCATTGCAGATCACAACAAGGTCAAAGCACTGGCTGGCATCATGGGCGGTGAGGATTCGGGTGTCACTGGCGACACCGTGGACATCTTTATCGAAAGTGCATTCTTTATGCCCCAGGCCATCGCAGGAAGGGCACGCCGCTTCGGTCTGTCTAGCGAGGCCGCGCACCGGTTTGAACGGGGAGTAGATCCCGCACTGCCGCGTCGCGCCCTGGAGCGTGCCACCACGTTGGTGTTGGCCATTGCTGGCGGTCTCCCGGGACCGGTGGTGGAAACGCGTGCCGCAGCGGAGATACCCAAACCCCATTCGGTGCTATTGCGTCGGGAGCGACTGACTGAACTTCTAGGGGCAGCCATCCCTGATCGGGAGGTCGGGAGTATCCTGCGGCGTCTCGAGATGAAACTCAAAACCGCAGCGGGAGGTTGGCAAGTTACTGCACCCAGCTATCGCTTCGATATCAGCCGGGAAGAGGACCTCATCGAGGAAGTAGGGCGCATGCGGGGTTTTGACCGCATTCCCGCGACCCCCCTGATCGCCGCGGTACAGCCCGGCCAAGCGGATGAGCAGCGCCTCAGTCCTAACCGCTTGCGGGAAACCTTGGTGCAGCGGGGTTATTCGGAGGTGATTACCTACAGTTTCGTACCACGGCAGTTAGATACTTCGCTGGCTGGGGACGGAATTGCCGTCGAACTGGAAAATCCCATTTCCGCCGAGATGTCGCAGTTGCGCCGTTCCCTATGGCCGGGGCTTATACAGACCCTCCGTTACAACCTCAACCGTCAACAAGAGCGAGTACGAATCTTCGAGTTTGGTCGTAAGTATTCTATGCAAGGTAATGATATTAAAGAAAAAAATCTCATTGCCGGTCTGGCCTATGGCCGGGTGGAACCGGAGCAGTGGGGAATGCCAGAAAGAGCTGTCGCCTTTGAGGATATGAAGTCGGATGTACAGGCGTTGCTTGCCCCGGGAAACTCACCACCCAGTTTTGTGCGCACCCCGCATCCGGCATTGCATCCGGGCAGGAGTGCCGCTATTTGCCTGGGCGAACACCGGTGGGGCTGGTTAGGGGAATTGCACCCTAAGCTGGTACAGCAACTGGATCTGCCGTCACCGGCAATCCTCTTCGAACTGGACCGCCAGGCGCTCGCCACGGCGCGTGTGGTGCCGGTTTTTGCGCCTATTTCCCGTTACCCAGCCGTACGCCGTGATATCGCCGTGGTAGTGCCTGAGAGCGTCACAGCGGCCGCGCTGCAGGCTTGTGTGATCGAGGCAGCATCGAGCTTGCTCCACGAAGTACGCATATTTGACATATATCGTGGACCCGGCATAGATTCTGGACGAAAAAGTGTTGCTTTAGGCTTGATTTTACAAGACTCTTCGCGCACCCTAACAGATAAAGCTGCCGATGCGGTTATGTCCAAAATCATCGAGCAACTTCGGCTCAAATTGGGTGCAACAATAAGAGACTGAGCATGGCACTGACCAAGGCGGAAATGGCCGAGGCCTTGTTTGAGGAATTGGGGCTCAACAAGCGGGAGGCGAAGGAATTGGTGGACCTCTTTTTCGAGGAAGTCCGCCTTGCCTTGGCCGAGGGGCAGCAGGTCAAGCTTTCGGGCTTCGGAAATTTCGACCTCCGGAGCAAGAACCAACGGCCCGGCCGTAATCCAAAGACCGGAGAGGAAATCCCGATTAGCGCCCGGCGGGTGGTCACCTTCCGTCCGGGACAGAAGCTCAAGGCACGGGTAGAGGCTTATGCTGGAAGCCGGGAATAATAGCGAGCTCCCGCCGATCCCGGGTAAGCGCTACTTCACCATCGGCGAAGTCAGTGATCTTTGCGGCGTTAAGCCGCATGTACTGCGCTATTGGGAGCAGGAGTTTCCCCAGCTCAAGCCGGTCAAACGCCGCGGCAACCGACGCTATTACCAGCGCCATGATGTGCTGGTCATCCGCCAGATCCGCAGTTTGCTCTATGAGCAGGGCTTCACCATCGGCGGTGCGCGCCAGCAGCTTTCCAGCGATACTGCCAAACAGGATGTCTCCCAAAGCCAGCAGATCGTTCACCAACTGCGCGTGGAACTAGAAGAACTGCTGCAAACCCTTAAGCGCTGATATTTTCAGCACCACTGCACAGATTCCGCGTTTCTCAGCCATCAGGTATCATGGGAACTTGGCGCCAAATGGCGTATTCATGGCCGGTAACATTCGGGGCGTAGCGCAGCCTGGTAGCGCACTTGCATGGGGTGCAAGTGGTCGGAGGTTCAAATCCTCTCGCCCCGACCAATTCATTTGATTTACTCCTGTACGCGGAACGGTGATTCCGCCAGACCATTTCCTGAAAATCACGGTGTAGCTGAGCATTATGTCTTCAAATGAAACGGGTGACGGGCAACCTCGATTCTTGGCCCGCTTAGTATTCAGCGTGGCAGCCCTGTTTACCGTCGTCCTGGTAGTGATGGGCATAACCGGCATGCATTGGCCGAAATGGCTGCTGGCCTTGACGACGGTCCTGTAATTCGGATAGCCACCAAATTTTTCTTGTCGAGCGTGGGCCCATTCCTCGTGCCCCGCTTTTAACCTTTCGGTGGTGTCAGCGCCGCCAGGTAACGTTCTACTTCGTTCTCTGAAAATGGCTTTGAAAAATAATAGCCCTGGCCCCTGCGACACCCCAAGGCGCGAAGCAATTCAAGCTGGCGTGAATTTTCGATGCCTTCGGCCACCACATCCATGCCGAGATCGGCGGCGAGTACATTGATAGTGCGCACAATCGCGCGGTCGCTGCGATTATGCTCAATGCCCTTGATAAAAGAGCGATCAATCTTGAGTGTATCCAGTTTAAAGGTTCGCAAAGCACTCAAAGACGAATATCCCGTACCGAAATCATCCATTTGCAGATTTACACCGATGGTCCTGAGGCGACTGATGGTTTCAACCGCCAACTCTGGATTATGCATGAAGACCGTTTCAGTGATTTCCAGGCACAGATTCTTGGCGGATATGCCTGTCATATCCAAAACCCGTGCCACGCGCTGCGGCAATACCCAATGGGCAAATTGGCGGTTTGCAATATTGACGCTTACGAAAATACTGTCGGCGAGATGCTTATGACGTTTGCGCCAGCCGGCCAGCTGTGCGCAGGCGGTTTCCATCACCCACCAGCCCAGCGGAATGATGAGGCCGGTTTCCTCGGCTACTGACAGAAAGTGTTCTGGTGCCACTAATCCACGTTCGGGATGTGCCCAGCGCACCAGGGCTTCGAAACCGGTGAGGCGTCCGGTGGCGAGCTCCATCACTGGCTGGTAATAAACACGGAATTCGCTGCGCTGCAGAGCATGGCGCAATTCGGTTTCCAGCTTGAGATTGGCCTTAACCTGCTCATGCATCGCGTCATCAAACACCACATACCCGGACTTACCGGCCGCCTTAGCGCGATACATGGCGGTATCGGCATCCCGCAATAATTCATCAGGGTGTTGATAGTGGGGTGCGCTGATAACAATGCCGATGCTGGCGGTGGTAAATACATCATGGCCAGTAACACTGAATGCGCGTGCCAGCCCCTCATGAATGCGGTCCGCTGTCACGGTGGCCTCATCCAGGCTCTGCAGGCGTTCCAACAGGATAGTGAACTCGTCCCCTCCATGACGGGCGATCAGGTCGTTGGGCCGCAGACAGGTGCGCAGCCGTTTGGTGATGGAAACCAATAGACGATCGCCAAAACTGTGACCCAGGCTATCGTTAATCAGCTTGAACCGATCCAGATCCAGAAACAGGACCGCGAAGCGGTCGTTTTCGCGTTTGCCGCTATGCTCCAGGGCCTGGCTGAGGCGATCCATGAAGAAATTACGATTAGGCAGGCCAGTGAGCGCATCATGGTAAGCACTACGCACCAGTTCCTGTTCGGCTTTCTTGTGCTCAGTGATGTCGCGTACCGTGCCCATGGTGGCCGGACGTCCGCGCCAGGAAATCCGACTGACGGTCACGGAAGTGGTCACCTGATTAGTAACATCCTTGCAGCGTAAGTGCATTTCATGGGGTTCGATAGCGCGGTGGCTGACAGTATCGGAAATGATTTGCTCGGCCAACTTGCCATTGGAGGCAAGTACAATATCCGTAATAGGCAGACCGGTTATCTCTTCGGGTTCGTAGCTCAGCATATAAGCGAAGGCCCGGTTAACGTATACATACTTGCCGCCCTGACTTAAAAATACGCCATCCTGGCTCATATCCACCAAAGTTCGGTATTTTTCCTCCGAGCGTACTAGTGCCTCTTCTGCGCGTTTGCGCGCAGTGATGTCCTGCAATGTGCCTGCGTAATGCAATACCTGTCCATTGGAATCCTTGATTGCGCGCGCATTGTCACAAACCCAGATAGTGGTGCCGTCTCGGCGGAATACCTGGAATTCCTGGTTAGCATAATGCCCATCTTGCTCGAGGCGTCGCAGTAACTCGGCACGTTGTTCCGGACGCACGTAGACGCGCGAAGCAATATTGAGTTCACTGGCAATCATTTCTACCGGTGTATCGTAACCAAGAATGCGCGCGAGAGCCGGGTTGGCATCGGTTAAGCGGCCATCGATTTCCGATGCATAGATTCCTTCGAGAGCGTGTTCAAACATGGAACGGTAACTGCTTTCCATATAATCAACAGTACTGGCACTCGGTTTGAATTGATTCAAATTTCGGCATAGAAGCATGACTGCTTGAGTCCCAGCTGACGTGACTAGCCAGGCATGAGCTTGACAGTTCACCGTGGCGCCAGATTTACAATTCAAAATAATTTTAAACGCAGCCGAATGCCTGCTGATTAATTCACGCCCGATGTCACGCCAGATTTCGGTCTGGTTCAGATTGGTCGGGGCGAGCCTGCGGAATTCATCAAGCGTATAACCCAGGGATTGACTGGCCGCATCGTTGCTTTCGAGAAAAGTACTGGATGGTTGTCCATCCTTGTCAATTGCGAACAAAAGAATGGGATTTTGTTCGGCATTGAACAATGTACGGTAAATCGCATCTTTTGCATGCAGGTTATCTACTGCCGCGCGGTAATCGGTGTCATCCACGATACTGAAAAGTGCGTAGCACCGCTGATCAAATTCCATTGTCTCAGCGCATAAAGTACCGTGGCGGACTTCGCCTGTATGAGCGCGCAACCCGATGTCGTAGTTGACGATGCGCCCGCCGACCTTGAGTTCCTGAAGAATGTCATCCCAAGCCTGCGGGTTTACCCACAGATCCAAATCGCGCATGTTGCGGCCGATCAATTCCGCAGGGCTGTAACCCAGCAGACGTTCGACGGCTGGATTGACATCGGTGCACAGCTCATTCTCCAGATCCAGTGCGCCGAGGATGCCGGGGCTAATGCGGAAACTGGCAGCGAACTTGATTGCGGCCAGACGCTGGATATCATCCAGATGCCGGCGGCGCAATTCCGCGGCGGCGCGCAGGGCCAATGCGCGCAGCGCGGCAAACAGCTCATCACTGGCCTGGAAGGCTTGCCGTGACATGATACCCAGATGACCGAGGGCGCGGCCATCCAGGCCGGGAATCGCCACCGCACAGTAAGCCTGGATACCGTGTTTACGCAGCCAGCAATCCTTGGGATAAGCAGAGGCGGTTTCATCCTCGCACCACAATTGCCCCTCCAGTAAGGTACGTGCCGCAGGCGTGTCATCGATCAGAAATTCATTGCCGCCCGTCGCGGCGCGATTCACATGCCAGCCGGCCACGAGCAACAGGCGATTGGAATCCTGCGGTTTACGTACAGTGACAAAGGCGTACTCCACGTCCAGGGCCACGGCGAGCTGGCGAACCAGCTGCCGAAAGAAATCCTGGCCAATTACGCCGGCCAGCTGCTCCTGAAGAGCGCCGAATATTCCGGTGGGCGCCGGGAGCATGACGGTTTCCGGTTTCATGGATTGAATTTGACCATAAAACGGCGTGGATTGAACGTCGTGGCTAACGCCGGGTTTGTTCGGGTGGTTACGGACTGCAACCCAAGCTCACTGAAGGTGGTGGAGGGTACTGATTAATTTTATAGAAGTACGGGAAGATATCCATATAACCTGTTGAAAACAATATCAAATTATTTTAAGATATCGGCTTACCATTGTCCAGTGAAATGAAACGGGTGATGGCCCGACCCATCCACAGGCAAGCCCCCCAGTAAGGTATTCAAGGCTGCGTTGCCTGGGTCGCGGCTCGTCAGCGTGCCGCTGACCTGATAATGCCCATTTAACCCGAGATCAAGGGTACCCTGTAAAACCAGCGGTCCGCCCGTATCCACGAAACTGCCATGGATGCCGTTTTGCGCCTGGGTTTGCAATTTCAATTGGTAGTCCCCCAGTGTCAAGGCTTGGGGCCAGCTGAGACTGACGCCGGTTAAATTAACAGTGCCATCGGCGCGTTCAGGCCGCAGTTTGACCAGCAGCACCTGGCTTAAGTGCAGATCAAGCTTGCCATTCACACTGCCAGTCGGCAGGGGTAACCACGACTCCAGCCGGCTCATGGGCAGGTGGCCCCGCACATCCTCCAAAAGCAGCTTGTTTCGGTTACCCGCCACCCGGCCCTGGAGCGCTATCTCAGACCCCCGTAGCTGCAAGCGGTAGCCTAAGCGGCCACCGAACGGCGCACGCCAGTCAAAATGCCATTGGAGCGCGCCCCAGGATTGGCCATGCAGGGCAAATTCCTGGGCAGCGCCCGACCAGATGCTGCCACTGACATTTGCCAGTTGCACATCCGGCAAGCGCTTCTGGAGCAAGGCTAGAGCGTAGGCGGCGGGAAACGTGGCCAGCAGGAAAATGACATAGACAGTGAGTCCTGCCAGCCACCAACGCGCTATGCGCCAGCTCATGGCGCGGCACCTTGCAACTTAAGATTGGCATTTACCAACCCTGGCCCGGAGCCACGTGTCGCGCTCATCTCGGCCGGCACCACGCCATAGTTCCTATGCAATGTGTTCAGCCAGCGCACCAGATTGTCAAAGTCCGCGCCGCTGAATTGTGCACGCACCGATCCATCGCTGGCTTGTTGTGCCTGTTGCAAAGCATTACTCAGCCCAACTCCTGCGACACTGCTGTTCACGACGCTGAGCAACGAGCCACCCGGCAAAGCCCCAGGCTGCGTACCCCGCAGGGACTCAATCCGGGTAACCGCCGGTCGCATCCATGCCAGCAACGCGATCTGTTGCTGCACATGGGCCTTGAGTGCCTGTCGATGACTGGAATAGGGGCTGACGATACTCGCATAAATGATAACGAGAAACAGGATTACGCCACCGCTGCCGAGCACCAGGCGTTCGCGCCTCTCCAGTCCCATAAACCACTGATGCAACTGGTGCAAAGCGTTCATCCGCCGTGACTCTCGCTAAGAGTAAGCCGGCCCGTGGTCTGACCAGCGCTGCTACTGATCGAATCCATGTCGACGTGAAAGGCAGGATTTTTTGCGAGCAGATTTTTCACATTGTCAAGCGCATCAATGCTGTTAGCCTGGACCTGGAGTTGCAGACTACCATCGTGATAGCTGAAACTTTGAAGTTGCACGCTGCTTTGTGATTGCAGCGCATTGCCCACGGCCGTGAGCATAGCCAGAAGTCCTTCAGAATTCGCAGCGCCGCCAGTAAGCTGATTAAGACGCTGCTGCATCTGTGCCTGCGGATCCACCATGTGTGTCACATTCGGCAAGGCTTGATGGAATAACGCTGTTACTTGGTTATCCAGCCTGGTTGCTTCATGCCTGAGTCTGAACTCGCTGATAGTTAGCTGCACGATGAACACCGCGCACAGCGCTGCTAACAGCCAGATTGCGCTACGCCAGCGGCGCCAATTTTCTATTGTACCGCCACGCGGCCCAAATTCTGCTTGCAACAGGTTTATCGCTCGGGAGTCCCGGACCGTTGTTGCCATGAGTGCGATAGCGCCGTCGTTCACGGGGTGGTACGTGATTTCCAGTTGCCGGGTCGTGAGAACTTCACGCACTTCGGGTGCAAGCGTGTCATCGGAGGCATACACCAAAGCATGGGTGCAATTTTCAGTTGCAGGCAGCACGGACAGATGGCGCTCCAGCATGAGCGGCATCAGCGAAGTCTCCGCGATTACAGCCACTCCATCGGGAAAGCGTGCCAGCATTTGCCGTTCATCCGGCGCCACTATCAGGGTGTGCTCACGCACCGGCAATGCCAACACATCCGGTAGCAACTCTGCCGGGGCCAGGCCAACCGCCGCGAGCTCATTTAACCATTGCTGCATGCGCGCGCGCGTTACCACAGCCACCGGATAGCCATGCACTTCGCGTGCGCCCACGGCGAAGTGCAGCGTATCCACATCTTCCGCGAGCCTGTCCTCCAGGGCAAAAGGCACCGCCTGCAGGATTTTTTGTGCATTGTTGCTGGGGATGTCCGCATGCAGCAACATGACGGCGGAACCGGGCACACACACCCGCAGGCGGCGACCGGCGGCGAACGGCGCAGCTTCCATGAGCGTACCCGCCTGAACCTGGCCCATGCGGTTGCCGAAAGCATCCACCAGCAGCCAACTCGCCGGCCGGTCTGCATCAGGCATGCGCAGTAACAGGGTTTCAGTCATCACAAGGTTCCAAAGGTACGCCGGATGGCAACTGTTGCACCGTCACCGTTGTTCTGGGATGTACGATAAAGCAAACTGTAAAGAGTGATTTGAGTGCTGCCAATCTTCACTTGCGCCGTCAGCTGGAAATAGCTGCTGGTCAGACTCGTCTGCACGCCCGCTGCCGGGCTAATATTCCACAAACGTGTCAGATCGCTCAGCGATTGATACGGTTGTTGCATGCGCGTCTGTACTGCAGCCTCGGCGGCGCTAGCTGTGATGCCAGAATTCAAGGATGCTAGCACCGCTGCCGGAGCGGTATTGATATTGATCGCCAGCGCATTCAATATCTGCCCCGGCTGCGAGCCAGGTATTTGCAAGGGCAGTGCGCACACATAGGGTAGTAGCGCGGCATAAACCTGCGGTGTAACCCCTTTTACCAGCAGCAACTCGCTGATGCTGGTCATGGGCTGCTCGGCGGTGATGTAAGGTGGATCCAGGCGCGAGTAAAAATCATCCTTGGCGCCGCCAGGGTAATGAGGCTGATCTCCGGTATTCACCCAATCCCTTACCGCGTTGGCAATGGCAGGATCCAGATTGAGGTTGACGAGCAAGCGCTGGAACTGTGCCAGTGCTGCGGCTGCCTCGGGCGCATTGTTGCTGGCAAGATTATTCACATTGAACAGACCTTGCAGGTCTTCCAGACGCCCTGTTACGGAACCGCCTTGGACCGGTAGCGACGGCAATTGCATGGCCCAGTCCTGGATTAGGTCCGTAATGCTGGAATTGGATTGAAAATCGCGTCGCAATATCTGCCCCGCCCAAGCTTCGGCACCAAGCGCGTATTCCAGTGCCTGGTCGCCCTGCTTGATATTCGCGAAACGCCGCACATCCAGCTCACGGCTCCAGATCATGGCGGTGGATAATGTGGCGGCAATCGCCAACACCACCAGCGCGATCAGCAAAGCAACGCCACGCTGTTTGATCGGAGCCTGTGCGCGCCACGATAGCCTCATTGCTGTGCCGCCACTTCGATGACGCGGGTTATGCGCCCCCAATCCTTCAAGGTCACGCTGATTTCTACCGCTTGCGGCACTTGCGCCAGATAAGTGCTGGCATCGGCGTTGAGCGGCGGCCACTGCGTTTGCCATTGGCCGTTGTTGTCCATGA
>Ga0307372_10012151_pt1 | contig 11352 bp, 8 predicted proteins | sample OX1MG_FD_202533 | JGI IMG/M metagenome (GOLD analysis project Ga0307372, IMG submission 202533) | Soil microbial communities from Risofladan, Vaasa, Finland - OX-1 | ecosystem: Environmental > Terrestrial > Soil > Coastal area > Acid sulfate soil | place: Finland: Risofladan, Vaasa | collected...
TTCGGGCACCTCGTCGCCGGGGATCTCGAGGGGCAGCCACTTCGCGCCGCCGGTCCGCCAGGCGTGGCGGTCCACCATGTTGCCGTAGCGGTAGGCGACGTCGCCGCCGACGATCGCGCCGGCGACGAGGATGAGGAACCCGACGATCGCGACCGCGACGGGGATGGTCCGGTCGGCGGTCCCGGTCGCGCGCATCGCGAGCGAAAGGAGGAAGACGACGAGGCTCGCGACCATGAGGGTCGCATGGAGCGTCGCCCGGCTTCGGGCGCGTCCGTCCGTGTCCGTGTAGTCCGCCGCGCCGGCGACAGCCGCCGCGATCATCGCCAGGATCCCGAGGACGAGCGCGACGTCCGCGGCGTCATGCCTGCCCATGACGTCGAGGACGATCGAAACGAGGAGGATCCCGATCGGACCGTCGGACAGGGCGGCGTGGAGGGGATGGCCATACCACCGCCCGTTGAGGAGATCCTTGACCGGCCGGATGGGCCGGAACAGGGCTGTGAGCCAGCGGTGGTTGACGTCGCCGAGCGGGCGGGCCCAGCGATCCTGGGCGGCCATGAGGCGTTCGAGGAAACGGGCCATCTCGACCTCCGATCAGGCGAGTCTACGGCGCGGGGACCGGGTCGGATTGCGGTCGGCTACCATCCGCCTCTCATGACGAACCAGCGCCGCCAGGACTGGCGGATCCTCCTCACGATCTTCTGGATCACCTCGTGTGTCGAGGGGCTCGGCGTCAGCCAGATCTTCGCGTTCGTGCCGAAATACCTCGAGACGATGGGGGTCGGTGAGGCCGATCGGCTCCATTTCGTCGGCTTGTTCGGTGCCCTCATCTTCGTGGTGGGGATGCCGCTCGTCCCGTTGTGGGGGGTCTGGGCGGACAAGTACAGCCGCAAGGCGGTCATCGTTCGGAGCGCCCTCGTGGAGGCGGTCGTCTTCGCCTGCGTCGCGCTCTCGCGCGAGCCGTGGCAGCTGGCCGCGAGCATGCTCCTCGTCGGCTTCCAGCTCGGCAATACCGGGATCATGCTCGGGGCGATCCGTGACGCCGTTCCGCGTGCGCGGATCGGTACGGCATTCTCGCTGTTCGGCAGCTCATCGCCCATCGGCTTCGCCATCGGCCCGGTCATCGGCGGGGTGGTCGTCGACCGGCTCGGCTGGGGGTTGCCGGCCGTGTTCGCGCTGTCCTCCGCGCTGTCGGTCGGCACGGCGCTCCTCGTCACGTTCGGCTCGGTCGAGGTCCGGCCGGAGGTCGTCCCGGTCGGACGCTCGCTTCAGCTCGCCTTCGGCGCGCTTCGCGGGGTCCTCGGCGACCTCCCGACCCGGCGGATCTTCGCGATCTTCTTCGTCGCCTTCCTGGCCAACCAGATGACGCGGCCGTACATCCCCGTGCTCGTCGCCCGCGTGAACGGGCCGCTCGACGAGGCGAGCGCGATCGGCCTCGTGACCGGTGCGGCGGCCCTCGTCGGAGCGCTCGTCGCCCCGATCGGCGGCTGGCTCGGCGACCGGATCGGCTACCGGCCGGTCCTCGTGATCGCCCTCGTCGGGGCGGCCGTCGCGAGCCTCGCGATGCCGCTCGCGCCGACCGTGCCCCTCTTGGCGCTCGTCGCCTTCGGGCTCGCGGCGTTCTATGCGCTGGACGCGCCGATGGTCTTCGCGCTGCTCGGCACGGAAGTCTCAGCCGAGCGGCGCTCGCAGGCGCTCAATCTCGTGTACCTGCCGCTCTACCTCGGCGGCATCGTCGGGCCGATCCTCGCGGCCCTCGTCGTCAGCTTCGGTCTCGGTGCGCCGTTCATCCTCGCCGCGGCGGTGTTCGCCGCGGGCGGAGCGTTGATCGTCCTGCTTGCCCGCCGGGCGGGATCCACGGTGAGCGTTCCGCCGGCGGCGTGATCAGGCAGGCAGGCTGCGTTCGGCGGGTCCCGTGTACCGCATGTCCGGCCGGATGAGTTTCGCGGCGCTCACCTGCTCGATCGCGTGGGCGGTCCAGCCGGCGTGGCGGGCGAGGGCGAAGATCGACGGAAAGAGGTCCGGCTGGAGGCCGACGCCCTGCAGCACGGCCGCCGCGTAGTACTCGACGTTCGTCTTGAGGACGCGACCGGGCTTGAGCTCGGCGAGCACTCGCAGGACGACGTCCTCGACCACCACGGCCATCTCGAGCCATTCGGCCGTGTTCGCCATGTGCTCAGCCACGGTCCGCAGGGCGGCCGCCCGTGGATCGTACGCGCGGTAGACGCGATGGCCGAAGCCCATGATCCGTTCGCCGCGCCCCACCGCCGCGCGGACCCAGGCCTCCGCCCGCTCCGGTGAGCCGATCTCATGGAGCTGGTTCACGACCTCCGATGGCGCTCCGCCGTGGAGCGGTCCCTTGAGGGCGCCGATCGCGCCGCAGACGGCCGAGGCGATGTCGCTGCGGGTCGAGACGATGACCCGGGCGGTGAACGTCGAGGCGTTGAGGCCGTGCTCCGCACCGACGATGAAGTAGGCGTCGAGGGCGCGGGCCGCGGCGTCGTCCGGCGCTGCGTCGGTGAGCTGCTGGAGGAAGCCTGCGGCGAGCCCGAGGGACGGATCCGGCTCGACCGGCTCGAGACCCTGCCGGATTCGGGCGAACGCGGCGAGCGCCGATGGTGAGAACGCGGTGAGCGTGCGCGCCTGCTCGGGCGTCGGCGGCCAGCTGAACCGCTGGGTCGGGCCGAACACGGACACGGCGGTCCGCAGGGCATCCATCGGGGCCGCGTCGCGCGGCAGCTGGCGGAGTGCGACGAGGACGGCCGCCGGGACCGGTCCCGCCGTGAGCGTCGCGTCGGGATGCCACTCCCCGGTCCACAGGAGATCGGCGACCTGGGCGTACGTGCCGCGCTCGACGAGCTGGCCGATCGGATAGCCGCGATAGAGCAGGCGACCGTTCTTGCCGTCGACGAGGCCGATCGCGCTCTCGGCGCCGATGACCCCTTCGAGGCCCGGCGAGTACGGTCGCGGGTCGGGCGAGCTGGACGCCGCGGGCGCCGCGGCTGCGGGGGACGCGAGAGCGGTCGCGACGGGATCTGTCATGGTCGGATGGTAGTCCTGCGCCGCACGCAGCGCAGTCAGCCGCGAAGTCAGCCGCGACCGTCGAGGAACGACTCCACCGCGTCGACGAAGTCATCGGCTCCGTCGTGGTGGGCGGCATGTCGCTGGCCTGCGAGGACGGCGATGCGACCGTCCGGCAGCGCCGCGTCGAGGCGGCGCGTGGCGTCTCGGAAGAACGCCGGGCTGTCGCCGCCGAGCAGCTGCAGGACCGGGACCCGGACCGCGGTCGCCAGCGCGGCGACCCGCGCCGGATCGGCGCCGGGGCCTCCGGCCGTGAGTTCCCGCAGGACCGTCGGTGCGGCGCGGAGCCGCTCCTGGTAGAACGGCGACGCCTCGAACGCGGCGAGCGTGCGGTCATCCATCTGGACGACTTCGCGGAGGAACGCCCGCAGCAACCGGGCGTGGTCGCCGCTCGCAAGGAGGCCATCGAGCCGCGTGACGAGCGCCGTCGGGGCCGCGCTCTGTCCCGGTACCGCCGGTGCGCCTTCGTAGACGACGAGGCGGCGCAGGTTCGCGGTCAGGGTCGCCGCCCCGAGCGCGACGGCGCCGCCGAACGAATGGCCCACGACGTCGACCGGGCCGCCGGCCGCCGCCACGGCGTCGATGACGGCGGCGAGATCCTCGTATTCCCGCTCGATGGCGTAGACCGGACCGTCGCCGCTGGCGCCACGCCCCCGCCGATCGATGGCGTGGATCGCATGGCGCCGGGCGAACCGCGGAGCGACGACCCGGAAGGTGGTGTGGTCGGCGGTCGTGCCGTGGACGAGGATCAGCGGCGGGCCGTCACCGCTCCGGAAGTCGGCGATGGCGGTCCCGTCAGCCGAGACGACCCGGCTCGTCGCGAGCGACCCGTTCATCGCGCCTGTTTCATCGAGGCGCGCTCCTGTCAGCCGTCCCGGCCGGGAGCGCCGTCGCAGCGGCCGCGTCGAGCAGCCAGGTGGCACCGGCGCGCCGGGCGAGCTGGGCGGGCCAGCGCGCCGGGTCGCGGACGGGGCCGAAGATCTCGCCCACGACCGGCGCCTTGGCCGCGCCGTTGATCATCGCGAGGATCTCGCGCGCCGCGCCAAGGACCGCGGGGTTGAGGGTGACCCGTTCGACGTGCGGCTCCACATGGGTCGGGGCGGGGATGGCGAGCGCGAGCAGGTCCGAGTCGAGCGCCGGGCTCCCCGGGAAGACCGACAGCAGGTGCCCGTCCGGGCCGATGCCGACGAGGACGAGGTCGAAGACGGGCCAGCCGGCGTCGTCGCGCGGCACGGTCGCGGCCACCTCCGCGGCGTAGGCCGCGGCACACCACGCCGCTCCGTGCCCCTCGCCGATGGCGGTCCCGCACGGGAACGGGTGGAGCCGACCGGCGGCAAGCGTCAGCCCGGGCTCGGCGCCGCGTTCGACATCGATGCCCGAGGTTCCCGTCCCGGACCCTCCGCTGAACGCCGCCCCCCGGAGAAGGACCTGATCGACCGGGAGGACGTTGGAGAGCGGGTGGTCGCGCGGGACGAAGCGGTCGTCGCCGAACCAGACGTCGACCCGACCCCACGGCACGCGATCGCGGAGCGGTGGCGCCCCCAGCTCGCGATAGATCCCCACCACCGTCGAGCCGCCGGTCGTCGCGAGGTGGGCCCGTCCGCGGGTGGCGACGGCGGCGATGAGCGAGGCGGCGATCCGCTCCGCCGCAGCGAGCGCGACCGCAGCCGGGTCGGCCAGGACGTGGACAGCGGGTTCGCCGGGCTCGCCTGGCCTGCCGGGTCGCTCGACGGCCATCGTCAGCCTCCCGCGAGGCGGGCCGCCATGCGGATCGTGTCACCGGCGATCGCCGGGTCGCGGCCGCCCGCGTCGATCGAGTCGCCGAGGAGGTCCACCTCCGTCCGTCGCGCGGCGAGGAACGACCGCTCGAGGGCCGCCACGCCGTCGAGCCAGACGCGGACGTGGACCGTCTCGGCCTCCGCGGTCACGTCCGCCCGGAGCTCCGACCCGCGCCGCTCGGCGAGGATCTCCACCCGCAGCGTCGTTCCGGCCGGCGTCGCTGAGAGGACCGGGCGGATGACGACCGACACGTCCGACTTCGCGGCACGGAGCGTCGCGACGAGGCCGCGGTGGAGGATCGGCGGGCCGGCCGCAGCGGTGCGCGAGGCGGTCCGGGCGGTCGTCCGCCCGGTGGCCCGTCCGCCATCGACGGGACCGAGCGGTCGATCGACCGTCATCTCGAGGCGTGAGGCCAGCCAGGCGACGTGGTAGACCGGCTTGACCACGTTCGTCGTGCCGGGTGCGCCGGTCTCGTCACGGGTGCCGTAGGTGAGCGCGATCCGGCGGATCGAGCGGAGGTATGGGGTGAACTCGGGCAGGTCGAAGACCGAGGCGATCGCCTCGCGCCAGCGGCTCTGCCGGACGAGGGCGAAATCGCTCACCGCCAGGCGATCGCGATCCATCGCCGCGGCGAGCTCGCGGAGCCGGACGAGCCCGTCGCCGGTCCAGCCGGAGCCGTCGACGACGAGGCGGTCGGCCATGGCGAGGAGGTCGCGGGCGGCGGCCGAGGAGAGCGGCGGCTCGGATGGCCACCACAGGGTCACCGGCAGGTCGTGGATGAGCAGCGGCGCGACGATCGCCTCGAGGTGTCGTCCCGCCGCGCCGCCGGCCCGGATGTGGATCTGCTCGGCGCACGTCTCCGCCGCATCGGGGCGCGGCAGGACGCAGAATGCCTGGATGTCCGCGTCGAGCCAGGAGCGACCCTCGGGATCGGCCGAGGTGAGGATGAGGGTCCGCGACGGATGGCGACCGGTGAGCTGGCGGATCACCGCGGCGGCATGCTCGCCGATCTCCTCCCGGCGAGCGACGACGACGAGGTTGAGCACGCTCGTCCGGGCGGCGATGTGGCGCTCCTCCACGCCCTCGACCCGGGTCGTGAGCTTCGGGACCGCCCAGATCCGGGCGAGTTCGGTCTCGATGTCGGCGATCGAGTGCGCCCGTGAGGCCCAGCGCAGGGTCGGTTCGCCGGGTGTTCCCGGTCGGCCGGTCCCGACCGTCCGGGTGGCGATCGGCGGGGCCGCCGCTCCGGCCATCAGATGCGCCGCCAGCGGCGCCCGTCGCGGGCGAGCAGTTCGTCGGCGGCCGGCGGACCCCACGAACCTGCCTCGTAGTTCGGGAACTCGGGCGGCGGTGAGTCCGCCCACACGTCGATGATCGGGGTCACCACCCCCCACGCCTGCTCGACCTCATCCGCCCGGGTGAAGAGCGAAGCGTCCCCAAGGAGCGCGTCGAGGATGAGGGTCTCGTACGCGTCCGGCGAGTCGACGCTGAAGGCGGAGCCGTAGGTGAAGTCCATGTTCACCGCCCGCACGTCGATGCCGAGGCCCGGCACCTTGGCGCCGAAGCGGAGGAGGATGCCCTCGTCCGGCTGGATCCGCATGGCGAGGAGGTTGGGCTCGGGATCGGCTCCAGCGTCGGTGAACAGGCGGTGCGGGACGGCGCGGAACTGGATCGCGATCTCGGTCGCCCGCTTCGGCAGGCGCTTGCCCATCCGCAGGTAGAACGGGACGCCCGCCCAGCGCCAGTCGTCGATGGCGAAGCGGGCGGCGACGAATGTCTCGGTCTCCGACTCGGGATCCACGTCGCGCTCGTCGCGATAGCCCGGCACCTCCGTCGCGGCGACCCAGCCTCGACCGTACTGGCCACGCACGACGTCGCGCCGGATCTCGTCCGGCGAGAGCGGCGCGATCGCCCGCACGACCTTGACCTTCTCGTCGCGCAACGCGTCGGCATCGAAGCTTGCCGGCGGCTCCATCGCGACGAGACTGAGCAGCTGCATGAGGTGGTTCTGCAGGAAGTCGCGACTCGCGCCGGTCTCCTCGTAGAACGAGCCGCGATTCTCGATCCCGATCGATTCCGCGACCGTGATCTGGACATGGTCGACGTAGCGGCGGTTCCAGATCGGCTCGAAGATCCCGTTGCCGAAGCGGAACACGAGCAGGTTGCGGACGGTCTCCTTGCCGAGGTAGTGATCGATCCGATAGACCTGCGATTCGCGGAAGACCTTGCCGACCTCACGGTTGAGGCGGATGGCCGATTCGAGGTCGCGCCCGAACGGCTTCTCGATGACGATCCGCCGCCAGCCCGCGCCGTGGACCTCGTGGTCGAGGCCGGCCCGACCGAGCTCGCCGATGATCTCCGGGAATGACGACGAATGGGTCGCCAGGTAGTACAGCCGATTGCCGCGGGTGCCGTGCTCCGTGTCGCACGCGTCGAGCCGCGCCGTGAGGCGGCTGTAGGTGTCCGGATCGTTGAAGTCGCCGCCGTGGTAGACGATCCGCTCGCGGAACGAGGCCCAGACCGCCTCATCGATCGGCAGGACCCGGCTGAACCGCTCGAGCGAGGCGCGGATGTCGGCCCGGAACGTCTCGTCGTCGTACGGTCGCCGGCCGATCGCCACGAGCATGAACTCGTGCGGCAGGAGGTTCGTCCGCCACAGCTGGTAGAGGGCGGGCAGGACCTTGCGATGGGCGAGGTCGCCGGTCCCGCCGAAGAGGACGAGGACGAACGGATCCGGCATCCGTTCGAGGCGCAGGCCCTCCCGGAGCGGGTTCTCGATCTTCGACTCGCGGCGGTCCGGGCGCCGTTTGCCCGCCCGGGCAAGGCGCAGGGCGCGGATCGAGCGTGGCACGTCCTTCGCCGGTTTCGTGCTCGTCGGGGCCGTCGGTTCGGTCGGCGGAGGTGCCGTCGTCGCGCTCACGCTCAGCCCTCGGCCGCCTCGATGGCGAGCACCTTGCGCAGCCGGCGGACGTGCCGAGGTTCGCCCGAGAACCGGGCGCCGAGGAACGCCCGGCAGCACTCGAGGGCGAGCTCGATGGCGACGATCCGCGCCCCGAGGCACAGCACGTTCATGTCGTCGTGCTCGACCCCCTGGCGCGCCGAGTACGTGTCGTGGCAGACGGACGCCCGGATGCCGCGCATCTTGGTCGCCGCGACGGAGGCGCCGACACCGCTTCCGCAGATGAGGATCGCGCGGTCCGCCGCGTCCTCCTGGATCGCCCGCCCGACCCGCAGGCTGAAGTCCGGATAATCGTCCGCCGGGTCGCTCCCGTCGCCGCCGAGGTCGGTGAACTCGTGTTCCGTGGCGGTCGTCCGCAGGACGCGCAGGAGCTCCGCCTTGAGGGCGGCGCCGCCGTGGTCCGCGGCGAAGGCGATGCGCACGTCAGTGACCGCCGGGGCCGGTCCGGCCGGCGAGCCCGAGGCCGCTCGGCTGATGGCCCGGGTCGAGGGTGGGGATCCGACCGTGGATCGTGCCCGCGGCGACCTCGCGGGCGACCTCGGCGACGTGGTCGACGGTGAATCCGAAGTGCTCGAAGATCGTCGGCGCGGGTGCGGACGCGCCGAAGTGGTCGATGCCGAGGATCGCGCCTTCGTCGCCCACCCAGCGATCCCAGCCAAGGCTCACGCCGGCCTCGACACTGAGGCGGCGGCGGACCCCCGGCGGGAGGACCGCATCGCGGTAGTCCGGCTCCTGGCGGTCGAACGCCTCCCAGCAGGGCAGCGAGACGACGCGGGTGCGGATGCCTTCGGGCTCGAGGCGAGCGTTCGCCTCCATCGCGAGGCCGAGCTCGGAACCGGTGGCGATGAGGATGAGGTCGATCCCGGCCGGACCGCCGGACGACTCGCGGACCACGTAGCCGCCGCGGCGGACGCCGTCGCGTGCCCGGTCGGCGGTTTCCGCATAGGTCGTGAGCTTCTGACGGGTGAGGGCGAGCGCGACCGGGCCGTCCCGTCGCTCGAGGGCGAGCGCCCAGGCCGCCGACGCCTCATTCGCGTCACCCGGCCGCACGAACCACAGGTTCGGGATCGCCCGGAGCGCCGCGTAGTGCTCGATCGGCTGGTGGGTTGGGCCGTCCTCCCCGAGGCCGACCGAATCGTGGGTCCAGACGTAGACGATGTGGACCCCGGCGAGTGCGGCGAGGCGGACCGAGCCGCGCATGTAGTCGCTGAACTGGAGGAAGGTCGCCACGTACGGGATGAAGCCGCCGTGGTAGGCGATCCCGTTCCCGATGCCCCCCATCCCATGCTCGCGGACCCCGAAGCGGAGGTTGCGGCCGGGCTCGTCCGCTTCGAAGTCGCCGGCCTCCTTGATGTCGGTGAGATTGCTCTCGCTGAGGTCGGCGGCTCCTCCGAACAGCTCGGGCACGCGGTCGGCCAGGTCCTGGATCGTCTGCTGGCTCACCTGGCGGGTGGCGAAGTCCTCGCCGACGTCGTAGACCGGCAGGCCGTCTGCCCAGTCGGTGCGGAGCTCGCCGGCGAGACGGCGGCGCAGCTCGGCGGCCTCCTCTGGAAACGCCTCCGCGTAGCGCCACATGCGGGCCTCCCATCCGCCGACGAGCGCCCGGCCACGCTCGACGGCGGCGCCCATCGCCTCGCGGACGGCGTCCGGGACGTAGAACTGGCGATCCGGGTCCCAGCCATACGCCTCCTTGGTGAGGCGCACCTCCTCGACGCCGAGGGGCGCGCCATGGGCCTTCGAGCTGTCCTGCTTGTTCGGGCTGCCGAAGCCGATGTGGGTGCGCACGGCGATGAGGCTCGGTCGCTCGTCGACGATCGCCGCGTCGATCGCCGCCACGATCACGGCCACCCAGTTGCCGTCGTGAACGCGCTCGGTGTGCCAGCCGTAGGCGTCGAACCGCTCGAGAACATCCTCGCTCCACGCCATGTGGGTCGGACCGTCGAGCTGGATGTGGTTGTCGTCGTAGAGATAGACGAGCTTGCCGAGGCGGAGATGGCCGGCCAGGCTCGCCGCCTCCGAGGCGATGCCCTCCTGGAGGTCGCCGTCCGAGCAGATCGCAAACGTCCGATGGTCGATCACCGAGTGGCCCGGACGGTCGAACTCCGCGCTCAGGCGACGTTCGGCGATGGCCATGCCGACGCCGTTGGCGAACCCCTGGCCGAGCGGCCCGGTCGTCGCCTCCACCCCCGCGGTGAGCCCGTACTCCGGATGGCCGGGGGTCCGCGAGCCCCATTGGCGGAAGTGCTCGAGGTCGTCGAGGGTCAGGTCGTAGCCGGTCAGGTGGAGGAGCGAGTAGAGGAGCATGCTGGCGTGGCCGGCGCTGAGGACGAAGCGGTCGCGATCCGGCCAGTGGGGGACCGTCGGGGCGTGCCGGAGGAACCGCGTCCAGAGGGTGTAGGCCATCGGCGCCGCACCCATCGGGGCACCCGGGTGACCGGAGTTCGCCTTCTGGACGGCGTCGATCGAGAGGGTCCGGATCGTGTCGATTGCGAGCTGGTCGAGCGAGGGATCGGCGGTGCTGGTCGGGTCGGCAGCGGCGGTCATGGTGCTCCGATCTCGGTATCGGGCGGGCAGGCGGACGTGCTTTGCATCGTACCAGCGTACGGGTCGCGGACCGGCCGGCGAGGCCGGCGGCTGGCGGGACGGCTCGACCTCCACCTATGCTGCGCCGGATGGCTGAGCGCCCCAGGCTCGTCGCGCCCCCCTCGATCGTCGTCGTGGGCGACCTCATGCTCGACGTGTCGATCGCCCCACGCGAGGCGCTCCGAAGGGCCACGGACGTGCCGGGCACGGTGCGGCTGCGGCAGGGCGGTTCGGCGGCGAGCACGGCCCGCTGGGTCGCCCGGCTCGGCGCGCGGAGCTCGCTCCTCTGCGCGGTCGGTCGCGACGCGATCGGCCGGGCGCTCGTTCAGGAGTTGCGCGACGAGGCGGTCCGGGTCCGGGCGTTCCGCGCCCGCGACGCCCGGACGGGCCGGATCGGTGTCATCGTCGCGGCCGACGGCGAACGCTCGTTCGTCGCCGACCGGGGTGCGGCCGATGCGCTGCCGGCAGAGTGGCTCGATCCGGCCTGGTTCGCTGCGGCCGACGCTGTCCATCTGCCGGCTTACTCGCTGCTCGGCGAGCCGCTCGGGTTCGCCGGGCGGCGGGCCGCAGGGCTCGCTCGCGCCGCCGGCGCCCGCATCAGCGTCGACCTCGCATCGGCAGGTCCTCTGCTCGCCTCGGGACGCGCGGCGGCGCAGGACCTCATCGGTGCGGTGGCGCCGGACCTCCTGCTCGCGACGGAGTCGGAGGCGGCCGCGCTGACAGGCGAGCCCACCTTCCACGACCTTCTCGAGCTCGCGCCGCTCCTCGTCATCAAGCGCGGCGCCGGGGGCGCCTCGGTCATCATCCGCGCCGCGAGCGGCCCCCAGCGGTTCGACGTCGCCGCGCGCCCGGTCGTCACCGCCGACACGACGGGTGCCGGGGACGCGTTCGATGCCGGGTTCCTCGTCGCGTGGCTCGCCGCTCCCGACCCTGCGTCCACGGCCACGCTG
>Ga0307372_10012154_pt1 | contig 11350 bp, 13 predicted proteins | sample OX1MG_FD_202533 | JGI IMG/M metagenome (GOLD analysis project Ga0307372, IMG submission 202533) | Soil microbial communities from Risofladan, Vaasa, Finland - OX-1 | ecosystem: Environmental > Terrestrial > Soil > Coastal area > Acid sulfate soil | place: Finland: Risofladan, Vaasa | collected...
CGTGATCAAGATGATCGAACCGATCCACGGGGTTTCTGCCGCTACGCGTCAGACCCCCTGTGGCGAAAGAGTGAAAGAGTATTGACGAGAAGGCCAGACCCAGACAGCATCAACATCAACCGCTCAGGCAGATCCACTTATCCCAGCAAGAAATCTGTCCGAAGAACCGGGACCGCCCTAACCATGCGGCTTTGGGTCAGAGAAGGTCACCGCGTATTCGGTACCTGCGCAGCCATACCGAACCACTGCAACCGCTCGCGCAGCCGCACCACTTCTCCGACGATGACCAGACTGGTACCCGTCACTTCTGCCTGTTGCACCTGCGTTGGCAGCGTCTGTAGCGTCGCGGCAATCACTCGTTGAGTCGCGCGCGTACCCTCTTCAACCAGCGCCGCCGGCCAGTCCGCCGGCAAGCCGTGTTGCATCAGCGTCTCGCACAGCGTCGACAGCGATCCCAATCCCATATAGATCACCACCGTCTGCCCGCGACGGGTCAGACTGTCCCACGGCAGCGATAATGTGCCGTCCGCCTTCGGGTGCCCGGTAACGAAAACGCAGGCCTGCGCGTAGTCGCGATGTGTCAAAGGGATGCCGGCGTAGGCGGCGCAGCCGTTGGCGGCGCTGATGCCGGGCACCACCTGGAACGGAATACCGTGCGCAGCCAGCGTTTCGATCTCCTCACCGCCACGGCCGAACACGAAGGGATCGCCGCCCTTGAGCCGCAGCACGCGCTGGCCGGCCTGCGCACGCCGCACCAGCTCAGCGTTGATCTCGCCCTGCGGCACGGTGTGCTGATCGCGGCGCTTGCCGACAAACACGCGCTCGGCATCGCGGCGCACCAGTTCCAGCACGCCTTGACTCAGCAGACGGTCGTAGAGCACCACGTCGGCCTGCTGCATCAGCCGCAGCGCGCGCAGGGTCAGCAGATCGGGATCACCGGGACCGGCGCCGACCAGATAGACTTCCCCGGTCTGCCCAGCCTGCCGCGTCAGCGAGCGCAGAGTCGCCTCGCCACGTGCAGCGTCGCCGCTGAGCACGGCTTCGGCGCCCGGCCCGTCGAGAAACCGCTCCCACACGGCACGCCGTGCGTTCACCGGCAATTCCCCCTTGAGGACTTCACGTCCCTGTGAAATGAAGCGTGCCAGTGCGCTCAGGTTGGCCGGCAGCAGGGTTTCGATCTGTTCGCGCAAACGCCGCACCAGCACCGGCGCGGCGCCGCCACTGGAAATCGCCACCATCAACGGCGCACGATCGACGATGGCCGGCGTAACGGCGGTGGAACGCAGTGCGTCGTCGACCACATTGACGTAAATGCCGCGCATGCCAGCCGCCTCGGCGACGGCGCCGTTGAGCTCGGCATCGTCGGTGGCGGCCACGGCATAGCGGCAACCGTCCAGTTGCTGCGCGGCAAAATCGGTGCCGAGGTGGATGATATTGCCGCTGGCGGCTAGTGCCGCCAGTTCCGGGTGCAGCTCGCGCGCGACGATCTCGACGCGGGCACCGCTGCGTCGCAGCAGCCGCACCTTGCGCAGCGCCACCTCGCCGCCGCCAATGACCAGCACACGATGGCCGTCCAGACGCAGGAAAGCAGGGAAATAGAGGGTTTCGGATACGGCGGTCGGCTCAACCACCGATCGCCGCCCTGGCCAAGGTGGTGGCACCGACGAAAATTAGCAGCCCGGCGATAGAGCGCTTCATCGCCACGTTACTCATGTGGAAGCCCAGCTTGCTGCCCAGCCAAACCCCTGGGAAGGAGCCCAGCAACAAGGCGCCCAACATGCCGTAGTCGACCGTCCCCAACTTGGCGTGACCGAGACCGGCGATCGCGGTGACCAGCACCGCATGCGCAAGATCGCTGCCGACGATGTTGACGATTTCACGCCGGGGATACAGCAGCATCAACAGCATCAAACCGATGACGCCTGCACCGACGGATGAGATCGTCACCACCACGCCGATCACCACGCCGGCGACCACAGTGAGTAGGCGTCGGCGGGGTTCGGTCAGCCAGCGCTCACTCTCGGGGCGGTCGCGCAGACACCTCAGCAGCGGTTCCTGAAACAGCATGAAAGTGGCGGTGAGGATGATGGCGCCGGACAGCACTAACTTGATCAGATGCGATAGTCCTGCAGGGTCGGTGTAGCCCTGCAGCGCCCACAATGTCAGGAAGACGGCAGGCACGCTGCCCAGCGTCTGCCAGCCGACCAGGTGCCAGTCCACCGAACCGTTGCGGCTGTGCAGCGTGGCCGCGAAGGTCTTGCTGACCGAGGCGAACAGCAGATCGGTCCCCACCGCCAGTGCCGGACTGACGCCGTAGAACAGGATCAGCATCGGCGTCATCAACGAGCCGCCGCCGACACCTGTAGCGCCGATTGCAAAGCCCACCAGCAGCCCAGCCAGGCTGTATCCCAGTTCCTGCATCATGCCAATCCGTGATTTGATGCGACACGGTATCCATCGGGCAGGTGCGCGCAAAGGAATAATTAGCTATTCTTTCATAACCTGATCGCATACTTAAGAAAATTCGAGAACAACTCATGAAACTGCGCCAACTGGTCTACATCCACGAAGTCGCCAAGCGCGGACTCAACGTCACTGCGGCGGCCGAAGCCTTGTTTACCTCGCAACCCGGCGTATCCAAGCAGATCCGCCTGCTGGAAGATGAACTGGGTGTAGACGTGTTCCTGCGCAGCGGCAAACACATTGCCGAAGCCACGCCCGCGGGTCAACGCATCCTCGAATATACCGACCGCCTGCTGCAGGAGGTGCGCAACATTGAGCGCGTGGCCGAAGAATTCCAGCAAGCCGACCGCGGCGACCTGGCGCTGGCCACTACCCACACCCAGGCGCGCTATGCGTTGCCGCCGGTGATCGAGAAATTCCGCCGCAAGTATCCCCATGTGCATCTGCATCTGCATCAGGGTTCGCCGCCGCAGATCGCCAAGCTGGCGGCCGATGGCGGCGCCGACTTCGCCATCGCCACCGAAGCACTGGAGAATTTCCAGCAGATGGTGATGCTGCCCTGCTATCAGTGGAACCGCTGCGTGCTGGTCAAGCCCGAGCACCCGCTGGCGGAGAAGAAACACCTGGAACTGCGCGATATCGCCAGTCATCCAATCATCACCTATACCTTCGGATTCACCGGCCGTTCCAAACTGGACCAGGCGTTTGCCGCCCACGGGCTCAAACCCGACCTGGTGCTGACCGCGGTCGATGCCGATGTCATCAAGGCCTACGTGCGGCTGGGTCTGGGTATCGGCATCGTCGCCGACATGGCCTACGATCCGAAAGAAGACGGCGATCTGGTACAACTGCGGACCGATCATCTGTTCGAGCCCAGCACCACTCACATCGCTTTTCGCTACGGCAGTTTTCTGCGCGAATACATGTACGCTTTCATCGCCTTGTTCGCGCCACACCTGACCCGTACGGTGATCGACGAAATCGCGGCGATCCCCGAATACGAAGTGCGGCGTCAGCGGACGATGAAATTACTGGCGGAGCTGCATCCGATTTAGCCGTGTCCTATGCAGATCGGTGATGAAGTTATAGCTGCTGTCTGCTGTTAGCGAATAAAACCCGCTGTCACAGTGGCCCCCTTCCAATCCGACCGCATTGACGAATTCCCCGTGTATCAATACGACGAAATCGGTAAAACCTTTATAGTCAGTGAACGCGCGGAACAGTTCCGCGAACAGCTAGCACGTTTTCATGCGGGCAGCTTGACGGAAGACAAATTCAAGGCGATGCGCCTGCGCAACGGCCTCTACATGCAGCGCTTCGCACCGATGCTGCGCATCAACATCCCCTACGGCCATGTGAGAGCGTCGTAACTGCGCCGGATGGGACACATCGCACGCACCTATTCCAAAGGTTACGCGCACTTCACCACGCGCCAGAACGTACAGTTACACTGTCCGGCACATCGATGATGTCCCGGACATCTTGGTGTAGTTAGCCGAAGTCGAGATGCACTGCATCCGGGCTTGCGGTAACGACACCCGCAACGTGACCTGCGGCTACCTCGCCGGCGTGTCAGCCGATGCGAGTTGCTGCGCCAGTGGGAAGCGCTGAATCCGGAATTCCTGTGGTTGCCGCGCAAATTCAAGTTCGGCTTTACTGGCGCCGAGGTCGACCGCGCAGCCACCTGCAGCGTAACGAGGCGGGCGAAATCGGCTACCGCTTCTACGTCGGCGGCGGTCTGGGGCGCATGCCCCTCCTCGGCAAACTCACCAACGAGTTCGTGCCGGAATCGGACCCACTGATCTATGCGGCCGCGATCATGCGCGTGTTCAACCGCTTCGGTCGACGCGACAACATTCATCACGCGCGCATCAAGGTGGTGGTGAAAACCTGGGGCTTGGAGCGTTTCATCGAGATGTTCAAAGTCGAATACCAACGCATCCTCGACAGCGACGAAGCCGCCCAACTGCGGCTGTTGCCAGAAGACGTCGAATACATGCGTGGCTTCTTTCCCAAACGCGAATTCCGACCTGGATCAAGCGCAACCTGGCCGCCCACCAGCAACCCGGTTAATTACTCGGCGTTCATCTCGCCCAAACCCCACAACGTCACCGGTGGCGACGTCAGCAACGACCCCACTCTGGGCGACCACCCCGGCCGTGCGCTGGCGCGAGACGAGATCGCCGGCCGGCCATTGCTTGCGCTCGAATTTCCTAAGTTCGACGATGGCCGCGCGCTGACGCAGGCTCGCGTACTGCGCGGACGCCTCGGTTACCACAGCGACCTGCGTGCGGTCGGGGACATTCTGCAGTACCTCGTATTCGTCGCGCGACGTTGCGGTTCCAGTGAAATCTAGCCGCGCGTCGATCAGGATCTGGACGGCTGTTTGCGTGCGCTACAGGACTTCTCCACCGCCTACCAGCCTGCCGCCGACGCCGCCCAGTCCGCCTTCATCCGGCGCCGCCAGACCCTAGCAAACCGCTACCTGATAGCCGGAACAGCCACGACTCTGCAATCGTGTGTACAATGAGAGACATGGATGACCGTATCACTCTGTCCCAACTGACACTGTCCCAACTGACAGTGCCCGACGCAGGTGGCGACACACGCGACCGTTTCGGCCGCGTCAAACGTAAGCTGCGCATCTCACTGACCGACCGCTGCAATTTCCGCTGCCCCTACTGCATGCCAGTAGAGCCGGATTTCATGCCTAAGTCCCAGCAGCTCACACGCACCGAACTACGTCGGCTGCTGCACCTGTTCGTCTCCGAACTGGGCATGACGCAACTGCGCCTGACCGGCGGTGAGCCATTGCTGCGGCGCGATCTGGAAGCCATCATCGCTGAGTGTGGCAATCTGCGCGCAGTAGGTCTGCAGCGCATTTCGATGACCACCAACGGCTTCCTGCTGGCCAAACGCGCGCGCTCTCTCAAGTCCGCCGGCATCGACGATCTTAACGTCAGCCTCGACGGCCTGACTCCGGAAACCTTCGCCGCCCTCTCCGGCGGACGCGAATCGGCACCGGTACTGGCCGGCATCGAAGCCGCAGTGAAAGCCGACCTGCCGCTCAAACTCAACACCGTAGTTGTGCGCGGCGTCAACGACCACGAATTGTTGCCGCTGGCGCGCTGGGCTCTGATCCGCCGACTGCCGCTGCGCTTCATCGAATTCATGCCGCTGGACGGGCGCGGCGGCTGGTCGAAGGAGCGCGTGTTCAATGAAGCCGCGATCATCGAAACGCTGAGCCACGAATTCACGGTGACAAAACTGGAGCGCGATAATAGCCCGGCCACCACCTATCTGCTCGACGGCCACTTCCCCATCGGCATCATCTCCACCGTCTCCAACCCGTTCTGCTCGAGCTGCGACCGCCTGCGCATCACCGCCGACGGCATGCTCTATCCTTGCCTGTTCTCCGCTACCGGCCCCAGCCTGCGCGACGCCATGCGTCACGGCGCCACCGACACCGAAGTGCTAGCCACCATCCGCAAGGCCGTGTGGTTCAAGGACGCCGGCTACGTCTCACATCCAGGCTACGTCAAACGCCCTATCACCATGCATACATTGGGTGGCTGAGAAGGCACTGCGAGCATCATGCAGATTTACATCGAACCCTACGGCCCGGCCCGCCACTGGCTTGGCCAGAACAGCGTAACACTGTCGATGGGCGACGGGCTGTGCGTAGCCGACGCTGCTCGACTGTTGGCAGAGCGCTATCCCGAGTTTGCCGAGCAGGCGCAGCGCTGCGCGTTTGCGCTGGCAGACGGTATCGTGCCCGCCAGCCAAAACCTGCATGACGGTGCGCGGCTGGCGCTGATCCCGCCCGTCAGCGGCGGCTGAAATGGCCGCGGAAATGCCCCGCCTGCGTGAAGGCGCGCTTGATGTCGCCCACTTTCTTGCAGATGCGCCATCGGCAGGTGACGGCGCCGAAGTGTTGTTCTCTGGCACCGTGCGCAATCTGCACGAAGGCCGAGCAGTAACCGCCATCCGCTACCATGCACACGCAGCGCTGGCCGAGCAGCGATTGCGCGAGATCGAGACGGAAGGCGCGGCCAAATTCAACGTAACGCTGCGCGTCGCGCACGCCGTCGGTCTTTTACATGTCGGCGACAGCAGCGTGGTGGTGCTGGCACGCAGCGGCCATCGCGGCGAGACTTTTGAAGCCGCACGCTGGGCCATCGACACCATCAAATGCGCCGTGCCGGTGTGGAAGGAGGAACACTACGCCGATGGTAGCGTCGTCTTCCAGGACGGCGTACCAATTGAGACCATTGCATGAAAGATGTCTCGGAGAAACATGAAACGCATCGCGTGGCCGCGTCGCAGGCGTTGCTACAGATGCCGCCCGAGATACTGCGCGAGCACAGACTCGAAAAAGGCGGCGCGCTGGAGATGGGGTTGACGGCCGTTGACCTCGCCGCCTAGTGCACACCCGAACTGGTTCCGTTGTGTCACCCGTTGCCGCTGGAGCGCATCGAGGTGAGCTATCACTTCGACGAAACAACCATCATCGTTCGAGTGGAAGTCTAGACCCACGCCAAAACCGGTTTCGAAGAAATGGGAGCACTGACCGCCGCCAGCGTCTGCGCGCTGACGTTGTACGACATGCTCAAGCCACACGCCGGAACCGATCTGGTCATTCGCGAAGTTCTGCTGTTGAAAAAGACCGACGGCAAGCCACATATCGTGCGCGCCTATGGAGCCGGCCAAGTGAAGTGTTAACGCTGTCGTTGCGAGGAGCCGCAGGCGACACAGCAACCTCGCTTTGTGAATCACGGAATCATCGCGCAGTGCTCTCGTGACGCCTACGGCGGATTGCCGCGCTGCGCTCGTAATGACACATCGGCTGCATGTTCAAACATTGTCTGACTGGATCAACAATGTCGGAGACAGAAGCCGGAATCATACGAGCAGGGCACAAATGCTGCGCTGTCGTTGGTCGGCATCGTCAATGCCCCGGACCCGGCCCCAGTGGGGGCGGCTGCGCTCGAAAAACCGGGCTGCGCGTCAATGCACAACCCACACAGAACGACTACCTCAAACCTCTGGCACAGGCATTAGCGGATAAACTGGCCCTGCGGCCCTGACCGTCAATGCGTCACCGCGTTGTACCAGGTCAGCAGCGGGGCGATCAGGCGACAGAAGAAGCTCTTGGTCTCGGCCCACAAGCCCGGCTGTTGCATCGATGCACGGGTTTTCTGTGCGCGTTTGATCAAGTAGGCCTGGATATCATCGACGTCCTTGGGCGTCACCACGTTGGCAAAGCTGGCCATGCCCTGGCTGGACAGCGTACCGCCCAGCACGATGGCCTTGAAACCCGTACCGTAAACGCTCTTCGGCAAGTAGCGCAGATCGGGGATGGCACTGCCACTGACCGCAGCCTGACCATGACAGACGGCACAGTGCTGGTTGAAAACCTGGCTACCCGCGGCAATCTGCACCTTACTGGCGGTCGACGGCGGCGGATCGGGGATGCCAAGATTTTGCGGATGGGCCGGCGGTAACCTAGCGTCTCCACCCAGTTTGAACACCAGCAGACGCCCGGTAAGGTCACGACCCGGCACATACGCACCCTGCCCGCCGGCCACAGCCCGAAGGAGCCGCCCCAACCCATCATCACGGCGACATACTTACTGCTGACCGTCGAGGCGATACGTTATGGGGGCGGCGATGATGCCGTTAGGTAATTTATGCTGCCACAGCACATCGCCATTGCCCGCATTGTAGGCGACGAAGCGGCCGTCGGCGGTGCCTTGAAAGACCAGGTTGCCGGCCGTGGCGAGGGTGCCGCCGTTCCACGGCATCGGATAGTTCACCGTCCAGGCGGCACGCTGTTTCGCGGGATCCCAGGCAATCAGCTTGCCGGCGATGGCGCTTTGGATCAGCGCCGTCTGCAGCAGCGGGTCCATGCCCGGCGGCAACGCGCCGGCGGCGAGATTCAAACCAGTATCCCAACCCGTCTCCGGCGCCTTGAACTTCTGTTGTTCCGCCTGGTACAAAAACGGCACGTCGTTGGCGGGAATATAAACCAGCCCGGTCTTGGGACTGAACGATCCACCCTGCCAGTTGTGTGCACCGAAAGGTGACGGCCACGTCAGTTTGCCCTGACCGCCATCGTAGGGCGACTGCTCCGGAATGGGACGGCCAGTTTTGGGATCAAGACCCTTCGCCCAGTTCTGTTCGGCGAAATTGTTACCGGAGATGAAGTCGCCCGTATTGCGATCCAGCACGTAGAAGAAACCGTTCTTGTTGGCCTGCATGATCACCGACTGCTTGGTGCCGTCGATCTTGATATCGGCCAGGATCAGATGCTCGTCCGAGTCGTAATCCCAGGCATCGCCCGGCGTGGTCTGGAAGTGCCAGACGTATTGGCCTGTATCCGGATTGATCGCCATGATGCTGGCGGTGTAGAGATCGTCACCGCTGACGTCCTCGGCGTTGCGCACGTAACGGTTCCAGGGAATGGCGTTGCCGGTGCCGAAGTACAGCAGATTCAACTTCGGATCGTAGGCCAGGTCGTTCCACACCGGCCCGCCGCCGCCCAGCCGCCACCAGCCCGCCTTCGACCAAGTCTTGACCGCCGCCAGTGCCGGCGAGTTGTTGTTGTCGGCATGGTTGCCTGGCACGGTATAGAAGCGCCACAGCATGTGACCGTCGTTGGCGTCGTAGGCCGACAGATAGCCACGCACGCCGGCGAATTCGGCGCCGCCATTACCAATGAGTACCTTGCCGCCGATCACGCGCGGGGCGGCGGTGATCGAATACGGCTTGCTTTGATCCACCGTCACCACCGACCAGTTCAGCTTGCCGGTCTTGGCATCCAGCGCGATCAGCCGGCCGTCCAGCGTGCCGAAGAAAACCCTGCCCTGCCACAACGCCACCCCGCGGTTGACGACGTCGCAGCACAGCTCCACTGCATGCGCGCGCGGCACTTTCGGACCGTAGCTCCACAGCAACTTGCCGGTTTTGGCATCCAATGCATAGACCCGGCTCCAGGTGCCGGTGGTATACACCACGCCGTTGACCACCAGCGGGGTAGCTTCCAGACCCCGCCGCGAATCCATGTCCTGACTCCAGGCCAAACCCAGCTTGTCGACATTGCCGGCGTTGATCTGGTCAAGCGGGCTGTAGCGCTGCTCCGAGTAGGTGCGCGCCACGCTCATCCAAACATCCGGGTGGGTGTCGGCCTGAGTCAGCGTGGTGGCATTCACCGTTATCGGCCCTGCGGCGTGCGCGCCCAGCACCAGACAGAACCCGGCAGCGGCCAACAGCCGCTTTCGCAATGCGGTGACGAAAAACCTGGTATGCCGACCCTTTACCGGGTTAGCGCTAACTGGTTTATCGTGCGACATTGCCGCATCCTGATGTCAAGCTGACCGCGTCGCGTGCGATATCTTTCTGAACAGGTTCCCGAAGGCCGCACGCAACCCGACCTTGGAAATATGGACAGCTTTTTAAGGGCTAATGGCATGGCGCCACTTTAAACAACGCCTGAATGATCGTTCTATATAGGGTGTAACGCCGCAAAACGACAACTCCGATCAGAATCATAAATCGCTGTAGCGCCGCTTGCGGCCGCGGCTGAGCCAGGGCAGCAGCAGGCCGAGGATGACACCGCCAATGGCCAGCGCCGCGCCGGTGATCAAGGTGTCGCGATGTGCGCTCTCGATGTTGTAGTGCTGCTCCATCCCCTTGAGCTGCTCATCGCGCTGAGCGATACCGGCGCGCAGCTTGTCGTTCTCAGCCGCCAGATCCAGCGCCGGTTTGACATTGGCGAACTGTTGCTGGTCTGCGTGAAGTTTGCTCTGCAGCGCCTTGATCTGCGTCTGTGCATCACTCAGCTGCTTGTTCACGCCATCCAGCTGGTCGCGTGCAGCGGGCTGGTCACTGAGATTACGGGCGACCACCCAGCCCTCGCGGCCATCAGACGTCTTGACCTGCGCAAAACTGTTTTCACCCAAGGATCTCAGAACAGTGACGCGATCGCCACTTTTCACAACCCCGATGGTGCCGGCATTGTTGCTGGGCTTTTGGTGAAGACCGAGGGTGATCTGGTCCGTGACATATTGTGTTTTATTGGATTGCTCGGCATGGGCAACGGAAGCGAGCAGCATGGCGGTCACTAACAAGCAGGTTCTTTTCATGACCGCAAGTTTAACAACCGGCGTCGACAATGAATACTTTCAGCCTCTTCCAATGACACATGAGCCTGAAGGGTTCTACCCCGTTTCCACGGACGGTTTGGAAAGGGTTGAGAACTTCAAATCCTGTGCAGCGACTCGTCGCCTCATCCGAGGATTGTGGAATCGCTCGATAGAGTCAAATACATCCGACTTGGCCACGTCGAGCGTTGGGTACTTGGCGCGGTGTACTCGCTCTCGTTCGAGCATCCCGAAGAATCCTTCACAAGCAGCATTATCGCCACAATGACCGACACTGCTCATGCTGCAGATGAGAGTGCGATGCTTCAGAAACCGCTGATAGTCACCGCTGGTGAATTGACAGCCGCGATCCGAATGCAAAATCACTGGCCAGTCACCCTGGCGTTGCCACGTCGCCATTTCAACTGCACGAATGACCCTGTAACGATCCTGTCGGTGGTGCATGGACCCCCATCACCCGCTTGTTGAAAAGATCGAATGACCACGCACACAAACAGCTTGCCCCCTGAGTTTGAATCTCGGTGATGTCTGAACCTGTCCCGTCGAAATGGACGCCAGGAAGCGATACTTTCATCGCCAACTGGAGGTTCCCATGTCACCCGTATTCCCCGTCGGCACTACACCGACGACTTTAAGGCCCAAGCGGTTGCGCTATCCGAGTCGGTCGGCCGAGCCAAGGCTGCGCGGCAACTTGATATTCCGATCAAGTCGCTCGCCAATGGGGT
>Ga0307372_10012155_pt1 | contig 11350 bp, 8 predicted proteins | sample OX1MG_FD_202533 | JGI IMG/M metagenome (GOLD analysis project Ga0307372, IMG submission 202533) | Soil microbial communities from Risofladan, Vaasa, Finland - OX-1 | ecosystem: Environmental > Terrestrial > Soil > Coastal area > Acid sulfate soil | place: Finland: Risofladan, Vaasa | collected...
GAGCGTGGCGAAGCCCAGGCCGAGGACGACGGTGTTGGGGTGGGTGACGCGGATGGGCTCGGTGAGTTCGTAGATGCCGGGCGTGAACAGCAGATTCTTCCCGCGGGCAAGCTGCGCATTGAGGTCGGCCGCAGAGTCAGCAGGTTTCGCAATGTAAAACCGGCTCAGCGGAATGTCGCGGCCAGGCGTGTTGCCGGCGTGCCAGGTGATGCCCGTCGAGTTTGTTCGGAGGGCGGGGACGCGGACAAGCCATTGGCCGCGGGAGTCGACGTAGAGGAAGGGCTTCTCGCGAACGATAGGCGTGACGGCGACTTTGGTGTAGGGCGGCGCGGGCCATTCGCCTTGCGGCTCCCCTTTCACGCCCACAAAAACCATGTTCCAATTGGCGCCGGTCCAGCTCTTCCATTCGGCATTGCGAGAGAGCCACTGCTGCTGCGAGCCGGAATCGACGTTGCCGTCGATGACGGAGTCGGATATCCAGCCGCCGGAGGCCCAACCGCGATGCTGGTGGAGAACGAGATTGCCGAGGATGTGCATGCGGCGGAAGGGCGCAGCCTGGGACACGGCCCACTGCATGGTGCCGGGCGCGATCGTGATTCCCTGGGCGGAAGTGTCCCCACCCGTGGGCGTGACCGAGAAGCCCTCGACGTCTCGCCAGAAAGTACAGGTGGCGTTGTTGCGCGGCAGGCTGGCGTCGGCGTGCACGTTGCCGGTGATGTGGACCGCATCGGGCGTAGCGCCGAGTCCGACGATCTGCGTGTAAAAACCGATGGGGATGTCGAGATGATAGTCGCCGGGCAGAAAGAGGATGGCGTTGCGCTGCGTGCCAAACTCGCTGTGCTGCTGGACGGCGTAAATGGCGTCGATCTGGCGCTCGATGTCGGCCGCAGGCATCGAAGGCGAGAAGATGAGGACGTTAGGGCCTAGATTTGGCAACTGACTTTGCTGTGCCGCCATTGCGAAAAGAGGAACTGCAGCCGTCATGGCGAGAGATGCAGCGATCGAAGAGATAGAAATAGCTGTTTTTGCAAAAGACTCTGAGAGATGCGTTTTCATGGAGTGCCTTCGTTCGTCGAGTTTTTCGATATGGTGGGATACCAGGTAAAAGAGAAGAGTTTCTCACCGTCAATCTGGACTTGTCCGCCGTCATACTTAGGATCGATTCCGGGCTGAAGTATGAGCGTCCTCTTATCGGTCTTGGAAATAGACGGATGGGCTGTCCAAATGCCGCCCTGCAATGTGTAGACTACCGAGCCTTGCTTGGGAATTGAGAGCCGCGCCTTTGCCGTTATCGGCTCCAGCGCGATCAATTCGACGTGAATCTCGGGAGCGCCTTCGTACGACCCGGAGGTGCTCCCGATGCCGCCATGCGTGACCCCGTGCAGGTTCAGAGTCTTGATCTCTTGCGCTACATCTTCTCCCAGCCACACGGGCGGCGTCACCGGCTGGTTCCCGGGGGTGAGAAGCACGAGATCGTAGCTAATCAGGGCTCGTTGTTTGCGAGGGAGAAACGGCATCACGATCCAGTAGGCAAACAGGCCCCCTGCACACACGGCCACGCTTACGCGTATCCAAGCGGCGCGGCGGCTGGTACTAAGAGGAACAAATCGCGGGAAGAGAAAGACCCCATAGGCAATTCCCAGGATGCCCGCTGAGTCGGGACCGATGGACGCAATGGCGAAATACCATCCCGCTCCCGCGACGGCGAGCAGAGCTGCAGCGCCTGCATAGAGCGCCCCAAGGACACAATTCATCCAACGTGGCGGTGACGCGAGGCCGAGAGCCAGCGATAGGACGAATAGCCCAAAGCCGAAAAACAGGCAGCCATAAGCGAGAAGGGGAGCGAAGCCAAAATAAGTGGCGATTTCTGCCCATGCAGGCCAGTGAAGATGTCCCCACCAGCCCGGTCCAGGGCGATCGCTATATGGCAGGTAGCCGAAGCAATCGCATATCAGCAGCACGCAACATGTACCCAAACTGACGATGGCGCTGAACAGCAAGACGGTGCCTGCAAAGCTGATACCTAAGTTTTTGAGGTGTCGGCGCATAGCTCGATGTCGGTCGTGAATGTTTTATCACGTGTAGCATCGGCCAGGCTCTCGAAATTGGCGGCATGACCCTTCCCTGCCTCATAACAAGTAAAGGGCCGGTTGGACACTGCGCGGGATCGAGAGCGAGAATGGCTGCGCAACAGTGCGTTCGCTGTACAAGTGGGATTGGAGGGTGCGGCGAGGGTGAGATCGCGGAGAGAGTTCCTGAAGATCTCAGGCGCGGCGGCGGTGGCGGCTTGCCCGGGCACGGATACGTGAGCAGCGCCGCTGGACCTGCCAGAGTGGAAGCAGGCGATGGACGAAGCGGGATTGCGCTGCGTCAGCTCGCATCACGTGCTGGACAGCTGCAAAATAAAGGATTTGGCCTTCAGCCACTCATCGGATCAGGAAATGAATTGGTGTGGTCTGGCTTCCTCGATTCGTTTGGGAGCGTACCAGTCTTCGCGGAGAAGGGGAAGACGGCTCTGGCCGCGATCGAGGCGGCTTAGTGGGTGAGGGCGGGGCCGTGGGCGAAGAAGCGCTGGAGGCTGGGGGCGAAGGCGAGGCCGTTCATGCTGGAACCTACGCGATGCGGAGGCCGGATTGCGGGAGGAAGCAGCGATCCTCGCCCTTTTGGAGTCACCGGCATGTGAGATTTACGCATTCAGCTCCGCCAGCCCTTCCGGCAGGGCCATCTCCACCCGGCGAGCTTCCAGGTCCAGCCGGCGCAGATAGTTCTGCACAAGCGGAATCAGAACCTCGCCCCTTGCTCCGCGCACCAGGAGAATAGGGGCCGATCCCTGCGGCCGCTCCACATTCTCAATCTCACCCACCACCCGCGGCGCGGCGCCAGCCACGTCTATCACGGTGCAGCCGATCAGGTCCGCGATGTGGATTTCATCCGGCTGTGCTGGCGCACGTTCCTCGCGGGGGATGGCGACGATCTGCCCCGCGAGCGCCTCCGCGTCTGTGATGGACTCGACCCCGGCAAAATGAAGCACCACCCCGCCCTTGTGCAGCCAGAAGCCGTTGAGCTCGATGGGGCGCGGCTCGGCACTCTCCCGCAGCAGCCAAAGCCGCCTTCGCTCGGCAAATTTTTGGGGAAAATCGGTAAGGAGTTCGGCCAGGACCTCGCCCCTGCGTCCCTGCGGCCGCCGGATGCGTGCCAGCCAGACCCAGCGCCCGAGCATGTCCGCCGCGGTCAATGGCACCTCCCCGCGGACCGCCGGAAACCCCACGGGCCAACCCCAGCCCTCCGGCCGGATGTCAGGCTTCTTCGCCTTCTTCAAGAATATCCAGGGTGTAGCGATGCCGCACTTTCATGCTGACCGCGCCCAGTATCGTCCGCATGGAACGGGCAGTTCTGCCTTGTTTGCCGATGACCTTGCCCACGTCCTGGGGCGCCACCCGCAGCTTCAAGACCGTGTTCTCTTCCCGGGTCATGGACTGCACGTCCACGGCCTCGGGTTCATCGACCAGGGCCCGTGCTATTTCTCGGACCAGGTCTTCAACGGCAACCATCGTTTGCTGGGTCATGTTCGTGCCCCTGACCGGTATTTTCCCATGTTGGCGATTTAGAGCACGCTCTACCCTGCGGCGATGCCCCAATGTAGCTTATGGCTCGGTGGACTGCCTTTACTGCGTCGTGAGAGGAACAAGAAAAGCGCGCAAATCAATACAAATCGATAATTGTTACACCGAGGCTGTGCGCTGAATAGTACCAGAAATACGAACCGGCGTCAGTATGAATCGGTGTTGCGGGGAATCAGCTGCCATTCAGGCGGCGGGCGCTTCCGCGGGCGCCTGGGCCGGAAATTTCTCCACCAGCTTGGCTACGGTGGGCGAAAGCTGCGCTCCCACGCCGCGCCAGTAGGCGATGCGGTCGTGTTTCAGATTTACGGTGGCAGGATTGGTGCGGGGATTGTAGGTGCCCACCACCTCGATGGAGCGGCCGTTGCGGGCCCGGTCCTTTTCAATCACTACTACGCGGTAGTAGGGCTGCTTGGTGGCGCCAAAACGCGCCAGTCGAATCATCACCACGGCGATACAGTTCCTTTCAATTCAATCTTCTAGTCTGCAATTGAAGGCCGGGAGAACGCACGAAACGCTCATCAGGCGAGCCAGCAGGACAACGCAGCCCATTCGGTGCAAGACGTAACACCTAAGTATCGCCGATCCAGAGGTAAAACGGCAAGTCCAAGTCTCTTCCAACACAAGATGAGCCTGGCGAGGGGCGCTACTGGGCGACTAGTCCGATGGTGCGGTAAATCGGTACACCTGCGCTACAATTCTCGAATCTACTTTGGGAGTCTGGGGTCATGGGTTCGGAATGGCAGCGCATTGCACCCGTCGGCGGGTTGATTTTCTTCCTCGTCGCGGCGGGCTGCGGCGGGGGCGGAGGTTCCGGCCGGCAGAACCATGCGCCCACCATCACCGGCGTTACAGTTTCGCCGGGCGCGCCCACCGTAGCCGTCGGAACCACGCTGCAATTCTCGGCCGCCGTGAGCGGCACCGGCGACTACAGCTCTAGCGTTACCTGGACCGTCGCAAGGCCTTCCGGATGGCTGGGCAGCGCGGGGTCGATCAACAGCAACGGACTCTACGATTCCCCCTATCCCGCCCCCGCCACCGTGACCATTACCGCAACCTCTTCCGCCGACAGTGCCCAGTCCGGCAGCGCTACCGTTACCTTGATTACTCCCGCCGCGGTCAAAGGTCCCGCGCTGGAAGTGGATGTCGGCGATCCCCTTCATCCCATCAACCCCCTCATCTACGGAGCCAACGGCTGGCAACTGGATCGGGCGAGCGCCGCCATCGCCAACTTCAGCGTGCTGCGATGGGGTGGCGACGCGACCTCGCGTTACAACTACAAGCTCAACAGCACCAACGCCGCGGCGGATTGGTACTTTGAGAACTTCGCCGGGCAGAATGGCGCCTTCCCCGATCCCGGCGCCACCGCCTCCTTCACCGATTTCGTCATCGCGACCGACGCCGCCGGCATGGCTGCCATGGGCACCGTTCCCGTTCAGGGGTGGGTCTCGAATGGCAGTACCGGCGACAATTCGGGGTCGTCGCCGGCGTGCAGCTTTCCGGTTACAACCTATCCGGGACAAACAGGCGCCGACAGCGCCTGCGGCAACGGCACCTGCCCCAATGGTTCCAGTTGCGGAACCTCCGTCACCTGCACCAACTCCGGCGGCTGCTCGCTGCTGGGCAATGCCGCCACGGTCAAGATCACCAGCGTCCAGGCGCTGGCTCCGGCCTGCACCATGGATTGCAAGGCCGCTATGCCGGCCGGCGCCATGGCCGCCGGCCAGACCGCATGCGTCCAGACCTGCTCCCAGGCCAACATGCCCACTCCGGCCTACGCCACGGCCACGTGGGCAAAAGGAACATGGGCGGGCGGGTGGGTAAGTTCTCTGGTCACCGGTGCAAAATACGGGAACGGCGCCAGCGGCAAGGGCGTGGCCTTCTGGGACCTGGACAATGAGCCGGCCTGGTGGGACGCCGTGCACCGCGATGTGCACCCCGTGCCCTCGACCTACGACGAAGTCACGTGGGGCGATATCGGCACTGCACTGGCCATCAAGACCGCCGATCCAACCGCGAAAGTCGATGGCCCAGTCATCGATTACTGGTGGAACTACTTCTACTCGAAGAAGGACATTGAGTCAGGCTGGGCCACCGCTCCGTGCTACCAGGCGTGGGACAACCCGCTCGACCGAACAGCGCATGACGGCGTTCCCCTGATCGACTATGTTCTCCAGCAGTTCAAAGCCGCCGAAACCACCTACGGCGTCAGGCTGCTCGACTACCTCGATATCCATGCGTACTACGCCGGCAGCTACCACGGGAAATCCGTCGCATTCACCACCGCCGGAGATACCGGGGAGCAACAGGCGCGGCTGAACTCGACGCGCGCCTACTGGGATCCGACCTATACCGACCCGAACATTCCGGCGCCGAATTATCCCGGCGATGCCGGTTACACGGCCGATTGCTCTCAGGCCGCCGGCAATCTCCAGGCTCCGCGGATCGTACCGCTGCTGCGGCAATGGGTGGATGCCGATTATCCCGGTACCGGGACCGCCATCGACGAGTACAACTTTGGAGGTCTGGAGCACATCAACGGTGCGCTGGCCCAGGCGGATGTGCTCGGCATCTTCGGACAATACGGCCTGGACATGGCGACGCTCTGGCCCACCAGCGCCTACGTTCAGCAGGGCCCCGGCAACCTGGCCTTCGCCGTCTACCGCAACTACGACGGCCACGATGCCATGTTCGGCGACACCGCCCTGGCATCGTGCTCAACCAGCGTGCCCCTGAGCGAAAGTTGCGATCCATCTGTGGCGAAGGCAGCCGATGAAACCGGCCAGGGCAAGCTTTCCGTTTACGGCGCGCTGCGCACGAGCGACAATGCCGTTACCGTGGTCGTCATCAACAAGACCTTCGCTGATCTTACGAGCACCCTTTCGCTGGCCGGCTTAGCCGCCGCGACAGCCGCCCACGTCTGGCAGTACAGCGCGGCCGATCTGGCGAAGATCGACGCCGAGCCGGATGTCACACTCACACCGCCCGCTGGAAGCGCCACGAGTTACAGCATCGCTTACACCTTCCCCGCTTCGTCGATCACGTTGTTCGTGATTCCGCAGTAAGGCAAGTGCCCCGGAACTGCCCCGAACGAAGTCGAAGGGGCGCCGCCGGAACGCTGGGCGTACCGCCGATTCGCCGGCTTGCCAACCCGCTGGCTTGCGAGCCGCGCTCGCTCCGCTTACCCGCTATCATCGAGCCATGCGGTTCGACATCGTCACCATCTTTCCCGGGTTCTTCGCGGGGTTTTTCGAGCACGGCATTGTGCGCCGCGCCCAGGCCGAGGGGTTGGTGAGCGTGGCGGTGCACGATCTTCGCAACTTTACTCACGACCGCCATCGAACCGTGGACGACCGGCCGTTCGGCGGCGGCGAAGGCATGGTGCTCAAACCGGAACCGCTGGCGGAGGCGCTGGAGGCGCTCGGCATCCGACCGAGGACTTCGGTACCCGCCGACGATGCAGGGGCTAAAGCCCCGACAATTTCTGGGCCATCATCGGCACGACTGAAGTCGTGCCCTGACGCGGCCGACGTGATGAAGCGGTGCCCTGACGCGGCCGACGTGATGAAGTCGTGCCCTGACGCGGCCGACGTGATGAAGTCGGGCCCTAACGCGGCCGACGTGATGAAGCCGTGCGCTGACGAGGGCGACGTGATGAAGTCGTGCCCTGACGCGGCCGACGTGATGAAGCCGTGCGCTGACGCGGCCTGCGTGATCCTGCTTTCCGCGCAGGGAAAGCCGTTTACGCAGGCGATGGCGCGGGAGCTGGCCCGGCTGGAGCGAGTGGTGCTGATCTGCGGCCGCTACGAAGGCGTGGATGAGCGCATCAACGAGCTCTACTGCGATTTCGAGCTCTCCATCGGCGACTACGTTCTCTCCGGTGGCGAGCTGGCTGCGGCGGTGGTTCTGGACGCGACCATGCGGCTGGTTCCGGGTGTGCTCGGAAACGAGGCCTCCGGCGAGTTCGAAAGCTTCGGCGCGGCGGATGCGGCCATCGATACGGATGTGGAGGGTGTGCCGCGCTCGCAGCACGGCGCGGGCGGGCTGCTGGATTATCCGCACTACACCCGGCCGGCGGAGTTCCGCGGGCTGCGCGCGCCTGAAGTGCTGCTCAACGGCGACCACAGGCAGATCCGCCAATGGCGGCGCCAGCAGCAGTTGCGCAAGACGTTGCAAAACCGTCCCGACCTGCTGGAGAAGGCCGAATTGACGGAAGCGGAGCGGCGGCTGATTTCAGAATGGGGCAAAACGCGGGAAAAGTAGAATGGCGACCAGATCGCGGCGAAAAGGCGCTGGGGCTGAAGAGGCTGCGGAAGAACTCCTGAGAGTGGCCAAATCAAGACAGAGGACCTCAGGGGCTGAAGCCCAAGTCCTTTGTTTATGTGGCTTTCGGCACGACTGAAGTCGTGCCCTGACGCGTTTTTGCTTTCCGTTCAGAGTCTTTCCGCAGCCTGTGAAGCCCAAGTCCTTTAATTTACGAGTTTTTGGCAGGGTCGAAAATGCGCCCTAACCCGTTGAAAATACGTCGAGAGTCGATGAGCATTTTCATGAACTTTCACGGGCCGCAGGCCCAGCACGGACACGACTGAAGTCGTGCCCTGACGCGCTTTTGCCTTCCGTTCAGAGTTTTTCCGCAGCCTGTGAAGCCCAAGTTCTTTGTTTATGTGGCTTTCGGCACGACTGAAGTCATGCCCTGACGCGTATTCTTCGCTTTCGGAGGAGTATTTCGCCAAGCTGTGAAGTCGTGCCCTTTCAAAACTGGCCCGCGTCGAGATTTCCAGCCTGTTTCGCATCAGGTCAGCTTGCTCAGGGGCTGCGAACGCGAGGCCTCTGAACGCGGTCCTGGAACGGGAGTAGTCAAGCAGCTACTTTAGTGTTAGCGGGTATATTTCATATTACGGTACGAATTCCGAGCTTGCTTTTTGGATAACATTATTGTTGTCAGATCACGATGCAGATTATTCCCACATTGTGATCCGGACCTGGGAGGGGTGGGGGTATCTCATTCCCAAGACGCCAAGAGGCCGGATTCCAAGTGGAATCCGGCCCCATTTGGAGACAGTAGCGCAGGCAGGTGGGTAAGCGGCGTGACGGCGATCACAGGTAAACGGGCTGGTGAAAAATCGCGCGTGAGAGTGCGGCGTGGGATATGCGCTAGAACGCGGCGTGGTGTAGTTGCGAAGATCTGTGGAGTCCGTTTTTTTATCTACAAAGGCAGCGAGTTGGCGCGGCTTCGCCGCATGGCGAGTTAGCACGTTGGCGGGATTTGTCAGTTCTCGCCCGGACGCCAAAGAGCTGGCGGAGGAACTCGAGAGCGGTCCGGAATCATCGCCTGGAGGCCAAATGGGATGAGGAGTCGTGCCCTGACACGGGACAAAGGGACAAAGGGAAAGAAGACTCTTTGGGTGGTTCCAGGAGAGGTGTGACAAGGATAGCGGCATCCCACCCTTGCGACAGAAAAAAGTCGCAAGGATGGGGCACGGCAGTCTTGTCGTTCCTACTCCCTGTTCCCTGCCTTATTCGCCGGCCTCGGGGGTGAGGGCCTTGGGGTTGTAGCGGATCAGGTTGTGCTTCTTGAAATCGTTGGCGATGTTGTTGGCGAAGATCTCGAACGCTTCTTCCTGACGCTGGTCAAGGATCTGCTGGCGGGTCTCGTCGAACTTCTGCTGAATTTCCTGCGGTGTGGGCTCCTGCTTGTCGACGATCTTGGCTACCACGCCGGTGCGGCCGGCATTGATGGGGTCGCTGATGGCGCCGTTGGGCAAATCGAAAAGCTGGGGGGCGATCTGGCCAACCGCGCCGAAGTCCGGCACCTGGGCAGTCTGGCCGACGAGGTCGCTGGTTTTGACGGTGGCGCCGATTTCCTTGGCGGCCTTGGCCAGGTCGCCGCCGTCGGTCTTGGCTTTGTCGGCAAGCTGCTGGGTTTTGGAGTTCAGCAGGCCGGGAAGCTGCTCGTCGCGGTAGTCTTCCAGGACCTTGTTCTTCCATTCGGCGAAGCTGGGCGCGTGGGAGGAAGCGATGGAAGCCACCTGGAGGATGGCGTAGCCTTCGCCGGTGGGCGCGTACTGGGGCTTGTCGCCCTTCGACATCTGGAAGGCTTTGGAGATGACCTGCGAGCCATCCGGCAGTGCGGCGATGGTGCCGGAAGCCGGGAGCGGCGGGGTGGTCACGACCTGAAGATGATGCGCGGCGGCAGTGGCCTGGAGGCCCGTTTGTGCGGCTTCCTGGGCGAGCTGGCGGGCGTAGTTCTCCTCCGCCTGGGAGATCTGCTGGCGGCTGAGGGTGGCCTTGATGGTGTCTTCAACCTCGCCCAGCGACTGGGTGTGCGCCTGCTGGCGCTCTTCCACCTGGACGACATGGAAGCCGAACTGCGACTTGACGACGGCGATCTGGCCGATGGGATTGTTGAAGATGGCCTGGTCGAACTCGGGAACCATGCGGCCGCGCTGGGAGAAGCCGAGCTCGCCGCCGGAGTCCTTGGAGCCGGGATCGTCGGAGTCCTTCTTGGCCAGATCCGTCCAGCTTGCGCCTTTGCGAAGCTGATTGGCGATGTCCTCGGCCTTGGCCTTGGCGGCGGCGACGGTCTTGGGGTCGGCGTCGGGCGCAACCTTAACGAGGATGTGGCGGGAGCGGGCCTGCTCGGGCATCTGGTATTCGGACTGGTGCTGGTTGTAGTAGGCCTGGATCTCCTGCTGCGAGGGCTGCGGAATGCCGCCCGGGAGCTGCTCGGGAGTAAAGGCTAAGTAGGAGATGGTGCGCTGCTCGGGGACGGCGTGGGCGTAGCGGGCGGCATTGCGCGTGAAGAAGGCCTGCAGCACGGCATCCGTGGGATTGATGGTCTTGCGAAGGTCGTCGCCGGAGATAACAGCGTAATCGAACTTGATCTTGGCGTTCTGCTTGCGGTAGGTCTCGCGGACTTCCTTATCGCTGATCGAGACGCCGGCGGTGATGTAGTCCTTGAGCCGATCGATGATGATCTGCCGGCGGATGTCTTCCTCGAAATCGGGGACGGACATGTTCAGGCGCTCGTTGATGAGGTTGGTATAAGCCTGCTCGCCGATGAACTTGCCGTTGGGGAAGAGGGTTTCGCCGGTGGGGCCGGTCTTGAGGTACTTGACCACGTCGTCGTTGTCGGCGGAGATACCGAGCCGGGCGGCCTCAGTGAGCAGGATCTGCTGCTGGACCATCTGCTGGCCGACCTGCTGGGTGAAGAAGTTGAGGATCACCGGGTTATCGAGGTACTGTGGGCTGCGCTGGGAGATCTGCTGGCGCGCGGCCTGCTGGACCTTCTGCAGGCTGACCACGTCGGCCGAGTGGAAGAGCTTGGAGTACCAGTGAGGGTAGATCTCGGCGAAGGTGTCGGGGGCCGCGGCGGCGCCGCCCATGAGGCCGGGGATGAGGTACACGACCATGCCCACGGACGCGGCGGCGATGATCACTACGTAGATGGCCTTGGCCAACTTGGTGTCTTTTTGCAGGAAACGGATCATTGGGAGGGTTTGCTCGCTATTCTCAGGAACATTATAAGTTGTCGGTTGTCGGTTGTCAGTTTTCGGGAGCGAGGGATAAGGGACGAGGGACCAGGGAGGAGGGACCGGAGCTAGTTGCATAAATGGCTGGGAGTCAGGAAAGAGCGTCCCTCGGGGGCTAAAGCCCGCGGTTTTATTGGTCTTTTGCGGCACGACTAAAGTCGTGCCCTTTCAAAGCCTATGCGAAGTCCCTCGTCCTTG
>Ga0307372_10012156_pt1 | contig 11350 bp, 13 predicted proteins | sample OX1MG_FD_202533 | JGI IMG/M metagenome (GOLD analysis project Ga0307372, IMG submission 202533) | Soil microbial communities from Risofladan, Vaasa, Finland - OX-1 | ecosystem: Environmental > Terrestrial > Soil > Coastal area > Acid sulfate soil | place: Finland: Risofladan, Vaasa | collected...
GGGCTGGCGTTGCCCTGGATCACGATGCTGTTGCTGACATGGAGCGGCGTACCGCCCAGGGCAGCATTGGACGTCCCGTTCCCGATCGTGACGCCCGAGCCAAAACGGCCACCAGCAAGTTGGGGCGGCACCGAGGTCGCGCCACTGGGATGCGAACCACTGGGATGCGAGCCGAGGAAGCCAGTGATGTCACCGATCCACGACTTGATCTGGTTGTAGATGCCGCCGATGACCCCCAGAGCCAAGGTGAAGGGAGCCTCCAGCATGCTCGCCACGATGCCCCAGTGCGACGTGATGAAGCTGATTACGTCGCCGACCCCAGTCGTGATGCCCTTCCACAGGCCCGCAAAGAAGGTGCCGACCTGCTTCCAGTGGGTAATCACCACAACCACGATTGCGATCAGTAGTCCGATGCCGATCACGATCAAGGCGATCGGCCCCAGCGCCATCACCCAGGCGATCGCGGCACGGATGCCCATCAGGACGAACGCGATCCCCAGCCCCAGCAGGACGGTGCTCAGTATCGCTGCGCCGAGTTTGGTCTTGAGGAACCCCAGTACGACCGCCGCGATCGGGCCGACGACCTTGCCAATGGCGCCAAAGAGCCTGCCGAACATCTGGACCTCGAAGGCCAGCACCGGCCCCATGATCTCACCGAGTTGGATCGCGAGGCTGATGATGATTCCCAACAGGGCGACGACGCCACCGATCAGCTTGCCGATGAGGGGAAACCCCTTCTCAGCCGCCTTTAGGAATTGCTGAAACCCCTTTGACTTCTCCAAACTCATCGCCCACTTCTTGAAGGAAGCGGTCATCGAGACGAAGCCCTTGTCAACCAGCGGCACCATCGGCAGGAAGGCTTGCCCGATGTTGGCCAGCCCCTCGCCGAGGTTCCCCAAGCCCTTTCCTCCGGCGCCCATCACGCCTGGAGCCGCTTTGGCCATCTGGCCTATGAAGCCCTTGAAAGCGGGGTTGGTAAAGGCTGGAGTGAGGTTCTTGGTGAACGCTTCCATCCCGACTCCGCCCGCCTTGAAGAGCGGCATGAAGTCGGGAAGGATCTTGACCCCAACAGAGACCCACTGGCCGACGATCTTGGAGATTGTCGGCACCTCCATCTTGGTGACCTTGTCCCAAAAGGCTGTGAAGGCAGTCTCTCCGGCCAGTAGCTTTGTCCGTAGGCTCTTCAGCCACGGGTCCATTCCCGCGCCGCCCTTCAGGGCCTCGGAGATGGCTGTGAAGGCCACCGCGCCGAACGCGCCGGCCCCCATCGCCGCCGCACCGAAGGCCGTCGCCAACCCGCCGACGAGGCCAATTACGGGTGGCAGGATGGCCAGGAGGGGCGCAACGGCCGCAACGATGCCCGTGATGGCCAACGGAGAGAGCATCCCTAAAGGCCCACCTCCAGACTGCCCGGCTCGGGTGAAGCTGAGCATCCCCCCGCCGGTGCCACCGGCCATCGAGCCAAGCACGCGAGCCAAGATCCCGTTATTGCTGGTTTCGCCCTGATTGGTGTTGACGGTGGCCCTGTTGATGATCGCCTGCATGGTCTCCGAGAACCCGCCGCCCTTCGGGATCATCGACATGAGGCTCGGTGGAATACTCGCGCCCGAAGACGAGAGGTGGTTGATCTCCCACTTGAGGGCGCTCACCTCGACCAAGGCCGCGGTGATGCCGTCGATCTTCACATCGGCCACCGCGTGAGTCCGAGCGAACTCGCGGAGATTCCCTTGAAGCTTGTCCAGTTCCAGCGCGACCAGTTCACCGTTCTTCAGGCCGAGTAGGGCGGACTTCTTGGTGAATCCGAAGCGCTCCAACCGGGCCTGCATGTCGTCTAGTTGGCGGATAATCGTCTTCTCGCCGTCAAGACCCACCGATGCCGAAGCGCTCTGGTCTCCGAACTGCTTGACCTTGCCGATGGCGCGGTCCATCTTGGTCATGAAGTCGCCGATGTTGGCGACCAGATCGACGACTGCGGGCGGAAGGTAGTCAGCCATTGCCGCTCCTCAGTGCTTCACTCCAGCGCCGCACGAGGGCGTCCCTAGCGAGCGTCGCGGACGTCTCGGCGCCAGGCAGGTAGGGGCGCGCCGGGAGATAGACCGACGGACCGAAGAACTGGTGCGTGGCGCGGTTCGCCAACCCGTGCGGCTTTAGGGTCGAGACCCGGCCTCCCATCTGCTGAATACGGGCGTAGATCATCGTCGCGCCGACTCGGACGTGGAAGCGGTATCCGGTGCGGGTGACGTCGGAGGCACGCACCGAACGCCGGAGGTCACCCGAGATCAACGACGGTGGCCCTCCGGGAGGCGCGGGCGTGCGCGTCCCCGGTGCGTGGGCGCTGAGGCTGAGGTTACGCTTCGTCTGCCCAGACACTGATTGACCGGCGTCAGCCATGCCCAACTCGGTCGCAGCCGGAGTGATCCCACGGATGCGCTCCAACGAACGCACCAGGGACGACCCATCGACATTCACCGAGATCGTTGCGATTTCTTGATCTCCTCTTCCTCGTTCTCGGCGCGGACCTTCTCGATCACGCCGAGAACGGGCAGCAGGCGGTCCGCCAAGGGAAGCCTCAGCTCATCAACCTGGTCCGGGGTCCAGCCGAACTTCTCCGCAAAAGCGACGTAACGCAGGGCCTCCGACCACATCGGATCTGGCGAGCCATGACCCGTCTTGATCCAGGTCTTCAGTCGGCGGAGGCCGGCGGAGGGGACGATTCGTCCCTCGGGTCATCCTTTTTGCCGGCAGGGAAAAGCACCTCCAGCGCGGGCATCACCGCTGCCTCAAGGCTCTCTCGGTCGGGGATCGAGAGATCGCCCAGCATCCCCGGCGCCAATGCGGGCACCGGCCAAGAAAAGGACCACTCGGAGACCATGCAGGCGATCACCGCCTGACTGATCTCGACGTAGGCTGTGCCCTGCTTGGCCGTGTCGCTCAGCGCGGAGACCACATTGTCGCGGTCCCGGCTCTTGAGCGACGCGACATCCCTCAGCGCAACCCACTCGCCGGACGGCAGTTCGAGTCGCTCCATATCGGCCCTCCCGTACGCCTGTTCGGTTGACTTTCCTAGTTTGTAGTGCTACGGTCCCGACGCGATGGGTTTCTCAAGTCGCCTCACCCGGTGGGCGTCGCAGACCGGACCTGTCCCCGAAGGCAGCCCGAAGTGGGTCACCCTGCCGGTCAAGGCCCTGATTTGGCTCGGTGTGCTCGTGGTACTGGCGTTCTGGTGGACCAGCTTCTTCGTCTACTACTTGGTCCTGATCCCCTGCGGGTGGCTCGTGATGCTCTTCACGCCCTACCGACTGCGGCGGCAGTTGCGGCAGGCCAACCGAGTCATCCCCCAGAAGCGCCGCTAGACGTAGGTCGACCCTGCGACCGAGTTGGTCAGGGTAACCAGTACCGGACTCTCGCCACCCGAAACACCAGCGTCCGTCACGTTGGCGATTGCGGTTCCGGCAGCGTCAATCTCTATCACGTCCTTGTCCATCTTGAAAGGGGCGCCGGTAAGGGCGACGTTGGAAGAGTGGATCTTCAGGACCGCCGACGCCGACTGGGTCATCGTAAGGTCGATCGCGGGCTGGGCATTGGTCAGGTATTCCGCCAGCAGCGTGTCTGAGGCATCCGCCAGGCCGGAGATCTTCCACGCGACCGAGAGCGGTCCTACAAAGATCTGAGCGGGGCTCTGGGTGCCGTTGAGCCCGTTGATCACCATGAGCTTCCGGGTCATCGTAACCGTCGCATCGGTGACGATGACGGTGGATACTCCGCCGATCAGACAGGCGCATTGCCACGCCGCGAAGGGCAGCACGGTCGTGTAGCTTGCGACCGGGTTGGTCTCCTGTGCCGAGAGCAGCGACGTGGCCTTGCCGGTGAACTTGGCCAGATCCGGTGCGGTGTATTGGATCTCCACCTCAGACCACTGAAGGGCGGCGTACGCTCGCGCCTCCGTGGCCGAATAGAAGTGAGCAAACGAATGACTGGTCGGCTGACCTTCGGCCGAGTTCAACACCGCCAGCTTGGTGACGTACGGGCCTGCCCCCGTAGTGGCGGCGTCTCCCAGCAGTCCGGCAAGTGGCCAGCCGATCGTGTCGGCAAAGACCGCGCCCGTCATCGACAGATCGCCGGTGCCGACGCCCTGCACCGAGCCGTAGTCCACCACCATCGAGCCGCGAAGTCCCACCACCGGCAGCATGGTGATCTTGTCATCGGGCGTGAGGGTATCCAAGGCCAAGAAGGCCGTCGGTGGCGCGTAGGTGCCCTTGGTCGCCTCCTTGGCGATTCCGAATTGCTGCCGGGCAACGGGTAGCCCGTTGGCGAACGTAGGCATCAGTCACTCTCCTTGGAATCAGATTTGGCCTTGGGAACGTCTTTGACGCGCTCCAGCCGGGGATGTTTGGGGTCTTTGTCCAACTCGACGACATCGCCGGGCTCGACCACCCGCCCCAGCGGCAGGAAGGGGAAGACCTCGGCGGTCTCGCCTGTGAACTTGAATTGCACGGGATCTCCTGTTGAACCTACGGGTTGGGCGGAGCGGTGACGACTTCGACTGCCGTGATGCTCAGGTGGCCCCAGATGTGGACCCCTGCGCCGTCGTCGGCCATCACCGGCATGTCCTGAACCAGATGAAGGTCAGCCGAACCGACGCCGTCCCCTTCACCTGCTTGCAGGATCGGGTTTGATGTGGAAAGCGTCCCCAAGCTCGGATCGGCTCGGATCGCGTCCAGGATCAGTTCGAAGATGGCGTCGCAGTCCGACTGGGCATCTTCCGCGAGGGGTTGGGTCGAGAAGCAGACGCACTCCAACGTCACCGTGTAGGTGATCTGCTTCTTGCCCATCCCGAGCCGCTTCTCGTTCTGGTTCCCCGTCAGCGGGAAGAGGATCGCGGTGGTCTGCACCCCAGGCAGCGCGGGGACGATGTCTGTCTCCTTCGGCATCGCGGTGTAGACCGAGACGCCTTGGAGGCTCTGGCCCGAGAGGTAGTTCGCAACCGCTTCGCGAACTGTCTCCCGACTCACAGGTTGAACCTGCTCACAGCATCCCGGGGACGCTGACCTGAGCGACGAACCCGCCCTCTTTCAGGATCGCCAAAGCGTCGGCGAGGTACTGAAACCCAGCGCCACCCATCGGGGCGCCCTTGGTCGGACCGCCGCTGATCGACGCCATGACCAAAGCCCCCGAGCCGCGTTCCTGGACGAACCCAGCCGTGGCCAGGATCGCCGCCTGCTTCACCGCATCCGGGAGCGCCGAGACGGCGATGCCTGCGACGTGGGGCGACTGCGTCCCGGTCAGCAGCGGCACCGTAGCCTGCCCGACGACGTAGGTCGGGCTGACCGTGACCGTCTCGGTAAGCGGGATGTCGGAGAGGGTCAAGGTCATGCCGGGCAAGATCCCCAGCACCGAGGCGGGCACGATCGAGGTCGCGCCGACGGAGATGCCAGCGGAGAGGGTGGTGACGGGGTACCCGTTGACGTAGCTGTACTGGACCCAGCACTCGCCATATGGGCCGTAGGTCGGCCCGAACTGCAGCGGACCCTGCGAAGACGCGAAGGGGATGCCGGCTGACTCGACCAGGAATACGCGGTTGAGCGGCGTGACCGTGTCCAGGCTCGTCAGGGCGGTGAGGTCGCTCAGTTGCCACCCCATCGAGACTGCGGTCACGACACGAACCGGGAAGCACCGGGTGAAGACCATGACTGAGCCGTCCCGCCGGACGTTCGCTCTGGAGATCTCGGTGTCAACCGTGCTCGCCAAGACCTGATGGCACTGACCATCCATCCACGAGGAAGCGCGAAGGATCTGGGCTTGAAGCGCCTGGAATTGCTCTGCAGCGCTTCCTCCGGGGACGAGATTGTTGGTCTGCAGCCCCGTGGGCGCGTTCTGGAACTCAGTTGCGGTGATGTAGGGAAGCCCCGCGGTCTCTGGCCGGGAGATCGCCGAGACGGCAGGGAGGACGGTCACGCTAGCTTCTCAACGGCCCACCCGGTCTCGGGATCGCAGCGGTACTCGCCCGTCGCGTCGGAGAACTGCTTCGTCCCTACGGGCACCTGGAAGAGACCGATCTGCTCCCGGCGCACCAGGACGCGCTCTTTCTCTGGCGCAGGGATGCCGACAAAGGTTTCGCGGTCGGTTTCTCCCACAGTTGGCCCGACTCCCGTCCGCCGCCGGTACTGTCCTTTGGCCATTTCATTCCTCCCGAAGATCGGTGGCGCCGCATCTGCCGCAGCGGTCGCGGATCAGGGCGCGGAAACCGCACTCGCAGACGAATCCGCGAGCGTGAGTGAAGGCCGTGGCGCGATACGACCCTCCGGCCCGGACGATCCGACGCGCCACGCTGTCGGGCACGTCAAACACACCGTCACGAGCTCGGTAGAGAGGGCCGCCTTCGCCACTCTCGGCTTCGATGGCGGCCTTGTCTGGCGAGAGGACTTTCAAACAGGTCTCCTAAGAGGCGGGAGCGCCCCGGGCTGGGAGTAAAGCAGCTGGTCGGGACGCTCACCGCCAATAGAGAGGGGCGAAAGGGGAGAAGAGGGGAGCGGCCCTTACGGACCGCTCCCACATCCTCAATCAGTCATTGATCCCAATGATGGCTCCGCTCCACGCGGGAGCGTAGTTGATCAGAGCGCCGTATTCGTAGGTCGAGGAGTCGTATGTGAACTGGACCTGGGGCCACTCCACCAGGTAGAAGTCCTGCACCATTCTCATCTCGACCGTGTTGCTGATCTCGGAGTCAGGGACTGGGAGGGTCCAGGACATGATCAGCGCGGATCCCTTCGGGATGTAGGGGTGAACTGTCATCGGCACGACCTTGCCGGTGACCTCGTTCTGGATGGCGGTGACCATGTTGCCGACGGTCACGTTCCGGTTGTCTTCACCGATGTTGATCCGGTAGCCATTCGCAGAGGTGGCCGTCAAGAGGTTTGACAGCGCCGCCCGCGCGGTGCCGTGGATGAAGATCTCGTCCGGGTCCGCCAGGTTGTTGGTCGTGCCCGACCCGTAAAGGGCCGCAAAGGCTGCCTGGAACTCGGTTCCAGGGCTCGCGGTGCTCCACGCGGCGTTGAGGTCCTTGAAGTATCCCGTGAGCGCGGTGTTGGTCTGGATGGTCAGCAGGCCATCGTAGGCCGTCGCCGAAGCCGAAGCGTCGGCTGCCGGCGGCTGACTGCCCGAGTTCGGAGTTCCACCTGTCCCACCGCCTGTGAAGTTGATGGTGAAGGCCGAGGTCCCGGTTTGGTTGGTCGACCCGGCGTAGAAGGCGTTGGCGATGCCGGTTGTGGTCCCGGCGAAGATGTCGTAGGTCAGCGCCCCGGCCGAGCCGGTGAAGCTCACGTTGATCACGTCCCCGGTCAACGCCGAAAGGGCGGTCGAGGAAACCAAAGTCGACGCGACCGAGTCCCCGAAGCCCGAGTTGGCGCAGACGTAGACGAAGAGGGTCGCGATGTCGGCGGTGTTGCCCGTCTGCCCGGCACCTGCAACGGCAGCCGCCAAGGTGACGGTCGTAGGCGCAGCGACGGCTCCCGAGAAGCCGTTGCCGGTTGTGCCGCGTCCGTAGAGGATGGCCAGCTCTTCGCCGGTCATCGTCGCCCACAGGAGAGCGGTGTGGGACAGCTGCCGGACGTTCTCAAAACCCTGCGAGGCGTAGAACACACGCTGATCCACCTGATCGGACAGTCCGAGTTCCTGGTAGGCAACGGTGTGCTCGTCGGCCGCGTAGGCGATCTTGTTGCCGCGTCGGTAGGGTGTCGGTCCGAAGCTGACCGACTGAGAGGCAGAAGCCATGAACGGGTTCATGTTCGCCACTCCGCCCTGGCCCGAGTTGGACCAGCCGAGCAGCCTCTTGTACCTTGCCGCCTCGCCTCGTCCCTGGGTGCGTGCGATGCGCTCCCGGAGCGGGGTCTTGCGGTTCACCAAGAGCTTGGCAGGTGCCTGAAGGTCGAACGGCACAGGTCCAGTCGGGAACGGGTTGGTCTCCGTCCAGTCCTTCTGGAGCTCAGGCACGACCGCCTTGGCCTGCTCGATGCTCGCCTGCAGCGAAGCCAGCAGCTCGGGAGACGCGGTCTTCTCCAGGTTGCGGATCGCCTGGGCGTCTGAGTTCACCGGAGCGCTACGCCCGCTCTGGCCAGAAGCGACTCCGGCCTTCGGGGTGAAGTTGCCCGAGAAGGTGTCTTCCTCGGACTTCCGCAGCGCGGCTTTGTACTCCTCGAATCGCTTGGTACGATCGGAGTCGTTTTCAGCGTCTCCGAACATGTCCTTGATAGGGGGTGCGGTAAGCAACGGGTCTCCTTTAGCGGGCGAGCTTCTCCAGCTCTGCCTCGCGCTTTTGAACCATCTCGCGGTATCCGTTGGCCAGGGAACGATCCGAGACCTCCGCCGCAAGGTTGGTGTAGTGGTCGATCTCCGACCTCAGTCGGTCGCTTTCTGCGGCCTTCTGAGCCGCCGCCGGGGGCCGCGTCCGAACCGGGCCGGGCTGCGCCATGTTCTTGACCTTCTCCAACTCGGCCTCAAGGTTCGTCACCTTCTCCAGCCAAGTGGACTCTGTCGCCTTCATCGCCTCAGCCACAGCGGCCTTGATCGCGTCCGGGGCCACGCCCAGCGTGGTGTCGGGTTCTGCGGACTTGCTCTTCGGCTTCAGGCCGGATGCTTTGCCCTTGTCGGTTAGTGTTCCGTCTTCGTTCCAGTAGTCGTGATCCGTGTCGCCTTCGGGGGTGAGATCGTTGTCTCCGTTCCCGTCAGGGTCGGGATCAGACTTGGTGGGCTTGGGTGGTCGCGCGGCCTTCACCAGCCCAGTGAGTTCAGAGAGTTGGGCCTGGATCGCGTCCCAGTCGGGCTGCACGGCCTTGTCATCCGACCCGATGTCGGGGTAGCGGCGATGCACCGCGGCCTTGATCTTGGCCTGGTCCTCAGACGAGGCGTTGTGGAGCATCGACAAAGCTGCGCGGGCGTGGCTCTCATCCTGGATCGGATATTCACGCGAGTCCGGCAGGGCGAAGTCCGACTCCTTGAGGGCGTCACGCTCCTTCTGCTTCAGCTTCGCCTTCTCGATGTCAGCGGACTTGTCATCCGTATCGTCGTCGGGCGGGCAAACGGAGTCCGCCTGCTCTTCGGTATGGCCGTGAGCGTGTCGCACACCTGAGTCCAGGGCGCGATGCTCGGCCACGTCCGGGCCATGCACATGAACGTGCTTGTGCTGGCCGTCGGTGTGCTTGTGAGAGTGCGAGTGGTCGACCCGCTCGGCCTTCTCGATCAGCTCCTCGACGGCCTCAAAGGCGCCATCCGCGCCTGCGGCCTTGGCCAAGACCAGCTTCGCGGTGGGGTTGGCTGGCCGGTCGACCAGCGAGACCTCGACGATCTCGCCTCCGACGATCCGGCCGTTGGGCGCGGTCTTGGACTTGATGACCTCCGCGCCCTTGATCCCGACCGAGAGGCCGTTGAAGATGCCATGCTCCAGCTTCGGACCCGCGATGGGGTCGACCACCTTCCCGGCGATGTAGGAGCCGTCGTCTCGCTCTTCCAAGGTCAGAGCCTTCCCCACCGCTCGCTTGGGGTCGTGCTGCTCGCGGATGTTCCCGCCGGTCTTGAACCACTCTCGCATCGCAGGCACGGCCCAGCCCATGTCGACCTCTTGCTTGTCAAGGTCGAGGTCTGGACCTGTGGCCTTGCTTACCGCAAAGGACCACACGCCATCAACGGCAGGTCCTGACTTGGTGATCGAACCGACCGCGGCGTACGTGATGTCTTCGGGCATTGGAATGGGTCTCCTTGGGAGCTGTGAGGTGCTCAGACCGGCTGAGGGACGAGGGAAAGGGCGCACCTGCAAAAAGGGTGCTGAGGCGGGTTCTGCGCGCCGCCTACAAACGGGTTGTCGAGTTTGATGGGCCCCTCCGCCGCGTTCTCCTGACAGATCGGGCAAGCACTGGGCACGTCCAGCCACTGCTTGTCGACGCCGGTCATGGACTTCGCCTGCGCCAGCATCGCACCCTCCATCGCTCGGGCGATCTCGGTTCGGGCGATCATCTGCGCCCTCTTGGGGTCGTGCAGGATCTCGGCGATACGCTCGCCTGCGACCCGGCTTGACTGGCCCTCCGATACCGCCTGCGCCAGCGTATTGCCGATCCGATCGACCGAGACCTGGCTGACGCCCTTCAGCTCGATGCTGAGCTGGTCCAGCGCCCGCTGCAACCCCCCTTGACGCAGCGCATCCTCGGGGTTGTGGCTCACCCCCTGGGCAAGCTCCCACCCGGCCGAGAACGCCTCAGTCACCGCGGGCTTGAGCGCCGCGTCCAGCGCGACTTCCTCCGACGCGGCGAAGCCCAACGTGGCAAGCGCCTGGGTCACCTTGGCCGCGTCGGCCGTCGTCGCCAACTCCGGCCAGAGTTGCAGGATCGCCTCCAGCAACACCGCGCCCGTCCACCCGCCGCCCAATGCCGCCGCCACGCTTGCCGTGACCGCAGCCGCGATGCTGTCCGCCTTAGCGGTCTGTGGCGGCACCCCCTGGTTTACAGGCTGGCTGCCGCCAGTGCTTTTGGGACCGTGGCCGCCAGAACCTTGACCGCCGTCAGGTCACCCCTGGACCCTGCGGAGTTGAGCGCCTTGGCTAGACTTGACGGCACCGAGCCGAACTCGAAGTCGCGCCACGCCTTCCCCTGCCGCTTCTCGGCGAAGCTGACGAACTTCTGCGTCTCCGTGGCCGGATCGGGCTTGGGATCCACTTCGTTGGACTGGCTCGGTGGCTTCGGGGGCGGTAACGGTTTGCCGTCTGGTCCCACCTGCGCGGGGGGAGCGTCGGAACCCGGGACGTATACCGGCGTTCCGCCAACGATCATCGGGATGTCGGCTTCCGGGAAGCGGTACAACTCCTCACCGTTCTCGGCTCGGCAATCGTTGAGGGTCTTGAGCCCGGAGAACACCTGGAGTTGTTGCGTGGTGGCCTTCACCTGCGCGTCCTCGTCGATCCCTCCGCCGGAGAACGCCAGCGTCAGTTCCTTGGGCATCCCGAGGTACTGCCGCAGGATCGCGTTCACCACATCTCGGATCCACTCTTCCAGGGGCTGGTCGCCCAGGGTCTCGGAGATGTCCTGCTCGCCCGGAATCGACCCCGCCCGGCCCTGGAAGCCGTAGGTGGGCGAGATGATTCCGAGTTGGCTCGGCATGACGCCGAACTTGGAGCCGATCTGCTTGATCAGGAACTCGTCGTAATCCGACTTGTACTTCTCTTGGATCTGGGGCGCGTACTCGATCTTCGTTCCAGCCGGCCAGAGGTGGTACCGCTGCCGCTCGGCGGTGTTGCCCGAGAGAGTGGTGTTTAGCTGAGCCTCACGCTGCTGCCGGTCGCGTTCGTTCATCGTCAGGTCGGTGTACA
>Ga0307372_10012159_pt1 | contig 11347 bp, 12 predicted proteins | sample OX1MG_FD_202533 | JGI IMG/M metagenome (GOLD analysis project Ga0307372, IMG submission 202533) | Soil microbial communities from Risofladan, Vaasa, Finland - OX-1 | ecosystem: Environmental > Terrestrial > Soil > Coastal area > Acid sulfate soil | place: Finland: Risofladan, Vaasa | collected...
CCACTCGTTCCGCATGGTCCGTCCCAGGATGATCAAGGGGTACAACCGCTTCCAGTACAGCGGCTATTGGTTCGGATACAATCAGCCCTGGCCATCCAATTGGAACCGCAACGACAACGTTTATGTCGAATACGTCGGGGGCGGCTATTACCTGTACAACCCGAGGCATTCCGGCGTTCGAATTACACTCAACTTGTTCTAACGATTTAACCACGATACCTTCGGGGAACGATTCACCCAACGCGGGCCGAGTTCCCCGAGGGTGGAGTGAAAGCCGCCTTTAACGAAATACCAGCGCGTTTCCAGAATCAAGCCGTCGGCGAACTCCACCCGTCCCACCTTTGGATTCTCCCTCATTGACTTGACTGAGCAATCTTGACCATACGAGTGAGCAGTACGGAACTGACGCGCGAATTACTCCAGGGTATAAGTAGCTTGTCTCGAGTTGCCGGCCGGAATTTGGTGAGAGGCGGATGGCAAAAAGGACGTAGGAATGTTTCTCATCCTCCTTGCTGTGCTCCTCGTGGGTGCTCTTAATGGGCTTTATCCCGTGGACCGATCGGAATACTCAGGAGGTGTGGCGTGAACATTAGTGTTTTGAACCGAATGGTTGTGGCGGCTGTGATGAGCGCGGTGTTGGTGGTGGGGATAAGCCTACCGACCAATGCCCAGCAACAATCGCAGGCAGAGCGGCAAACGCAGCAAGGCAAGAAACAGCAAACAAAACAGAGGAAGCAGAAAAAGGACCAAGCTCAGGCGCAGCAGAAACAGCAGCAGCGTGCCCAGAAACAACAGCGCGCCCAGCAGCAGCAGAACCAGAATAAGCAGCAGCAACAGCGCGCCCAGCAGCAGCAGAACCAGGATCGGCAGAAACAACAGCGCGCCCAGAATCAACGGGACCAGAACCAGCGTGCCCAGAACCAGCAGAACCAGAATCGGCAGCAGCAACAGCGCGCCCAGCAGCAGAACCAGAATCGGCAGGAACAACAGCGTGCCCAGAATCAACGGGACCAGAACCAACGTGCCCAGAACCAACAGCGAAAATGGCAGCGGGACCAGAACTGGCAACAGCAGGTCCAGCAACAACGGCAGGACCGGAATCAGCAGCAAGCGCGACTCCCACAAGAGCGACAGCAGGCGCTTATCAGGGAGCAACAGCAGCGCGTGAGGCAGTACAGTCAACATCTAAATCAACAGCAGCGTGCCGGGCGGCAGCATGAAGCAGAGCTTCAACGGCAGGGACGTACGGCGCAGTACCGTTATCAGCAGGCGTACTTAGGGCACATACGTCAGCAGGAGATGAATCTCCGGAACGATCGTCACAATTACAACAGTGATCCATTCTTCTACACCGCTGCGAACTATCGTTACCGGCGTGGCGGTCGGTACTATGAGACGAATCAATACGGCGCCAATATGCTTCGGGAGGCCGTGAATTACGGTTATCAACAAGGCTTCCTTGCCGGACAGGCCGACCGGCAGGACCGGTGGCGCTTTAACTACCAAGGCTCGTATGCTTATCAGGACGCGAACTACGGCTATGGTGGTTTTTATGTACCGCGGGCCGACTACAACTACTACTTTCGTCAGGGTTTCCAGCGCGGCTATGAAGATGGCTACTACGGCCGCTATCAATATGGTCGCCATTCTGGCGGCGCCTTCACCATCCTGGGCGCCGTTTTGGGGTCAATCCTGGACATGGAAGTGAGTCGCTAAAGGCTGTGACATCAAGGTGCGCAAAACAAGCGCCCGGCTCCATTGTCGGAGAAGAGCGAGTGGAACCGGGCGCACTCCGTTTACGAGATGGGGCCGCTGGAAACATCCATGAAAAACAGGCCTTGTCTGATTCTCAATTTTCTGGGAGCAGTCCTCCAGCGTCTGCCTCCGAAAACAAGGAGGTCAACAAATCATGCCTATCATTCAAATCTTCGTGGTTTTGATCGTAGTGGGTGTTCTCCTCTGGCTGGTTAATCGCTTTATCCCCATGGCAGGATCCATTAAGTCGATCTTAAATGCAGTCGTGGTGATTGTGGTTGTCGTATGGCTCCTGAATATCTTTGGACTCATGCATTACATCACCACAATGCACGTCGGGCGCATGGGATGAAGGCGGTTTTGGATCAGTCTGAAGTTGGCTTTGTTTCTGTGACGTTTCCTTGCGCATCGATCATCAACGAATGCGCACGCTGTCCCGCTATCTTGGTCTTCCGGCTGTGGGAGTAGAACTTGCCTTGGGTTGGTAGGTGGGTCGTGGGGCGCTGCTGACACTACCACGGCTGGGCGGAATTGCAGCAAAATCTTGCGTGATGTATAGACTGCCCCGCGGCCCTCGCGCAATCCCAATTCCCACGTCAGTGAAATTTGCGTTTAAGATGTTGGCCCGATGATTTTTCTGGAGACGGGGCTCGTTCATAAATGAGGCTTCCGCGGCGGCGACGGTTCCGTTGATGGCAATATTCTCTCCTAAAGCCCGCCAGGGAATTCCGGCCGCGTTGATTCGCACCGAAAGTGTCCTGCCCTTCCGGTCAACATGGCCAAAGTATCGGTGCTCCACCATGTCGCGGGAATGCGCGCGCGCGACCGCAGCCAGTTTCTCGTTCCACCGGAGGGGTTGCGCCCGCCCAGCAGTTTCAGCGGAGTTCTCGGGATCCCGGCGGTCCTGGTTGACGAGCGCCCACATCTGCGTTTCCAAATCCGCCATCCGGTTCGTTCCGGAAGTTTGCCGGGGACCAGATTCGGCAGGAACAACCTGCGGTGCGTCGTGGTTCGGACCGAAGTGGCGCCACTCGGCAGGATGGCGATGCCCCGCCCCGGAGGCGCTATCGTGCTCGCCGAAGTGATGCCACTCACCCGATTGGACAGATTTCTTCTTCGGCGTCTTTTGCGCTGCCTGGGTTTCAGTTTGCGAAGGCGTAGCCGCGTCCGGCTCGGTGAACGTTTGAGGACCCGCGCCAGCCACGGTTGCAGCCCACTGGAACCCAGCGAACACGACGGCCGCCCAGCAAAGAGCATTGGCTTTCATACTCGAATATCATCCTGGATGCGCTCCATCCGCCAACGGCGCCTTAGAGAGTTGCAACCTTTTCATCCCCAGCGCGGCTGACTTTAGTATCAGCACCATGAACCTTGCTTATCCAAGTGGCTTCTGCAAGTTCATCTTCGGTAGGCGGGTAGACCAGAGCCAGCCCATCATGGCAAGCTTAAGGGCTTTGTCTAGTTGCATGTTGCGCCTCCTCGTGAACAAATCCCTTCGAAGCACCTGGAATTTCATAGTGTCGAGGCGCTTCCCCAGGCAGCCGCCTCAAAAAAACCGTTTGGACCGAAGAGCCGGTGGCCACGGGTTCGCTGATCTGATAGTTCACATCGCGCGAAACCACCGTATATGCGCCGACGATCCGGGCCTTGGCCGTAGACTTCGAAGCCGTCTGCAGCCACATTCCGCCGACTTCGCCGTAGGCCAACGTGATACGCACATCCCGCACCCACCAAGAGAGGTTCTTGGCGGGCTGGCCCTCGAAGCGACGAATCAAGTAGGTATTGGCGTCAACCCAGACGTTCCCACGGAGCAGGTGTTTGTCTTTGCGCCTGGGAAGCAACTCCAGCACGTAGCAGGGTTGGCCGCTTACTGCTTCCTCGCGGATGAAGCGAAAACCATAATTCTCCGGTGAGAGGTCGGTTGAAGTGTAATCTTTTGTAATTTCCGCTTCACTTGCCAGGATTCGGCGAACAATCATTTTTCCCAGTATGCTCCCGTTCGCCTTCTGGATAGTATACTTTTTGGAGTCCGGAGGGACGAAGGCGACATCGGCAACCACCTCAGACTTGGCCTCGCTTCCATCCTCGCCAAACAACTGGTAGTCTCGCGTGACAATGTAAGGACGCAAGCGGACGCGGTTCACCGCCCGGGCCTGCGCCATGCCGGCGATAATGTTTTCCACGGTTGGGACCGAGCTTCCGGTCTGAGCCGATGCGGATGCCGTTCCGGCGACTAAATAGAGAAAAAGCAACCACGCGGCTTGTCGCCGGGTCGCCACCTGGAAAAGGCCCAGTTCCACCTCACGACCCTTAAACCAAGTGCATTGGGGCAATAGCGCAACCTCCGCGATTGTTCGGCGGGTCTCCGTCCTTGCATGACCCTACCCAACACAACATCGACAGCCCGCAGGCCCGGAATGAAAGGAGCAGCAGAGGGTTGAATCTTTGCCGCCCCCTCACCTTTGGCTTGTTCGGACTGCCTCACATGGCAGTTCTTCGACCGGTGAGCAGGTTGTACACCAACACAATCACTGCAATCACCAGCAATAGGTGGATGAGGCCTCCGCCAACGTGAAGGCTGAAGCCCAGCAACCACATGACAAACAAAATCACACAAAGGGTCCAAAGCATGTTGCGCCTCCTCCCTAACTCCCGTCTCCAGGTAGAGCCCGGCTGGAAGCTAGAGACACACTTTCTTTATACCCTGGGGTAATACGCGTGTCAGTCCCCTACGGCTCACCCGTCTGGTCACAATTGCTCATCCCAGTTAGTCAGAGGAAGTTACGGTGCGGGGCTAAGTCCCGCAGGGGCCGGCGTTATTTGCCCTGCGCCTTTACGGAACGGGATGTCGCCATGCTCCCGGGCGTATTTAGGAGGAAACGTACGATCCAGCGCAACACCGTCATCATGCGGACCTTTGTCAAGTTACGGAGAGACTCAAGGACCAAGCTGCAAACCCAGCGTTTGCGCTTACTTGTTACTTGCGCCAAGGCGCCGACGGTCTGGTGAGCCCAAGTGTGTGAGAGCCTTGGCTCGGGCCGGTAGGAGGCAGGTCTCCAGTATTGATGTGAACCTTATGTCCCTGCGTATCATAAGTCAGGGCAACATTGTCCGTCCGCAGGGGCGATTCATTCCGTCCAACCGCAGTCGGGGGTTGACTCTGTGGCCCCAAAGCAATGCCCGTCGGTTCTTCCTGAACTGGCGGGAAAGGCTCCGTACCCGCGATAAACAACTCGTTGTGGGTCAAACCCGGATCGGCGAGCGCTACGAGGTTTGTCAGATCGTTTATGGCAGCCGTCTCGATTCCGGCGGGCTGACTAAACGGCTGGGAGGGGGTATAGACGGGTAAGCCGGTCGCCCGCTTCATGAAGTCGGTCCAGACAGGAAGAGCCGAATGTGCGCCGGTGACACCCAGATCGCGGTCGTCATCGTAACCAACCCAAACCACGGCGAGAAGGTTCGGGGTAAAGCCGGCAAACCAGCCGTCATGAGAAGTGCCGGTCTTCCCTGCGGCCGGGATCCTAAAGCCATGGGTCCTCGCGCCCGCTCCTGTGCCGCTGTTGATGACGCTTTCGAGGAGACTTACCATCAAATAACTGACGCGCGGGTCAAGCACGCGGTGGGCGCTGACAGAATTGTCCCAAACGGTGTGGGCCTTGGCATCGGCAACGGCCACAATACACCTGGGTTTAACGTACTCGCCGCGGTTGGCGAAAATCGTATACGCCCCCGCGACTTCAAGTGGCGTGGCGTCGTAAGCGCCCAGCGCAATGGCGGGAGTCGGCTCCAGCCGCTTACTAAACCCAGCCGTCACGGCAAGGTCGCGCACCTTACCGTAACCGACCATTTCGGCCAGGTGCACAGTGGGAACGTTGAGGGAGTACATCAACGCCTCACGAACAGTTACGGAGTCGCGGTACTCCTGTTTATAGTTCTTGGGCGAGTACGACCGATTGCCAAATTCAAAGGTGGTGGGTTCGTCCGGCAGAACCGTGGCGGGCGTGATGAGAGGTAGTGAGCCGTCCACGCCTGAGTTCAGCGCCGCCGCATACACGAACGGCTTGAACGACGAACCAGGCTGGCGCCGCGCCAAAACGTGATCCACCTGGCTCTCGTCGTAAGCGCGGCCGCCCACCAGGGCCTTAACGTCACCTGTACGCGGGTCCAGAGCTACCAAGGCGAGTTGCGGCTGGCCTGAATCTGCCAGAGACTTTTTCTTGCGCTTCCGCGCCTTCTCTACTTGTCGGTCCACTTCGATCATGCCGGCGCGCGCTCCTTCCGAGGCTGCGCGCTGGAGGTCAAGGTCAAGAGTGGTGTAAACCCGATAGCCCTTTGAAAGCAAATCGTGCTCGGAAAACCGCGCGAGCAGTTGCGCCTTCACCATATCGACAAAATAGGCCTGCTGGCGGCCTTCGGTGGGCCGCTCGGTCAATCCGAGGGGAGTTCGCATGGCACGTTCGGCCTCGCTGCCGCTAATGAAGCCTGCCTCAAGCATTCGCCGCAACACAAAATTTCTCCGTTCGGCTGCCCGCTTCGGATGTTCGTAGGGCAGGTAGAAGTTGGGACCGCGAATCAGCCCAGCCAGGAAAGCAGCCTCGGGAAGCGTGAGAGCGCTGACATCCTTGTTAAAATAGGCCGAAGCGGCCTCGCCAACGCCATAGATTGAAAAACTATCCCGTTGACCGAGATAGACCTGGTTCGCATAAAGGGCGAGAATCTGGTTCTTGGTCAACCGGCGCTCGATCAGCATGGCGAAAAAGATTTCCGCCATCTTCCGCCGTATTGTGCGCTGGGGCGTTAAAAAGAGGTTTCGCGCGAGCTGCATGGTTAGCGTACTGCCACCCTGCAGTCGCCTGTCCGAGCGGATATCCCTGATGGCGGCGGCAACAATGCGGAGACAATCCACCCCGTGGTGCGAATAGAACCGATGGTCTTCGGTAGCGAGAATGGCATCCACCAGCGCCTTGGGGAGGTCTTGATAACGAACCAGCCGACGTTTCGCGCGGCTTGCGCCAAAGAGGGTCGTGATGGGTTCAGGTTCAAGCCAGTACGTCTTCAAGGCGGTCATATTGTTAAGAGATCTAATCGATACGAGGTGATCGTTTTTGAATTCCAGTTGTGCCGGGCCTTCAAACATTTGACCATTTCGGAAGAAAGACTCGGGCCCCGGTTGTATCTCCAACTCATGGCCCACGACCGTGTAGCTTCCGACGCCTCGGCTCGCAAGGCCGTTGGTATAGCTGGCCTTCCGGAGGTGAGCCGCCACCGCGCCGGCAGTCAGGGGCTGTCCCAAATGCAGCTCGCTTGGGGCAGCCAGGATTACAGCAGGATCGCCGAAAACGTTTCCATCCACGCGGGCATCAATGATTCGCGTGAATTGCAAGTAGAAATGAATAAAAGCACCAGCGACGGTAAGGAAAATCAGCAGTCCAGCTCCGAGCAGGATTTTCTTCCAGAGAGGAGGCCGGGGACAGAGTGAAATCGTGTGAGATTCCTGGCCCATTGATGGGCTTATGCTCTTCTTAAGTCGGCGCGTGACCATTTATCTCCTAATCTCCTTAACTTCAACACGGCCCATACCAATAGGATTCGCTGCGCAGGCTTTATCGAGGCTCCTGATTGTCTGGACCTGGTTATGGCTTTGAACTCCCCGCAGGCATCGATGACACAGGCAGTACTGCGCTCTTAGCTTGCACAGACGAATTTCTTATCGGTCCCACGGTGGCGCTGAGAACAATGACGTTTCCGGTTGTCTGGCGATTTATATCGACCACTCGACCAGTGGCGCCCTTCGCTTTTGCCAGGCTCGACTTTTCCATCCGGTTCAAATCCGCAAGGACGGTGGCTTTCAATCGCATGAACTGGTCAGCTTCTTTGAAGGCATTAAGACTTTCTTTGCACTCTTTGAATCCGGCGCTGCACTTTCTTTCTGCCGAAGTCTGGCGGTTGCTTTGGGGAGATGGTACGGCAACTGCGGACGTCGCGCAGAAGCTCAGAAGCAGACACGCCACAGTTAATGTTTTCATTTGAAGCTCCTTTTACCCGCGAAGCCGGAAGGTCGCTTTAGCCGCTCCTTCACCGGAGCCCGGCTGGCAGCCCGACACACTCTTGCTTATACCCTGGAGTAATACGCGTGTCAGTCCCCTACGGCTCAGCCATCTGGCCACAATTGCTCATCCCAGATAATGAAGGGTGACTATGGTGTGGGGTCGGTAGAAACTACGAAGGGTTCGACATGGAGCAGAGATGGGGGTGAAAGACTCAAGAGTCCGGCATCATTGAAGCCCTACCCTGACGATCCACGGTAAAGCTTAACGGTTGTCAGCCTCGAGTTGCGCTACCCGATTGTACTTGAGTTCTGCGGCCTCTAGCGCGAGCTTACGTTCCATACATACAGGAAGTTATCGTCGCTGGCGGTTGCAACGTTCCGCCCAGCTTTGCGCGTTGCACGATTCAAGGCTGACCGAACCTTCTCTTTGCTTTCCACCAATTCTGCCAGGGGGATTCTAATAGCAGAACCGTCCTTCAGGGTGTCAAGATCCATGAGGATTGCGGTGACAACTTCCTTGTGCTTTCCGTGCCGCCCTTGCGGAACATCCGCTTGCTCCATCGTCTTGTAATGGGAAGGGACTACCGTGGATCGAGGGCTCATACCTGCCTCCGCACCTGCAAAATGTTAAACATGCGTTAACTAATCGTAACACACCGTGACGACAACCTACAATTAAAAAGTCGAACCACAAAAAACGGTGGCTGCAGAACCAGCGAATGCCACCGTTAAAAAGTCGAACCACGAAAAATGGCGGCTGCAGAACCAGCGAATGCTACCGTCTCGCAAACGATAGGAGTTGGTACAGGTATTGTTATTTCAGCATGTTAGCCACACTAACAGTTAAAGCCGTTTTCTAAAAGATTTAACCCGTATCGATTGTGGGCTGCTAGTCTTCAGTTGGGATGCAAGGAGAAAACGAATGACCAAGTCAGAAGAACCGAAAACACACTTCGAGCAGGTTCCGCTGGAAATAGTCAAAAAGATTGCGGAGGAAGACATACTTGATGATGGAGCAAATGGAGCCGACGGGACCGTCGAACCTCCTGAAAAAAAGTGAGCAGTATATCCAGCCCAGTCGCCAGCCGCGGCAAACCCCCCGGAACACCCATCTCAGGAACGGGGTGACGGGACACTGAAAGCGGGCATACGTCAAGGGAGACTGATGGATATTGGCGAGCATGTCACTAACGAGCAGGCTCCCGAAAAGGCTCATGAAGGTCAGTGATGAGAAGTTGTTATGACGCAAGGGGAAAAAGAAAGGTTCTTATGACCTTATGGAAGAGCCAGGCTAAGAGGGACGGGGCCAACGGCAACAAGGCCAAGCCTACGGGGGACGCTGGAAAGAGGAAACATCATTCTGATGTAGTGACATCCAACCGGGAAGACCAAGCTGAGGTTGTTACGGCGCTGAAGAAAGGCCAGCCTGAGGTGATTACGGCAAATCAGAAAACTCAGCCTGTTGATTGGGAAGCCCTCCTCGCGGGAATTAGCGGCGGGAAGACCGTTACAGAATACAACGAGAACCGCATCATCTTCCGGCAAGGAGAGCCTGCGGATGCCATCTTCTACCTCCGGAAAGGCAAGGTGAAGCTTACGGTGACCTCTCACCAAGGCAAGGAAGCGATCGTTGCGATTCTGGGCGCCGGGGAGTTCTTCGGCGAGGGATGCCTGGCCGGCCAGGCGTTGTGCGTGTCGACGGCTGTCGCGCTGACCGATTGCACTTTAGCCAGGATTGAGAAGTCACGGATGGCGCGCATGCTGCACGAGCAGCACGAGATTTCGGAATTGTTCGTCACCCACCTGCTTTCCCGCAACATCCGATATGAAGAGGATCTCGTCGACCAGCTTTTCAACTCCAGCGAGAAGCGCCTGGCGCGAATTCTCCTGCTGCTGGCGCATTTTGGCAAGGAAGGCCGATCCGAGAATGTCCTTCCCAGAATCAATCAGGAAAACCTGGCGCAAATGGTGGGCACCACCCGCTCGCGGGTCAGCCACTTCATGAACAAGTTCAAGAAACTGGGCTTTGTCGATTACGACGGTACCAGCGGCGGACTGACGGTCCATAGCGGCCTTCTCAGCGTGATCCTGCGCGACTAGCTCAAGGTTAAACCCTTCGGCAATTCCAGTCCGCTCCACACGATAGTGCATTCCCAGTACCAGCCCTGAGCAATTCTGAACACATGCGTGAGCAGTTTTGGACTGACACGCGAGTGGCCCTCATTTAATGTTTACAATTGAGCATAGCTAACCGGGACTTACAGGGGAGAACATGACACCCGAGCCTCCGTCATTCGAGGTGATGAGTTCTCCTGACATGAAAACAGTTGAGCAGACCGCGACCTGCATCTACTGCGAGGCTCATGTAGCGTTCTTAATTGAAGCCGCAGACTCCGAGCCAGAAGACGCGCGCGCCGGGTGGACGCTGCCTTGGCCTTTGCCCGGTCCAGCAATCCACAGGACCGATGTTCGTGGTCAACTGACTCCGTTTTTGTGACGTTCCGTGTGACGAACTCCCCTCAGAATCCCCCCGATTCTCACTTTCAGGCCGCATTGTGGCGAGAGCTTCCAAGGCCCGGCGCTTCGCTTCTAGCCGAACATGCGAATCGTGTTCAAGCATCTTTTGGCTAACATGGCCGGCAATGGAGCAAATTATTGAGTCACTCGCGGCGCTTTCGGCAAGCTCTGTGATTACGTGGTATCGCAGGTTATGGAACCTCAGCCAGGCTAAGTTGACGGCGTCTCCAAGGTCCGCTAACGACGTTGCGCAGACGCCAGCAGACGCCGGGCTCGTTCAAAAACCGGGCGGTCGATCATCTTGCCGTCAACGGCAATAACCACGCTCCCTTTAACCTGGGCTGCGGCAAAAGCTTCAACCACTTTCTTAGCTTCTGCAAGTTCTTCTTCGGACGGAGCGAATACGTCGCGGATGGCTTCCAGTTGTTTGGGATGGATGGCCAATTTCCCAGTAAATCCAAGCTGCTTTGCAAGCTGGCTTTCTCGCATCAACCCCGGGCTATCATGGAAATTCACATAGATTGTGTCAATGGCAAGGCACCCTTTGGCTCGGGCCCAAATCGCCAAGCGAGACCGCGCGTACTGCAACTCCTGACCCTCAGCCGTTCGTGAGATTCCCATATTCAAACAGAAATCTTCCCCGCCCAAGGCGAGACCTGCCAGCCTGTCCGTGGCGTCGATAATCCGAGGTATTTCTACCAATCCGCTGGCGCTTTCGATGAGGGCCACAAGCAACATCGATCCGGGAACCATTCCCGCGCTTTTTTCCGAAGCTTCGATAAGGTCTGCCGCGGCAGATACTTGTTCCGGAGAGTCGCACTTAGGGAGAACAAATCCGGCCAGATTCTTGTCGATTGTGGCGCTGATATCTTCCTGCCAACGCGCGGAGGAGCTGTCGTTGATCCGCACGAATGCAGGTGTAGCCCGCTCGGGAGCGGTCTTTAAAGCCAAGCTTACATTTTTTCTCGCTTGAAGTTTTTGAAACTCCGGAACCGAGTCTTCAAGGTCGAAGATCAGCGCTCCGGC
>Ga0307372_10012161_pt1 | contig 11346 bp, 8 predicted proteins | sample OX1MG_FD_202533 | JGI IMG/M metagenome (GOLD analysis project Ga0307372, IMG submission 202533) | Soil microbial communities from Risofladan, Vaasa, Finland - OX-1 | ecosystem: Environmental > Terrestrial > Soil > Coastal area > Acid sulfate soil | place: Finland: Risofladan, Vaasa | collected...
GCGGTTCAGAGGGCAGCACGCGGTCATACCGCAAAATCGGCATGCGCACGCTGGCGTTTACCGAAAAGAGCGGCGGGAAGATTACCACCTTTGGACGCATCGTGGTGTCAGCCGACGGCAAAAGCCGGACGGTGACCTCGACGGCAACCGATGCAAGCGGCAAAAAGAATCACAGCACCGCAGTCTACGACAAGCAGTAGCGTTTCAGCGATGTGACGTGTCCGCTGTATTCGAGCGCGCTCGGCTCATCCAGCCTCCGAGCGCGCTACTCCTCTCCCCCGGGTAACGGTAGCGCGCGTCTTTATGTAGTTTGGCCTGCCTGCTTGTTCCTTATCGCGCCCTCAAGTTGACGGGATAGGAGACAGAAGCGGCCAAAGTTGCACCCCCCCTGTGCGCGTGCGACACTCGTTTCCGAATTGCGGTAGAATATCTCGCCAAAAAGAGAGATGAGGCGTGGACTATGCGGCCATTGGATTCGCAATTTTGGGCCTCGGCTTCGGATTGGCCGCAGCGTATTTACTGGTTCAAATCCGCTCAGATTAAGGTCGATCCCGGCTGGAAGACACAATTAGACGAACCTGTAGAGTTGACAGACCAGAATTCCGACTGGATAACAGGAGTTCTTGAGTGGAGCGACAAAGCTGCTGCGCTTAATGCCAAAGCCGCCATTCTGACGGCCTGTGCTGTTGTGTTTAGCACCATCGCAAGCGTCTTAGGTTCGCTGGCCGCTTTCAGGTGATCCCCGGACGAGAGCCGCAATCAATAAAGCCGCGTCTACGATGCCACAAGTCAGATAAGGCTTAATTTTCGGAGCGTGGAAACAAGCAGTTCCCGATGTTTTTGATGCGGCTTGCGTTTCCCTGTCCGCGCATAAATAAGCATTCGTCGAGAGAGGCCCGTTTCCTTTTCTATGATGCTTAATCGTGCTTTTCCCAAAGCGGGCCGTATTTTTGTCTCCCATTCATCACGCCGGGGATCGGAATAGTGCGTATAAACATCAGTTTCGCAATGAGCCAGTCGTGATTCGACATCCTCAATAGCGTTAGATTCCTTTCCGATGTATTTGATTTGTTCTATTTGAACGCGACGCCGTTGTAGAAGCCCGATAGTTTGTTTTCCAGATGGATTCCCGTCGGCATCTGCATTTTTTGTTTCTGGATGGAATTCATATTCAATCAAAATATCGCCGTACGTTTTTATGCAGGCATTTCGCCGGTCGCCATAATAATGATTCGTCGTAATGCCATATTTTTTGCCAGTGTATTGGTCGATCCAATCTATTTTCAGCCATCGTTTTGAATCCGATTCATACGGCGCGATTAAATGAAAATGCTCTGGATCACTGCCGATGGGATGGCCAAGCTGCTTCACGTGACACGATAAAAGAAAATTGAATGGTTTAATTTGATTTGCATAGTTCTTTCGTTGATTTAATTTGTTTAGCGGAAGCATGAGGGCAGGACTGCTCACGGTGATTCGGCCTACTGCGGGACAATTCTCGAAATTTAAGCTTTTTGGTGATAATCCAAGTGCTTTGCGAATGATGTTTAGCCAAGTTTGCGCGATCCAGTTGCGATCCTCATTTTCCAAGTCCATCGGATTCAAAAGATGGCCTAGCCCATGTTCTGACCACCTGTCGGCACGGTTATTTATTCCTTCTCGAAGAAGAACAGGCTCGCCCTTTGAATTGCACAGAAAAAGTGCATATCGCTTTGCAGAAATTGCAAGGCAGTGAAGCTGACGCTGTTTATGTGTTACGGGATCGAAATTATCCTCTTCGATTTTGAGGATTGACCCCGGCACTGCATCATTTGCGTACGGATTCAAAGCAGCGAAACGATCCGCGATTTGCTGAACCTGCTTCCAAGATAATGCTTTTAGTGCTTCGCGATTGTTTTTTGTTCTAAGCGAACCGCCGGGGCATGGAATCAATCCCCCGTTCTCAGTCGCAACGATCGCCATAGAATCGGTATCTTCCATTGCATAAGTGCCGCCCAATTCAGTAACGCTATGCTCCAGCAAAGCAAGCATCAGACGGGCCGCTCCGGTTATCAGCGAAGCCATCGGCGGAAAACAATACTCGCCGGTATCATCGGGGTGCGCGATAGAGCATGTAAAAGGCTGTGCGTCGATACCGTAACATTTAACACTAATCACGTGATCTGATTCTTTCCGGTTCATTTCGGCATAAATTCCATAGCTCGTAGCGTTCGCCAGAACCTTTAATGCTTTATCGAGTTTCTTTTTCTCAGCCTCGGCGATGTTGGATTGCAAGCCAAGCCGCTTTCTTTCTTCGATTACCCTCTTGAAAAAATCCTGTTTTCGCGGGTCAATTTCGATTGCTCCGTATAGTTTTGTTGCCTTTAATCCGTCGAGAATGCCGTGCGCCTCAATGCGAAAAGCATCTACGATATTCGGAAGTTTGCCGGTGAGGAGTACGGAAGCAATTACATCGGGAAGAGAAAACCATAATGCTTTATTTGCTTCGTGCTCTCCCGCGTAAAGATAATTCACGGCCACTTGCCAATCATTGCTTGCCGCGTTGTATTTGCTCCGAGTTGGCAAAATATCGCCATCAGGAATGACTTTCACAAAGGCTGTTAAGCCTTCCCAAGTCTGAGGATCGAACAGACAGGCAGGATTGTTTTTTATTTCTTCCAGAAAGCAGGTGATTTCTTTCTCGCAGTGCTCAACAACTTTGATTTCGCGAGCAATTACAAACCGCCAAAGCTGCATTCGGCTGTTCACCGTCGGGTACATGGAAAGAAAATCGGTGTAAACGACAGGTACGGGAACCTTGCGGATATGTGCGCTGGTTCTGCCGCCAAAGAACGCTGATTGCGCAAAACCAAGATTTTTTCGAGGAAAATCCGACTGTCGTTTGAGAATCGGTTCGATGCCCATTTCCCGCAGATATGCTTTGCCAATGGAAGCAGGCGAATAAGCTTTTGTAATCTGAAGTGAAAGGCCGTGCTTTTCGTATTCTTCTATAAGTTTTACGGCCAGTTCTGACGTTGCCAGAACGTCGCGCCGGTTGTAATCAATATATTCTTCCGTGACCTCACCGTGACGTGCGGCGCGTTGTTTTCCGTGTTCGATGCCGAATGCTTCACACGCTGATTCCAGAGAATAGCTCTGATCCGTCAGCGCAAACGCGAGCGTGCGCAAATCGACAAAATGCCCCCGAAACTTATAGCCTTCTTCAGGTGCGCCGGTTGCGGAACCGTCGGGAATCAGGTCTGATTTATCGGGATTATTCTGCCCAGTGAATCCTTTCAGTGCCCGCTTGCTGTCAATCTGCTTTATCCCAATTCGAGGTCGATTTTGATGTCTGCGCTTGCGCCCAAGTTTATCTGTGTAAAACCACAATCCTAATGAAAAGCCGCCCGCGAAACGACCGCGAGCAGGCGCAACGTCCCCGGCAATGCGCGATAAGTCGAACGGAAGATTAAATCCGACAAGCAAGCAGCGAGATTTATACGCTGCCCGATAGAACTTATCCAAGAATTCGGAAAGCGTGAGCAAGCGAAGCTCCGCGTTGCCCTCTGCGACATCGGCGCTATGCGTTGCAGCATAATTCTTCAGAATCTCTAGGTCTCTCGCCGGTAAATCATCAGCATAGAACAAGCCCTCTTCGCGACATTGCCCCGCAACAATGAGTCTGTAACTGCCAAACATAAGTCGCTGGGTTGCGTCGGTTCTCGTTTCTGTGTCGAAAACCACCATTGCATCTGGATAGCGCCAGTGCCTCGGCGGATGATTATCTTGCTTTTGCTCTCTTGCGTTTTTTGTTTCAGGGTAAACGCGGACTGCGAGCGGAAGCAAAGTAACGTTGGCCGGTTTCACGTTATCGTTTTGGGGCATATTTCTCCAGAGGCGTACCGATCCACCATTTTGGGCCGAGCTTTTCTATCAAGAGCGCATCCAGTGCTTCGAGCATTTCGGGATTCAACAACGTTTCCATGAGGTAGACGGTTGTGTCCGAATATCCCCGGAATGAAGCAGCGGTTGCGAGTATTGGACTGCCATCTGGATTTTTGCGTGTTTGTTTTGGCCAATCGTATTGATCCACGCTAAGGCGTGCGCGATGATCGTTCACCGGAACCGGAATCGTAATCGGGCTGTTCGCCCTACTCGCAACATGATGTTTGTCCAGTGAGGTCTTGCCGCGTCTTTTTCGGCCACAGGCAGCACAAATTGTTGGACTACTGCCCGCTATGAGCGCTTCCGGTCGCGATTCCCCGCACGCGCATTGTGCTTTTTCGCCCAAACGACGCGCAGCAATAGCTTTGCGCTGATGCGCTGCAATCGGATCGCGAATTGGAAGCTTCCGGGCCATTCACGCCGTCTTTGCATAGAGTGATTCAAAACTCAGCACACCGGCAGAACCAAGCTGATCGAGCACGGCGGTGTCCAGCACTAGCGGGATTTTCTTGCCGCTGGCGTCCGTGATGCGCTTGCGACGGAATTTCTTAAGGCCCGATTCATTCCCAGTCTGAAGATATTTCTGGACAGCGGCCCAATACTTCCCAAGCTGAGTTGCTTCTTTTGAATCGCGAGTAGCAACTTCGCGCACACCATCGGGAGTAGGGACAGCGAGAATTCGCAGAAGCTTGTCGCTGCGTCTGGCGAGGTACTGTCCATTCCTGCGCTTGCGCAAAGCCGATTTGCCGAGCCGGGCCACAAGTCGGGGATCGAGGTCGAACTCACGGGAAGCTTGCCGCAGAGACATGCGATCCGCCCGCATTTTTGAGATGACGTGTGTAACCGCAGACCACGTATCCTGAAACGACTTTGGCTTCGCTAAGAATTCTTTCGCCGTTCGCGGGGCTGCAATCTTTAGCCTTTGCCGCGCACGTGATTGGTTCTTGCGAGGTGACTTTCGGTTCTGCCGCCTGTTCGAGTATTTCATAACGCCCTCCTGAACTTGGTTCGGCGACAGAATTAAGGAATGGATAAGTTTTGTTAAGGACACAAAATAAAGTTTCGTGTCCGCATCGCTGGTAGAGTATGCAAATGCATAGGGTTACGCTGGATTGGAAATCAAAACTTCATCCTGCTTTTATTGAAATGGCAGATTTATACAAGGAATTCTCGCTGGCCCTCGCGATGACTCTGGCGCAGGCGAAAAGCGAGGAACGTGGTCTGGGACGTAAGATCACATCCGAGGATAAGTTGCGCATCGCTAAACGGGTTATCGCAAAGCGAGAGGAACTGGTTCAGCGGTTCGATAAAGAAATCGTGGACATTAATAGCCGCCATAAGTCATTGTCCGCGAGCACCCTCTGCTTTCCGTACATGACAGAGCTGGGGCAAGAAAATCAGTCGGCTGATACCGAAGCACGGACATTCGCTGAATGGCTGCATTGGGAACGTCATCACGAATCTCTACAAAATGCAGCAGAAGCGGACAAGCAGGGCGATATTAGCGCGTGGGATCGGATCGCTCGCACACTAAGAGATTGGCGCACTATTGTTTTCAAGAAAGGTGCGATTAGGCCGTTTCAAGGCGGCACCTATCATCAGGACATTTTTCAGTTCGGCCTGTCATTCGCGTCAGGAATGGAAAAGCTCACTGGCGAAGAGCTTGCAGATTTTTTTGATTCTTTCTGTCCATGCGAAAAAATCCACGATGCACGCGCTCTGCAAAGACAACTCGCCCGATTAGTAAAAGACCTCGAAGCAGCCACCCGAAAGAGCTAAAATGGTGTTGTAAATAAAAGCGGGACGCGCTGGTGCTACTAACACCGAACGCGCCCCTAACCACCAATGGAGGCGTGCTCCAATGGCAGCTACGCACACCGTACCGCAAGGTTCCGAACACTGCAATTTCAACCCTGTTGAGCCGAAACACGGAGTGATAACGCTGTACGGCTATGGCGTCGATGTCCGTGTGGATCGCGGCCATCTTATTCTTCACGACGGCATCGGCTCGCGCCGCACAACTGCCCGGTTCGCACGGATCGGGCACGGCATTAGACGGCTTGTTGTAATCGGCAACGATGGCACGATCACTTTCTCCGCGCTTCGCTGGCTCGCCGATCAAGATGCGAGCTTCGTGATGCTGGAACGAAATGGCTCCGTACTCGCTACAGCCGGCCCGGTTCGCCCTTCCGATGCTCGATTGCGACGTGCGCAAGCTTTAGCTTATCGCTCGGAAACAGGCTTGCAGATTGCACGCGGATTGCTCGATCAGAAGCTTATGGCGCAAGCGCGGCTGATTCTCGAAAAGTTTCACGATACCGATGTCGCCGCTCAAATCAGCAATGCTCGCGAAAAACTCGCAACCGCGAATTCGATTGATGACTTGCGGTTTTTCGAGTCCCAAGCAGCAAAAGCATATTGGGCCGCATGGCGCAAGTTGCCGATCATGTTCGCGAAGTCCGATCTTCGTCGCGTACCGGATCATTGGCTCAAATTCGGGTTTCGTGCTTCGCCGCTCACAGGTTCACCCCGATTGGCTGTGAATCCGCCGAACGCGATCCTGAATTATCTTTACGCGATACTCGAATCCGAGGCCCGATTAGCTGCCGCTGCGCTTGGACTCGATCCCGGTCTGGGCGTATTGCATTTCGACAGTCGCTCGCGCGATAGCTTGGCATCCGATTTAATGGAACCAATTCGCCCGCGAGTTGACGCTTACGTGTTCGATTGGATCAATCGTGAGCCACTGCGCCGAGAATGGTTTTTTGAGCAGCCGAATGGCAACTGTCGGCTAGTCGGTTCATTTGCAACGCGGCTTTCGGAAACCGCGCAGACTTGGGCTTGGGCCGTCGCGCCCGTAGCAGAGAGCGTGTGCCGTAAGCTGTGGTCAACCATGAAAAAACCTGCTTTAGCGGCTGGCCCAGCTACGCGATTGACGCAGCAACGGCGAAGCCGAACCGGAGAGGACTTGAGCCTTCGTTCGGTTCCGCCACCACATCCGTCCGCTGTTTGTCGAATCTGCGGTACGCCGATCACTCGCGGCAACACCTTCTGCAAGGCATGTGCGGTTAACGAGTCTAAGAAATCCTTTCTCAAAGTTGCAGAACTGGGGAGAACAGTAACGCACAGCCCAAAGGCTCAGGCCCTTCGTGCTGAGACGATGCGGCGGCAAATGGCCGGAAGAGTTTCGTGGAATCCCGCTGATTTGCCGAAATGGTTGACGAGAAAGGTTTATTGCGAAAAGATTCAGCCGAAGTTGGCGACGTTCACGGCTTCGGCCATAGCGTCAGCACTCGGAGTCTCGAAGCCATATGCGACGGATATACGCGCGGGGCACCGAATACCACATCCACGGCAATGGCAAAAGCTTGCGAGCCTAGTTGGACTTAGCGACACGTAAGGAAAAGCGGCAAATAAAATTCGCGAATCCAGAGTTTGACAGATAAGTCTTTAGCGACGTTTTCGCGCCAGGGTTTGTCTCGCCGCAATCTTCGCTAGACCGAGCACGATCCCAGAATTCGTCATAACTGCATCGCGCCAGCGTTTCTCTGCGGCTCGTTTTAGCAGATCGAAATCCTCTTGCGTCATCTTCACGTTTACCTGAATCGTGCGTTTCATGCCTTCTTGTATCGGCTAAATACAGACTGCCAGCAACGTTACTAATCGTACTCAGAATACTCGCCTGTACGGTCGTACAGCTTACCGTTACAACATCGGGCATTTCTAGAATGGTATATCGCAGCGCGATACCCTCACAATCACATACGAGAATACACGCACACAAGCACAGAGGGGGGAGGCTGCTACTCAGATGAAGACCATGTTCCGGCCCATGTCACTTAGCCCGTTAATCGTTTCCTGTTTGATGTTTCTCACAATCTCATGTGCAGCGAGCCATTTTGCGGTGTTCGGAGCAACCGCGTCCGGGTCTCGGCCACAGAAGAATCCCAAACTGAGCACACCGCTCGTTTTGCTCAGCATGAACGTAAAGCAAGAAACCACGCGCCCAGCCGTGGCCGAAGCCATCAGGCCGCCAGCGGGTTTCTCAAAAGAAACACTTCCGAAGCCACTACAAGACGCGATTCACGCGGGCCAGATGCACATTACAAAAAATGGTGAAGTGCAGGTTTATATCGAAATGAGCGCGATCGATTCGCAGAGTCTCGATGAACTGCGCAGCTCTGGCGTGACCGTGCAAATCATTGGCGAGCCGAAGCCGGACAAGAGCAAAGGCGAAGTGCTCACGAAGGTTCCCACGGTGCAGGGCTTGCTTCCCATTACGATGATTAACCAAGTGAGCGCACTCTCTTTCGTTCGCTACATCCGGCTCCCAGACTACGGACTCCCGAACACAGGTTCGGTCGAGTCTCAGGGCGACGCGATATTGCAAGCGGCAGCGGCGCGCAGCCAATTCGGAGTTGACGGTACTGGAATTCGTGTCGGCGTCATTTCTGGCGGCATCGGCGGCATTTTCGCTACTGGATGCACCACGTGCGGCCCCGCAACCCAAGCACCCAGCCCAATCACTCTTGGCGATTTGCCCGGTGCGACAGGTACCCGTGATTCCAGCGGGACGCTCGTTTCGGTAACCGGGGGGATTATTGCCCAATCGTTTCCTGCATCCAGTCCAGACCTAGAAGATCACGCGCAGCCTGACGGTCCCGCAGGCGTCAATGCCGAGGGGACAGCGATGCTGGAAATCGTGCATGATCTTGCGCCGGGAGCACAACTCTATTTTGCCAACGGCAACACAGGATTGTCTTTCGAGCAGGCAGTGAATTATCTTGCGGCTAATACGGATGTCGTTGTCGATGACATCGGTTTTCCTAGCCTTCCCGTCGATGATGGAACCGACCCCATTTCGACAAATACAGCGACCGCACTGAATACAGATACAAATCCAATTCGAGGATACTTCACGGCTGTAGACAATTTCGCGCAAGACCACTATGAAGGGCAATATGCGGATTCGGGGAGGGACGGGACTTCCATCACCGGCCTAGCCGGTGATCTCCACACGTTCCAAGCTGTAACGGGGACGACTGTGGACAACGAGAACTTTGGCTCCATCATCGCTGACCCAGCAACCATTCCACCATCCGGAACAATCAGCGTTTACTTGACATGGAATGACCCAGCAAACACATCGTCAAACGACTACGACCTCTTCTTGGTTCCGCTGAGTTGCAGTGGCTTTTCGAGCACAAACAGATTGCCGCTGCCGCCGTGCTCCATCAGCGGCGCACCGCTTGCGAGCAGCAAGAATCCTCAGACTGGTACTCAGCCTCCGATGGAAACGTTGAGCTACACAAACCCAAGCGCCTCGTCCTCCATCGCCGTTGGGATAGTAATCCAGAATGTGAGTAACGCAGCCGCGCCACGCACCTTCGACATGTTCATAGCGGGTGCCCTCGGCGACGGGCCAAATCCCGACCATAACTTCAACACTCTTTCGGGCAGCGTACCAGCCGAAGGCGATGCGGGCGGCTCACCCGTGAGCGTAGTTTCCGTCGGCGCAATAGATCAAACACAATGCACTGCGCAAGGCAATTGCATCGGCTCGGTTGAGCCATATAGCAGTCAAGGGCCGACAGAAGCTACGCCACAAGCAGTGGCGCGAATGAAGCCAGACGTAACTGCGACAGACGACGTGGCCGTTACCGGAGCGGGCGGATTCGGCATGAATGGAACTAACGGTGCCGCAACTAGCGGCTGTGCCATCGGAGAAACACCCTGCTACTTTGCTGGAACTTCTGCGGCAGCGCCACATGCCGCCGCAGTTGCCGCACTGTCCTTACAGGCCGCGCCGTGTTTGTTGTCTAGCTCTAGCGTCAACAAGCCAGCCACGGCCCGTGCGAATCTGCGCAACTTCTTGACGGGCACGGCGGTGCCGCTTCCGGGAATAGCTCAGGCCGCTCCGAACAATATCGAGGGTTTCGGGCTTCTGAACGCTCTTGCCGCAGTTAAAGCGGCGTTGCCAGTTGTAAACGCCAGTGCGAGTCAAACCGTGAATGCAACGGGAGCAACCGGCGCGACCGTGACTCTAAGCGGATCGGCGACTGACCCAGATAGCTGCCCTGTCACTCTGAGTTGGACAGGCAGTTGCGGAACTGCGTCCTCAGCAAACGCCAGCTTAATGTGCCCCGTTGGAAACGACACAGAGGCGCTCACGGCCAGCAACGGCGGAGTGACCACGTCGTTTCCGACTAGCACGGTGCAAATCACGGTAAGCGATTTTAGTGTCGCAACGCCGCAATCAACTGCAAGTGTGAAAACTGGGCAGCCCGCAACCTACACAATTTCTGTCGGGCAACAATTCGGCGCATTCACCAACGCCGTCGCGCTTGCGTGCTCTGGATTGCCATCGCTCACTTCGTGCGCCTTTTCGCCCGCGAGCGTGACACCCGGCTCAGGCAGCACGACTTCCACGCTGACAATCTCGACTACCGCGCCATCTTCCGTTTTTCCGATGTTGCCGCGCCGCGTTCCGAACGTGCCGATATTTTCTGCGTGGCTCGGCTTGCTCTTTATTTTCCTTGCGGGCGCAATCTGGGCCAAGAGATCGCAGCGCAAACTTGCTTTCGGATTCACATTCAGTGCGTTGCTGATTTGTGTCGCGTCGGCAATCGTTGCTTGTGGCAGTGCGAGCAAGGGGCCAACGAATCCGGGAACGACGCCGGGAACCTATACGGTTTCCGTCACGGGAAGCTCGAATCAGTTGCAGCACTCGATGAATGTAACGCTCACAGTCCAGTGAAACAGATCGTGAAACGTTGAAAGAAAAGCTAAAACACTCAAAGGAGATACAATGAAAAAGACTTTGTTTTCACTCGCGCTACTTGCTCTTGCGGTTCCCTTGCAGGCACAAGAGTATGCGAAACCCGCACCCGCCCCGGCAAATGCCGCCAGCGCCACTCCGACACGCATGACGGCGGGCGCAAGGGTTTACATCGTTCCGAATCAGGGTTTCGAGGATTCTCTTTCCGCAGCGATCACCAAGAAAAAAGTGCCGGTTGTAGTAGTTGAAAAGGAATCCACGGCGCAATTCAAGGTTGAATCCACCATTGATTTTAAGAAAGGATCGACCGCACGCGCAATTTTCTTAGGCCCGGCGAATGACGGGGCAGCTACAACAGCTTCCGTTCGCGTGGTAGATGAGGCGAGCGGTGCGGTGGTGTTCGCCTATAATGTGCGCAAGTACGGAAACACAAACACGCAGAGCACGTCAGAGGCATTCGCGAAGCATCTGAAGGGTTTCATCGAACACGGCGGCTCGTAGGAATAGGCGACGGCGTCGCGGCAAGTCTCATTTGCGTTTATGCCGTAGCGAGAAGCCGCGCGGCGTGACCCCATTAACAAGCTAGCTTCAGAATGGAGGAGGACTTCATGTTCTGTACGCAATGTAAAAGCGAGCTACCGGAC
>Ga0307372_10012165_pt1 | contig 11343 bp, 5 predicted proteins | sample OX1MG_FD_202533 | JGI IMG/M metagenome (GOLD analysis project Ga0307372, IMG submission 202533) | Soil microbial communities from Risofladan, Vaasa, Finland - OX-1 | ecosystem: Environmental > Terrestrial > Soil > Coastal area > Acid sulfate soil | place: Finland: Risofladan, Vaasa | collected...
CGCAGCCAGGATCACGCTGCCGTGTCCTTTGGTCAGCCGTTGCAGGACATAACTGCCATAGGAAATAGCGCTGACCGCCACGACCACGAGCCAGGTCTTAAAGGGGTTGATCTGGAAGGGTCCGAAGACCTTGTTGGGCAGCACCGGCAGAATGACGGCGCTCAAAAGCAGAAATTTCGTGAACGTCAGAATTTCTTCCGGCGAGATGCGTTGGGTCAGGCTTTCCAGGGCGGCCTTCAACTCCAGCAGCAGGGCGCTGGCGACGGCCAGCGTGACGGCAATCCAGAAATGGTCGTAGTAAACGAGAGCGCCCACCACGTAGGTGGTCAGGCCGGACATCTCTGTCGTTACGCCGGGGGCGGGGGTGCTGGTGAGTTTGCGCCAGTAAGATAGAAGCAGAAACCCGGCGATGACGACAAAGCCCACCGTGACCGGCAGGAGTTGCCCGTTTGCCATGACCGCCATCGAGAAACCGATCAGTCCAATCAGGGGAAAGGTGCGCACTCCGCCAAAGGCGTAATGTTCAACCTGCTTCTTGTGCTCCTCCCGCTCGATCCCGATCAGGAAAGACAGGAAGAGCACCAGCACAATTTTTACGCCGTCCGGTGGCAACCACTGATAAAGTTTCAGAAGCATTTTTCAGGCTTGCGCCGTGCCCTTGTTCAACCAGGAAGACCCTTCCAGGTTTCCGGCTCGTCACGGTGGCTAGACAGAGTGTACACCCTTGAGGCGGGTTGGGGAAACTCAGCAGCCCGGCCCGGCGGGAGCGGCTCCAGCCTGATCTGAGGGGGTGAAACCACGCCTGAAGCAGCGCGGCAGCAGGCCCGGGTCATCAATTCCTGGTTACCGCGCGCGGGCGGATTGAATGACGGTCCGTTGAAGCCGGGGCGCTGCCGTCAGAGGTTTTCTTGTGCATTGCCTTGATGGAATACATGGCCTGGTCGGCTTCGTCGAGCATCTGGTCCAGCGTTTTGCCCTCCGACCACTCGGCGATCCCGATGCTGAAAGCCAGCTCAAAATTCTTCAGGTGCCCCGCACTGTTCCAATCTGCAAGAAATCCTGCGATACGCGCGACCACAACCTGGCCGCCCACAAAAGTTGCATCAGCCAGAATCACCAGAAACTCGTCGCCGCCGTAGCGCACCACAGCGTCTGACCCGCGCACGGCTCTCCTGAGGATGGTCGCGACTTCGGCGAGCACGAAATCCCCTATGAGATGCCCGAAACGGGTATTGACGTCCTTGAAGCCGTCAACATCCACCATCATGAACGTGACCGGCTTCCCCAGCCGTTTGGCATGGCTGATGAACCTTTGAGACATCTCATCGAGAGCCCTGCGGTTGTAAACTTCTGTCAGCGGATCGGTAAAGCTCTGCAAACGCACCAATTCGCTCTGAATCGTGCTGGAGATGACCTGCGCCCGCATTCGCCGCAGTTGCAGGCGCCGGTTAATAACGTAAGTGTTGAATAGAATGAGCAGAGCGACAAAGCCGAAGAAGAGTTCGGGCGAGATGGCGAGGCTCAGATGCAGCAAACCATTCTGCAGAAAGGCAGCCCGAAACAGCAAGGCCAGCAGCCCGATTCCAACCAGAATCCCGGCGCCGGCAGAAATCCCCCAGATTTCCCAGTCATGTTTTTCGAGCGCGGTCATTTGCTCGCTCACGGCTGTGAGCACGCTTCGTTGCCCGGATGAAGTCTCCATAAATTAAAGCCCCTGTATCCGCAAAGGGCCTTGCGCCTTAAACGGCACTGCGGCCATGAGCAAAGCCCACCCCGATCAGTTCTTTAAGATGGGAAGGCGAGGGGTCCCTCAACTCAATTCGTCGGGACGGAGAGTCTGTTCAATCATCCCGGCGGCATTTTATGAGGACACGTTTCGGCAAATTCCCAGCTCCCGCCTAGCCCACCTTCCAACCTTATCGGCATCCCGGACCGTAAGCTTGAAGGAGTTCCCTCAGTCCCGCACCCCGTCGCTTTGTCAGGCAAATGGCCATAGGCCGGAAGACGCCGCCGCCCGGAAGCAAAGCCTTCGAGGACTGGATCAGAGCGGATTTATTTTATAGAGGCCCGCGCCGTGCGGATTGGTTCGCGCCGGGAAGTGGCGGCTGAAGGTCCCCAGGTCCTCATTCCGCCATAGGTCGCGCACAACACCTTTTCCAGCCATTCCCAGATCACTCCACCGAACCGTAATTTCTGTGGGCGACTCGCCCAGGTTGAACAGCGCAACGTATTTCTGCCGCGTCCCGGGAACATCCGCCATCCAGGCGATCTGATTGCCGCGCGTGAAGAGCAGGCGATTGCCGGAGCTGTGCTGATCGACTGCCAGGACTTCCCTGTTGGTCAGCAGCGACAGCGTCAAGGGATCGAGGGTGGGCAGGTCGCCGCCCATCATCAGCGGGGAGCGAAAAATCGACCACAATGTCATCATCGTGATCTGTTCATCATGGGTCAGGCGGGTCAGGCGCGGGCCATCCTTAAACCCACGAAGGCGCAACCGCCCAAGCGGAAGCATGTCGGCGTCCGGCCAATGGTTGGGCCCGATGTGGGGCGCCCACAGGCGGCAATATCCGAACTGGTCTCTCAGTTCCGGCCAGTTGTCCCACACGTCGTTGGAGATGCGCCACATCTGCGAATAGCGCCCGACGTTTGCAGCATCGGACAACTGCGTCGGGCCGGGCGAAAGGCTCAAAGCCATGGGCCTGCCGGAGCGGGTCATGGCGCCGCGAAGCGCCTCGATTTCCGGCCCGTGGTAAACCTCGCCGTAAGGATCCTGAGCGCGACTCATATCGTCCGCCTTGATGAAGTCCACGCCCCACTTGGCGTAAAGCCTGGCGATCGAGTTGTAGTAGGCCTGCCCGGCCGGCTTTGAAACATCAACGCCGTACATCGCGTCAGACCACGAGCACATGTTCAGCACATTTGCGATGTCCCTGGCGTGCGCGTGGGTTCCCAGCACAGGCAGATTCTGTTCCACGGCGGCGCGCGGGATGCCGCGCATAATGTGAATGCCGAATTTCAGGCCCAGGGAGTGGATATAATCCGCAAGGGGCTTGAATCCCTGCCCGCCGGCCGCGGAGGGAAAGCGGTTGGTCGCCGGCAGCAAGCGGCCGTAGGGATCCATGACCGGAGCGCCCTGGATGTGCCCGCCGGGATAGTACCAGTAGTAATCGATGACGACGTACTTCCAGCCGTATGCCGCCAGATGTTCAGCCACGTATCGCGCATTGGCCCTGACTTGCTGTTCGTTAACGTCGCCGCCGTAACTGTCGTAGCTGTTCCACCCCATCGGAGGAGTGGGAGCCAGGCCGGCCGCAGGCGTCCTGTTTTTTTGGCTTGCCGCAGCGGAGCTTCCGCCGGCTGGCAGCAGTCCAGCGCCGATGAGCAGGCCCACCGCAATAAGCAGGATGAAGAGGGGTTGAGTCCGTTTCGTCATGAAATCCTCCATCGTGAATCAGAGTGCCAGTTTAAACACCTTCTTCTTCCCAACGCAAGGCAGACGGGCCATGCCGGACCGCAGAAAGCAAGGGTGGCCGGTGTTCGGCGGCCGCCTCCGGTTTCCCGCCCCTGCAAGAGGTCACAGCGTTTAATTGGCGAATGCACGCCGGGGTTTCGGGCGCCTGAAATCAGGGAGCCAGGCCGCAGGTAAAGGTCAGCGGCCCTCTCTCGCTGACAGGTGGCGCATATGGCCCGGAAGGGAGTATCCTGACCTTAGGGGTGATCGCGGCGGGAACGGCCTGCCTTTTCGTTTTCAGGCGCGTTGTTATGACGAGGGAGATGCAGGACCTGGCCCTCGGTTCCAGAGACGGAATCGGAATCGGAACCGCCCCTTTCTTGCGGGACATTGTCCCGGCCGGAAAGCGCTGGCCGCAGCGCACCGGAAGCGTCGAAGCGCGGGTAAGTCCATGAGTTACAGTCAGGACCTCCGACGGCTGCCAGCATCCGCAACTCCTCTGAAGAATATCGAACGGAAAACCTGTAGGCGGACCTCCCGAAGCAGAAGCGCGGGCAGGCATGGCGCTTTGCGGGTGGCTGCTTGCGTGGTCCTGCTGATGGGGTCTGTTGCCAGTGCGCTGGCAAAGGAAAAGTCTCTCGACGAGCTGGGCCGCATCCTGCTGATCCGGGGCCTCGACCGCGAAATCGCCGTGGCCAAGGTTGTCCTGCCCCGGGGAAAGCACGGCCTGTTTGTGAACAGCCAGGGGCAGATTGACGAGGCGCGGGCCAGGAAAGAACTCCTCGCGAACGGTGCGGCGCTCCGGCCGGGGATGCCGGTTGAAATCACCCGTATCCGGTTCAAAGATCACGCCATTGTTTTTGAGATCAATAACGGCGGAAAGAGCCGCAAAAAGTGGTACCAGCACATCCAGATCGGAATGGGCGGCACGACGCAGCCGCTCGATTCGCAGCAGCAGAACCCGATTGCGTATGGTTCCTCGATCACGCTGACGTTCCCTGATGAAAAAGTGCCCGACCTGAGCGTCGAGCAGGCCAGGAAGCTGTTGGGCGCGGCGCTCGATTTCCATCACAAACTGCCCACCCAACTCTATTCGCCGCAGGTGCCGGAAAAATTCAAGGAAGCCATCCGCAAGCATCAGGTCCTGGTTGGCATGGACCGTGACGCCGTGCTCTCAGCCAAAGGCACGCCCTTCCGCAAAGTGCGGGAAACCAGGCCCAACGGTGAAGAGACGGAAGATTGGCTTTACGGACTCCCGCCCCACGTCCTCTTCGTCACCTTCAACGACGATACCGTTGTCTCCGTCCACCAGTATTAGCATTGCTTCAATCCCTTCCGACTCTCGTGCCGCAGGTTATACACGGCGCTCCAAGTGGGTTCCCATCCAACGCGTCAGGGCATGGCTTCAGCCATGTGGATGAACGTTCTGATCACAGAGGACCTCTCCCGGCGCGCTGGGTTCGAACGAAACCGAGGGCCTCTCAGCGTGTCCTTGCTACGGTAGTGGTGCAGCTTGAAATTTTCACATGGGCGCATTTCAGTCTAAAGTGTAAACTTTAAGTCATAAATTTGCGAAAGGGGTGTTATCCTTTGGGTACGGGAAAGCATCGTAATAGTCGGAAGCCGCGCTTGACAGTGGTGATATAATTGCCACCTTTTGGCAGGGTTCATAAAAAAGCGAGAGATAGCACTCCGGATGAAGGATTGGAACGGGAGAGAAGTGTTTCTGCTGAAAAGTACGATCAGAAACCACATAGCTCGTTTCCATACCGAAGAACTGCTGTTCATGGAGTCTATAAAGAGCCAGTTCTCAAATCCTCTCACGGTTATTTACAATCCCGGAGCGATATCGGAGCAAGCTATTTATGACATCCAAGTGGCAAGCAGGAGTTATCTGCAAGTTAACGTAAAACGAAAGAAGTGGTTCGGCAAGGATTTAATCGTCTCATTCTACGGGATTGATACGATCCCGGAGGGGCGTCAAATATGGAAACAAAAGAAATGACGATTCACCTGCAACACGAAGCCCACACCGATGTAATGTACGCTGATTTGTGCGTGCCCTCTCCTGATGCTGATATTCAGGTCATTGACATTGGCAGGCCGTTCAGCTTCCCGGAAGGACAAGTTTTAGCAAGATTCGATGAGAAAAATGAAGTCGTACTGGGTTTAATTATCCACGATTACCATTCGTTTAGGCGTCGTCTCGTGTGGAAGTATAGGATGGCATCCGCAACCAGGGGAATACAGTTCCTGGTTAATGCAGCGAGGCTGAGCATGCAGCACGCTCATCCACCGAGACGCGCTGGGGCTTTCCTAGCGGCCCGATGATGCGCGCGCTGAGAAGCTCACGGCTGAGCAGCGTAGCGAAAGCGCCAGGAAGACAGTCCAAGCACGCTGGGCTAAAGAAAAGTCCAAAAAGGAAGTACAATAGAATTTGAAGGCCCCGGTCGGATTCGAACCGACGGCTCGTAACCTTGCAGAGGTACGCCGTTAAGCCTCTTCGGCACGGGGCCTTTAGTAAGAGGTGTGGGGGCGTTAGACCCCACACCTCTTACCCACGCAATAGCTTTTCGCTATTGACTGGTGGCCCACGCCAATGGTATAAAAACACTTGTAGCGTCCTTTCTTAGTGGAGCTAGGATTTGACGTTTTTACGGCCAGCAAGTATCCGCTTGCTGGCCGTTTTCATCTTTTAAGCCTCCAGGTTGCAGTTAGCCCTGGAACCTTTTCAAATACGTCCTTCTTTCGGTACATTGCGGCATAAAACCGACTCTTGTCCTTGGCGTCATCACCACTTCCAGCCCATCCCTGTCGGCGTGCCTCTCTCACGATGTCGCCTTCAGACATTTGGGGCGCCGCGCTTAGAATCTTACGTGCGACGTCCAAAGTTTCCACTGCTCCCCGGCCAGCCGGTGACGACGGAATGGCAGGGCTTTCGGATAGGGGCTTGGCATGGTTTAGACCCAAACGCCCCAGGATGGCCTTGTATTCCAGGAGCGTCTGCTTACGAGCAATCAGATTATTGTACTCAGACAAGCGTTTGTCTAAGTCTGAAAGCTCGGCATCAACTTCTTCTATTGTCGGCGGTCTGCTCATGTATGCACCTCGCTCAAAAGTTCTTTCAGATGCGAATCTACACCTACGGCCGACGGCGTGTCAAGTAGTTTCTACGGTCTAGGACAATCGCCAGACGCCACTAGTTATTATGGCTAGGCAATAGTAAGCATACACAGTTTGGTACTGCCGTTGCCGAGAGAGACAGCTACTACAACTCGCTCTTGCGGACGACCTCTTGCACGGAGCGGAATGCAGCCTGATTTAAGTCCTCTTTTGGCTGGCGCTTGGGTGGTTTTGCCTTGGCGGGTTTCTTTGCTGGATCCTTAGTCGGTTTCTTTGGCATATTCCATTGTGACCGTTCGACACCGTGAGTCAATGGTCTGAAATTTCAAACTGCACCACTACCCTTGTTACCGTTTACTTCCCCTTCAAAAACAAATGTGTGATAATTATTGCCATAAAAAAATGATGGAACGAATGAGCAGAGCCTGGAAAATTGTTATACCCATTTTGCTGTTGTCCATACTGGTTCTTGCCGGCTGCACGGGCAGTGATGCGCCGGCGCAGGGATCGACGGCGAGCGGAGCGGTTGCGAGACCGCAGGATACCGCCGCCGTGCCGGTCATGGTTGCCCAGGTCAACCGGAGTACCCTTCCGGTCGAACTGACCGCCATTGGCACCGGCCAGGCCTTCCAGACGGTCTCGGTCGAGTCGCAGGTCGCCGGTATCGTCAAGGAAGTGCATTACCGCCAGGGGCAGTTTGTTCGCAAGGGCGACTTGCTGATCACCCTGGACAAGGCCCCTTTTCTCGCCGCCCTCGCACAGTCCGAAGCGGCGCTGGCCCGGGACAAAGCGCAGGCCCAGCTCAGCCAGGTGGAACTCAAGCGCAGCGACCAGCTCTACAAGGAAGGCATTGTTTCGCCTGAGCAGTATGACCAGTCGCAGGCGACCTCAACGGCCTCCCAAGCCACTGTCAGCGCCGACGAGGCTGCCATCCGGACGGCCAAAATCCAGCTATCCTACTGCTCCATCTACGCTCCCATCAGCGGTGTCACCGGGGCCCAGCTCGTCTCTCCCGGCGCCACGGTGAAGGCCAATGACGTCCCGGTCCTGGTGGTGATCAACCAGGTTTCACCGATCTACGTCAATTTCTCTGTTCCCCAGCAGTATCTGGAGCCGACCAAGATGGCCATGGCGCATTCCCGTTTGCGCGTTCAGGCCTCCCCGCCCGGCGACTCCGCTGCCGAAAGGGGCCTTCTGACTTTCATCAACAACATGGTTGACACCAATACCGGCACCATCCAACTGATGGCTACGTTTCCCAACACCGCCCACCATCTTTGGCCCGGCCAGTTCTCCAATGTCATGCTGGCCCTGGGCGAGCAGCAGAATGTGTTGGTCGTTCCCTCGCAGGCGGTGCAGGCGGGGCAGCAAGGCGACTACGTTTTCGTGGTGAAACCGGACAAGACCGTCGACGTCCGGCAAGTCAAGGTCGGACAGACCGTCCACAACCAAACGGAAGTTTTGCAGGGCCTCTCCGTCGGCGAAACCGTCGTCACCGACGGTCAGGTGCGCCTGGTTTCCGGGACCAAAGTCTATTTCACCAAGACGCTCTGACGAGGCCGGAATCTCATGAATCTCTGTGGACCTTTCATACGCCGGCCGGTCATGACCAGCCTCCTGATGCTGGCCATTCTCCTTTTCGGCATTCTCGGCTACCGCGACCTGGCCGTCAGTGATTTGCCGAACGTCGATTTTCCCACCATCCAGGTGTCCGCCGGGCTTCCCGGCGCCAGCCCGGAAACGATGGCTTCCTCCGTGGCGACCCCGCTGGAGAAGCAGTTCACAACCATTGCCGGCCTGGACTCGATGACTTCCACCAGTTCGCTCGGCAACACCCAGATTACCCTCCAGTTCAATCTCAGCCGCAGCCTCGACTCCGCCGCCCTTGATGTCCAGTCGGCCATTTCCGCCGCCGTCAATCAGTTGCCGGCCAACATGCCCTTTCCCCCGACCTTCCGGAAAGTGAACCCGGCCAACGAGCCCATCTTTATGATGGCCGTTACCTCGCCGACCCTTCCGCTCTACGAGGTCGACAAATATGCCGAAGACCTCATCGCCGAACAGATTTCGATGGTTCCCGGCGTGGCCGAGGTCGATGTCCACGGTACCGCGAAGTACGCCGTGCGGGTGCGGGTGAATCCCGAGGCCCTTGCCAGCCGCCAGATCGGCATCGACCAGGTTGAACAGGCCATCCAAAGCGCCAACGTCAACATGCCGATGGGGACGCTCTACGGCGCGCACAAGGCCTATAACCTCGAGTCCAATGGACAGCTTTCCGACGCAGCCGTCTACCGCCCGCTCATCATCGCTTACCGCAACGGCGCCCCGGTCAAGCTCGATCAGGTGGCGACGGTCAGCGACGGGGTCCAGGATGAGTACGTCGCGAACTGGATCAACGGCGTTCCCGGTATCATGCTGGCCGTTCAGCGGCAGCCTGGCACCAACACCATCAATATCGTCAAAGACATCCGCAAACTCATTCCGCACTTCTACTCGATGGTGCCGCCGTCCATCCAGCTTTCGATTGAGTACGACCGGTCCGTTCCGATCCGCAACTCGGTCAACGACGTCAAATTCACCCTTCTGCTTGCCGTCTTTCTGGTGGTCCTTGTCATCTTCCTCTTTCTGCGAAACGCTTCCGCCACCCTGATCCCGAGCATGGCCCTCCCCATGGCGATCATGGGCACGTTTGCGGTGATGTACCTGCTCGGCTACACCATTGACAATCTATCCCTGCTGGCGCTGACCCTGTCGGTGGGTTTCGTCGTCGATGACGCCATCGTCATGCTCGAAAATATCGTGCGCCACATGGAGATGGGCAAGGGAGCGCTCGAAGCCGCTCTCGATGGCTCCAAAGAAGTCAACTTCACCATTCTCTCGATGACCCTGTCGCTCGCCGTCGTCTTTCTTCCCGTCTTTTTCATGCCCGGCGTCTTCGGGCGCCTGCTCCACGAATTTGCCGTCGTCATCATTTCCGCCGTTCTGGTTTCCGGGTTTGTTTCCGTCACCCTCAGCCCCATGCTCTGTCGGCGTTACCTGCGTCCCCAGCACGAGAAACAGCACGGCTGGATGTATCGCACGCTGGAAAATATACTTGAGACCTCGCTCCGCTGGTACGGCTCAAGCCTTCGCTGGGCGATGCGGCGCCGCGTTTGGGTCATGGCTTTCGGTTTTTTGGTCCTGGTGGGGACCGCCTGGGAGTTCTGGTCAATTCCGAAAGGCTTCCTGCCCACGGGCGACCTCTCGGAGATCGCGGTCTCGACCGAAGCCAATCAGGGGATTTCCTTCGATGCGATGAAGGCCCATCAGGAAGCCGTCAATCGCATCTTCCAGGCCGACACGAATGTCGTTCAATTTTTCTCGGGGATCGGCGGCTCCTTCAGCGGCGGCGGCCTCAACAATGGCCATGCCTTCCTCCACTTGAAGGACCGTCCCGACCGCCCCTGGACCGGCAGCCCCGCCTATGATCGGTGGGTTGCCCGCTACGGCCATGCCGCCGTCCTTGGCTCCGTGGTCCGGTTTATTCGTCCGCTCTACGAACATCACATGACCATCGGCGACGTGATCCGGGGGTTGCAGCCGAAGCTCGACAAAATCCCCGGGATCCGGGTTTTTCTCACGAATCCCCCCGCCATCCGTATCGGCGGCAACCTTACCAAGAGCCTGTACCAGTACACCCTGTCGAGCCCGGAAACCGATCAGCTCTATAAGTATGCACAGTTGTTCGAAGCAAAAATGAGGACCTTGCCCGGTCTCGCCGACGTCACCAGCGACCTCCAAATCAGAAACCCTCAGGCCAACGTCGTGGTCGACCGCGAAAAGGCGGCCGCTCTGGGAGTCACGCCCCAGCAGGTTGAGGATGCTCTCTACAGTGCTTACGGCCAGCGCCTGGTCTCCCCCATCTACACCTCGAACGACGAATACTGGGTCGTCCTCCAGGTCCAGGATCGCTTCCAGAGTGATCCCAACACGCTCTCGGAACTCTACATCCACTCTTCCTCCGGGCAGCTTGTTCCGCTCAGCGCCGTCTCAAAATTTACCACCGGCGTGGGTCCCCTCACCGTCAACCACAGCGGCCAGCTCCCTTCGGTGACCCTGTCCTTCGACCTGGCGCCCGGCGTCGCTCTGGGCCAGGCGGTGGGCGAAGTGGAGGGCCTTCAGTCGATGCTTCCCATTTCCATCACCACCAGCTTCCAGGGCACTGCACAGGCCTTCCAGCAGTCCCTCACCGGCCTGGGCATTCTGCTCATCTTGACCGTGGTGATCATCTACATCGTGCTGGGCATCCTCTATGAGAGCTACGTCCACCCCATCACCATTCTCACCGGTCTGCCGGCGGCGGCTTTCGGCGGCCTCCTCACCCTCTCCCTGTTCCACATGCAGCTTGATCTCTATGGTTTTGTTGGCTTGATCATGCTCATCGGCATCGTCAAAAAGAACGCGATTATGATGGTCGATTTCGCTTTGGAACTCGAGCGCAAGGGGAATTACAGCGCCAGCGAATCCGCCTACCAGGGATCCATGATTCGCTTCCGCCCCATCATGATGACCACCGCCTGCGCGATCATCGGCACCCTGCCCATCGCGATCGGCTTTGGCGCCGACGCCGACTCCCGCCGGCCGCTCGGCCTTTGCGTGGTCGGCGGCCTGCTCTTTGCGCAATTCGTTACGCTCTATCTCACGCCTGTCTTTTACACCTATATGGATTCTTTCCTCAAGTGGCGCCACGCCGGCAGGCTGGAGGCGGCGCCTGAAGCCGCCGGCGGGCC
>Ga0307372_10012167_pt1 | contig 11342 bp, 9 predicted proteins | sample OX1MG_FD_202533 | JGI IMG/M metagenome (GOLD analysis project Ga0307372, IMG submission 202533) | Soil microbial communities from Risofladan, Vaasa, Finland - OX-1 | ecosystem: Environmental > Terrestrial > Soil > Coastal area > Acid sulfate soil | place: Finland: Risofladan, Vaasa | collected...
GGTCTGTGACGCCGCGGCGATGCGCCGTACCGGCCCGTACTCGGTCGCGGTGTAGTACTCGGTGATGACGATCATCGCGCCGGTGAGGGCCAGTCCGATCAGCGCACAGCCGAAGGTCGGCACCAGCCGCTCCGGCAGCAGCGCGCCGGTGATGAACCAGAACGCGATCGCCGACAGCACCCCCGAGACGATCACGCCCTTGTACAGCGCGCCCATGATCTTGCCGTTCGCGCCCACCCGTACGAAGAAAGTGCCGATGATCGAGGAGATGATCGAAGCGGCGCCCAGCGCGAGCGGGTATACCAGCGCTGCCGTGCCGTCCGACTTGAGCACCAGGCCCCCGAGCAGCATCGTCGCCACGATCGTGACGGCGTAGGTCTCGAACAGATCCGCCGCCATGCCGGCGCAGTCGCCGACATTGTCGCCGACGTTATCGGCGATAACCGCCGGATTGCGCGGGTCGTCCTCCGGAATGCCGGCTTCGACCTTGCCGACCAGGTCGGCGCCGACATCGGCGCCCTTGGTGAAGATGCCGCCGCCGAGGCGCGCGAAGATTGAGATCAACGAGCCGCCGAAGGCCAGGCCGACCAGCGAATGCAGCGCGGTATCCTCGCTGAGGCTTCGTCGCAGCAGTGCGAAGTAGATGCTGATGCCGAGCAGACCCAGCCCCACCACCAGCATCCCGGTGATGGCGCCGCCGCGGAACGCGACCGACAGTGCGCTATTGAGCCCGTTGGCAGCCGCCTGGGCGGTGCGCACATTGGCGCGCACCGAGATATTCATGCCGATGTAGCCCGCCGCCCCCGACAGGATTGCCCCGATCGCAAAGCCGCCGGCGGTCGACCAGTTCAGCCCGAATCCCAACAGCAGGAACAGCACTAGGCCCACGATCGCGATGGTGCTGTACTGGCGGTTCAGATAGGCCTTGGCGCCGGCCTGGATGGCGGCCGCGATCTCCTGCATGCGCGCATTGCCGGCCGGCAGCGCCAGGATCGAAATGGTGGAAAATATCCCGTAAAGGATAGCGATCACGCCGGCACCAATAGCCAGCCACAACCAATTTGCGGCAACCATGCAGAAAAGACCTCCGGGACCTCAGGACGTTTAATAGCCACTGCCGCAGGCCACGGACGCAAGGACGGCCATGGTGCGGCAAACGGCCGCGAAATATAGCATAAGGTGGCGCTTGGGCACGCCCCTTGCCCGCCGTGAATGCAGTCTTCTCAAAGCCGGCATCCCCACATTTGCTAAGATTGCAACACACCGTCACTTGGGTGCCGCCAATCGGGTGCGGCCGGGAGGGAAAGGATGCAATCGGGCACGCTGCGCAGACTGACCGTCTCTGCCTTGGTGATCATCGCCGCCGGCGCACTGGGCGCGGATTTGGCCGTCGCGCAGCCGCAACGCGCTGCCGGCGGGCCGGCACCGGGTGCCAGGGCACCGGGATTCCTGGCCGCGCCGCCGCCGCCGCTGTTCTTCAGGGAGCCGTGGCACCGCAATCCCGGCGACCACGGACAGGTTCCGGTGGTGCCCTCCAATGTCTCGAACTCCAATCTCGAGCTGCGGGTCTACGGCCTCGATGCCAAGGGCCTGACGATTTCCGGCATGGGCGGCAATCCGAACAACCTCGTCAACCTGTGGACGGGCCTGTCCACCGAACCGATCGCCGTGACGCTGCGCGACGAGCACAACTACGTGGATCTGACCGGACGCGCAAAGATTCGCTGGACCATCCGCACTTCCGGCTTCCACGTCGTGCGTCCGGTCATCAAGCTCGCGGATGGCACCCTGCTGGTCGGCGACCACACCGATGCTTCCACGACGCTGTTCGACGAGACAGAGTTTGCCATCGCCGATATCCGCTGGATCAAGCTCGATCCCCGGCGCGTGGTGACGATCGGCACGTACGGACCTTACGGCCAGGCGGCCTCCTGGTACGAGCATCCGGACCTGTCCAAAGTCGATGCAGTCGGATTTGCAGACCTGATGCCGGGTTCCGGCCATGGCTCGGGCGGCTGGATTAACGTCGCCGATTTCGAGGTCTATGGCAAGCCGGTGAAACGCTAGCCCGTGCGCCGGGCCGCCGACCGCGGCCGCTATAGCTTGAACCCGGTCGTGAGCTTGCGTCGCACCGGCACACCCTTGATGCGCACATAGGCGGGCAGGCCGTCGCGATAGGGCGGGTAATCCTCACCCGCGATCAGCGGGGCCAGGTAGCGCCTGCAGGCGGCTGTGATGCCGAAGCCGTCGGCGCTGATAAAATCACGCGGCACGGTCTTCTCGACGTTCGCCACTGCCGCCAGCGGCACCGGCACGATGTCCCAGCGATAGGGTCGGGAGGCGCGCCGCCGGATCGCCGGCATCACGGCATTCATGCCCTGCAGTGCGTAGCCGACTGCCGCCCGCCCGACCGCGTAGGCCTGCTCGACATCGACTTTGGAGGCGATGTGGCGCGCGGCACGCTGCAGGTAGTCGGCCACGGCCCAGTGGTACTTGTAGCCCAGCGCCTCGCGCACCATATGGGCCACGACCGGACCGACCCCGCCGAGCTGCGTATGCCCGAAGGCGTCCCGGCTGCCGGCCTCGGCTAGGAAGGCGCCGCCTGGATATTTCGCGCCCTCGGATACCACGATCACGCAGTAGCCGTAGTCGGTGACGCATTGCTTGACGCGCTCGAGGAAGCGGGCCTGCTCGAATGCAATCTCCGGAAACAGGATCACATGCGGGGGCTCGTGCGGCTTGCTCCCAGCCAGCCCCGCGGCGGCGGCGATCCAGCCGGCATGCCGCCCCATGACCTCGAGCACGAATACCTTGGTCGAGGTGCGCGCCATCGAGGCGACGTCCATCGCCCCTTCGAGCGTTGCGATCGCGACGTACTTGGCCACCGAGCCGAAGCCGGGGCAGCAGTCGGTCAGCGGCAGGTCATTGTCAACGGTCTTGGGCACCCCCACGCAGGCGATCGGATAATCCAGCGCGGCGCCGAGCTGCGATATCTTCAGCGCCGTATCCATCGAGTCGCCGCCGCCGTTGTAGAAGAAGTAGCCGATGTCGTGGGCGCGGAACACCTCGATCAGGCGCTCGTACTCGGCGCGGTTCTGCTCGATACCCTTGAGCTTGAAGCGCGCCGAGCCGAAAGCGCCGGCCGGCGTGTAGCGCAGCGCGCGGATCGTGTCGGGGCTCTCGCGCGACAGGTCGATCAGGTCCTCGGTGAGGGCGCCGAGGATGCCGTCGCGCGCGGCGTAGACCTGGCCAATCCGGCCGCGGGCGCGCCGGGCTGCCTCGATGACGCCGCAGGCGGAGGCGTTGATCACCGCCGTTACGCCGCCGGACTGCGCATACAGCGCGTTGGGCGGCGCCGCGCGGCCCGGTGTCGCGCGGCCCGGTGTCGCGCGCTTGCGCGCCGATTTGGCGGACGAGGCTTTGGCGGAGGAGCGCTCTGTCATGACGACGGGGAGCATACCCTAAGGACGGCCGCGGTTTGACCTGTACCGGGCCGGCCGGTACTGTCGGCACATGCGTATCGTGCTGATGGGAGCCCCAGGATCGGGGAAGGGTACTCAGGCTCAACGTCTGATCGAGCATTTCGGTATTCCACATGTCTCCACCGGGGATCTGCTGCGCGTGGCCGTGGCGCGTGGCACCGAGTACGGGCTGCGCGCCAAGGCTGCGATGGACGGCGGGGCGCTGGTGGCCGATGAGATCGTGCTCGGCATCATCCGCGAGCGGCTCGCGGAATCCGACGCGGGCCGCGGCTATATTCTCGACGGCTTCCCCCGCAACCTGGCGCAGGCTCAGGCGCTGGCAGTGATGCTCGCGACCATCGGCCAGCCGCTCGATGCGGTGGTGCTGTTCGAAGTCGACTATGCCGAGATCGTGCGCCGCATCTCCGGACGGCGCACCTGTCAGCAGTGCGGCCGGGTTTTCAATATTCACACCAGTGGGCCGGGCGCTGCGCCTCATTGCGACCGCTGCCATGATCGGCCGCCGCTGTTGCAGCGGCCGGATGACGAGGAAGCCACGGTGCAGCGGCGCCTGGCCGTGTACGAACAGCAGACCCGGCCACTGGCCGAGCACTATGCCGCCCAGGGCCTTGTGCACGTCATCAACGCCAACGCCTCGGCCGACGAGGTGACGGTGCGCCTGATCGCACTGCTGGAGCGGCTGCCGGCGGCGCAGCGGCTGCGCCGGGAACTCACAGCGCGCTGAGCAGCCGCTGGCCGATGACGTCGCGGCGCCAGCCGGCCAGCGGGGCGGCGTCGCGCTCGCCTGCGACCAGCTGCTGCATCTGGCGGCGCGTAGCCAGAATCTCCGGTGCAATGCCCAGTTCGCGCCCGGTCTGCCGCGTCACCTGCGCGAGCCGCTTCATCGCCTCGGTCTCGGTCTGCGGCGGGCGCTGCGGATGCGGCAGCGGCGGCAACCGCGCCGGCAGCTCGAGCGACTCGATCAGCGCCAAGATCGTGGGGCCCGCACGGCGGCGAATGCCCTCGGGCAGCTCGGCGATGTGCGCGAACTCCCCGGGCGTGCGCGGGACCGACAGCACGATGTCGCGCAGCGCTGCATCCGGCAGGATCCAGTTGCGCGGCCGGTCGGAGGCGATGGCACGGCGCTCTCGCCATGCCGCCAGTGCGCGGGCGAGCGCGCAGCGCACCGGGTCGAGCTCCGCGATGCCCTTCACGCGCCGCCATGCCTCCTCGGGTTGCACTTGAAACGAGGCGCCCGAGTCCAGCTGCGCCATTTCCTCCTCGAACCAGGCCCAACGTCCGAGCTGCTCGAGCCGCGCCTGCAGAGCCTCGGCGAGCGGCGACAAGTAACGCACGTCGTCCAGTGCGTAGATCAGCTGCGCGTCACTGAGCGGGCGCTGCGACCAATCGGTGCGTGTCTGGCTCTTGTGCAGACTGTGGCCCAGCAACGCTCTGACCAGATCGCCATAGCCGATCTGCGCCGGCAAGCCGATCAGCGCGGCAGCCACCTGGGTGTCGAACAGCCCGGCCATCGCCCCGGCAGCCGGCCACAACACTTCCATATCCTGGCGCGCCGCATGCAATATCTTGCGTACCCGGGGCGAGCTGAGTGTGGCATGCAATGCGCCCAGGTCAGGTAGCGCGAGCGTGTCGACGCATACCGCCCGCTGGTCGAAACCGAGCTGCAGCAGGCACAGCTGGGCGAAGTAGGTGCGCTCGCGCAGAAACTCCGTGTCCAGGCCGATGACGGGGGTGTCGGCCAGCTGCTCGCATAACTGCGCAAAGGCGGCCTGCTCGCTGATAATCCCGGACATGATGGCTATGATGATCCTCGCTACCGATCGGCTGGATGATGCACCGCCCGCCTGGCGCTACGGCGCAGGATAGCTGCCGATGCCGCAATCTGACACCCGCTCGAGTCTGGCGACGCTGGCGCGGCTTTATTTCGATATCGCGCTGTGGCGGCGCGGACCGCAGGATTTGCCGGCGGTGGGCATTTTACTGCCTTTGACCATCGGTGTTTATGTGCTGATCAGTGTCGCGCTCGGCGAGCTGACGCCGCAGCTGCGCTCCGGCTGGACGCCGCATGTGCTGTCCGATGCCGCCTTCGTGGCGCTGTGGTACTGGTTGCTGCTGATACTCGCGCACCGCAGCGAGCGCTACCTGCAGACCGCGGCCGCGCTGTTCGGGCTGCAGACAGTGCTCGCGGCCCCGAGTATCGTCTGCGCATGGTTGCTGCAGCGCTTCGCGCACGATGCCGTCTGGTTGACGCTCGCCTATATTGGCGCGCTCGCGGTGCTGGTGTGGACCCTGGTCGCGATCGGCCATGTGTTGCGCTCGGCGCTGGAGCGCTCGCTGGGATTGTGCCTGGTGCTGGCATTTGCGCAGATGCTGGCCGAAGAGCTGGTATTTCTGGCGATCTTTGATCCTCGCAGCTGACGCGCGTACCTGCATGCACATTCATATCCTGGGCATCTGCGGCACCTTCATGGGTGGCGTCGCCGCCCTGGCCCGCGCCGCCGGGCATCACGTTTCCGGTTCGGACCGTAACGTCTATCCGCCGATGAGCACACAGTTGGGCTCGCTGGGTATCGAGCTGCACGAGGGATACGACGCCGAACAGCTCGCGCTGCGGCCGGACATGCTGGTGGTCGGCAATGTCATGACGCGCGGCATGCCGGTGATCGAAGCAATGCTCGATCGGGGCCTGCCGTACACCTCGGGGCCTGCGTGGCTGGCCGATGCGGTGCTGCGCGAGCGCTGGGTGCTGGCCGTGGCAGGCACCCACGGCAAGACCACCACCAGCAGTCTGCTGGCATGGATTCTCGAGGACGCGGGACTCGCGCCCGGATTCCTGATCGGCGGGGTGCCCGAGAACTTCGGCACCAGTGCGCGGCTGGGCGGCTCGTCACTGTTCGTGATCGAGGCCGACGAGTACGACACGGCCTTCTTCGACAAGCGCGCAAAATTCATCCATTACCGGCCACGCACGCTGGTTTTGAACAATCTCGAGTACGATCACGCCGACATCTACCCCGATCTTGCCGCAATCGAGCAGCAATTTGCGCACCTGGTGCGCACCGTCCCGGGCAGTGCCCGCATCCTGTGCCACACCCCCGATCCCAGCCTGGCACGGGTGCTGGCCGCGGGCTGCTGGAGTGGCGTGCAGAAATTCGGCGACACGGCCTTAGGCGGCAGCGGCGCGGCGGCTGACGAGGTCGACTGGAGCGCCCGCGCACCACCCGACGGCGATTTTTCGCGCTTCGAGGTCCTGTATCGAGGCCGCTCGATGGGCGAGGTGCGCTGGGGCCTGATCGGGGCGCACAATGCCGACAATGCCTTGGGCGCGCTGGCGGCCGCGCAGCACGCCGGGGTGTCGATCGCGAGCGGCATCGAGGCGTTGGGCCGCTTCCGCGGCGTGGCCCGCCGCATGCAACTTCGCGGGGAGGCGGCCGGCGTGAAGGTATACGACGACTTCGCGCATCACCCCACCGCGATCGCGGCCACACTCGGCGGCCTGCGGCGCCACCTGGGCCGCGCGCGCATCGTCGCGGTCCTCGAGCCACGCTCTGCGACGATGCGACTGGGCGTGCACTGCTCGACTCTGGCCGGCGCGCTCGCCGGTGCCGACGAGGTGTGGCTGTATGCGCCGCCGGACCTGGGCTGGGACGCGAGCGGCGCGGTGCGAGCGCTCGGTGAACGCGCGCATGTGGCGCACGACCTCGACGCTCTCATTGCCGCGCTGGCCCATAGCGTGAGGAGCGGTGATCACGTGCTGGTGATGAGCAATGGCGGCTTCGGCGGCCTGCACGCGCGGCTGCTGCAGGCCCTGGCGCGGCGCCGATGACGGTCACGCAGGAAATCTCGCTGTTTCCGCTGCACACCGTGCTGCTGCCGGGCGGGCTGCTGCCGCTGCGCATCTTCGAGCCGCGCTACATGGACCTGGTCAGCCGTTGCCTGCGCAGCGGCGAGCCCTTCGGCGTGGTGTTCATTCAAACCGGCAACGAGACCGGGAGCGCGGTCGATATTGCGCCGGTGGGCACCTCCGCCCGTATCGTCGACTTTCAGCCGCTGACGGACGGGTTGCTGGGGCTGCTGTGTCGCGGCGAGCGGCGTTTTCGGGTGTGTTCGCGGCGAGCGCAGCCGGACGGCTTGAACTGCGCCGCGGTCGATTGGCTCAGCGAGGCCGCCCCTGAGCCACTGGAGCCGGCGTTCCAGCCGCTGGCGCAGATGGTGCGGGAGGCGTTTGCGAGCTTGACCAACTCACAGCGATTCATCGAGCCTCATTATGAGGATGCCGGTTGGGTCAGCCACCGGCTGGCGGAGATGATGCCGCTGGAACCTGCGCTGCTGCAGCGCCTGCTGGAGCTGGATCAGCCCAGTGCACGACTGCGGGTGCTGGTACCGCTGATCGAGGCGCAGGGAACGCTCGAGTCCTGAGCGCGAGCCTGCCTGCCGTGCCGCTCGAGCCACACGACCTGCGTGTCGAGCGAGCCGTCGGCGTGCAGTGTCAGGCGGCGGTAGGCGGGCGGACGCTGATCGAGCGCGAACTCGCCCGATAGCGGCAGAAATTGCACACACGTCGAAGGGGTGGCCAGCAGGCGCACGTCGCGCCGCCGCGTGTCGAGGCACTGATGCACATGGCCCCAGCAGATCACCCGCACCTGCCGGTGGGCATCGAGCAGCCCCAGGAACTCGGCAGAATTCTCGACCCCGACCGCATCGAGCCAGCGGCTCGCCATGCCGACCGGCTGGTGATGCAGGCACACCATCACGTGGCGCTCGCAGCCCTCGAGCGAACGTTGCAGCGCCTCGAGCTGCGCGGTGCTGATGCGGCCGCCGGCGCGGCCGGGCACGCAGCTGTCCACCAGTACGATGCGCCATGGGCCCAGATCCACGTGACCGCCAACCTGGAATGGCGCTCGCGCCAACGCGGCGCGCAACCGCACCGGGTCATCGTGATTGCCCGGCACGCAGTAGACCGGTCGGCCGACGCTGCCCAGCAGCCGCGCGAAATGCGCGTAGCCCCCGGGCTCGTCATTGACGATGTCGCCATTGCACAGCACCGCGTCGGCCTCGCGCAGATCGGCCGCGGCGTGCGCGAGTACCCGCTGCAATGACGCCAGCGTCTGCACACCGCGCAGAGTGCCCTCGGGGCTCGAGAACAGGTGCGAGTCGGAGATCAACAACAGCCGGACGTCTGCATTCATGTGATGAGGGTACCCGCGCGTTTCGTGCCTGCGAGTGAAGCGTATCAAGCGCCGATCGGCCGTCGAAAATTATCGAAGTGACGCACCGCTCAGATCGCGCCAATGCGCGCCGGAGATGTCAAACGCCGAGCTGCCGGCCGCCAGTATCCCGCCGCGCCCCCGGTGCGGCTGTCGGAATCGGCCGACATTGGCCGGATAGCCGCATTGCCGCCCGGGCGCCGGCTGGTAGACAATGCGCGCCCCCACCGGCAAGCCGCTTGGAGTCGTCAGTACCCATGCCCACGCGACGAGAGCTCGCCAATGTCCTTCGGGTCCTGGCGATGGACGCGGTTCAGCAGGCCAACTCCGGGCATCCCGGTGCGCCGATGGGGATGGCCGACATCGCCGAGGTATTGTGGCGCGATTTCCTGAAGCACAACCCCGCCAATCCGCTCTGGTGGGACCGCGACCGCTTCATCCTGTCCAACGGCCACGCCTGCATGCTGCTGTACGCGCTGCTGCATCTGACCGGCTATCCGATCGGCATGGAGGAGATCAGGAATTTCCGCCAGCTCGGCTGCCGCCTCGCTGGCCATCCTGAGCATGATGCATCGATCGGCATCGAGACCACTTCCGGTCCGCTCGGCCAGGGGCTGGCCAACTCCGTCGGGTTCGCGCTGGCCGAGCAGATGCTGGCGGCACAGTTCAACCGTCCCGGGCTCGCGATCGTCGATCACCACACCTATGTTTTCATGGGCGACGGCTGCCTGATGGAGGGGGTCTCGCACGAGGCCTGCTCGCTCGCCGGTACGCTCGGGCTCGGCAAGCTGATTGGCTTTTACGACAGCAACGGCATCTCAATCGACGGCAAGGTCGAGGGCTGGTTCGCTGACGATACGCCCGGGCGCTTCGAGGCCTACGGATGGCACGTACAGAGCGTGGACGGGATGGACGATGCGGCGATCGCCGCGGCGATCCGCGCGGCACAGGGCGAGACCGCGCGCCCGTCACTCATCTGCTGCAAGACCGTCATCGGGTGGGGAGCGCCCACCAAGGCTGGCACCAAGGAGGCGCACGGCGAGCCGCTGGGAGTCGAGGAGGTAGCCGCAGTCCGGCAGCGCCTGGGCTGGACGGCCCCGCCGTTCGAGGTGCCCGCGGCGCTGCGCGCAGCCTGGAACCACGAGCAGGCCGGGCGCGAGGCCGAGGCGCGCTGGCGCGAGCTGTTCGAGCGCTACCGGCGCGAATATCCGCAGCTGGCCGCCGAGTTCGAGCGGCGCATGCAGGGGGCGCTGCCGGGGGACTGGATGGACACGGCGCGGGCCGCGCTGGCGGCCGCGCAGGCCGTATCGGACCCGCAGGCGACCCGCAAGTCCTCCCAGGTGGTGCTCGATGCGATCGCCCCGAAGTTGCCGGGGCTGTTCGGAGGCTCCGCCGACCTGACCGGATCCAACGACACCTGGAACAAGGCCTCGCGCGCCATCACTCCCGAGGACGTCTCGGGCAACTACCTGCACTACGGCGTGCGCGAATTCGGCATGACTACGGCGATGAGCGGCATCGCGTTGCACGGCGGCTTCATTCCCTACGGCGGTACCTTCCTGACCTTCTCCGACTATGCACGCAACGGTGTGCGCATGGCGTCGCTGATGCGCCAGCGAGTGATCCTGGTCTACACCCACGATTCCATCGGCTTGGGGGAGGACGGCCCGACGCACCAGCCGATCGAGCATTTGAACAGCCTGCGGCTGATACCGAACCTGACGCTGTGGCGCCCGGCCGATGCGGTCGAGACCGCGATCGCCTGGTGCGCGGCCATCGAGCACGACTCGGGGCCCACCGCGCTGGTGCTGACGCGCCAGGGCGTGCCGCCGCTGCGCCGCGAGCCGGCCACGCTCGAGCAGGTGCGCCGCGGTGGCTACGTGCTACGCGACTGTGCCGGCACCCCCGAGTGCATCGTGATCGCAACCGGCTCGGAAGTTTCCCTGGCGCTGGAGGCGGTGCAGCGCGAACAGGCCGCCGGACGGCGCGTGCGATTGGTGTCGATGCCCTGTACACAACTGTTCGACCAGCAGGACGGGGCCTATCGCGAGACTGTGCTGCCGTCCGCGGTGAGCCGGCGCGTGGCGGTCGAGGCCGGCTCCACCGGGCTGTGGTGGCGCTATGTCGGCATGGCCGGCCGCGTGATTGGCATCGATCACTACGGCGCTTCCGGCAAGGCTCCGCAGCTGTTCAAGAAGTTCGGCTTCACGGCCGATCACGTGCAACACACGATCGATGAGCTGATAGCGGGGAACCCGACATGACAATCAAGGTGAGCATCAATGGTTACGGCCGCATCGGCCGCAACGTGCTGCGCGCTCTGTATGAGAGCGGCAAGCGTTCGCAGATCGAGGTGGTCGCGATCAATGATCTGGGCGACGCGCAGATCAATGCACACCTGACGCGCTACGATACCGCCCACGGCCGTTTCGGCCGCGAGATCGTGGTTGACGGCGATGCCATGGTGGTCGATGGCGACCGCATTCAGGTGCTCGCCGAGCGCGACCCCGCCAAGCTTCCATGGCGGCGCCTCGGGGTCGATATGGTGCTCGAGTGCACCGGCCTGTTCGCCAGCAAGGCCAAGGCCAGCAAGCACCTGGAGGCCGGCGCCGGCAAGGTGCTGGTATCGGCGCCGGCGGGTGAGGATGTCGAT
>Ga0307372_10012171_pt1 | contig 11336 bp, 12 predicted proteins | sample OX1MG_FD_202533 | JGI IMG/M metagenome (GOLD analysis project Ga0307372, IMG submission 202533) | Soil microbial communities from Risofladan, Vaasa, Finland - OX-1 | ecosystem: Environmental > Terrestrial > Soil > Coastal area > Acid sulfate soil | place: Finland: Risofladan, Vaasa | collected...
AATCGTGCCGTGAGAAGGCCTGCGCCGCAACCCGCACACCCGTATGCCAGGCAACCCGAAATGCGTACGCCACCGCACACGCAGCGCCCCGAATCCAAACCGCCACCACCACACCATAAGAACGATGCAGGCCCACCGCCTCTTGGATAGTAAAGTCAACGACTCTATGTGAATGAAAATGCTATGCCGATGTGGGGTTATTTGGTAACCAGCCTCCGGAAAAGCCAGCCCGCTGCAAGCCTATGGAACATAGAGGCACGCGCGCATCAAGCGCCAGAGTAGATCCGTACGTTGATTCTCAATCATCAGAATTACCGGTCCCTGATTCAGACCGCAATGGTGTGACGATACCCAACCTTAGGAATTGGAGGATTTTTCCGGATGGGTAAGATTGAAAGTGTTTTTGAAACCATAGGGGTCGGCGGCTTTCTATTTGACCTGGTGAATGAAATAGCCAATGGTGGGCAGCACATTTCCAGGCGTAAACGGCAGAGAAGCCGCTACTGCCCAGGGTGAAATAGTGCCGTCGTCGGGTCCATCCGGCACGCCGCGTGCCCCATAGCCGTAAAATTGCCGCTAAAAACCTTTAACCGTGAGCATCTCCTGGCCCGGGCCATTGCTGGCTGTGAGCTCCCAGCAGTATTTGCTGTAGCCTTCGAACTTGAGAGAGTTGTAGATCGCATATTGTTGCTGCACGTGGGTGGCGCGCATGAATGCATCACAGCTCCCCCTAACATCAATCCAGATGTGTGAGAGCTGATGGATGAACAATGAACCGGCATACAGATATTCATAGCCGTAACTGCTTTTCCACTCATAGGTGGCAGTCCAGGCGGTGTAACTGTCTTTGGATAGCGGATGCGTGGGTAAGCCCAGCCCCAGTATGTAGAGTATCAGCGCTTCGTCGTAACCTTCCCAGCGATAGGGCAGGAAACCACTCTCCGGCTTCCATCCCATAGTCATGGTTGCGCCCCGATTCTGCGCCCATTGCCAATCGGTGAGACAGTAGAGCGCACCGGATTGGCCTCATGCAGGATATAGACGAAGGCTTCACGCTAAGCTGATTCAGTTTTTCGGCTACGGTCAGCTTCCTGCTGCTCATTGCTTTGCCACTCCAGCTTGGCTGCTACGCTGGTAATAGCGTATTGCATCGGTTGATGACATCGGAAGGAAGTTCGCAGAGATTGGAGCGATGCTTAAGACTCGTTCAAATCACAACGGATTATGTTGGTGGCGGGGGATCAAGCAGACATTAATTCTGGCTGGAGTCGTTCATATTCCTTCTTAATCACGTGATAGCATTCACAAACCAGGATCTCAAGCTCAGCGCGGTTCAGAACGGTGATGTTACCGTTGTCATAGTGAATCAATCTCGCAAATTGCAGTTTTGATGCCAAATCCGTGACCTTGTCTAGACGGATGCCGAGCATATTGGCTACCAGCAGGTTCGTCATTTCCATCACGTTAGAAGGCAGTCGATCGATGCTAAGCAGTACCCAGCGGCATAGCTGCTGTTCCAAAGAATGATGCCGGTTGCATACCGCGGTCTGCGCCATCTGCGTCATGAGTGCCTGGGTATAACGCAACAACAGCATTAATAATGAGCCACCTGCGGCAAATTCGTCTTTTAATAAACCCGCTTTCAGACGGAATGCAGTGCCTGCGTTTTGTACGATCGCGCGGTTGGGTGCGCCTCCGCCTCCCATAAACAATCCGATGCCGAGAATGCCTTCAAAACCCACGACTGATATCTCGGACGAGGTGCCATTTTCTGCGATATACAGCAGGGAAATAATAGAGTCGATGGGGAAATACATGTGTTCCAACTCAGCTCCGGATTCATAGATAGATTGTCCGAGCGTTAGCGAAACATCTTCCAGATGCGGTAATAGCCGACCATAGGCATCGGCAGGCAGCGATGCAAGTATGTAATTATCTTTGGGATTAGCGGCTATGGGCACGATTATCAACTTTGTAAAGAAATTTGAGATTAGCGTATCTGCAAATAAGCATTTTGATCGATAATGAACACTAGTATTTTAGACCTTTTCCAGAAACCTTTATGTACGCTAACGCACAGAGAAAGCAAAACGTTTCTATAAATTATGATAAATAAGATCCAAACTAATTCTAGTCAAACGCCCCATTTTGCGGGGCGTTTTTTTTGACGGTTTGGTGAAATATTATGCGGACAGTACATCACGGAATAGTACTCAGAAACCCGTGTATTCAAGCTTCGGCTGGTGTACTGCACTATATGTGACCTGCCGTACCGACTTTCCGCGCGTTCTAGCGCAATCTGATCATGCAGCGAAATTATCAGGTATTATCATGGCTACAGTGCAATTCACCTCATGCCATCATCGCTCCGGGCACAAGCACTGGAACATGGTGATATATTCTGGCAGGCAATCCAGTTTGACGAGGTGGTGTATATCGAAGAACTTTTCTATCTGCTCGCCCTGGTTTGTCACATCAAACTACCTATGGAGTGAATAGCCTGTGGTTTTTCGGGGGTGTGACAAGGATTTTGCGCCAATTGCAGAGTTCGGCGCCGGCGCTAATGATCAGCGTACAAGCTACAGCATATGTACGTTGCCGCACAGATATCATTTTGGCATGAAGTTAAAATATGAGTATGAGGCGCAAGGCAATAGCATAATGCAGCACGTCAGATTATTTCTGAATAAGACGCATGGTCGATTGCGTCGGTAAGTTTTCTAGTTATCACAATGCAGCGGAGAAGAAAATGATCAAGGTCATAAGCTATTCCAGATACCTGCTGTGGCCCATGGTATTGCTGCTGAGCGCTTTGGCGGCAGGATGCGGAGGAGGCAGCGAGGGGCAAGGGCCAATTCTAGGCATAGGCAGCAATGCCGGACTCGCACCCACAGTAACTGCTGTAGCCCCGGTCAATAATGCCACGGGGGTGATGCTCAACGACACAATCATTACCGCAGCCTTTAGCGAGCCGCTGGCCCCGATCATGGCCAGCGGAGCAACCTTTATGGTGACATGTGCGTCACCTTGCGTAAACCCGACAGGATCAGTAGCTCTTGATACCACAAACAGCATTGCCACCTTTACACTGACATCCGGAACCACCTTCGCGCCCCTTACCCTCTATACTGCAACGGTTACTGGAGTCCGAAGCCTTGCCACAGGCCTCGCAATGGCGAGTCCCTACGTATGGCACTTTACGACGGGTGTAACGCTGGACACGACCCGGCCCAGAGTAACGAATACCGTTCCTGCCACGACGAATCCTGGTCCGACTACTGGCGTGCCGACCAATATGGCAATCACCGCAGTCCTCAGTGAGGAGATGGCACTGGCAACGATCAACGGAACAAGCTTTACGCTGACAGGACCTGGCGCGACTGCCGTAGCAGGTACTGTGAGCTATGCAGTCGGTTCCAGAACCGCGACCTTTACGCCAGCGACAGTGCTTGCAACCGGCACGACCTATACCGCCACCATTAAAGGCACCGGCGCCACCCCGGCTACGGACTTGGCAGGTAATGTACTGTCAGGCAATCAGGCCCCGTTGCCCGCGGCAAGTGACTATGTATGGACCTTTACCACTGCAGCTTCAGTCTTGTCGGCAAATGTCTCGGTGCTTTCCACCAATCCTGTCGCAGGTGTCACTGGTGTGTGTCCCAACGCGACCATCAACGCGACCTTCAACGTGCCCTCCGGTTTGCGGATAGATCCTGCAACGGTTAACTCAGCAACTTTTATCGTGACAGGACCTGCCTTGACTCCAGTCACAGCAGCATCAGTGGTTCTTGATGCCGCCACCGGCCAGATTGCGACCTTTACACCGCTTGGCGCACTCACCCCCGGTGTGACTTATACGGCCACGATCATAGGCGGCGCCAGCGGGGTCAAGGACTTGGCAATCCCGGCCAATGAAATAGCGAGTAACTTCATATGGAGCTTTACCGTAGGCCCCACGACAGGGAATTGTCTACAGCCGGTAGTCCTTGGATCAGCCTTGTCGTTCGGAACTTTTGGGGGTACCGCCGGGATGACAAACACCGGGACTCAGACGGTCATCAATGGGGATATAGGGACTATAGCCACGGGTACTTCGTCGGTAGCCGGGTTCAACGATACGGCGGGCGATGTTTATACGGAAACGCCGGCTAATATCGGAATAGTAAATGGCACGATTTATACGTGCACAAATTCCACCACGGGGCCAACGTCTGCGGGCCCAAATCCTGTCTATTGCACCGATGCAACACAAGCCCGTCTCGACGCGCAAACTGCATATCTAGCCTTGGCGGCAATGCCGGCTGGACCCGATCCAGGTGCCGGCAACTTGGCCAACCTGGTGCTCGCTCCCGGCGTTTATACAGCGGCGTCGGGTTCATTCATGATTCAGGGAGGAAACTTGACCCTCGACGCCCAAGGCAACGCGAATGCTGTCTGGGTGTTCCAGATGGCGACCTCGCTCACCGTTGGCGGCCCGGGAGCCGCAGCCCCTCAAAGCATCATTCTGATCAACGGGGCGCAGGCCAAGAACGTATTTTGGCACGTCGGCAGTGCCGCAACGATCAACGCCGCAGGCGGCGGGACCATGGTAGGAACCATCATTTCCCAGGCGGGAGCCGCGTTCTCCACCGTCGGCAACACCACGATAACGACGCTGAACGGCAGAGTGTTGTCCCTGGGTGCTTCGGTAACGCTGGTAGATACAGTCATCAACGTGCCTGCCCCATAAGTCTTGAGGCATCAAAACTAGGCGTAACTCAATGACATTATTTGAAACGGTAAATCCTTCATGGAGAAAAACATGAAATTAGCAAGAGCCTCAGTAGCATTGGGCCTGGTGGTATTCACAGTAATCGCCAGCCCATTCGCAATGGCGGACGATTCAGGCTGGTACGGGGGGGTCAACATCGGCCAGTCAAGAGCAAAAATCGACGACGCGAGGATCGCCAGCGGACTGCTAGGAGGAGGTCTTACCACAACCTCGATCACCAATGACGAACACGCCACCGGCTATAAGCTTTTTGGCGGATACCAGTTCAATAAGTATTTTGCCCTTGAAGGCGGTTATTTAGATCTGGGAAAATTCGGCTTTACGGCGACCACAGTACCGCCGGGATCACTGAACGGCACTATTAAGATCAGGGGCCTGAATCTAGACGCAGTTGGCATTCTGCCCATCACTGAAAAGTTCTCTGCATTTGGCCGGGTCGGATTGCTCTACGCTCAAGCCAGAGACTCCTTCACCGGAAGCGGATATGTCAACGTACTCGATCCCAACCCCAGCAATCGCAGTATTAACTATAAGTTCGGCTTAGGGCTTCAATACGATTTCACTGAATCTGTCGGAATGCGCGTCGAGGCGGAACGTTACCGGATCAACGATGCCGTCGGCAACAAAGGCGACATCGATCTTGTCTCGGTTGGTCTGCTCTATCGGTTCAGCGGACAAGCGCCGACCCCCTGAGCCTGTTGCCGCAGCTCCTGTGCCTGTCGTGGCAGCAATATCGGAGCTGGTTGCGGCGCAGACCCAGGAATATTGGCTCCCTCGACATCCAGTTCAAGGTTAACATGGTCCAGATGCAGCGCCAACACAAGGAGCAGTGATCAAGAATTACACTGACAATGTGGGGGGGGGCCGCCGAGTTTAATATGAAACTGTCCCAGCGTCGGGCGGAGAACGTGGTGAATTAACCTGGTGGATAACGTTGGTATTGCCCGTTCGCGGCTCACCGCAGAGGGATTCGGCCAGGCCCAGCATTTCGCCTACAACACGAGTGCAAAGGGACAGCAGGAAAACCGCAGGGTCAACATTATCTTCAACTGCCCTAACTAGCTCAGAACTTGGCATCGGCGCTTTTGCCGAAGCCATTTCTTCGTCAGGCACGCTGTTACCCCTTGTACATTCGACAGTTGCGCCTGATTGCGATCCTAGGTCGCAGTGATTTACGGAAGCAGTCGCTCGTATTCGGTTTTCACCACTTGATAGCACTCGCAGACCTGTGACTCCAAAGCCGGGCGGTCCAGAATAGTGATATGGCCGCGACTGTATTGAATGATGCCTTTAGCCTGCAATTTACCCGCCGCCTCGGTCACGCCTTCGCGCCGCACCCCGAGCATATTGGCGATGAGTTCCTGGGTCATTTCCAGTCTATTGGACGCCAGCCGGTCCAGGCTCAACAGTAACCAGCGGCACAGCTGTTGATCCACTGAATGATGCCGGTTGCAGACGGCCGTCTGGGACATTTGGGTAATCAAGGCCTGGGTGAAGCGCAGCAAGCACACCTGCAAGGCATGACTTTGGTCAAACTCTTGCTTCAGTAACGCCCCTTTCATGCGGTAGCTTTGGCCAGCGCTTTGGACCACCGCGCGGCTGGGGGTGCTGCCGCCTCCCATGAACAGGGCAATCCCTACCAAACCCTCATTACCGGCCACCGCGATCTCCGCAGAGGCACCGTTCTTCATGACGTACAGCAGGGACAAAATGCAGTTGATGGGGAAATAGATATGTTCGAGCTGATCGCCGGACTCATAGATGGATTTGCCCAATGGCAACGACACCTGCTCCAGCTGTTTCGCGATTTGCTGGAAATCCTCATCGGGCAGGGCGGCGAGAAGGCGATTCTGTTTGGGGCTCACTAATTCAGCCATGGCCTGTTACTCGTCAATTCGAATGATAATAACCCAGTTTGATGTATTTTTTCAAACGAGTGCGTCCAGCATTTATGTCAATAATAAGGGCATGTGACCACCGCCTGCATCACGTCGGATTAGGCTTCCACAGGAATGTGAGCTCCGCGCACTCTGGATCGTTTGGCATTGAGCACCTGATGGTCGTGCGAAAACGCACTCAACGCTCTAGAGGGTTCTTGATGTTAAACACTCAATACGTTTATTAACTACCTGATAAATATAAAAAAAGATTAAAGACAGTTGAATTATCCAATGTGTGTTTACGAACAGACGGCCTGGGGGTAGCGGCGCTTTAATTGCCATTCAAATTAAGTACATAGACAAGCGTTTAAACAGGAGCACATGCCATGCGGAATATGCCATCCATGACGCAGCTGAAATCCGCTGCCCCTGAGCATGGTGAGCTCGAGCAAGCTATTCCCTGGCAAGATATTGAACACCAGGCCGTGGTTAATGAAGAGGAATTGTTTTACCTCATCACTACCGCTTCATTTATCAAGTCGGCTACGGAGTTATATGTCCGCGATATTGTCAAATGCCTGTCTGCCGACGTTGAGATCGCAGATTGGCTCGAACAGCACTGGCTGCAGGAGGAATTGCAACACGGTCGGGCGCTTGCGCGCTATGTCCAGACTGTATGGCCGCAGTTTGATTGGGCGTCGGTATATGAGTATTTTTTTAAGGAATTTGCCACCACTTTCCGGGATATACCCTCCGCATCCAGCAGAAGTCTGGAAATGGTTTCATGCTGCGTGGTGAAAATGGCCAATGCAGGCTATTACGCCGCTTTGAGTGGTTTGACCCACGAGCCGATATTGAGCTTGCTTGCGCGGCGCATCAGTGAAGATGAGGTACGCCAATACCAGAACTTTTATCGCTATTTCAACCAATATCGCCAGGTGGAGAATACCAGCCGAGTTCAGGTGCTGTGGACAATATGGCAACGCCTCAAGTTTCTGTACGACGGCGATAGCGTGATTGCCATGAAACATGTCTATGGAGCTTGCCACCCTGAAGAACCGTCCGAATGGCGCAAGTTCCGACAGATGCAGAAACACTGTCGACATCGGACAGCAAAGTTTTTCCCTCGAAAAATGTGCGCCGAAATGGTGCAAAAACCATTGGATATTGGACAGCGATTCCAGCACGTGACGGTACCTATCCTGGGCAGAATGACGCAGAGATTCGTGACGTGACCAGTAGTAAAATATATAAAAAGTAGCTAAGACGCCATGGCTTCCGAACAAAGGATCTATGTGCGCTAGCGTACCGACAAGCCTCATTTGCAGCTGTATTCTTTAAACAGAATGATGATCAGCAACGAGCAACTATGCTAGGTGGCATGGTGCAAGTGATTAGTCATTAAATTTCTATAACCAATCACTCGGAGCGACATCATGCAAGCATTTAGCAAATTCTCTGCCATATTTATGTTCACGATCCTTCTGGCCTCTGTAATTGGTTGTGCCTCGACTGCAACCCATGAGGGAACAGGTGGCTATGTAGACGACTCTGCGGTAACGGCCAAAGTGAAAGCCGCGCTTTTGAGCACATCTAATGTTGATTCTACAGAGATCTCGGTGGAAACCTTCAAGGGCGTCGTCAAGTTAAGCGGCTTTGTCGATAACCAAGCCATGATAGATAAAGCAGTAAATGCCGCGAGCGGCGTAGCCGGTGTGAAGTCAGTCACTAATGATCTGACAGTCAAGGGTCATCAGAAACCGCAATAAGCCACACATGAGCTCCGGCCCCTGGATAGCCGTCCATGGGCCTGGCTGATAAGCCAAGCATATCGGTATCCATCGATTGCGTCGCGTCGCGTCGCTCGTGACGGCCGGTACGATCCCGGCGTCCCAGCCACTCGCTCTAGCGACGATGGTATGGACCCCGACCGGGTGTCGGGATCGGTGACACACTGCGTGTTGCCCAATACCCCTTGAGGAGGAGTCCTGCCATGACGATTCAAACGATCGGTCTTGATCTGGCCAAACACATTTTCCATGTCCACGGCGTCGATGCAACCGGCCAGGTGGCCGTAAGCCGGGCGCTTAAACGTGTCGACGTGAGCGGCTTCTTTGCCAACCTGCCGCCGTGCCTCGTCGGCATGGAAGCGTGTGGCGGTGCCCATCACTGGGCGCGCACCCTGATGGCGTTCGGTCACACGGTACGTCTCATCAGTCCCCAGTTCGTCAAGCCCTACGTCAAGTCGAACAAGAGCGACAAGAACGACGCCGAAGCCATCTGCGAGGCCGTGAGCCGGCCGTCCATGCGTTTTGTGCCGGTGAAAACCGATGAGCAGTTGGACATCCTGGCGGTCCACCGTCTTCGCAGTCGGCTCGTCGCCAACAAGATCGCCTTGGTCAATCAGATCCGCGGGCTGCTCGCCGAGCGCGGGATTATCATGGCCCGTGAGGTGGCCTCCTTGCACCGGCGTCTGCCCGAGATTCTGGAGACGGTCGATAACGGTTTGAGCGACAACTTCCGGCCACTGCTCGCCGAACTATACCGGCAACTGGTGGAGCTTGAAACGCAGATCCATCAGTATGACCGCCAAATCCGCTGTATTTATACCCAACATGAGGCCTGCCAGCGGCTGGGCGCTATCGAGGGCATCGGCCCGCTGACCGCGACCGCTTTGTACGCCGCCGCCGGCGATGCGCGGGTGTTCAAGAATGGCCGGCAGTTCGCCGCCTGGTTGGGGCTGGTGCCCAAGCAGCATTCGAGCGGCGGCAAGCCCCGGCTTCTCGGTATCAGTAAGCGCGGCGATGTCTATCTGCGCACCCTCCTTATCCACGGCGGTCGTGCGGCGCTCGGTCGCGCCGGGCACAAGACTGACCCCCGCAGTCAGTGGCTGTGCGCGCTGCGTGCACGTCATCATTACAACGTGGCGGCCGTGGCGCTCGCCAACAAGAATGCTCGCATCGCCTGGGTACTGCTGGCGCGCGGCGAGACCTATCGGCGAGCGCAACCCACCGCCGCATAGGATCGATTTACCCACCCGGCAATTGCGCAGTGACAGAGGAGTGATGGCGTATCGGTTGTACACCGACGTTTCCCGACCCTGAGGAATAGTCCGGCCCGCACTTCGATGCGAGGCCTCGGCGACGATGAGGGGGAAACGCGCGGCTGACCATCATGGCTCGCGGGGGAATGACCTTTCTACTGCACTCGGAAGCCGAATATACGGTCGCAATGCAATCTCTGCGCACTTAGACTTTCTGAAGGAGCGTTCTGAAAGAAAACTTGCCATCCGGTCGGGGTCCATATAGGCCCATTCCTTTTCTGCGGCACGCCCGGCGTTCGGAAACCGTCACTTCGCACGCTTTCCTCCACAATGACTCTACGCCCCGGCGCTGCCTTCGCACCACGCGGACGCTGTGCTACGGCCGCTGGGGCTACCGCAGGCTCTTCGCCTCGCGCTTCGCGCTTCCATGGCTCATCGTTGGATTCCAGCCAGCTTTGTTATTACTGGGAATATGTCAACTCTCCAATGTCATTTGATAATCAAAAATATGCATTTGCGATGTGTGCGCCAGCGTACAGATGGGAACAGTGCATGAGTGTAGATTGCATAGGCGGGTCGTTGAAAGACAACTCGCAAAACGGGTACACGGAAGTACCCGTTGCTTCCATGATGAAACACAGCGTTCAGTCCTGTTCGGAGAATAGTGTCCCGGCAGTGGAATCTTCGCTAAGTGTTTCAATTTGTGGATAAGGAATAGTGTTTGTGGCTGCATTCAACCGAAAAAAGGACAAGCAGCGCAATTATTTGGGCCTTGCAAAGCCAGTGCCCTCCGTCACTGGCTTTGCCTATTTATTCAATACTCACACTTGAAAACAAGTGCGAGTGAATCATGCTTCCTAAGGGCATTAAACGATTAAATATTGTTAAACAGGAGTGTTAAACATGTTGTACTGGGCAGTAATATTTTTTGTTATCGCGATTGCCGCCGGCATCTTCGGTTTTGGCGGTATCGCGGCAGGCGCCATTGGCATCGCAAAGATCCTGTTTGTGATTTTCCTTATTCTTTTCATTCTTTCGTTGATATTTGGCGTATCCCGGCGCGGCCGTAGAACAGGCTGATGAGCGACCTCAGGCAATGCCAATGGGGTTACTTAAGCATTTAGACACAATAGCTGAGCAGGTGTTTATAGCGTTCTCACTAAACGCGTATGGCCGGTGCATGATAATCAGTATTCATTGAACAAGGAGCGCATGGTTATGAAAAAATATAGAACGGTTACGGTCGTATTCTTGATGCTGTCTGCAATTGGGTTGACGGCCTGCGGCAAACAGGGTTCCGGACCCGCTGAAACGGTTGGAAAAAATGTGGATCAGGCAGCGCAAACCGCCGGGAATGCTGTGGATAAAGCCGCCACAAACACTGGGCAGGCTCTCTCTGATACGGCGATTACTTCCAAGGTCAAGGCAGCCATACTTGCAGAGCCGGGCCTAAAGGTTTTGCAGGTCAACGTCGAGACTACCAACGGTATGGTAACTCTTACGGGAACGGTCAACTCACAAAGGAATAGTGATAAAGCCGTGGCGATCGCGGGTAATGTGGAGGGTGTTAAAGGCGTCAGTAACCGGCTTACGGTGGTTCCGAACGGTTCTGGCTGATACTGCAAGGCTTATCGGCTTAATG
>Ga0307372_10012173_pt1 | contig 11336 bp, 8 predicted proteins | sample OX1MG_FD_202533 | JGI IMG/M metagenome (GOLD analysis project Ga0307372, IMG submission 202533) | Soil microbial communities from Risofladan, Vaasa, Finland - OX-1 | ecosystem: Environmental > Terrestrial > Soil > Coastal area > Acid sulfate soil | place: Finland: Risofladan, Vaasa | collected...
GCCGCCTGGTACCCGTCCTGCACCGCCTTGAACACCGCCCGGATGGCCACCTCCGTCTTGCCGAAGCCCACGTCGCCACAGATCAGCCGGTCCATCGGTTGGGGGCGCTCCATGTCGGCCTTCACGTCCTCGATGGCCCGGAGCTGATCGGCGGTCTCGACGAACGGGAACGAGGACTCGAGCTCGGCCTGCCACGGGGTGTCGTGGCCGAAGGCGTGGCCGGGGATCTGGAGGCGGCGGCGGTAGAGGGCGACCAGCTCCTCGGCCACCTCGTGCACCGCGGCCCGGGCCTTGGCGCGGGTGCGCTGCCACTCGGAGCCCCCGAGCCGGCTCACCGTGGGCGACTCGCCGCCGGCGTAGGGGGTCAGCAATTCGATCTGATCGGTGGGCAGGTACAACTTGTCCGCCCCGCGGTACTCGAGCAGCAGGTAGTCGCGGGTGGCGCCCCCCATGGTGCGGGTGACCATGCCGCCATAGCGGGCCACCCCGTGCTGACGGTGGACCACATAGCTGCCCGGTGCCAGGTCGTCGAAGAACCCGTCGACCGGCCGGGCCCGGGTCCGCGCCTGGCGGTGGGGGCGGTGCCGGCCGGTGACGTCGGACTCGCTGAGGACGGCCACCCTCGACCCCGACAGCACGAAGCCGTGATCGACCGGGGCCACCACGATGCGGGCCCCCGGCACGGTCAGATCGGGCACCCCCGGCGAGCCGGTCGGGCCGGGCCCCTCCGATGCGGGTGGAGCGACAGGGACGGTGACCCCCTCCTCGGCCAGGATGGACGACAGGCGCTCGGCCCCCGGAGCGCTCGACGAGCACAGCACCACCGAGTACCCGTCCCCGACCAGGGCCGCCACCTGGCCGGCCAGCTTGGAAGGGTCGCCGAGGATCGGCTCCCACCCCCTCGACTCCACCAGCGGGACCCCGGGGCCCTCGGCCGTCGGCACCAGCGAGAGCACGCCCGCACCGGTGTCGGTGAGCAGCCGGTCGAACGGGACGTGCAGCCGCGGGGCCCCCTCACCGGCCTCGAGCCCCCAGGTCGAGGCCAGGGCGTCGGCCAGCGCGGACTCCTCGTCCAGCAGCTCGCCGGCCCGGTCGCGGACCCGTCCGGGCTCCACCACCACCACCAGCCCCTCGTCGCCCAGGAGGTCGGTGACCAGCTCGTCGGAGTCGGACAGCCACGGCAGCCACGACTCCATCCCGTCGAACTGGTCGCCGTCGGCCAGCCGGTCCCACTGATGGCGTCCCCACGGGGCCGAGCCGACCAGCGCGGCCGACCGCTTCTGCATGGTCTCGTCGACCACCAGCTCGCGACAGCCGAACACCTCGACCGGTCCGAGGTCGTCGATCGACCGTTGGTCGGCCACGTCGAAACGGGTCAGCCGGTCGACCTCGTCGCCCCACAGGTCGATCCGCACCGGGTCGTCCGCGGTGGAGGGGAACACGTCGACGATGCCGCCCCGCACCGCCAGCTCGCCGCGGTGCTCCACCATCGACTCGCGTCGGTAGCCCATGGCCACCAGCCGGGCCACCAGTTCGTCGACGACGACCCGGTCGCCCTTGGCCAAGGTGACCGGCCGGGCCGCGGTCCTCCAGGGGCCGAGGCGCTGCAGCACCGCCTTGATCGGTGCCACGACGATGTCCGGGCGGGTGCCGTCGGCACTCCGCGGTCCCCTCCCGAGCCGCCACAACAGCCGGAGGCGGCGGCCCATGGTCGAGACGTCCGGGCTCACCCGCTCGAAGGGCAGCGTCTCCCAGGCCGGGAAGACCTCGACGCTGCCCGCACCGTCGTCGGATCCGGGCGGCGCCGCCGCCCAGGGTCCGGGCCCGGTGCCGGTGAAGGCCGCCAGGTCGTGGGCCAGCTGGTCGGCGGCGGACCCGGTGGGCGTCACCACCAGCACCGGGCGGCGGGAGCCCAAGCGGACCAGGCCGGCCAGCACGAAGGCCTGGGCGGGTGTGGCCACGGCCAGCGTGGCGCCGGGCGCGCCGATCACCTGCGCCATGGCGGGCTCGTTGCGCAGCAGCGGGGGGAGCGAGCGGAGACTCACCGGGTCAGGGTACCGGGCGGTGACGATCTTGTTGACCGACGGATAGCGCTGGTGGTGACCCGTCGGACCGGGATCTCCGGGTCAGCGTGACACCGTTCCATAACGAATCCCCAAGCGGTCACACGCGAGTCGGATGCCCGGGCTGTCGTCCCGGTCGGAGGCCAGGATGCGGGCAGCGAGCAATTCCGCCACGGCCACCGCTTCGGAGCCAAGGGTCGAGAGTCCTGATTGTTCGAACACCAGCGTCCCCATTCGCCAGGCCAGCCGGCGCATCGGGACGATGGCGACGTCGTCGGGGAGCCTGACCAGTGCCGCGGCAACGGCTTGGCGCTCAGGCGGGCTGAAGGCGCCGAGCAAGGGGCCGTGGCCACCTCGGGCTGCGCTCTTGCACAGTCTCGCGTACCAGAGGTTGGTGGTGGCCAGATCATCGGCGCCGACCGCGGAGCGCAAGGTCCTGTCCGGTCCGGTCATCCAGTCGCGAAGTAGATGGTCGTCGAGCAGGACCGTCACCCGCTGATCAGGTCCGGGTCCTCCTCGCCGGCCACGGCAACGTAGTGATCCCCGGCGGGGACCAGCTCGTCGAGCAGATGGCGGGCGAACCCTGCGGGGACGGTGAGCACTCCGAAACCGAGATCCAGCACGTCGACATGGCCACCCCTGTCGAGATTCCAGCGGTGGCGGACCTCGGCGGGCAGCGACATCTGCCCCGAGGTGGACACTTTGAACTTCTGAGCCTGAGCCATAGTCCTCCACTTGGTGGACGACGAACATTACGAAGTATCAACGTCTGACCTCCGCCGCTTCAGGTACGCCAAGGTGCCTCCGCTCGGTCGCCTGGCGGCCTCGGTCGGCGGCAGCCTCCGGCTCAGCCGTCCGCGTTGACCCGGTTCATGGCCGCCTCGACCCCCCCGGTCACGATGGCCTCCACCGCGTCGGCGGCCTCTTGGACGGCCACGGCCAGAAGCGACCGCTCCGCCGTGCCCGGGCGCCTCAGCACGTGGTCCACGCCCGACCGGCGACCGGGCGGCTTGCCGATGCCGATCCGCACCCGCAGGTAGGCGTTGGTGCCCAGGTGGCTCTCGATCGACTTGAGGCCGTTGTTGCCGGCGTTGCCCCCACCCGACTTCACCTTGACCCGGGCCGTGGGAAGGTCGAGCTCGTCGTGCACCACGATCAGGCGGGTGGCCAGGCCCGGGGCCGGGCCTGGCGCTCCCGGATGGTCGGGTGATCCGGGAGGGCCGGGCGGATCGATGCCCGCCCTCCTGACCAACGGGGCCACCGCCTGGCCCGACTCGTTCATGAAGGTCTGGGGGACGGCCAGCAGCACGGTGCGGGGGCCGATCCGGACCGTGCAGACCTGTGATCGCAGTCCCCGCTCCGCCTTGAGCCGACCCTGGTGGCGCTCGGCGAGCTCGGTCACGACCTCGGCTCCCAGGTTGTGGCGGGAGCCGGTGAACTCGCTGCCGGGGTTGCCCAACCCGACCACCAGGAAGTCGACTGCGGCACCCCGCCGCGGCGGAGCCGGCCCGCGCCGGTTGCGGAGCAGGAGGACTACCCCTCTGAGGGCTCGGGCTCGTCGGAGGCCTGGGAGGGAGCCTCCTCGGCCGCTTCGACGGCGATGCCGGCAGCTTCGGCCTCTTCCTCCTCGGTGATCTGGACCCGGGGCGGCTGTCCGGCCACCACGGTCGCCTCCGGATCGGACTCGAGCTCGACGCCCCCCGGGACGGTGATGTCGGAGACGTGAAGGGAGCCACCGATGGTCAGGCCCGAGACGTCGATGTCCACCGACGGCGGGATGTCGGAGGGCTTCGCCTTGATGGCCAGGGTGAAGAGCTGCTGGTCGACGACGCCGTCACCATGGTGCACCTCGATCGCCTCGCCGACCAGGTTGATGGGGATCTCGGCGGAGATCACCTCGTCGCGGCGGACGATCTGGAAATCGACGTGGGTGACCACGTTCCGGAACGGGTGACGTTGGATCTCCCGCGCCAGCGTGAGGTAGCTGCCCTTGCCCACCTCGAGTGACAACAGGGTGTTGAGCCCGGCCTCGCCGGACATGGCGATCTGGAACTCGCGCGCGCCCACCGCCACGGGTATGGGGTCGGATCCGTGGCCGTAGACCACCCCGGGGATCATGCCCTGGGCCCGTAGGCGGCGGGTCGAGCTCGACCCGATCTGGCGCCCGGCTTCGGCGGCAAGGGTGACTTCGGGCATGCGGGGACTCCTCGGGAGACGCTGACAAAGGGGGCGGCGGCCTCCCGGTCGACCGTGCCTGTCACGCCGATGGGAGAGGACCGCTGCTGACGGCCCACCATGATAGACGAGCGCCGACGGAAGATGGCACAGGGGGCCGGAACGGTGAGGCTGTCGGCGGCGGCGAACTGCCGGCAGGGGCGTCAGGCCAGGTTCTCGCCGCCGAAGATCTCCGACACCGAGGAGTCCTCGAACACCGCGTCGATGGCATGGGAGATGAGCTTGGCCACCGACAGCACCTCCAGCTTGTCGAACCGGCGGTCCGGGGCGATGGGAAGCGTGTCGGTCACCACCACCTTGGTCAGCGCCGAGTTCTTCAGGCGGTCGACCGCCGGGTCCGACAGCACCCCGTGGGTGGCCATGCACCACACCTCGGCGGCTCCCCGGTCGGCCAGGAGGTCGGCGGCGGCCACGATGGTCCCGGCCGTGTCGATCATGTCGTCGATGAGCACGCACTGGCGACCTTCGACATCACCGACGACGTGGAGGGCCTCCACCTGGTTGGCCACACCCCGCAACCGGCGCTTGTGCACCACGGCCAGGTCAGCGGTGAGGTGCTGGCTGAACCGCTCGGCCACCTTCACCCGCCCCGCGTCAGGGGCCACCACCACCAGGTCGTCGCTCCGCTGACTGCGCAGATAGTCGACCAGCACCGGCGCCGCGGTGAGATGGTCGAACGGCACATCGAAGAAGCCCTGGATCTGTCCGGAATGCAGGTCGACGCTCACCACCCGGTCGGCACCCGCCACCGACAGCATGTCGGCCACCAGCTTGGCGGTGATCGGCTCCCGTCCCGTCGCCTTGCGGTCCTGGCGCGAGTACCCGTAGTAGGGGCACACCGCGGTGATCCGCTTGGCCGACGCCCGCTTGGCCGCGTCGATCATGATCAGGTGCTCCATCAGCGAGTCGTTGACCGGGCCGCAGTGGGTCTGGATGATGAAGACATCGCTCCCCCGGATCGACGAGTCGAATCGGCAGTGGATCTCGCCGTTGGCGAACTCGCGGAGGTTGGCCTCGAGGAGGTCCACCTCCAACTGGGCGGCGACGTCGCGGGCCAGTTCGGGGTGCGACCGTCCGGACACCAGTTCGAGCCGGCGGCGGGGAGTGAACTCCATGGTCATGACGCTAGCCCGCCCCGCCTCCGGCGTCGCCGGCTCCCGGGTCGGGATCGGGGCCGTACCGGGGCCCGGCACCCACCACCCCTCCCGCCGGCACCTCGTCCCCCTCCTCGAGGACGGCGAACGGCCCGACACGGGCGTCGGCACCGATCGACGACCGGCGGCACACGCTCGAGGCCACCGTCGCCCCTTCGCCCACCACCGTGTCGACCAGATGGGCGTCGGGCCCGATCTCCGCGTGCGAGCCGATCACACAGGAGCCCTGGAGGATGACCCCCGGCAACAGCACCACGTCCGGCTCCACCACCGCGTCGACGTCGATGTAGGTCCGCTCGGGGTCCCACATGGTCACCCCCCGGCGCATCCACCGCTCGTTGATCCGGTCGCGCAGCTCGGCCTCGGCCACCGCCAGCTGGGCCCGGTCGTTGACCCCGGCCACCTCCATGAGGTCCTGCACGACCAGCGAACCCACGTTGTGGCCGGCCTCGTAGAGGACGCCGATGACGTCGGTGAGGTAGTACTCGCCCTGGGCATTGGCCGGGCTGAGCCGGCGCAACGACGGGGCCAGCACGCTCCGGCGGAAGCAGTAGATCGACGTGTTGATCTCGTGGACGTCCAACTCCTCCCCGACGGCGTCCCCGTGCTCGACCACCCGGGCCACCGTGTCGTCCCTCCCCCGCACCACCCGGCCGTAGCCGGTGGGATCGTCGAGCATGGCGGTCAGCAGGGTCGAGGCCGCACCGGAGGCACGGTGCTGGCGGACCAGCCCGGCCAGCGTGGCCGGCCGGAGCAGCGGGGTGTCGCCGGGCAGCACCACCACGTCCCCGTCGTCGTCGCCCTCGTCGTCGGGCAGACCGGTCAGCGCCACCGACATGGCATCACCGGTCCCCCGCGGCTCGACCTGTTCGACGAACTCGATCGACATGCCCGCCGGCGCGTGCTCCACGAGGGTCTTGGTCACCCACTCGGCCCGGTGCCCGACGACCACCACCACCCGGGCCACCGACAGCTCGGCCAGGGCGTCGAGCACGTGGAGGACCATCGGCCGCCCGCACAGCCGGTGCAGGGGCTTGGGGCGGGCCGAGCGCATGCGGGTGCCCTCCCCCGCGGCCAGCACCACCGCCGAGAGCCGGCGCCCCGGTTCCCGACCGCCCGGGCGGGCGGACGCCCCGGCCGGGCCCGGGGCGTCCGGGTCGCTCTGGGGATAGGTGCGGATCACCACGGGCCGGCCCGCCCCGCTCGCTCCCCCCGGTGGTCGGCCCCCAACCTGGCGCGGCGCAAACGTCATGGGGCCTATTCTTCCCACGTCGGCGGGAGCCGTGCGACTCGGCACCCTGACCCTCCCGCTCCGACCGACACCAGACCCAGCCGCCGCCGGCCCGCCCGGCTGTGACCAACCACCCAATGCCCGTCCTCCCCACCACCATCGACCCGAGCTCCGAAACCTTCCGGGCCAACGAGCGCGCCCTCACCGAGGCCCTCGCGACCGTCGACGAGCAGCTGGCGGCCACCCGGGCGGGCGGCGGCGAGCGGTACGTGGCCCGGCACCGGGAGCGGGGCAAGCTCCTGGCCCGGGAGCGGATCGAGCTCCTCCTCGACCGCGACTCGGCCTTCCTCGAGCTCTCGGCGCTGGCCGCCTGGGGAACCGAGTACCGGGTCGGGGCGTCTTCGATCGTCGGGATCGGCGTCGTCGAAGGGGTCGAGTGCCTGGTGTCGGCCCACGACCCGACGGTGCGGGGGGGCGCCATGAACCCCTACTCCTTCCGCAAGGGCGCCCGCGCCTCGGACATCGCCCTGCAGAACCGCCTCCCGGTGATCAACCTGGTGGAGTCGGGCGGCGCCGACCTGCCGGCCCAGGCCGAATTGTTCATCCCCGGGGGGCGGGCCTTCCGAGACCTCACCCGCAGCTCCGCCGCCGCTCTGCCGACGGTCGCCATCGTCTTCGGCAACTCGACCGCCGGCGGTGCCTACGTCCCGGGCATGAGCGACTACATCGTGATGATCGAGCAGCGCTCCAAGGTGTTCCTCGGCGGCCCCCCGCTGGTCAAGATGGCGACCGGCGAGGAGTCGACCGACGAGGAGCTCGGAGGGGCCTCCATGCATGCCCGGGTCTCCGGCCTGGCCGACTACCTGGCCGCCGACGAGGTCGACGCCATTCGACTGGGCCGCCAGATCGTGAGCCGGCTCAATTGGCGCAAGCGCGGCCCGGGTCCGAGCCAGCCGCCCGACGAGCCGGTCCACGACCCCGACGAGCTGCTGGGCATCGCCTCGGCCGATCCGAAGGTCCCCTTCGACCCCCGCGAGGTCCTGGCCCGGGTGGTCGACGGCTCACGGTTCGACGAGTTCAAGCCGCTCTACGGCGCCAGCCTGGTCACCGGTTGGGCCTCCATCCACGGCTACCCGGTCGGCGTCCTGGCCAACCACCGGGGAGTCCTCTTCTCCGAGGAGGCCCACAAGGCCACCCAGTTCATCCAGCTGGCCAACCAGGTCGACGTCCCCCTGGTCTTCCTCCAGAACACCACCGGGTACATGGTGGGAAAGGAGTACGAGCAGGCCGGGATCATCAAGCACGGGGCGATGATGATCAACGCCGTCTCCAACTCGTCGGTGCCCCACCTGACCGTCAACATCGGCGCCTCCTACGGGGCCGGCAACTACGGGATGTGCGGCCGCGCCTACGAGCCCCGCTTCCTGTTCGCCTGGCCCAACGCCCGCTCGGCGGTGATGGGCCCGGCCCAGTTGGCCGGCGTGCTCTCCATCGTCGGCCGCCAGTCGGCCGCGGCCAAGGGCGTCCCCTTCGACGAGGAGGCCGACCAGGCCATGCGCGAGCTGGTCGAGTCGCAGATCGAGGCCGAGTCGCTCCCCTTGTTCCTCACCGCCCGCCTCTACGACGACGGCATCATCGATCCCCGGGACACCCGCACCGTGCTCGGGATGTGCCTGTCGGTCATCGACAACCAACCCACCACCGGCACCCGCGGCTACGGCGTCTACCGGATGTGAGCACCGACACGATGAGTCCCGACACGATGAGCCCCGACCCATGACCACCCCGAACCGCACGCCCGCGCCGGTCCGCACGCTGCTGGTGGCCAACCGCGGCGAAATCGCCCGCCGGATCATCCGGACCGCCCGGTCCATGGGGGTCACCACGGTGGCGGTGTACTCGGACGCCGACGCCGACAGCCCGCACATGGCCGAGGCCGACCTGGCCGTGCCCCTTCCGGGCACCTCGCCGGCCGACACCTACCTGCGCGTCCCGCTCATCCTCGACGCCGCCTGGCGCACCGGTGCCGACGCCGTCCACCCCGGGTACGGGTTCCTGTCCGAGTCCGGCGACTTCGCCCGGGCGGTGGTCGAAGCCGGCCTGACCTGGGTGGGCCCTCCCGCTGCGGCCATCGACGCCATGGGCTCCAAGGTCGGTGCCAAAGAGATGATGCGGGCGGCGGGCGTGCCCACGCTGCCCTCGGTCACCATCGACGGCGATGCCCCGCCCGACGGTCCGGCGGTGGACGCCCTCGGCTGGCCCCTCCTGGTCAAGGCCTCGGCCGGCGGCGGGGGCCGGGGTATGCGCATCGTGTCCGGCCCGGACGACCTGGCAGAGGCGGTGGCCGGCGCCCGGCGCGAGGCGGTGGCGGCCTTCGGCGACGGCACGGTCTTCCTCGAGCGCTACCTGGCCGACCCGCGGCACATCGAGGTACAGGTGCTGGCCGACGCGTCCGGCGACACGGTGGCCCTGTTCGAGCGCGAGTGCAGCATCCAGCGGCGTCACCAGAAGATCGTGGAGGAGGCCCCCTCGCCGTTCGTCTCTCCCGACCTGCGGGCCCGCCTGGTGGATGCGGCGGTGGCCGCGGCCAAGGCGGTCGGCTACGTCAACGCCGGCACCGTCGAGTTCGTCGTGGACGGGAGCGGACAGCCGTTCTTCCTCGAGATGAACACCCGGCTCCAGGTGGAGCACCCGGTGACCGAGGCCGTCACCGGCCTCGACCTGGTGCGCCTCCAACTGCTCATCGCCGGGGGCGCGCCGCTCCCCCCCGAGGTCGCAGCGGCGGTGGCCGCCGGCCCGCAGGGCCACGCCATCGAGGTCCGCCTCTACGCCGAGGACCCCGCCCTCGGCTGGCTGCCGTCCACCGGGACGCTGCACCGGTTCGAGCTCGGGCCATCCGGCGGGGGGGTGCGGGTGGACAGCGGGGTCGAGACCGGGAGCGTGGTCAGTCCCCACTACGACCCCATGCTGGCCAAGGTGGTGAGCCATGCCCCGACCCGGTCGGAGGCCGCCGCCGCGCTGGCCGCCACGCTGTCGGCGGCCCGCATCCACGGGGTGGGCACCAACCGCGACCTGTTGGTCCGCACCCTCCGCCACCCCGGCTTCCTGGCCGGGGACACCGACACCGGTTTCCTCGAACGTCACGGGCTCGAAACCCTCGCCGCCCCCCTGGCCGACGAGGGGGCCAGGCAGCGCCACGCGGTGGCGGCCGCCCTGGCCGGCCAGGACCGCCGCCGGAGCCAGGCCCGGGTGCAGCCGACCATCCCCTCCGGCTTCCGCAACAACCCCTTCGCCCTCCAGCAGGTCGTCTACGACGCGGGCGGGGAGAGCACCACCGTGGGCTACCGGTTCGACCGGGCGGGCCGCTCGGTGGCCGAGCTCGAGGTCGACGGCACACCCGTGCCCTTGCAGGGGGCGGTCGTGGCGCCCGGCCGGGTCGCCATCACCGCCGGGGGCGTGACCCGCCGCTACCGGGTCGACCAGCGGGGGACCACCGCCTACGTGGACGGGCCCGACGGCAGCTCGGCGCTGGAGGAGCACGTCCGGCTGCCGCAGGCCGGCGAGCAGGTGTCCGAGGGATCGGCGCTGGCCCCGATGCCCGGCGGCGTGGTGCGGGTGGCCGTCGACCCGGGCGACGTGGTGGAGGCCGGCCAGCTGCTGGTGGTGCTGGAGGCCATGAAGATGGAGCACGCCGTCCACGCCTCCTCCCCGGGTACGGTGAGCGAGGTGAACGTGGTCGAGGGCGACCAGGTGGAGACCGGCCGCATCCTGGTGGTCATCGAGGCCCCGGCATGACCGGGCCGGCGGCGTGAACGGCGCCCCGCTGTGACCGGGCCACCGTGAACGGTCCGCTCCGGATCGCCAACTGCTCGGGCTTCTACGGCGACCGGCTTTCGGCGGCACGGGAGATGGTCGAGGGCGGCCCCATCGACGTCCTCACCGGGGACTGGCTGGCCGAGCTGACCATGCTCATCCTCTGGAAGGCCTACCAGCGCGACTCGTCCCGGGGTTGGGCCCACACCTTCCTCACCCAGATGGAAGAGGTGCTGGGCACCTGCGTGGACCGGCAGATCAAGGTGGTGACCAACGCCGGTGGGCTCAACCCGGCCGGGCTGGCCGACCAGGTGCGCCTGCTGGCCGGGCGACTCGGGATCGACGCGGCGGTGGCCCATGTCGAGGGTGACGACCTCCTTCCCCGGATCGACGAGCTGGGCCGGTCCGGCCACGCCCTCTCCCACCTCGACACCGGACGGCCGCTCTCCGACGCCCCGGGCCAGGTGGTCTCGGCCAACGCCTACCTCGGGGGGTGGCCCATCGCCGAGGCGCTGTCCGGTGGCGCCGACGTGGTCATCTGCCCGCGGGTCACCGACGCATCGTTGGTGGTGGGGCCGGCGGCCTGGCACCACCGGTGGTCGGCGACCGACTGGGACCGCCTGGCCGGGGCGGTGGTGGCCGGGCACGTGATCGAGTGCGGCCCGCAGACAACGGGGGGCAACTACGCCTTCTTCACCGAGGTCGACGGCGTCGACCACCCGGGATTCCCCATCGCCGAGGTGGCCGACGACGGTTCGTCGGTGATCACCAAGCACGAGGGCACCGGTGGCGAGGTGTCGGTCGGCACGGTGACCGCGCAGCTGCTCTACGAGATCGCCG
>Ga0307372_10012176_pt1 | contig 11335 bp, 9 predicted proteins | sample OX1MG_FD_202533 | JGI IMG/M metagenome (GOLD analysis project Ga0307372, IMG submission 202533) | Soil microbial communities from Risofladan, Vaasa, Finland - OX-1 | ecosystem: Environmental > Terrestrial > Soil > Coastal area > Acid sulfate soil | place: Finland: Risofladan, Vaasa | collected...
ACGACGATGCCCGTCTTGGCTTTCGCGCTGGGCAGGAACATCAGTTGCACGAAGGCGCCATTCTCGGCTCCGTTCCCGCCGATACCGGAAGGTGCCACCGAGAGTGAATTGACCGCTGTACGCAGCTGGGCCACCTGGGCGGCATCGGTGATGACCCGGGACTCCTTCTCGGGGCGGGGTAGGGGGCCAGAGGCAAGGACGATAACCGTGGACCAGGCCGAGGGGATGACCTCTCCGGCACTGCGCGGCGGGGACCAGATCACCTGGACGTCGACCCGGAAAGCGACTCCCTCGGGCGAGCCAACCTGGCCGACCAACACCGTGATCGAGTCCACATCTGCCTGGGTGGCCGGCAGCTGAAAGGCGCTCCACTGACTGTCTTGGCCTGCACCGGAACTTCCCCCACCGCCTGAGACGGTTGAGCCCGGTGGCCGACGAGCCGCGTACCAGCCGAGGACGTCATCGTGTCCGGGCCAGCGCCATATCTTGTAGGCGTCGACCAACTCGGCGGTGGCCGATGCCGACGGTGGAGACGTCAGGCCCGACACCGCCTTGGCATCCACAGCGCCTGAGGGTAACGGCCAGGTGGCCAGCACCGACTCGGCCAGGTCGGCCACGTCGCGAGGCGGGCTGGCGTTGAATAACTCCGGGAGGTGGCTGGTCCAGAACAGAGCCGATACCGACTGAGGAGCGGAGTGGGCCAGGAGTCCCCAGATCCCGGCGCCAAGGGTGACGCACAGTGCGCAGACGACGCCGATGATCACTGCCGGACCGCCTCGGCGAATAGGGCCGTCAGCTAGCACTGGATTCTCCGACCCGCTCGGACCCTGCTCAGGTACCTGCCCATCGTCCTTCGTGCCGCCAAAGGACCCGGATCAATCGTAGGCGTCCCAGAATCTTGGGGCGCTCCGGCGTCGCGCTTCTCCAGGCTCGACACTCTGTTGGACGGCCCCTCTATGGCCTATCCCCTATCCGCGAGCACGGCCAGACACTGACGACGCCCAGTCATAACGCCGGGCCGGAGGCACGCCACCGTTTGAGGGGCCAGCCTCGGCGAGGCCAGGCCCAGGTCGCAGCGGGCAGCGCCGGCGGCTGGCGGTTTACGGAGCGGTGAGGATTACGGGCCCGTCCTCGGTGATAGCGATGGTGTGCTCGCTGTGGGCTGCCCGGCTTCCAGCGGCGGTGCGGAGCGTCCATCCGTCACGGCCGGTCACATAATCATCAGTTCCGTCGGCGAGCAGCATGGGTTCAAGGGCTATTACGAGGCCGGGCCGAAGCCGGTACCCGTGGCCAGGCTGACCCTCATTGGGAACGAAGGGATCCTCGTGCATGGCCCGGCCGACGCCGTGACCACCGTGGTCGGCCAGCAGCCCATAGCCGGCCAGACGGACGGGTACGCCGATGGCGTGGCCGACGTCACCCAGTTGTCGCCCCGGCTGGGCGGCGCTGATGCCACGAGCCAAGGCAGCCTCGGTGGCGTCAATAAGCTCCGCGTCCGCCCTGCGTCCTTCTCCGACGATGAAGCTGATCGCGGCGTCGGCGCACCAGCCGCGGAGGAAGGCACCGCAGTCAATGCTCACCAGGTCTCCGTCGGCCAGTCGGGTGCGGTCGGGGATGCCGTGGACGACCGCGTCGTTGACACTGGCGCAGATCACCCCGGGGAACGGCACCGGGGCCCACGACGGGTGGTAGTTCAAGAAGGCGGGGGTTGCTCCGGCCTGGTCAATGACCTTCGCGGCCAAGCGGTCGAGCTCGGTCAGGGTCATGCCGACCTCGGCCCGCTCCCGCACGGCCGCGAGGGCGTCCGCGACTATTCGACCGGCATCGCGCAGCAGGGTGATGTCCCGTGGCGTTTTCAGCTCGACCATAGGCGCCGTCGTATTCTCGGAGTTGTTCCAATTATCATACCGGTATTATCATAGGGACATGGTTCGAGATCCGTTGACGCCCTGGGAGATCGACCGCGGACGGCGCCTCGGCGCCGTTTTACGCTCCGCTCGGGGCGCAGCAAGTCTGGGGGAGGTGGCCACGGCAGCGGGCATCTCGGTGGAGACGCTCCGGAAAATCGAGACCGGACGGATTCCCACCCCGGCGTTCTTCACAGTGGCGGCCCTTGCCAAGGTCCTCGGGCTTTCTCTCGACGACGACCTCTCAGTTGAGGCTGCTTCTGAGACTGTCAGGCCGAGGGCCTCTTAGTAGCGGCCACCTTCGGCAGCGGAAAGACTGCCGACTCTGCCGATCAGACCTGTCCCCTAAGCGCAAGGCGCCGCCGTCTGGGACGTGTCCCCACACGCCGGGCTGAGGATGCCCAAGACACCCCCCGACGGGTACCGATCGCGTTGAAGGCACCGGCTCCAGTCCCTTCGGTACGCCGGTAATTGTCGCCAGAGTATGTATGACCAAGTGCCTCGGGAGGATGCGTTCTGCTGGTCGTCTATGGCACGAGGGGGGACCGTGCCGGTCCGGGTGCCTTACCCTGATGGGACACCCGCCCCCCCGCCCCAAGCACGTTTAGGCATCAGCTGTTGACAGCTGGTTCAAGGCCGCCACTGCCGGTCAGCACACTGGAGTGACGCTGACGGCCACCCTCACCGCCGGCGCCTCCGGGACCGTCATCCCCCGACTCCCCTCGCCCCGTACGCCGGGTCGAGGCACCCTGCCTAAGATCGGCGGACGCTGGGCGTTGTCGTGCATGGCTGACCAGTCGCCACCCGCTCCGGATCCACACTTGTGCCGGCGATCGAGGCTGGAGAGAGATCCACTCGCGGTCATGAACAGGCGGGGCCGGTGTGTGATCTCGGAGGCCGCCAAGGGCCGGTGGGGTCTAGCCAAGGCGCTGCTGAAGGATCGACGCGCCTGACCCAGTGAGTTCGCTGGCCACGCCGCGCCGGCCTGCGAGGACCATGAGAACGGCTTCCCCCGGACCGTGAGCCTCGGGGCCTCTACCCCATGACCAGTCGATATCGGTGGTTACCAGCCGGACGCGCCGGGCATTCCAAAACCCCCGCAAGGGTGGAGCGGTCACCGCGAACGGCAACGCGCACAGCAGCCGCTCAGCCGGAATCTCTCGTCGGATGCCGAGTGGGCGGCGCATGTCCTGCTGGTGGATCAGGGCATCGACCAGTCCAACCCGGCCGCCGAATCGGGCGGTAGCGCCACGAGGCGTCAGATGTTCGCGCAATAACCCAACCAACTCCTGCGGATCGCGGGCCGCCGATTCGGCCAGTCCAACTTCGTTGAGTCGACCGGGGCGAAAGCGGGCATTCACCAGCCGGGTGATCAGGTCCGCCCAGCTCTGCTCCTCGTAGCTGACGACATGCGCTACCACATCGCGGATACACCACCCCACACACAGAGTCTCGTGGTCCCATTGCTCAGGTCGCAGCGATGCCAGGAAGTCGGCCAGCTCGGCACGCTCCTCACAGGCCATCCTCATCACATCCACCAGGCTTTGCTATCACCCATACAATCTGGACACAACGAGGAGATCGTCAAGCCATCCGGCGAGTATCCGGGGATTGCGCTCCTGCTCTTCTCGAGACCCGGAAGGGCGACGTGACCGTCCTGGACGAAGCGCCAAGAAGCCACGCACGCCTCAGCGAATTGCCGGAAGGGCGTCAGGCTCACCCGTTACCATGGTCAAGACCGGCCGGGAATTCCGGTCAATCGAGTCAATTTGCGGCCCTGGCCGCCGGGAACGTCCAGCACACCTACGGATTAAGGAGTCCGACTGGACGCGCCCGAAAGCGGCTCAACAAGTTCCTCCAACGACCTCGACGCCGACCAGCAAAACGGAGCAGCCCCCCGTCAGAAGATGCACGCCGACGAGGTGGACATCGACGCCGAGTTGGTAGCCCGACTCGTGGCCTCCCAGTTCCCAGCCTGGGCAGATTTGCCAGTCGAGGAGGTGGCCTCGGCCGACACGGTGAATGCCATCTACCGGCTGGGCAACGAGTTGATGGTTTGCCTGCCCCGGGCCCACACCTACGCCACCGATGTGGTCGATGACCTGCAGGTCCTCGTCCCGCTGGCCGGGCGCTTACCGCTGGAGATCCCGACCATCCTGGCCATTGGCCGCCCGGCACAGAGCTACCCCTTCCCGTGGGGCATCTACCGCTGGATCGACGGCACCTCTTGGTCGACCCGCCCGACCGAGGACCTAAATGAGGCAGCCGAGGACCTGGCCAGATTCGCTCTTGCCCTGCAGGCCGTTGACCCGAGCGGGGCACCGGGGTGTGATCGATTTCGGATGCTGTGGGACCGGCAACCCCACCGTCGAGTACTCGACGGCGTGGAGCCTCTTCCCGGGGGAGGCGCGCACTGTCTACCGCCAGGCCTTGGCGGTGGACGAGGACACCTGGATCCGGGCTCGGGGCTGGGCACTCCTGCGCGGGGTCATGGGCTACGACTACTACCGGGTGTCGAACCCAGAGTTCGCCGCCAATGCCTGGAACACGCTTCAGGAGGTCTTGGCTGAGGTCGAGGCCGAGAGGGCGAGGTTCCACCCGAGCTAGCCCTGCCTTCAGCACATGACCGGCCGTAGGCTCGGGGAAGAATTTCTGGTCTGCCGGCAGGAGATCCGGCGGGGGGCGCGAAAAGGGTTGTATGCGAACCTCTGTTCGGTATGGGCGTCCGAGTGTGGAGAAGGCGTTGGGGGCGTTGCCGGTGGTGGCGGCGTTCTGCGCCCGGTTGGATATCGCCGGCATCGTTGACCGGGCCTGCCCGGTGCGCGATATCGCCTTGGCGACCCACGGTCAGGTGATCGAGGCATTGGTGGCCAACCGGCTGACCTCACCGACGCCCCTGGTGCACGTGGAGGACTGGGCGGCGGACTGGGCGGTGCCTGAGGTGTTCGGCATCGACGCGGCGGTGCTCAACGACGACCGGATCGGCCGGGCGCTGGATGCGGTGGCCTATGAGCTGGACGGCATCGTGGGCTCGGTGGGCGCCAAGGCGATCGCCAGCTTCGGGATCGACGTGAGCCGCATCCATTGGGATATGACCTCGATCAGCCTGTTCGGCGCCTACGCGGCGACCGAGGAGGGCTTCATCGAGGCGCGCTTCGGTCATCCCAAGGACCGCCGCCCCGACCTCAAGCAGGTCCAGACCGGCCTGGCGGTGAGCGCGGATGGGGCCGTGCCAATCTGGCATCACGCCTATGACGGCGGGGCGGGCGAGGTGGCCCAGGTGATCCCGGCCATGAAGGCGCTATTGGCGCTGGCCGACGAGCGACGGTTCTTGATGGTCGGGGACTCCAAGCTGGTCTCCTATCCGAACCTGGCCGCCATGGTGGATGCGGGGGTGAGCTTCATCGCTCCCGCGTCGAAGACATACGTCTCAGCCGCGACTTTGGCGGCCGCTGACATCGCCCAGGCGGTGCCAGTGGAATATGTAGCGGCGCGCGACGCCGCCAAGGACCCCGAAGCCCGTGGCACCTACCGAGTCCTGGAGGACACCATGGTGATCGCCGGGCCCCGCAAAGCCGACCCGGCCCTGCACCTGCGGCGCGTGTTCGTGTACTCCAGCGCCAGGGCCCAGGCGGCGGCCACGGCCCGGGACAAGAAGCTCGCCCGTGCGACCGAGGACCTCGAACGGCTCACCCGAGGCCTCGGCGGACGCCATTACGCCACCGTCGAGGCGGTCACCGACCGCCTGGCGGTCATCGCCAGGAACCGTCGGGTCAAGTCCTACCTGGTCTCGGTGGTCAGCGGCGACCCCGTCACCGCCAAACCGAGCTTGGAGTGGTCCTTCGATCAGGCCGCCATCGACGCCGAGGCCGCCACCGACGGCTGGTACGCCCTGTTGACCAACCTCGACCCCGCCGACGCCGACGCCGGCGAAGTCCTGTGTCGCTACAAAGGCCAAGAGGTCGCCGAGCGCCGTCACGGCAACTTCAAGGGCCCGATCGCCGTGGCTCCGCTGTTCTTGAAGAACAACCGTCGCATCGAGGCGCTCATCAGCGTCATCTGCCTGGCGCTGTTGATCTTCGCTCTCGTGGAGAGAACCGTGCGCCTGGCTCTCAGCCCCGCGGTCAAACTCGCCGGTCTGTGGGCCGGCCGGCCGGCCAAACCGACGGGGGCGCTCATCTTCACCGCCCTGGCCAAGCTGCGCCTCGTGCCCGGCTCCGGCGGGCACCCGGCCGAGATCCCCAAACCGCCACGACTGCAAGCCCGCCTGCTCGAACTCCTCGGTGTCGACCCTCGCCAGCCCCGCTACTCCCAGTAATCAATGGCTCCAACGGCCGGTGACCCGACGCGACGGCATGTGCTGAACGCCCGGCTAGCCTGCCGGCGCGTAGCCGGGGAGGTGGGGAGGTCATTTTGGAAATCATCCTGGCCTGCCACGACCTGTCCAAGTCCTATGGCCCACTCCGGGCGGTGGACGGGGTCAGCTTCCAGATCGGCCGGGGCAAGTGCTACGGGCTGCTCGGTCCCAACGGGGCGGGCAAGACGACCACCATCGCCATGGTCTGCGGTCTGGTCGGGCGGGACTCGGGGGAGGTGATGGTGGCCGGCCAGAGGCTGGACACCCACTCGGTGACCGCCCGCCAGGCCATCGGGCTCGTTCCCCAGGACCTGGCCCTCTACCCGGAGCTGTCGGCCGCGGACAACCTGCGCTTCTTCGGCCGGCTCTACGGCCTGACCGGGGCCGAACTGGGCCGACGGGTGGATGCCGCCCTGGAGACGGTGGGCCTGGCCGACCGGGCGTCGGAGCGGGTGGAGCGGTACTCGGGGGGGATGAAGCGCCGGGTGAACATAGCTGCCGGGCTCATCCACCAGCCCCAGCTCCTGGTCCTGGACGAGCCCACCGTCGGGGTGGACCCCCAGAGCCGGAACTCCATCCTGACCACCATCGAATCCCTGCGGGACTCGGGGATGGCCGTGCTCTACACCACCCACTACATGGAGGAGGCCGAGCGCCTCTGTGACCGGGTCGGGATCATCGACGGCGGCCGCCTCATTGCCGAAGGCACCCGGCGGGAGCTGGTGCACAGCACCGGCGCCCTCGACCGGGTCAAGGTGGCGGCCGAGGGGGACCTGTCCGGCTTCGGACGGGACTGTGCTGACCTGCCCGGAGTCCAGGGCGTCCACGCCCTGGACGGGCACATCGAACTGGAGGCGGCCGCCGGGCGCCGGCTGCTGCGCCCGATCATGGATCTGGCCGACCGCCATAACCTGGACGTGGCCAGCGTGGAGGTGGTCGAGCCCGACCTGGAGTCGGTGTTCCTCAACCTCACCGGGCGCGAGCTGCGGGACTAGGCCGTGCCGAGCCCTCTAAAGCCTCCGTCGGATGTGGTCGTGGCCGCCCTGGTGGCCGTGACCGAGCTGCGCCGGCGGCTGCGGGACCGCTCCCTGCTCATCACCGCGCTCCTGGCCCCCTTTGTGCTGGCCGCCATCATGGGCATCGCCTTCCGGCCTAGCGCCGGCGGGGCGCTGATTCACATCGGCCTGGTTGACCAGGCCGCCTCGGCCACCGGCCGCCAGATCGTGGCCGCCGGGCTGGAGTCGGCAGCCCTGCCTCCAGAGATCGGAATCGTCCCGGAGGCGAGCCCTGCTCAGATGGAGGCGGCCATCCGCTCCGGAGCCCTGGAGGGCGGCGTCATCGTCCCCGCCGCCTTCGGCCGGTCCTACCTGCCCGCCGACCTGCCCACCGCTCGCGCCGTCGCCAACTCTCCCCTGGCCGGGCCGGCGGCCCAAGGGATAGCCCAAGCCGTCATCGGGCGCCTGGCGGTCGGGGGGCTGGCCGAGGCGGTGGCCCACCCCCCGCCGTCGGGGGCGGCCAGCGGCCTGCCGGCTGGGCCGGCCACAGGCCCGTTGCGCCGGGCGCCATCCGGTACACCGTTGCCAGCGGAGCTGCTCTCGGCCGCGGCCATGTCCCCCTCCCTCACCATCTCCGACGAAGGGCGCGGCGGCCGCCAGAGCCTGGTCGGCTACTTCGCCCCCTCCATGGCCATCGTCTTCCTCTTCATCGGCGTCGGGGCCGTGGCCCGCAGCGTTCTGGCCGAGCGCCAGACTGGCACCATCGCCCGCCTGGCCGCGGCGCCGGTCCGGGCCGGAGCGGTGGTGTCCGGGAAGCTCGGTGGCCTGTTGCTGGTGGCCCTGACCGGGATCCTGGTGCTGTGGGGTTCCACCAGCCTGGCCTTCGGTGCCGACTGGGGTCGGGGCGGTCCGGTGGCGCTCATGTGCCTGATGACGGCGGTGGCCATATCCGGCCTGGCCTTGCTGGTGACCAGCTTCGCCCGGGACGAGGGCCAGGCCGACACCGCCACGCTGGTCATCGGCCTGGTCCTGGCCCTCATCGGGGGCAACTTCTTCCCCCCCGGAAGCCTGCCGCCCTTCCTGGGCGACCTCAGCCTGGCCACCCCCAACGGCTGGGCCCTACAGGGCTTCGGGTCCATCGCCCTGGACGGGGGCGGATGGTCGGCGGTGGTGGGACCAACTCTGGCCCTGTCGGTGTTCACCGCCATCTGCGTCGGGCTCGCCCGGCCCCGGCTGCAGGACCTGCTGGTGCCCCGGTGAGTGGCGCCGGGAGGGCGCCCCCGATCCGTTTGGGACCAGCCAACTTGTCCGGGAGCGGGAGCGGGAGTGGGGGCCAGGCCGGGCGAGCCTGGGCCATCGCTCGGGTCAACATGGCGCGGCTGCGGGGGGACCGGCGGGCCGCCTTCGCGGGATTGGTCCTGCCGATCCTCATCATGATCCTGGTCGGGGTCGTCTTCGGTGGGGGAGCCAACCGGCTCGGGGTGGGGGTGGTGGACCTCGACCACAGCGCCCTGTCGGCCCGGGCCGTCAGCCTGTTCGAGCGCTCGTCCAACTTGCACATACGGCACTACTCGACCAACGCCAAGGCCGCCGGGGCCCTGCGCCGGGGGCTGGTGCTCGGCGGGCTGGGCCTGCCCGCCGGTTACGGAGCGGCGGTCGAGGACGGTCGGCGCCCGTCCGTGTTCGTGCTCTACAACGCCGGGCAGGTCCAGTCCGAGGAGGCCCGGGCCGACCTGGTGGGGGTCCTGGCCCAGGTGGACGCCGAGGTGAGTGCGGCCCGCTTCGCCGAGGCCCGGACCGGGTTGTCCTTCCACGCGGCCATGGGCCGGGCCGAAGCCATCGACGATTCCGCCTATCGAGCCTCCCTACGCCGGCCGGCGCCGGCCAAGCTCAGCCCCTTCGCCTACACGGCCCCGTCCAACCTGGTGCTGTTCACCTTCATCATGGCGATGGCCGTGTCGGCCGGTTTCGTGCAGAGCCGCCGGCTAGGGGTGGTGAGGAGGATGTTGTCTACGCCCACTTCCCCCTTGGCGGTTATCGGCGGGGAGTCGGCCGGAATCCTCGGAGTGGCTCTGGGACAGGGGGTTTTCCTCTTGCTGGTCGGCGCCCTGGTCCTGCGGGTCCACTGGGGCGACCCGCTGGCGGTGGCCCTGGTCATCATCGTCCAGTCCCTGGCCGCGGCGGGCGGCGGTCTGTTGGTGGGCACCCTGGCCCGCACCCCGGAACAGGCGCTGGCCATCGCCATCCCCACCGGCATCGCCTTCGGGATGCTCGGAGGCTGCATGTGGTCCCTCGACATCGTGGGCCCCACCATGCGGGCAGTCGGCCACATCGTCCCCCAGGCCTGGTCCATGGACGCCTTCATCGCCCTGACCCTCCACCACGGTGGCCTGGGCAGTGTGGCCGTGGACCTGGCCGCCCTGGCCGGCTACGCCGTGGTCCTGGGCGGGGCCGGAGCGCTCATGCTGCGCCGGTCGGTGGCCGCCGACCGCTGAGGGCCGGCCGGCCGTGTGGCCGCCGCCGTTCTGGGGCAAGCTCTGGCCATGCCGGACAACTCCCTGAACGTCAGCAGCCAGCTCTTCCACGAAGGCGCCACCATCCCCACCTCGGCGGTCCACTCCTACGCCGGCGGTGACAACGTCAGCCCCGATCTGGCCTGGACCGACGGGCCGGAGGGCACGGCCGCCTACGCCGTGGCCTGCTACGACCCCGACGCTCCCACCACGGTCGGTTTCACCCACTGGCTGGTCTTCAACCTGCCCGCCACCATCACCTCGCTCGAGGCCGGCGCCGGCGGCTCCGCTTCCCCCGCCGGGGGAGTGTCGGGTTTCACCGACTGGGGCGAGAGCCGCTACGGCGGGATGGCCCCGCCTCCGGGGGACGACCCGCACCATTATCAGTTCAGCGTCTACGCCCTCGACACTGCGGTGCTTCCCCTCGACGCCGTCACCACCTACGCCAAGTTCCGCTTCATGATCCGGGGCCACGTGCTGGCCAGCGGAACTCTCACCGGTCGCTTCGGGACCTGAAGGCGGCCGCCTACTCCCCGGTCCAGCCCGGGGGGATGCGCACCGTCCGGGGTGGAAGCGGGGGAGACCAGGCGTCGGCCTGGCGGCTGCGGACCACCCGGGCCGGGGCGCCGGCCACCACGCTGTGATCGGCCACCTGGCCCCGCACCACCGAGCCGGCCGCCACCGTGACGTTGCGCCCCAGGTCCGAGCCGGGCAGCACCACCACGCCGGTGCCCAGCCAGCTGCCGGCGCCGATGCGCACCGGCGCCTCGGCGGGCCACTGGCGCCCGATGGGGAGGTCGGGATCGTCATAGGAGTGGTTGTGGTCGGTGATGTAGACGTTGGGGGCGATGGTCACGTCGTCCTCGATCAGGATCGAGCGCAGGCCCACGATGGACGTGCCCCGGCCCACCGAGCAGCGGGAGCCGATCCGCACCACCGGCTCGCCCTTCGGGTCGAGGACCTCACCGGGCAGGCCGGCGGACAGGGTCACCTGGGGCGCAAACAAGGTGGACGACCCGATGACGATGGCCGACTCCCCGAAGACGGCTCCCCGCGGGAAGGTCATGCCGCTGCCCGCCCCCATGTGGCGGAAGCGGCGGCCCCGGGCGTCATCGGGACCGACCATTCCGACGGCGCTGAACCAGTCCCATAGGTCGTTGACGGCGTCGGCCAACCAGTCCCGCTGGGCCGCTTTGAGGCGCGTGGGCCAGTACCGGGTGGTGGCCCATTCGACCGGGCGGAGCCGGCCGGTCCCGGGCCGGCTCACGATCCGGGGGCGGTGAAGGCGGGGCCGTCGGCCCGGTCCACGGTGGCGAAGGACTCCACCGTCCCCCGCTTGAGCCGGGTGGCCCGCCTGGTCGGTCGGCCCAGGGCCATCATCCCGGCCACCGCCAGTTCGGGTGCGACCCCGAGGAGCTCTTTGACCTCCGGCTCGGCCCGCACCGCCATGGTGGTGAACACGCCGCCCAGGCCCTCGTCCCGGGCCGCCAGCAGCAGGCTCCAGGCGAAGGGGTAGATGGACGCCCCCCCGACCAGGGTGTAGCGGTCGAAGTCCCGGTCCAC
>Ga0307372_10012182_pt1 | contig 11330 bp, 7 predicted proteins | sample OX1MG_FD_202533 | JGI IMG/M metagenome (GOLD analysis project Ga0307372, IMG submission 202533) | Soil microbial communities from Risofladan, Vaasa, Finland - OX-1 | ecosystem: Environmental > Terrestrial > Soil > Coastal area > Acid sulfate soil | place: Finland: Risofladan, Vaasa | collected...
GGATCGGCTCGGCCTTCCTGTTCGCGAACGCCGCCGCGCTCGTCACCGACGCCTTCCCGAAGGAGGAACTGGGCCTCGCGATGGGCACAAACACGATGGTCGCCGCGATCGGCCTCGCGATCGGCCCCGTGCTCGGCGGCGCGCTGGTGGCGATCTCCTGGCACTGGGTCTTCTGGTTCAACGTCCCCTTCGCGCTCGCCGGCGCGATCTGGGGCATGCTGATCCTGCGCGAGCTCGCCAAACCCGATCAGATCCGCGGCTATGACGTGCTCGGCAACATCACCTTCATCGTCGGGCTGACGGGCCTGGTGCTGGGGATCTCGCGCGGTGGGATCAGCGGCTGGAACGACTCGATCGTGATCGTCGGCCTGATCGCGGCGGCCGTGCTGCTGCCGATCTGGGTGCTGATCGAGAGCCGCTCGCGCGCGCCGATGCTCGACCTGCGGATCTTCAAGAACCGCCTGTTCGCGGCCGCGAGCGCCGCCTCGTTCATCAACGGCCTCGCGCGCTTCGCGCTGATGTTCCTGTTCGTCTTCTACTTCCAGGGCGCGCAATCGAACACGCCGATCGAAGCCGGGATCAAGCTGATCCCGCTCGCGGTCGGGATGCTCGTCGCCTCCCCCCTGGCCGGCATCTACGCCGACCGCCACGGCTCGCGCACGCTGGCCGCGGGCGGCATGCTCGTGAGCGCGATCGGCCTGGCGGGGATGACGACGCTCGGCGTGCACACCCCCTACTGGCAGAGCGGCCTATGGCTCCTGATCGTCGGCGCCGGCTCGGGCATGTTCAACAGCCCGAACACCGCCGCGATGATGGGGACCGTACCGCCGGATCGGCGCGGGGTCGCGGCGGGCGCGCGGACGCTGCTGCAGAACACCGGCGCTGTTCTCTCAATTGCGTTCGTGCTCGCGATCATCACCTCCGCCGTGCCAAAGGCGACGCTGTTCGCGGTCTTCTCCGGCGTCACCAAGGGTCTCTCCGAAGCGAAGCTCACGCCGTTCATCGACAACATGCACGTCGCGCTCTGGGTGCTCGCCGCGACCTCGCTGGTGGGAGTGTTCGTTTGCCTCCTGCGCCCCAAGCACATGTCCGTCGCGGAGTCGGCGACGCTGTCGTTCGAGGAACATGCCCAGCCGCGCGAGCGAGTCCACGCATGAGCACGACACCAAGCGAGCCCAGCCTGCGGATCGGCGACGTCGCCAAGCTGGCCGGCACGACGCCGCGCACGATCCGCTACTACGAGGAGATCGGCCTGCTCCCGCAGGCGCCCGCGCGCGTGTCGGGCCAGCACCGGCTGTACACCGACAGCGAGGTCGAGCGCCTGCGCGAGGTGATGCGCCTGAAGGATCTGCTCGGGGTCTCACTCGAGCAGCTCAAGACGCTGCTCGCCGCCGAGGATGCCCGCGCGGCGGTCCGCGCGCAGCTACGTCGCGACGACGTCCACCCGGAGCGCCGCGGCGAGCTGCTGGCCGAGGCGCTCGGCCACATCGAACGCCAGCTCGAGCTCGTCCGCGCCCGCCAGGCGGAGCTCGCGACGCTCGAGGGCGAGCTGCGCGAGAGCCACAAGCGCGTGCGGCGCAAGTTGCGCGAGCTGGAGACGACGCACGAGAGGAGCCTGAGTGGAGCGTAAATGGTGGACCCTGATCGCCGTCTCCGTGGCGATCTTCATGCTGTTGCTCGACATCACGGTCGTGAACGTCGCGCTGCCGGACATCCAGCGCTCGCTGCACTCCTCGTTCTCCGACCTGCAGTGGGTCGTCAACGCCTACTCGCTCACGCTCGCCGCCTTCCTGCTGACGGCAGGCGCGACGGCCGACCTGGTCGGACGCAGGCGCGTGTTCGTCGCCGGCCTGATCGTGTTCACGGCCTCCTCCGCCGTCTGCGGTCTCTCGACGACGCCGCTGATGCTCAACCTCGCACGCGCCGTGCAGGGCACCGGCGGGGCGATGATGTTCGCGACCTCGCTGGCGCTGATCGCCGGGGCGTTCCACGGCAAGGAGCGGGGCGTCGCCTTCGGGGTCTTCGGCGGCGTGATCGGCGCGGCCGTGGCGATCGGCCCGGTGGTCGGAGGCGTGATCACCTCGGGCATCGGCTGGGAATGGATCTTCTTCGTGAACGTCCCGATCGGCATCGCCGCGGTGTTCCTGACGCTCAGCCAGGTGAGCGAGTCGCGCGATCCGAACGCCACCGGTGTCGACTGGATCGGTCTCGTCACGTTCTCCGGCTCGCTGTTCCTGCTCGTGTTCGCGCTGATCCAGGGCAACGAAAAGGGCTGGGGCTCGACCAGGATCGTCTCCTTCCTGATCGGCTCGGTCCTCCTGCTGGTGCTGTTCCTCCTCGCCGAGCTGCGCCAGCGGCGCCCAATGCTCGACCTGACGCTGTTCCGCCGCCCCGCCTTCGCGGGAGCGAGCATCGTCGCGTTCACGATCTCCGCTTCGATGTTCGCGATGTTCCTCTACCTGACCCTCTACATCCAGGACGTGCTCCGCTACGACCCCCTGCAGGCCGGGCTGCGCTTCCTCCCGATCACGCTCGTCTCGTTCTTCGTGGCGCCGATCTCGGGCAGGCTCAGCGTGCGCGTGCCCGTACGCCTGCTGCTCGGCCTCGGCCTGCTGTTCGTGAGTGGCGGGCTGTTCGCGATGACGGCTGTCGACGCCACCTCCGGCTGGACGACGCTGATCCCGGGCTTCCTGATCGCCGGCGTCGGCATCGGCATGATCAACCCGCCGCTCGCCTCGACCGCGGTCGGCGTCGTGCACCACTCACGCAGTGGCATGGCCTCGGGCATCAACAACACCTTCCGCCAGGTCGGCATCGCCACCGGGATCGCGGGCCTCGGCGCCGTCTTCCAGCACGACGTCACCCAGAAGACAAGCGCTGCGCTGGCCGCCAGCGCACCCGGCCGCCGGGTCATCGGCGCGGCGCACGGCCAACTGAGCGGCGCGCTCGTATCCGGCGAAGTCTCAGACCTCACCCACCACCTGCCCCCGGCGGCGAGCGCCGCACTCGGCCACGCCTACCGACTCGGGTTCACGGGCGCGCTCACCAACATCCTGGTCATCGCCGGCGCGATCGCCTTCGTCGGTGCGCTCTGTGCGTTCGCGCTGGTGCGCAGCCGCGACTTCGTCTCCCCCGGCGAGACATCCGGCGCGGCACCGGGAGCCGACACGCAGAGCGCCGAGCCGGTCGCGGCCGCCGCGGGATGAGCGCTCTTTCAGCCTTCCTCTGGGTCATACCCGCGACAGTCGAGCACGGGCAACCGGGGATACCGAGGGTAGGCGGGATCCTCGCGCGAACGTTCGCACAACAGGAACGTCGAACCTCGCGTGTTCGGCACGTCGCGCTTGAATCTGCAGCTCGCGCACAGCCCTCGCGGGTCCCGCCGCCGCGATGGTGTCGTGGACATGGACATCGGCATGAACGCAGCGTAGTGGCCTCCGCGACGACGGCATGCGATAATCGTTGACTGAGCAACTATGAGCACCTTCTACCGACTACTCGGCTTTCTGCGCCCCTACAAGCGCGGCATGATCGTCTCCTGGACGCTGGCGAGCCTCGCGATGGTGATGACCGTCGCGCTGCCCGCGCTGACGGGCCGCGCGGTGCAGATCATCGGCACAGGCCCCCACCACCAGGCCGCCGCGCAGGCGAGCGCACGCCACGAACTGACGCTGATCGCCGGCGCGATCGCGCTGATCGTGCTCGCGCGCTGGGGCTTCATGTACTGGCGGCGGATGGTCGCCGGGCAGCTCTCGCTCGGCGTCGAATACGACCTGCGCAAGTTGCTCTACGGCCATCTGCAGCAGCTCGAGCTCGGCTTTTTCGACCGCCAGCAGACGGGCCAGCTGATGTCGCGCGCGACGGTCGACCTGCAGGCCGTGCGCTTCTTCCTCGGCTACGGGCTCGTCTTCATCCTGCAGTCGATCCTCACGATCGTGCTCGCGGGGACCGTGATGATCGTCATCGAACCGCGTCTCGGCCTGATCTCGCTCGCGCCGGTGCCGTTCGTCGTGCTGATCTCCTACCGCTACGGTCGCCGCGCGCGACCGGCGATCCAGCAGACCCAGCAACGCATCGCCGAGCTGACCGCGGACGCCGAGGAGAACATCTCCGGCGTGCGCGTCGTGAAGGCCTTCGCACGCGAGCCCCGGCAGCTGGAGCGCTTCCGGGGCAGCGTCGGGCGCGTGTTCAGCCAGGCGATGGTCGCCACGCGGCTGGAAGCGAAGTTCAACCCGATGATCGGCTTCCTGCCCCAGCTCGGGCTCGCCGCGGTGCTACTGATCGGGGGCAACGCCGTGATTCACGCGCACCTGACGCTCGGCCAGTTCACCGCGTTCTATCTCTACCTGAACATGCTGATCGCGCCGATGCGCACGCTCGGCGTGATCCTCAACCTCGCCCAGCGCGCCACCGCCTCGGGTGCACGCCTGTTCCAGGTGCTCGACCGCGAGCCGCGCCTGACCGCGCCGCCCGGCGCCCCTTCGCTGCCGGCCGGCAACGGGCACGTGCAGTTGCAGGGCGTCACGCTGCGCTACGACGAATCCGACGAGTTCGGGGCGGCGTACTCGGCGACGGGCGCGCCGGGGTCTGCCACTGACGGGTCCCATGCGACCGACGGAGTACAGATCCAACCGGGCACCGCGGCAACCACGAACGGGACCGCGACCGCAAATGGCGCCTTCCCCTCCGCCACCACACGGGCGGTATTGAACGACATCGACCTGGATGTCCCGGCCGGGCGCACGGTCGCGCTCGTCGGCGCCACCGGCTCGGGCAAGACGAGCCTCGTTTCGCTGATCTCGCGGCTGTACGACGTCAGCTCCGGGCGCGTGCTGCTCGACGGCGCCGACGTGCGCGAGGTCGACCTGCGCTCGCTGCGCCAGGCCGTCGCGGTCGTCAGCGACGACCCCTTCCTGTTCTCGGAGACCGTCGCCGAGAACATCTCCTACGCGCGGGTGGGCGGGTCTCCGATCCCGCGCGAAGCGATCGAACAGGCCGCCCGCCGCGCCCAGGCCCACGAGTTCATCGAGCGTCTGCCCGACGGCTACGACACGCGCGTCGGCGAGCGCGGCCTGACGCTGTCCGGCGGCCAGCGCCAGCGCCTGGCGATTGCACGGGCGCTGCTCGCGGATCCGCGCGTCCTGATCCTCGACGACGCGACCTCCTCGGTCGACGCCTCGACCGAGCGCCAGATCAAGCTCGCGCTCGACGAGGCAATGGCCGGGCGGACCACGTTCATCGTCGCCCACCGCCTCTCCACGATCGCGCTGGCCGATGAGATCGTCGTGCTGGAGAGCGGCCGGATCGTCGCGCATGGAAGCCACGAGGAGCTGCTGGAGGTTTCGGAGCTGTATCGCGAGATCGTCGAAAAGGGTCTGCCGGATCAGGTGTTCCTCACACGTGAGTTACCAAGAGAACGCGAGGTGAGCGGGATATGAGCGCGTATGACTGCGCTGGATCGGCGTCCTTACCGATCGGAGATCACGGAATCTCCGATCGGCCAGCACATGTGCGAAGCACATTTCGCTCACTGCGTCCTTGCCCAGCTTGTCCTACGCACTCATATCGGCGCAGCTATCTTTTCGGGGTGAGCGGGATATGAGCGCGCACGGCGGCGCACGGATGGTCAGCGGCCCCGGCTTGGGGCGTTCCCAGTGGACGGGGGAGCGCGCCGCGAAGGGCACGCGCGGGCGCAACCTGCGCGGTCTGTTGCGTTTGTTGGGTCCCTATCGCCTGCGTGTGAGCGCGATGCTGACGGCGCTCGTGCTCGGCACGGCCGCCTCGCTGGCGCCGCCGCTGCTGGCGAAGGTGGCGATCGACGAAGGCATCGACCGCCACGACACGGGCACGCTCGTGCTGGTCGTGATCGCCTTCCTGTTCTCGGCGCTGCTCGTGTGGGCGATGACCTACGCGCAGACCTACCTCGTCGGCTGGGTCGGCCAGCGCGTGCTCGCCGACCTGCGCATCCGCATCTTCACCCACCTGCAGAGCCAGCCGATCGGCTTCTACGAGTCGCGGCCGGCCGGCGTGTTGATCTCGCGCATGACCAACGACGTCGAGGCGCTGGAAAGCCTCGTGACGGACTCGGTCGTGACGCTGTTCCAGGCCGGCCTGACGCTCGTCGGGGCGGTCGCGGTGCTGCTGTTCCTCGATCTGAAGCTGGCACTGCTGACGTTCTGCGTCGTCCCGTTCGTGCTGGTTGGGTCGATCTGGTTTCGGCTCGTCTCGGCCGGCGCCTTCCGGCGCACGCGGGAAACGATCGGCTCGATCACCGCCTACCTGCAGGAGACCCTGTCTGGCATCCGCGTCGTGCGCAGCTTCGGCCAGGAGCCCCACCACGAGGAGCGCTTTGCGGAGCTGAACGCCGACAACTGCGACGCGAACATGGTCACGGTGCGCCTCAACGCCGCCTACTTCCCGACCGTGGAAATGCTCTCTGGGATCGCGCTCGCGCTGATCGTCCTCTACGGCGGCTACCAGGCGCTGGAAGGCCACATCACGGCGGGTACGGTCGTCGCGTTCGTCGGGACGCTGTCGTTCCTGTTCGAACCGATCCAGCAGCTCTCCCAGCTCTACACCACCTACCAGTCAGGGATGGCCGCGCTGGAGAAGATCTTCCAGTTGCTCGACGTCACGCCGACGCTGAGCGACCGTACGGGTGCGATCCCGCTCGAGCGGATCCGCGGCGAAGTCCGTTTCGAGGACGTCTCGTTCTCCTATACGAAGGACACGATCGTGCTCGAGCAGATCGATCTGACGATCCCGCCCGGTCAGACCGTCGCGCTCGTGGGCGCCACCGGGGCGGGCAAGTCGACGATCGCCAAGCTGCTCGCGCGCTTCTATGACCCGACATCGGGTCAGATCCTCGTCGACGGGCACGACCTGCGCGAGGTCTCCAGCGACTCGCTGCGTTCGCAGATGGGGATCGTGCCACAGGAGGCGTTCCTGTTCAGCGGCACGATCGGCGAGAACATCGCCTTCGGCCGCGCGGACGCCGACGCAGGCCAGATTCGCGCGGCCGCAGCGGCCGTCGGCGCGGAGCAGTTCATCGCCGAGCTGCCCAACGGCTACGACACCGAGGTCGGCGAGCGCGGCGCGCAACTCTCCTCCGGCCAGCGCCAGCTGATCGCCTTCGCCCGCGCGCTGATCGCCGACCCGCGGATCCTCGTGCTGGACGAGGCGACCTCGAACGTGGACCTGCACACCGAGGGCCGGATCGAGGCCGGCTTGCGCCGCCTGCTCGCGGGGCGCACCGCAATCGTGATCGCCCACCGCCTCTCCACGATCCGCCAGGCCGGGCGGATCGTCGTGCTCGAGCACGGCCAGATCGCCGAGCAGGGCACCCACGATGAGTTGATCGCAGCGGAGGGGCGCTACTTCGAACTCTATCGCGACTGGGCGATACAGGCCGCGGCGTGACCCTAGGGACTTCGCCTGACCTTCCGGTCCAGGTCGCGGCGTGGCGATGTAGCTCCGGGACAGGGACTCGAACTGTGGGCAGCGGATCGCGCAATCCCTGCGTCAGAGCCAAATATGGCTCCAGTGCAGGCGAAACGCCCGATCGCTCATCCGGCCGAATCCGGCTGAATCCGCCCGAATCAGTACACGACTGGCCCAAGATTGGCCCGAGCTTTCACCCCACGAGCCTGAGCGCCGGACGCTTCCCGTCGCCTGCCAGATAGGCGTTCGCGGCAGCCGCCGCCTCATCCAGCCCGCCCGGCATCAGGTGGCCGTAGGTGTCGAACGTCATGGCGATCGTCGCGTGGCCCATGATGACGCTCAGCGCCTTCGCGTTCACGCCCGCGGCGATCAACAGCGACGCGCAGGTGTGCCGCGCCTCATGCAACGTGATCGGCTGCTGTGCGTCGTCTCGCACCTTGGCGAGGATCGTCCTCGGACCATCCGCTTCCTCGTTCGGGACTTCCTGCCAGCCCCACGCCACGAGCGCGTTCCGCCGGATGGTTTCCGGGTTGAAGGGCTCGGCGGCGGTCCTGCCGAACACCAGCGCGTCGCTAGAGCCTTCGGTGCGGAGCTTGTGCGCGGCCAGCTCCCCCGCGAGCGGCTCGAGAATCGGCACCCGCCGGTTGCCCGCAGCACTCTTCACCGGCTGCTCGCGCTCGATCGCATCCCAGCCCCGCGAGACGTGGATCACGCGGGCCGCCAGGTCGACGTCGCCCCAGCGCAGCGCACGCAGCTCCCCGCGCCGCAAGCCGGCGTAGAACGCGCACGCCCACAGTGCCCGCTCGCCCTCGGCGATAGCAGCGATGAGCGCCGCCGCCTCGGTAGGGTCGGCGATCCGCTCCCGCCGACCGTCGGGCCGGCGTAGCTCAAGCCGCTCGGTCGGGTCGGCCGTGACCTCTTCGTCGCGGATCGCACGCCGGTAGATCACGCGCAGCGGGTCGAGCGTGTTCTGCACCGTGCTCGCGCTCAGCCCTTCGCCCGTCAGCCGGTTGGCGAGCTCTTGCACGTCACGGCGCTCGACATCCGACAGGCGCATGTCGCCCAGCGTCGGCAGTAGGCGTTTGTCGAGCCCGACCCTGTAGCCCCGGAGCGTCGCGGGCTTGTAGCGGGCGCCCGACGCCGTGGGAATCGAACCGTCGCGGGCGCCGGCCATGAACGCCTCGGCGGCCTGCCGGACGGTCATGGACGTGGGCGCCCGGAGCTTGCCCTTGTTCGCGGCGGCGAGCTTGTCCGCCCGCCACGCCTTCGCCGCTGCCTGCGTCGGGAACGTCTTGCGCAGCTTGCAGTCGTCGCGCTTCGAGTAGACCTCGGCACGCCACGGACAGTCGCAGCGACCCTTGCCGTTGCATCCGTTGCCGTGGCGTTGACGCACTCCGGTGGCCATCAGCAATCACCTCCAGACGATGCCGCGGTGTACGGTGCCGATTGCATGGGAGCTGAACCTCCTGTGTCATGCCCCCGGCCGCGACCACGGTGCGGGGGCGCTTTGCAGATAGCTCGACACGCTACTCCCCCACACCGACGCTTTCGGCGTGCCGGTCAAGCCAAGCCTGCAGCTCGCTGACCGGGATCAGCTTGCGGCGCCCAACACGCACGAGGCGCACGTCGGGCTCGATATGCGCGCGCCAAGTGTCCCACGACACGCCCAGCGCTTCGCATGCCTGCTCGACGCTGAGGGCGAGGGCGGGCGCGCTCTGCTTCCGGTCCGCAAGGGTGACTGCCGTACGTGGGGATATTGGGGCCATCGCGGTTACAGACCCCAACCTGCACGGACCGGCCAAGAGATTGCGTGAAGAACCGGCGCGGGCGCGACATTGGCGCGCGCATCTCAAACGCCCTCGAAGGGCAAAGCCGCGCGGCAGGCCACAAGCCCCTGACACCTGCGCTTCGCTCGGTCAGTCGCCCGCACCACCAACGAGTCATCCCACCACGAAGCGCTCGACGCGACCCCGACGGTCGACGCGTCTGGCTGCGCCACCACGCGCGCCTCGGCACGACAAAAAGCCCGTACAGACTACGGGTATGAAATGCCGGGTGGGCTTGCTGTCCGGTCGTGTTCGTAGGGTCGTTTGACCAGGACAGGGGCTCTTGTGGGAAGACGCAATGGTGGGGCAGGCCGTCGTGCATTTGGGCTGCGAGCCCGTCAATGACTATATGGCCGCCCCTGCGACTCACCTGGTTGGGCTGAGAGCCCGAATCCGTATTTGTCGCTGCCCACCGCGCCTTCCAGTTTGAGAGTTCGATGGCTGGTGAAAGGAGCGGAAGGAATGCGGTTTTTCGGTATTGATGTTCACTTGGAGTTCTGCGAGGTCGCGGTCGCTGAGGGCGGCAAGGTCTCGCAGGTCGGGCGGATCGCGAGCACACCGGAGGCGATCAGAGAGTTCGCGCGTGGTCTCGGCGGCGAGGATCAGGTCGTCTTGGACGCCAGCGGCAGCGTGATGGCGATCGCGAGGATCCTGCGAGAAAGCAACGTCGGGCGGGTCATCGTCTCTAACGCGGCGCAGACGCGCGCGATCTCTCACGCGCGTGTGAAGTCCGACCGCTTTGACGCTGCGATGCTCGCCAGGCTCCTCTCAGCAGGGATGCTCAGCGAGGTATGGGTGCCGGACGAGGCGACGCTCGCGCTACGCCGCCGCGTCGCGCGGCGCTCGGCCTTGGTGCGGGCACGCACCCGGATCAAGAACGAGGTGCACGCCGTCGTGATGCGCTGTCTGCTCGGCCGCCCACCCGTGAGCGACCTGTTCGGCCGCAAGGGACGCGTCTGGCTGGCTGAACAAACGCTCCCCGAGGAGGAGGCCGAGACGGTAGCGGGCTGCCTGCGCCAGATCGACTTCCTGGATGGCGAGATCGCTCTGCTTGACCAGAAGATCGCCGAGCAGGCCCTGGCGTGGCCGGGGCTGTGCAGGCTGTTGACGATCCCCGGCGTGGACATCGGGACCGCGGCGGCGGTAATCGCAGCCGTCGGAGACATCTCCCGGTTTCAGACCCCGGGGCAGCTGGTCGCCTACCTCGGCTTGGACCCGAAGGTCCGCCAGTCCGGGTCAGAGCCGGCTCGCTACGGGCACATCTCAAAGCGCGGCAACGCGCAGGCCCGCTCGATGCTGGTCGAGGCCGCATGGATAGCGATCCGCAGCCCCGGCCCGCTCAAGGCGTTCGGTGAGCGTGTCCGTGCTCGCCGCGGCGCCCAGGTCGCGGCAGTCGCTGTCGCACGCAAGCTCGTCGTTCTCTGCTGGCATCTACTCACCAAGGACCAGGACTACGCGTTCGCGCGCCCGTCGCTGACGCGCCAGAAGACCCGCCGGCTGGAACTCACCGCCGGCGCGTCACGCCGGCCACGCCGCCACGACGGGGCAACCGTCTCGCCGACAACGGCTCAACGCGCGGCGGAGCGCGAGCTGCAAACCCAGGCCGAGCTCGCCTACCGGCGCCTGGTCGACGATTGGCGCTCAACAGCATCACCGAAAGGTGGTGCGGGCGCGACACCGGGGCGCGCATCTCAAAAGCCCGTAAAGGGCAAAGCCGCGCGGCAGGCCACAAGCCCCTGACGCCTGCGCTTCGCTCACGTCAGTCACCCGCACCACCACAAATCATCCCACCCCCAAGCACTCGACGCGACCCCAGCCGTCGACGCTGATCTCTGCGCCACGACACGCCCCGGCGCAACAAGAACGACCGGACAGACCAGATGCACACGCCTCCGGGCGCTGTGCGATCACTGTGCCACGGGAGCGCACCCCCTCGAGCGTGGAGCAGCGCCCTCAGCAACCCCGAAGAAAAGTTCGCGCAGCCCTTGACTTTTCATCCGAACATGCACGGCTGTGCCGTGGCACAGCGAGCGCTGTGCGAATTGCTTGGCCGGTTCGGCGCGT
>Ga0307372_10012184_pt1 | contig 11328 bp, 11 predicted proteins | sample OX1MG_FD_202533 | JGI IMG/M metagenome (GOLD analysis project Ga0307372, IMG submission 202533) | Soil microbial communities from Risofladan, Vaasa, Finland - OX-1 | ecosystem: Environmental > Terrestrial > Soil > Coastal area > Acid sulfate soil | place: Finland: Risofladan, Vaasa | collected...
AGGGTCTGACCGGCTATAAAATCACCTATAGCACTGTGGAAGAAACACCAGAGGTCCGAGACAATCGATTGAAAAGAGTGGTCGGGGCGAAAGGATTTGAACCTTCGACCTCCTGGTCCCGAACCATGGCAGTACAAAATCTAAGCCGTTGAATTGGCTTAGGTTCCCCTGTGCGGCCCTCTCACTAATTGCGCTACGATCTGCGCTACGCCGAAAAAGGCGGAAAGCGATTCCAGGCACCAGCCGGAATAGGGAGTACCTCATCGCGTCGGCCCCAGGAGCTTCAAGTCCAAAGTGGTTTAGTCTCACATCTGTTTGGCCACTAGCAGAACAACTGGCCTGCGATTTGCGATCAACCCGTTAATCGCGGAGTATACGCCTAATTTCCGGTCCGCCGAAGCACCGTGTTTATATCATTTTCGCTGGAATGCGTGCAGGCCCCTGGCCGTTCATAAAGGCACACTCCACTCCAGCAGTCTGACAATACAAAGTCATTTCGTAAGATCGGTAGAGTTTCCTCTGCGATGACGGCATTGAAGTTTGACGCCTCCTTGTCAAATTCCTTGGGCCCAGGAATTAGAACGATGGGAACATTTTGGTGCAGGTATGTATAACCACCCGTTTCGAACCAGGGTACTTCGTAAAGTCCTACTCCACAAATTCCAGGGTTCTTGCTGAGCTGACCGAACGCGGCTACGCCGCCAGAGTCCTTCTGCCAGTAGGGAAATCGCGGGGCCAACCAATATGAGAGCAGACCACAGAGGACCAATCCCGTCCCAACGATGACCTTTGGAGCAAGTACTGGGTTCTTGAAGGATTCGTTGAAGTCATTTGCGATTTCTACGATGCCGACACCCGCCAGTGTCACGACAAGAGGCATAACAGGATAAATGAAGCGAACCTCCTTATGGCTGATCATGGAGTGTGATGCTAGAATGATTAGGACAATCCAACCCAAGAAAGGACATCGTCCAACTCCGAATAAAGAAAGAATGACGAGTGGCAACATTTGTACCGCCAGAACGAGCAGATACCAAAACCATGGCTGTGTGCCGTAGAGTGCGCTCCGTCCCTCGATAGCGTTTACCCAAAAATACCGGAAAAACGATTGGAACGGATACGACCACGTGAAGGCGTCCACTAGCCCGAAGGCTAGAACTGGTAGAAGGAACCCCGCGGCGAGCGGGAGAAATCTCTTTCGCCAATTCGGGTAGCAGAAATATACAACTGCAAAGGCGACCGCAGGAGCCAGTTGGATCCGTAACGACACGGCGAGCCCGCAGAAGAGTGCCGCCAGAAACATCCGCTTGCTTTCCCGGAGTCGATCTCCGTATATGCCAAAGTACAAACCTGGCAAAAGGGCGTGGGCAGCTACGACTTCAGTCAAGGCACAGGGAGCGAAATCGACGAGACCGTACCACGTTGCGCAGGCACCGGCTGCAATGATTGCCGCGTCCACTCCGCTGGCGCGTTTCGCCCAGGAGAAGCCGAACCACACTGTCGTGAGAGAGATCAGCGACAAAACAATGGCGATGCCCCACACGTATCCACTTGATCCCCGCCCCAGCCACGTAGTTGCTCGCATCACGCCCGCGAGGAAGGCCGGAAAGACCCAACTGCGAATTCCCTCTCGCCACTCCCACGTGACTACTCCGTAGCCGTATGCCAAGCGATGCGCCGGCTCCTGTGTCTGAAAAATCTCGTCCGGATGCACAATATTTGGAGAACGAGCCGCATCAATACGAAGCAAGAGCGCGATTAAGAGGAAGAAAATCAGACAGTAATGTGGAAAGCGCAATTTTTTCGCGAAGGTTCGCAAGACATCACGGAACGCCAAAACCCTTTTCATCTATTTATCATCGGTTCGCCAAAATGTTCGCGAGCCTCAAGCTGGGATGGTGCTCTTGATGCCAACAATTTGAGCGGAAAAGCTGCTCTCTAAGAAGGCACTCACGTAATTTTTGTTCAGCAATTGACGCCCAGGATATCTAAGTGTTTGAGCATCAACCGGTTTGTTGGGACCCGACGGGATTTCGTGCCTTCTCCACCAAGGCAGACAAACTAAAAACGATGCCCCATTATCTCTTTTCTTTCAAGTATGTCTTCTTGCGACCAGGGCAGATCAACTGGGGGTCGCGATGACTTAGAAAACTTGTGACGCTTTATCACGGTACCACTCCCACTGGTCCTATTCGGCTCGCAAGACTTCGGCCACACTTACGCGCAAAGCGCGGCGGATCGGCAGGGCCGTGGCCATTGTGGCCACGACCGACAGTGCCAGCGCCGCTCCTGAATACGCCACTGGGTCAAGTGGAGTGGTTCCGAAGAGGATGCTGGTGATATAGCGCACAACCATGGCGGCCCCGGCCAAACCCATCAGAAGCCCGGGAAGCAGCATTAAAAACATCTGCCGATAAAACAGCGCAGCGATCCTTTGTGGCGAGGCCCCCAGAGCCACGCGAATGCCAATCTCGCGTCTGCGCTGTTCCACGGTCCCGGCAATGATCCCATATACACCGATGGCGGCCAGCAGTAACGCCAAAATAGTGATGGCCGCAAGAAGCCACACACGACCGCGCGGCACCATCAATTGTCTCGAACGCATTTCTTCCAACGTGTACGGACCCATTGCCACCGCCCTCGGAGCCAAATCCAACATTTGTTTTTGAATCGATCTCAGCACCGATGCGGGGGCAATTTTTGTCTGCGCCGTGAAAGCGACCTCGCCCAAAAACTCCGGTGGCGCTTGCGAAAATGGCACAAAGTAAGCAGGCTCGGGCGGGCTGTTGATACGGCTGTCGCGTACATCAACCGCAATGCCGACAATCTCCCGCCACGGGCAGTCCTTGCCGCTGGGAACGCAGATCTGTTTCCCGAGGGGAGATTCCCTCCCGAAGAAACGCTTCGCAAAGGATTCGTTCACCATTGCAACCAGCTTGCCGCCCTCGTGATCTTCATCGTTAAAGGACCGGCCCTCACGCACGGCAATCCCCAACTCCTGAAAATAGTTCGGACCAACGGCATTGTCCTGGGCCATCCATTCCATCAGGTCCTTCGGTGGGGGCGTGTCCTTGATGCGAAAGTCGCGAGAGCTGTGCGCACTCAGCGGGACATTGGAAGATACCGTGACCGCTTTCACGCCGGGTGTAGAGAGCAGTTGTTCTTCGATGCTCGAGTAAAACTGCTGCTTGGCATCCACCGTTTTCAGGCCGGGGTCGGTGGACCGAACCATCACAACCAGCCTGTGATCCAGTCGAATACCGGGGTCCACGTTCAGCAAACGATAAAAGCTGACTCCCAGCAACCCCGTCACCACCAGAAATCCCGCGGAAAATGCCAGTTGCAGGACCACAAGATAGCTGCGAGATCGCTGCATGGAGTTAACTGTGACGGCTTGGCCAGCTCCGCTGAGCGAGAGCTTGTGCAGTTTCTGCGTTGCCGCGAGAGCGGGCCACACCCCGAATAACATCGCTGTTCCCAGAGAAACACAGGCGGTAAACCAAAGCAAACGCATGTTTAACGCAATCTGATCCACCCCTGGAAATCCCGCAGGAAGAAGTTTGCGGGTCAGGACGACAAGCGCCCAAGCCAGGCCCACGCCCGCGGTTCCTCCGGCAAATGCAAGCGTTACGGCGCGAAGAAAGAACAAGCGCGCAATCTGCCAGCGCGTGCCTCCCAACGCAAACCGTATCTCAACCTCCGTGCGGCGCCTCATTGCCTCGACCAGCAGCAGGCTGGCAACGTTGATGGACACAACCAACAGAACGCACGCGACGATGCCGGCAAGAAGCCCCAGCAGTGGAAGAAAGTCTGCCACGATAACCTCGCGGTATGGGCGAAGAGTGAAGGAGTGGGATTCTTTGCCTGAACCTGTCTGGCTGATATGCGGGGCAATCACCGCTATCTGGGCTTCGGCCTGTTGCAGGCTTATTCCGGCTTTGAGCCGAGCGATTCCATACTTGTCATAATTGCCGCGCCGCAATTCTGGGCTATCGCGAAAAGGCACCCAGAAATCCTCCTCTGGTCCTGTAAACTCAACGAAAGGAAAATAGAACGATTGCGGCATGGCGCCAATCACTGTATACAGTCGCTTATCCAGCAGAATGCCTTGTCCCAAAATCGATTGATCGCCCGCGAAGCGCCGCTGCCAGAACGCATAGCTGAGAATAATCGTGCGCGGCGCGCCTTCCTGCTCGTCCTCGGCCGTGAATCCACGTCCCAGGAAGGGCGCCACACCGAGCAGCGGGAAGAAATGCCGGTCCACCTGCATCCCTTCGGCGTATTCCGGCTGCCCATTCGCCGTGATGCTGCCGTAGGCCCCTCTATACGCCGCCACGCCATCCAGCGTCGTGCTCTGCTGACGCAGATCGTCCAGATTCTGCTGCGAGTTCATGAGGAGGGATCCGCTCGGCTGTAAGCGCTGTTCCACGTCCACCAATCGGTCCTGGGGGTCAAAGGGCAAGGGCCGCAGGAGCAGTCCTTCAGCCACCGAATAAAACGCGCTGCTCATACCAATACCTATCGCTATGATCGAAAGGATCGCGAAGGACTGCCAGGGGCGCTTGCCCAGGGAGCGCAATGCTTGACGAAAATCATTCGCGGTCAGCATATTGGTCGCTGTTCAGCCAATAATCCTGAGACGGATCTATCTCCTGCTTGGTCGCCCACCTGAGTCAGCAGGGACGCTCACGCATTCACAGCAGGTTTGGTACAGCAACAGTCCGCACCAATGTGTCTTCCTGCGCGAGCCAGGATCGCAACTACAGGCGCTGGCAGCATACTTCCGCGTATAGGCATGGACAATGGCCAGACTTAAAATATACGCGACCACAATAGCAAGCACGATTTTCAGGCGCACAGGCGTTTCCTCAAAACATGGAAATTCTGACAACTCGGTTGTGCAACCGCGCGGAAGGGCTCATACCAAAAAACTGAACAGCGCCATCTCGGAATCCTCTACAGGTCTTCGAGCGTTTTCGCAGCGGCTCAGGTTCACACCGGAAGCTCCCAGCAATGTAACCGCGCGTCCAAAAGCGCCAGACCCCCAATGTCGTCCGTAAATGCGGAAATCCTTACGGCAGCATCCACGAGCTAATCCCCTTCAGCCACTGCACCGTGCGACTTGTCGGCTGATCTAGACGATGTACAACCAACACGTGCACGTGGTCGCGTGTGACTTTACCCGACACGATCTCCAGCTTGCCCTGATCTGCCGCGGCAGGCGGCGCACACCAAAGTGCTACTTCCCGCGCCAGCACTGCCTTGCGATTTCGGGCATCACACGAGGTGAGTCTTAGGGTCACTCTTCGTGTGCGTGCCCAGCCGGTAATGTCGCACGCGACCACCCTACACGAAAACCTTCTTCGCCTAAAGGCGAGGGCTTTCCACCATTCCCGATGGGGACACTAAACTACTTGCTACATCCGCAACATGTTTTTAAGTACCCGAACCCGCAAGCAAACGTACTGCATGTTTGTCCCGAGTTACAAGTGCAGCTTCCGCATGTGTCTGCGCGAACAGCTACGGGAGGGTGAAGCAAGCCCAGCATCAATAGCCCAAGCAAAGACAGATTTCTTACAACCCTCACCTTCATGACGTTCCTCCTTTGTGCGTTTTTCGTTTTACTATTTTTGCGCCACAAACAGAAACATGCTCCTTCTGACGCAAAGCTTCATAGAGATCACGTATTCCACCTTGGCCCGAAAATTTACGGCGTTGGCGAGGAGTTTGCATTTGATGAATCCGCAGGAGGTTTGCGAACCGCCTTGAGAACGTTTTCCTCCCCGGCGGAATCTAATTCCCCCACCCATGTTCTTTCGACCTTTCCACTTCCATCAACAAGAATCAACGTAGGCGTCCCCGAAACTTGCAGGCTAGAAGGATCGATCTGAGGAATGCCTGGAATCGGAAGATCTTGTGTGAGGAGAATTCGATTTACATCTTCTGATAAATCTGGGAAAACAGCAATCATCTTGGCAGTAAGGCCGTTATCCTTTTCCTCGTCGTAAAGAGCTCTGTAGAAGGGCATGCTTTCCTCGCAAAAATGACATCCCTTCCTCAGCACGAGCACTAGGGTATGAGGGTTCGATTGCCAGCTATAGCCCTTGAGTTCTGGGAGTGTTTCGCCAACGCGGGGCGCTTGTGGCTGATTATTCTCAAAGCTTCGAGGGAGGTAAATAATCGCAAATATAATGGCCATGATGATTACTGCGATGTTGCTTGCAGTTTCAAGGGCCTTCGAGGTTTTGCCCATGGAGTGTCCTCCAGGTAAAAGAATTATCTTGTTAACTAAATTGCCTTACTATATATTGTCAGTTCTGTCAAGTGAATTCTTGTATGCTCCGTGAAGTGGCACCAGAGCGTAGGGTAATTGAAAGGACGGACTGGAAAAGTGACCGCGAAATTCACTGCTAAAAATGGAACCTCCGGCAATGACCTGCGGTGCCTCGTCATGATAGATCAGCTACCCGGCAACCAGCTCGCAACCGTGCGCAAGCCACCAGGAGGGTTTCGCGGATGGATTGCGCGCATGGAGGAAAAGCTAACACGCAAGGTTCTCCCAGACACACAGGTTTCCTCTCATATTCGTGGTAACAGAGTTGCCACGGACTACCTGATTCAGGCGTTGCTTGAACACAGCCATCGCGCTCAGTTTTCCTTGGTTGTCGAAGGGTCCCGGCGGGGGGAATTCGAGCAATGGGCTGCAAACTGGCTGCAGAAGGATGGCCTCCGACCTGTAGAGATACACACAGCACCGGAACTCTTCGGACATGGCCTGGATACCATTGCACCAAACATTTGGTTGGATCTCTCTGGCCTCGGTGACTCAGGTCTGCGCATGCGCGACCTATTCTCATCTCGCGTGTTTCCGGTGGTTAGTCTTCAGCATGGGATCTCTCACCATACACTTTTGTATGGCTTATTTTTGAGGATTATGTTGACGCCCAGCTACGCCTGCGACTCGCTCATTTGCACAAGCAAGGCTTGTCAGAAGGCCGTGGCAAATATTTTGGCAGCGGTGTCTGCTTCGTTTAATGACCAATTCAGCGCAAAGATAAGCTTTGAGGGGCGTTTGGATCTCATACCACTTTGTGTGGATACGGATGCATTGCGGCCTCGCGACAAATTGTCATTGCGGAAGCAGCTTGGGATATCAAAAGACGCCGTGGTCTTGCTTTATGTTGGGTATCTTTCGTCAGTCAAAGCCGATCTGACCCCACTCCTTCCAATGATGCGGAGGCTTGTGGATGAAAATCCGCGTGTTAATCTGCAGTTCATGATAGCGGGAACTGGGCCAGAATCTTATGGCAAATCTTTGCTGACCACGGTTCAGGAGCTGAATTTAGGGAAGAGCGTCACCGTGTTGCGGGAAGTATCCGACACCTTCAAAGAACAGCTGTTCGGAGCCGCGGACATTTTTGTTGCTCCCTGCGAGAGTATGAATGAGTCATTTGGTTTGACCGTCGTCGAAGCGATGTCCTGCGGCTTGCCGCAAGTTGTGGCTGATTGGGACGGGTATCGAGACACAGTCGCTCATGGGGAAACGGGATTTCTTATTTCAACCTGCTGGGGCCGATGCGATGGAGATTTTTGTTGCACGGGCGACATTTTTGGGTGGGTATATGATCACACGCTTCTGAGTCAATCTGTTTCTCTTGATGTTCGATGCATGCAGGAGCATCTTCAGGCCCTCATTTGCAATCCCGAGCTACGAGCCACTATGTCAGAGCGGTCACGCGACCGGGCGGTGGCGGAGTTCAGCCATGCGAGCGTTGCACGCCGGTACGATGAACTGTGGGCTGAGCTCACCGCAATCGCCGACAAACTTCAACCGTACGCCAAGGCTCGGAGGTTTGACCAACCAGCCTACTTCAATTTTTTGGGGCATTTTGCCTCGAAAGAACTCACCGATGATTGCGTGGTGCGAGCGGCCGCCAACAATTGTCTGCCAATTTCAAAGTTGATTCACAACGTTCAAGGCGGCTTTTCAGGAATTCCCGTGTTAGACAAGGCGCTATTGGACCGACTGATTCAGATTGTCTCTACTGCGGAGAGCGCTTCGGAAGGCAAAAGCGTCAGAGAACTGATATCACAGACGGCGAATGAAACACGATCGTCCGACACAATCCGGAGGCATATCCTCTTTTTGCTCAAGCATGGAAAACTGGGTTTTCAATCCCGAAACCGAAGTTGAAAGTAGATTGCGCACTTTCCGCCACCGGGTACGAATCTGACCGACTTCACCATGTCGTCTCCGAGCGCGATCACTTTCGCACGGAGCTTTTCTATGTAGCGCCATGTTGCCTTCATTCGCGAAGCAATGACGGGTCACTGACACTATTCGATTCAGCACGGCATTGACATGCGAGCAGTCGTGGTTGTGCCGACCTATAACGAAAAGCAGAATGTCGCCGAATTGGTTGCCCGCGTTCAACGTGCCGCTCCCGATCTGCATATTCTGATCGTTGACGACAATTCTCCTGACGGTACAGGAAGGCTTGTCTTCCAAATCGCGGAAGATCACCCGGAGCATCTTTTTCTTCTCTCGCGTCCTAGCAAGGGCGGCTTGGCGAAGGCATACGTCGCTGGGTTCCAGGCCGCTCTCGCCAAGGGCTATGACGTAATCCTTCAAATGGACGCTGACCTCTCCCACGATCCTTGCTACATTCCTGCGTTTCTTGAGCGTATTGCGGGGTGTGACCTCGTTCTCGGCTCGCGTTATATGCGCGGCGTTAACGTCGTGAATTGGAATTTCAGGCGGCTCATTCTGAGCAAGTTGGCTTCGGTGTACGTCCGCATGATCACGGGTATGCCCTTTTCGGACACCACCGGAGGTTTCAAGTGTTGGAAACGCTCGGCTCTTGAACAGATCGATCTTACCCGTGTGTTCAGTAATGGCTATCTTTTCCAGGTGGAAATGACCTGGAAGGCTTACCGAAAGGGCTGCCGGATCGAAGAGACTCCCATCATTTTCTATGAGCGTGAGTTGGGCCGCTCCAAGATCAGTTGGCGCATCATTGGCGAAGCGATTTGTGGAGTACTCACACTGCGTTTTCGGCGGTAAGTGACCTCCGGAGAACAGCTTGCCTACTTTGATGTCCGGCGCTACGTCGCCCCTGTGGAAAACATTTCAGGATCATCGTAATCACCGTTCCGGAAATCATCTTCCACCCGGAGCCGCCGACCACAATCCGCCGAAATCTGCAACGCGCTCAGAAAGGCGCTGTATCCGCAGATTCGGCGGTGCGGTGCAGTGTGTCGCCGTTAGATCCGGAAGCGACTGCCTTCGGCTCTTTTTCGACTCGGTTGCGCTTGCGCACGACGTTGGCGCGAATCGACCACGACGTGAGTTTCAGCGTGACTGCTTTCTTGCCTTTGCCGATTTTGCGCTCGTAGGTGCAGCTCACGAGTGTGCCGCCGACTAAGACGTGATCCCCGGGCGTGCAAGCGTTGTGCGAGTACGGCGCGACTGTTCCACAACACAAGGCGGTGCAAGTCGGTCTTCGACTGGCACTCGTTCCGGCGCGTTCATCGTGAGCGGTGCGCGAACCGCATCTTGCGCACGAAACAGCAGTCTTGTGGCATGAGGCAGCGTGGAGGGAAGGCGTGGACGAAGTGACGGAAACTGATTTCCGAGCGGGCGCCCGTAGCTCGACGGTGGATCGGAGCAATAGACTGTATGCCGGGGTCCGTCAACAACCGTTGGGCAAGAGCCTGCAAACTTTACCGATAGTCGGCAGATCGTCCAGGACCAAAAGAAGGCGGAAATCCGCCTGGCAAGAAGCCTGACAGTCCCCCCTTTGCTCCGTCACCGTGGCGGGGAGTTCAGCTACGAAGGTTGGGGGACCACGTCTGAAATGATCGGGAGACCCATGAAAAGCCTGAGGAAGTTGGCAACTGAACTGCCGACACATGATCCCGAACTACAGCTTTGGCCGGGCCCTCCCATCAAGTTGGATTATTTGATCAGTAGGGGCGCCCCTCTCCTCCCGCTCCCTAACGGACTGCGAAGCACAGACTCAAACCAAGCGTCTCGGAGTTGAACCAGCCGAAAATGAAACGTTCAGCACCCGGTCGAGATTGCTGTTTAGACGAAGCAAAAGGAGAACGCACGGTTACACGCCGTGTTCACCCCAAAATAAGGGCCTCGCGTTCACCCCCTTACCAAGACTAAGCCTAACTGCGCCAAGCAGATTCAAAAGTCTCAAAGTGAAATTGGTCGCGGACGAAAACCCTAGTTTGGGCGGGAGCGACCCCCTGTTTTGGGCTGACGAGCCGCCCAAACGTAATGCTGGGGTCGCTCCCGCCCAAACGAAACACGCCATGCGCCGCGCAGTGGGTCCGCTACCAATGCGCTGCACAATCAAATCGTGCAGCCTGTGTGGTCCAACGTCTATGCAACCCTCGCGGCTTCCGATTAACTCGCGCACAGGGGATGATTTCTATTCCAAAATTCTGGTTGTCGAATCCCGCTCAGATGTAGGGGCATTTCTAATGGTTGCGGAGGCCAGTCCTCGATGTGATTTTCCGCTTAATTTTCTCGTCCTGTTTTTAAGTTCCATTTCGTTGTGCTTCTTGGTCGCAGATCCGCATGGCGCGCACGATGCGGATTCGGCGCAGAACCAAATGCCGGAATTAGCCACCCTTTTCAGTTCACCCTGGCTCACGAAATACGCGCGGTTTCCGTCGACAATTCTCACCTGGCAATGCAGGCTGTTACTCGACGGTGTTTCTCGGCTGCCTAATGTGACGAAATTGATGGAAAGTTTTCCATGCCATTCGACGGCCCTGGCGTTCATGTGTGAAACATTGTTTTCTGAAACGTCTCTGCCACCCTGTGACCATTCGTATCAACAGAAGGGCCTTACGATACGCATCCTTCTCTCAAAATTCTTTGCCTGATGAGGCGCGTATTTTTTCTTTGGGGAGTTTTTCCGACTTCTTGCCCATTAGTATAAGTAGAGGGGCAATTTTTCTTCGTCAGATCCGCACGGCCATCCGAAAAACATATGGAGGGAATGGTTAGATTCCGCGACCGAACAATCTTGCACTTTTCGTGAGCACTTTTTCTTTGAGCACTTTTACCGTCTTCTCGGCTATTAGGTATATAGAGGGGCGATCCAGCAATTCCAGTCTCGCCGGATTATTCCTGCGCGGGCCGCCACTGCACAACAGGCGCGTCCCACAGCGTGCAAAGCAAAAGCCCTCCGTGCCAACATCTCTGAGACAGGTTTAGTACTCTTAATTAATGAAGAGTAGGGCGAGAAAGAAGAAGGCAGAGATGAATGGGAATTCTCTTGGTGTTGTTCTTTCCTCTGGGGGTTTGGC
>Ga0307372_10012186_pt1 | contig 11327 bp, 12 predicted proteins | sample OX1MG_FD_202533 | JGI IMG/M metagenome (GOLD analysis project Ga0307372, IMG submission 202533) | Soil microbial communities from Risofladan, Vaasa, Finland - OX-1 | ecosystem: Environmental > Terrestrial > Soil > Coastal area > Acid sulfate soil | place: Finland: Risofladan, Vaasa | collected...
AGCGCCCGCAAAGCTTCGCTGCGCCGCAGCCGGCGCATCCGTATCTCAGGGAAACTCATGGTTCGATTGTAGACGAAGGCTTCTAGCCCTCCGACTGCCTGTTGCCGTACCAATGTGGGTGCCCCTCCGCCGCGGCGGACTTCTGCCGCAAGGGTGCGAAGCCACGCACACGCTCATCCCCCTACTTCTTCAGTTTTTTCAGCAGCCAGGCCATGTTCTGTCCCAGGGTCTTCATGGTCTGGATACCCTCTTCGTCTTTCTCCACGTCGCCAATCTGGTTCCCGATGGCGATATTCCAATAGGACGAGCCCGGCACGATCATCTCGTTGATCAGGAAGAAATGGTTCAAAGTGTCGAAGGCGTGAATCGCTCCGGCGCGCCGCACCGCCACCACCGCCGCGCCCACTTTGCGGCGGAACATGCCGCCATTGGCCCGGGCCACCAGGCAGGCGCGGTCCATGAGCGCCTTGATCTCCGATGAAACGTCGGCCACATAGGTCGGCGAGCCCAGCAGGATGCCGTCCGCCTGCTCCATCTTTTCGATGCAGGCATTGCCGATGTCCCCTCTTTGCGAACAGCGGCGATCCTTCCTGGCCGAGCACTTGCGGCAGGAAAGACAGCCGTGAATCTTCGCGCCGCTCAGCTCGATAAGTTCGGTTTCGATTCCTTCCTTTTCCATCTCTTTGAGGGCGTAGCGAAGCAGAATGGCGGTATTGCCCCCTTTGCGGGCGCTGCCGTTGAAGGCCACAACCTTGGTGCGAGGTTCGTTCATGGTTCAGTCTCCTTTTTCGCAATCCGGCCGTCGCGGCGGATACGCGATTTCTAAAACCTTCTATTGTGCACCCGCGGCAGCGGGATTGTCAGACCGGCTCTCTTCCAATCCAAGAGGAGCCTGAAGGGAGAAATTGATTCGAGTGCAAAATGATCCTTGCGGCAAGGGGGGCCATCTGCTCAATCACGGCACAAAGAGAGACGCGGTCAGGGAATTAGGTCTCTGACCGCTAAAAGATGTATCAATGTTGGGTGCCCCAGGTCTCGATTTTGAGACCTGGGAAACCATGATTTCAAGGTACAAAATCATGCGGTCAGAAACCTAGCTGCTGGAACCCGTTCTCACAACTGTTCGTACAGCCGCGCGTTGCGGTAGCCCAGCAGCACCACCAGGGTCCAGATGGCCATAGCGGTGCCGAACGGGAACTTCAGGATGCTGAGGATCGCCACCACAATGGCCAGAATCCGCCCCCACTGTGTGTGCTCCATCAACCCCCATGCGGCTACCAGCGCCAGCCCGGTCCTGACCACCAGGATCGCCCACGCAAAATGGATCAAGGCCGGACCGAAGAAGTTCGGCGGCATAGGCCCGTTCATCCAGGGTCCGTGCATCCAGGGACCGAACTGCCCGGAGAAGAAGGCGCGCGCAAAAGCCAGTCCCACAAACCCGAGCACCAGGCTCAGGCCCGCATAGATGAACCAGAAAATACTGAGGATCTTCACCTTGCCCGCATAGCTCTCCAATTGGAACTGAAGGCCGGGCACGGGTGGCACGACCGGCGTCACGGGACGGCCGCACTGAGGGCAGAGGGCCTGCCCCGGCGCTAAACTTTGGCCACATCCGCTGCAAAACATGCTGCCTCCTCTGTTTGCATCGTTCTGAGGTTACTACGCAGGCGCGGCACGTCGTGTTCCATCGGGTTTTCAGCTTTCAGCCACCAGCTTCTTTATGGTCCGGACGCGGTCGTCCAGGCGCCGGAGCCGGGTTTCTGCGATTGGTCCGAATCCGGGCGCCCAACGCCGCCGGCATCGCGCCTACCCCTTTTTCTTGTGCATTCCCTGATGAATTTCTTATGATTCGGCGTGAAACAATGACGTTACCGTGCAGAACGCGCTCGCGAAACCGCTCCAACCCGGAGATATGATCGACCACTACCGCATTGAAAACGCGGTGGCGCGCAGCGGCATGTCCGCGCTCTATAAGGCGACCGATCTGAAGACCGGCAAGCTGGTGGCCATCAAGGTGCCCTACGAGGAACTGGAAACCGACCCGGTCCTCTTCGAGCGCTTCCAGCGCGAACAGCAGATCGGCCAGCAGTTGGACCACCCCGGCATTGTGAAGACCTACGACGGCGAGGAGCGCAGCCGTCTCTATATGGTCCTCGAGTGGGTTGAGGGCAAGCTCCTGCGCATGATCCTGAACCAGGAGCGCAAGCTGCCCATCGACCGGGCGGTGAAGATTGCGCTGGGCATCTGCGACGCGCTGGACTACATGCACACGCGCGGCGTCGTGCACCGCGACCTGAAGCCGGAAAACGTCATGGTGGACGAGCAGGACCGCATCAAGCTCATCGACTTCGGCATTGCCATGAAGGAAGACGCGCGCCGGCTCACCTTCACCAACATATCCACCATGTTGGGCACGCCCGACTACATCTCTCCCGAGCAGGTGAAAGGCCAGCGCGGCGACCAGCGCAGTGACATCTACGCGCTGGGCGCGATGCTCTACGAGATGCTGACCGGACACACTCCCTTCAGCGGGCCCAACCCCCTGGCGGTGATGAACGAACGCGTGCAGAACGACCCCAAACCCGCCCGCAATCTGAACCCGGAGATCTCGCCCCAGTTGCAGGAGATCCTCTTCCGCGCCATGGAGCGCGACCCGCGCCACCGCTACGCCACCGCCAACGAGATGGCCTGGGATCTGGGGCACCAGGAGCAGGTAGGCGTGAATGAAGACGATCACCGGCCCGCAACGCGCAAAAAGGGCAGGCCGGGCGGGCGCAAGCTGCTCCTTTACGCGCTGCTGGCCCTCGCCCCGCTTACGCTCTTCGCCCTGATGCTGCTGCTGGCGCGGCGGTGAAGTGCCTATTCAGACGATGGAATCTTCACCTGGCAGCGCCTTACAGACTGGCCGTAAGGTTGTACTCCCGCGCCACCGGTTCCACAACCTTGTGCCTGCCGTGTCCTGGATTGATCCGATAGGTGGTGCGAAGAAGGCCGGCTTTCTCCAGCCGCGACACATCGCGGCTGACGGCGCGCACGTCGCGCTTGAGGCTGGAAGCCAGGTCCGAAATCGGCACCGCCCCGGCCTTGGCGCGCCGCAGGAGGCGCACCCTTTCGGAGGTGAGCACGTTCAGCATCTCCAAAGGATCCTCAAACGTGATGGTGACCTCCGGAGCAATGCTCTCGCCGCGGTCGAGCTTCGTCGCGCGGCTGCGCACATGGCCGAAGAACTCATCCACAGTGCCGGTCGTGATGGTGACCTTACCCTTCTTCATCTTCAATCCTCCAGAGCTCATGCACTTCTGCAATGAACCGCTCGGCCAGATCCGAATAAGTTGAGAAATCGATCGCTTCTACCTGCCCCATGAAATGCCGATGATGAAAGCCGTGGCTGTTGTCGTATCCCAATACCCGGCCATTGTCCACAGTGCATTGCCTCATGTTGATGTACGCGAGGCTGTAGGCGACGACCTTTCCGTCTTCGAGCCAGGTCTGCTCTTTCAGTACTGCCCCCTTCCGCTTTCCCTTGAGCCGATACTCATTCAGATTCGTGGTTCGAACCGGCTGCTTTCTCTTGCGCACAATCAGATGATAGCACAGAAAGGATATCTGGAATCCTATCTGCGAGCAGGGAATCGAGAGCGTCCCATCGATGAGACAGCAGCCTCTTACCGGTACGACTCGTCCCGGTGAATCACAAACTCCGCATCCAGCCTGGTTTCATTTTTCGGGGGATCGGCGCCTCAAGGGCAACCCTCTTCATCCATCAGCGTAGCCACTTCACGGATGAGAATGGGCAGCTTCGACTGGACGATGTCCCACACGATCCGGTCGTCGACCTGCGCATAGGCGTGTACAAGAATGTTGCGGAAGGCAACGATGCTGCGGAAATCGGTGATCCTGGCGGCGAGAGCGGCATCCACGCGGGCAAGCTGCGCGAGCGCCTCGCCAATGATGGCAAAGGCGCGCTCGATGGCGAGCCGCAGCATGGGATCACGCTGGTATCCCGCAAAATCTTTGCCGGCGGCGAACTGGGCGGCAAGCCCAGAGGCCTCCTGAATATCGTAAAGATACTTCCGCGCCTCAAGCCGCATAGAGGAGGGCCTTGCCGCGCTCGATGCTCTGGCGGAAGTACGGATTTCGGACTGCCGAGGGAACAACCAGGTCCACTGAGTTCCCAAAAAGCTGCTCCAGCGCTTCTTTGAACCCGAAAAAGGCGGTTGCATACGCGCCGGCCGGCAGCGGCTCGAACTCCACCAGAAAATCGAGATCGCTATGCGCGGGATCGAAATCGCCGCGCACGGCCGAACCGAACAGCTCCAGCCGCAGGACGTGGAACTCCTGGCAGAGCTTCACCAGTTCGGGTTGATGCGCCGCAATGACGGAGAAGCCACCGCCAGGTTCGGTTTCCGAAATGCGCATGGCTGCCATATTCCCGATGATAGCCCGATTTTGCTTACCGGTACGACTCGTCCCGGTGAATCACAAACTCCGGATACGCCCCGCCGCCCAGTTCGTGCAGGTCCATGCCGATACGCTCGCCGTCGGGATCCACGCGGAAGGGAACGATGCGGTTGAGCAGCCAGAAGAGCAGGTAGATCAGCGGCAGCGCCAGGCCCAGAAGCGTGGCGATGCCCACCAACTGCGCGACAAACTGCCCCGGCTGCGGCGCAAACATGCCCGAGGCGAAGAGTCCCCACAGGCCGGCGGCGGCGTGCACCGCAATGGCGCCGGAGGGATCGTCGATGGAGAGGGCAAGCTCCAGCACTTCCACCAGCAGCGGCGTAAAGATGCCGGCGACCAGCCCAACAAAGAGCGCCTGTCCCGGCGTAACCAGCGCGGCGCAGGCGCTCGATGCCACCAGCCCGCCCAGCCAGCCGTTCGCGCAGAGGCTGGCGTCGGGCTTGCCAAAGCGGATGCGGGTCACGGTGAAGGTGGCCACAATCGCTCCCGAGGCCGAGAGCCAGGTATTCAGAATGGTCTCCGGCAGAGCGTCGAGCGGCGCATGGAGCCAGAGCACCGCGCCGGCCACGTTCCATGCCAGCCAGCCTACCAGCGCCAGCAGGCAGCCGAAGAGCACATAGGCCGCGTTATGGCCGGGCATGGCCGTCGAGAGCCCTTCTTTGGGAAATTTGCCCCGCCGCGATCCGGTGATCCACACCACCGCCAGCGCGCTCAGGCCGCCGAGTACCTGCACGGTGGCCGCCCCGCCGGGATCCTGAAAGCCCGCGCCCAGCGAGAAGTTGACGCCAAGTTGGGCCAGCCAGCCGCCGCCCCAGGTCCAATGCGCCACCAGGGGAAAGACGATGGCGGCCATCACCACGGCCGCCGCCAGGCCGGCGGTCAGCCGCCAGCGATCCGCCCCTGAGCCCCAGGGAAGCAGAGCGGCAAAGGCGACCGACAGAAACTCAAATAGCAGCGCAAGCTCGGCCTGGGGCGGAGCCGCGCCAAACCCGCCCAGCAGAAACGGGCCGGAGCCGACCCAGTTCCAGGGTTTGCCGGCCAGATGAAACACGTGGCCCGCGCTGCCGGGTGTCCCGGGCAGAGTGCCGGCCAGGGCCGCGCCTACAAGAGCAAAGACAATGGCCGTGACAGCCACAATGGCGAGATTGCCCAACAGCGCCTGCGCAGCGGAGCGCGAGCGGCCCAGCCCGGTGTTGATAAGCGCCACTCCGGCGATGGCCAGGGGAGCCACCATCAGCAGCGCAACCATGAGCGCAATGATGCTGTCCGGCATGAGGCCAGGCGAGACGGGCGCAAGGGGCAGGGTGGGAGTCATGGCCGCTCTTCTCCGCGTGCCGGCATGTGCCCGCGCACCGCCACTGCCAGCCCCAGGCCTTCGACCGCCAAACCGGAGAGGACGAAGGCTGCCCTCGGCGCCGGGGCGGGAAACAGGATCAGCGCGGCGATCGCCAGAAAGAATCCGGCTGGCATCACCAGCAATCCGGCATATCTCATGGTCGTTCCTTTCCAAGCCCTTAACTTGCGGCCGGCGCCGTGCCGGGTGGACGGCTGCCTGCCGTGTTCCAAACTCAAGGAGTCCACATGGCGGAATGATTTTTTCGCGGATCGGCCGTTACGCTTTTACGAATTCTATAGCATCCGGTTGTTACCATTGGACCTGCGCCGGCGGATACGAGCCGGGTTCGCCTTCGCAAGCCACCCGGATGCGCTTCCCCGCATTTCTTCCCTTGGAGGTTTTTTCCACATGCATCTTGAGGTTGAGTCCAATGCATCTTATTGACCGGGTAGTTTCGAACCCGCTTGGCGCATTGGCTGTTCTTGCCCTGGCCGCATTGCTCGAGGCTTCTGGAGACTCGTACTTTCAAGCCGGCTTCTATCGATTGTCGGGAAGCGGGCGGGTGCTGGCCCTGGTCGCTGGTGCGGGCCTGCTCACCGCGTACGGATCGGTGGTCAATGCACCGCGCTGGGACTTCGGTAAGCTGCTGGGCGTGTACGTCGTGCTGTTTTTCCTGATGGCGCAATTGCTGAATAAGATCCGTTTCGGACAGTCGCCTTCCATCCCCATCTATGCGGGAGGCGCGCTGATTGTGGCCGGAGGATTGGTCATGGCGTTCTGGAAAGGGTAAGTGCAAGACGTTCCCGCCGGGTCTTCGATACCGGCAGGTTGGGCTCCGGTATCCGGCTGAAAAGAACTTGCCGCGATTTTTTCTGAAATATTTTTTCTGAAATATTTTTTAGGAGTGGCCAATTCTTGATGCGACGTGCTATTTTGTTTCCATCATTTCTGTCCTTGGCATGAAAGCCGCCAAGGAAGTGGTTGTTATTCCCCGCAATCAAACTTGTCACAATCGTTTTCTTTCGAACGGGTTCAAAAACCGTATCCGGCCAGCTTCCCCTTAAGATTTGAGGGCCGGAAAGAGCTGCGAAGGCGTGGCAGGTTGCTGTATTGGCTTTTCGGGGTTCTCTACCTCTGGGCATAGTCATGTCTAAGAGCGATTTTTGTACATCACCCATGTGACCGTCGGCACAGCGGACACATGCAAAACGAAAATCAGACAGGGAATCATTCATGCCGCAAATCTTCGACCGCAGCTCCAACGCCTTGGCGCGCGCGAGTCTGGTGTTGACGGGGCTCATTATCATTGCCCTGGGGGTCACGTTAGACCAGTTGCAGCGCTCACCGTGGGTGACGCGCCAGGGGCAGCGCGCGGAACAGCCTGTTCCGTTCAGCCATAAGCACCATGTACAGGGGCTGGGGCTGCAATGCCAGTACTGTCACACCACCGTCGAAACCTCGAGCTACGCCGGCATCCCTCCCACCCGGACCTGCATGAACTGCCATGCCCAGATCTGGACCAACGCGCAGTTGCTCCAGCCGGTGCGCCAGAGCTGGGCCACCGGTCAGTCCATCCCCTGGATCAAGGTCCACGACCTGCCTGATTTCGTCTACTTCAACCACTCCATTCACGTGAATAAAGGCATCGGCTGCGCCACCTGTCACGGCCGTGTGGATCAGATGCCGCTGATGTACGCGCAGAACACCTTGCAGATGGAGTGGTGCCTGGACTGCCACCGCAATCCGGCCAAGAATCTGCGGCCCACCGGCCAGATCTACAACATGGCCTGGAAGGCGCCGTCCGACGACCGGCCCGTGTGGTGCTCGGCGGAGCCGAATCAGGTCGGCGTGCCCACCGCCCAGAGCGTCTCCTGCGTCACCAAAGATCCCGGTGAAACCGGCGCCGAGATGGCTTCGCTGCAACTTCCGCCAAGTGGTACGGCAAAGGGCGTGGCGGCCGACGGCGCCACCGCAGCGATGCCTGCCGCGCCGGTTTATCGGAAATTTACCAGCCAGGACGCGCTCGGCCACTTTCTGCTTGTGCACTACAAGATCAAGACGCCGCGACAGATTACAAGCTGCGATACCTGCCACCGATAAGCCAAGGAATGAGTGGGCTAGAGATGAACCCAGCTGCGAAAAACACGGAACACCAAACGGGGAATGCCGTGGATCACCACGCCAACCAACCCGCCCCATCGGCGGAAGGCGCGTCTATGACCCTCGCCCAGGTGCGCGAGGAGCTGAAGGCCGTCAAAGGCAAGCGCTACTGGCGGTCTGTGGACGAACTCGCCAATACTCCTGAATTTCAGGCCGCGGTCGAACGCGAGTTCCCCTCGGCGGCGCAGGAGTGGGTCGACCCGGTCTCGCGGCGCGGCTTCCTTAAATTGATGGGCGCGTCCATGGCCTTGGCCGGTCTTGCCGGATGCACCAAGCAGCCCGAAGAGAAGATTTATCCCTACGTGAAGGCGCCGGAAGATCTGGTTCTGGGCAAGTCGATGTACTTTGCCTCGGCGCACCCGTTCGTTACCGGAGCCATTCCGCTGCTGGTGAAAAGCAGCGAGTTCCGGCCCATCAAAGTGGACGGCAATCCGGAGCACGCCTATAACCGCGGCTCGTCCGACCCGTTGACGCAGGGCACGCTGCTTGGCATGTACGACCCGGACCGCTCGCAGCACGTTTTGTATCGCGGCGAGGGCCGGGACTGGATCGACTTCTTCGAGGCGCTGCGGTTAAAAGTGGCCTCCACAAAAGATGGAACCGGCCTTTACTTTCTGAGCACGACCATCACCTCGCCCACGCTGGCGCGCCAGTGGAAGGCGGCCCAGGCCGCATGGCCCAAGGCGAAGCTGGTGCAGTATGACCCGGCATTGGCCGGCACATGGGCCGAAAAGGGCCTGAATACGCAATATGCGCTCAGCGCCGCCGATGTGATCGTCTCGCTCGATGCGGATTTCCTTTCCGGCGCGGCCTTCCCCGGCTTCCATAAGCTCGTCCGCGATTACTCTGACCGGCGCAAGCAGCCGGAAAAGGGAATGAATCGCCTCTATGCGGTGGAGAGTTCAACCACCACCACCGGCATGAAGGCCGAACACCGGCTGGGTCTGCGCGCGAGCGAAGTTCCCGCTTTTGCGGCGGAGCTGGCCAAGGCCGTTGGCGTGGCGGGCGTCGAAGCTCCCGCCTATGCGTGGACTCCGGAGCAGCAGAAGTTTCTCGGCGTCGTGGCCAAGGATTTGAAGGCCAACGCGGGCAAGAGCGCGGTGATTCCAGGGCTCTATCAGGATCCCTCCGTCGAGGCGCTGGCGCTGGCCATCAACAACGCCCTGGGCAATGTGGGCAAGACCGTCCTCGTTTCTTCTGAGCCGGTGAATCCGCTGCCCAGCGACCAGCTTGCCGATATGAAGGCCCTGGTGGCCGATCTGAACGCGGGCAAGGTGGACTGGCTGGTGATCCTGAACGCCAATCCCATCTACGACGCCCCCGCCGATCTGAATTTTGCAGCGGCCTTCAATAAGGCCAAAATCGTTGCGCACCTCGGCTCGCATCTGGACGAGACCGGCCAGATCTCCCATTGGCACATTAACTCGGCCCACTACCTGGAGTCGTGGTCCGACGCGCGCGCCTATGACGGAACGGTCTCGATCGTCCAGCCGCTCATCGATCCTCTCTATGCCGGCCGGACGTCGCACCACATCTTTCAGGCATTGCTCAACGAGCCCATGGTCAGCCCCTACGACGCCGTCCGCGAAACCTGGAAACCGGTCATCAAGGGCGACTTTGAAACGGGCTGGCGCAAGGCGCTCCACGACGGCTGGATCGAGAACACGGCTTTTGCCACAACCAACGCGGTGAAGGTCGAGATTCCCAAGGTCCCCGCGCCCTCGCCCAAGGATTCGATCGAGATCATCTTCCGGCCCGACCCGAACATATATGACGGGCGCTGGGCGAATGTGGGCTGGCTGCAGGAGCTGCCCAAGCCGGTGACGAGCCTGAGCTGGGACAATGCGGCCATCGTCTCCGGCGCGACGCTGACGCGGCTGGGCCTGGAAGAGCAAGATGTCGTCGAACTGACCGTGGGCGCGGGCAAGGTGAAGGCTCCGGTCATGGTGGCGCCGGGCCATCCTGACAATTCGGTCACCGTTTACCTGGGCTATGGGCGCGAGTTCGCCGGGCGCGTAGGCTCGGGCGCGGGCTTCAATGCTTACCTGATCCGCAACACCTGGGCGCCGCTCTATGCCACGGGCTCCATCGCGAAAGTTGAGGGCAAGTGGGGCATTGCCATTACCAAGAGCCACTACCAGGATCAACGGGGCGCGATGTTCGGCGAGCAGGGCAACGGCAACAACTCGCTTGAGGCCGACGAGGCGCTGGGTCCGCGCGGCATCATCCGCTACGCCACTCTCGAGGAGTTCAAGGCCAATCCGAACTTTGCCCATGAAGGCGAAGGCCGCGAAACTCCGAGCCTCGACACCTCGATGTTCCCCAACTGGCAATACACGGGCAACGCCTGGGCCATGTCCATCGACATGAACAGTTGCGTAGGCTGCAATGCCTGCATCGTCAGCTGTTATGCCGAGAACAACATCGCTGTGGTGGGCAAGCAACAGGTGCGCATCGGGCGCGACATGCAGTGGCTGCGCATCGACACCTATTTCGAAGGCGACCTGTCGGCGCCGCGCGCGCACTTCCAGCCCATGAACTGCCAGCAATGCGAAAACGCGCCCTGCGAGCAGGTGTGCCCGGTGGGAGCCACCGTGCACACGCCGGAGGGCCTCAACGTCATGGTCTACAACCGCTGCGTGGGCACCCGCTACTGCTCCAACAACTGTCCCTATAAGGTGCGCCGCTTCAACTACCTGCTCTACTCCGACTATGAGACCGAGAGCCTGAAGCTGATGCGCAACCCCGACGTCACGGTGCGCTCGCGCGGTGTGATGGAGAAGTGCACCTACTGCGTGCAGCGCATCTCCGAGGCCAAGATCCGGGCCGACAAGGAAAACCGCCCCATCCGCGATGGCGAGATCGTGACCGCGTGCCAGCAGGCATGCCCGGCCGGCGCCATCATCTTTGGTGACAAGAATGACGAGACCAGCCAGGTGGCGAAGCTGCGTGCCAAGCAGCGCAGCTACCAGGTGATTGCGGACATTAATACCCGGCCGCGCACGACCTATCTGGCTGAGGTTTTGAATCTGAATCGCGAACTGGAAGAGACCCCGGTGGAACACGCGCCGGCGGAGGGTTGAATTCACGATGGCAACCAGCGAAGTGAAAACCAAGGACCCGAGAATCGATCCCGCAACGGGCGAGTTCAAGGTGATTGCGCCGGGCCAGACCTTCCGGTCGGTCACCGAGAAGATCACCCGCATCGTGCTCACGCCGCATACGCCGCTGGGGTGGTTCGCCTTTTTCGGCGTGGCCGGCGCCGGCGCCACCATGCTGATGGTGGCTCTGACATGGCTCTTCCTCAAGGGCGTGGGCGTCTGGGGCATCACGCAGCCGGTGGCCTGGGGCTTCGCCATCATCAACTTCG
>Ga0307372_10012187_pt1 | contig 11327 bp, 6 predicted proteins | sample OX1MG_FD_202533 | JGI IMG/M metagenome (GOLD analysis project Ga0307372, IMG submission 202533) | Soil microbial communities from Risofladan, Vaasa, Finland - OX-1 | ecosystem: Environmental > Terrestrial > Soil > Coastal area > Acid sulfate soil | place: Finland: Risofladan, Vaasa | collected...
CAGGAAGATGCGGCCGGGCGCGAGTCTGCCCTTCATCCGGATTTCCTCGGACTTGATGGGGAGCACGCCCGCTTCCGAAGCCAGCACGACCAGGCCGTCGGTGGTGACCAGATAACGGCCCGGGCGCAGGCCATTGCGATCCAGCTTGGCGCCGATGATTCGTCCGTCGGTGAAGGCGACCGCAGCGGGGCCGTCCCACGGCTCCATCAGGGACGCGTGGTATTCATAAAATGCCTTGATGTCTTCGGGCATGGTGTCGTCATGGTCCCAGGCCTCGGGAATCAGCATGGACATCACGTGCGGAAGCGAGCGGCCGGAAAGCGTCAGCAATTCCACAGCGTTATCGAGCATGGCGGAATCGCTGCCGCCCGCGGTGATGATCGGCAGCAGTTTCTTGATGTCGTCTCCAAACAGCGGAGACTCCAGAACGGATTGCCGCGCATGCATCCAATTCATATTGCCGCGCAGCGTGTTGATTTCGCCGTTGTGGCAGATGTAGCGGTACGGGTGAGCCAGCTTCCAGCTGGGAAACGTGTTCGTCGAAAAGCGCTGGTGCACCATGCACAGCGCGCTGGTCAGCTCGGGATCGAGCAGATCCTTATAAAAATCGGTAATCTGCGGCGCCAGCAGCAGCCCTTTATAGACGATGGTGCGCGAGGAAAGAGACGGAATGTAAAAAAATTCCTCCTCGCTGATTTCGGTCTCCGCCACTTCCGCTTCCACGCGCTTGCGCACGACGTAGAGCTTGCGCTCGAACGCGTCCTGGTCCATGCCCGGAGCGCAGCGGATGAAAATCTGCTCGATGTAAGGCTGCGTGTTGCGCGCCAGACGTCCGATGGCGTTGCCGTTGATCGGCGTGTCCCGCCAACCCATCACGCTCAGGCCTTCCTCGCTCGTGATCTTCTCAATGATTCCTTCGCAGATCAGCCGGTCGTGCGGATCGACTGGAAGAAAAACCATGCCCACACCATATTCGCCGGGCGCCGGCAGGGAAAATCCCAGAGCCGAGCACTCGCGATCGAAATAGGCGTGGGGAATCTGAATCAGGATGCCCGCGCCGTCGCCGGTCTGCGGATCGCATCCGCAAGCCCCACGATGGGCCAGGTTGATCAAAATCTGTACACCCTTGACCACGATGTCGTGCGATTTGCGGCCCTCAATACTGGCGACGAATCCGATGCCGCAGGCATCGTGCTCGTGCTCGGGCCGGTACAGGCCCTGTGCCGCCGGCAATCCTCGAAATGGGTAGAGTTCCTTCATGTGAGCCGTGATCTTGGTTTTGGGAACATGCGACGGGCCGGTGGATACGCCTTGCCTTGCCCCGGCTATCCCGCTCAGCAACAATCTCCCAAACGCCACGGCCTCCTTTTTCAATTGGCCCTTCAGTTTCCGCTCCCGGCCTGTTCGGATAAAGCGATTTGGGGACCCCCAAACACCCGCACCAAGGACACTCCGGGGAAAGCGGTTCCCGATACACTTCAACGCCACTTTGAAACCGGCTTTCCGGAAAGTGTCTATCTTACCACTCCCACCCTTCGATTGTCCCCAGCACAATGGCCTCTTCATTTCTTATCCACAGCATTATAATTTTGAATCCATGCCGGCCTGCACCACTGTTCTGCTATAATCCCGCAGTCAAACTATGGATTTCGATCAACTTACGACCTTCATTGAAATTGCCAAGCTCGGCAGCTTTTCGCGAGCGGGCCAGAAATTATTCCGTTCGCAGCCTGCCGTCAGCGCGCAGGTTCGCCAGCTCGAACAGGAGTACGGCGAAAAACTATTCGATCGCGGGCGCAAGTCCGTGCGGCTGACATCGGCGGGGGAAACCCTGTACGAATACGCGGTGCGCATGGTGAACATGCGCGGCGAATCGCTGCGCGCCGTGGCCGACAAGGCCACTACGCCGCGCGGCGTGCTGGCCCTGGGCGCCAATGAAGCCACGTGCCTGTACGTGCTCCCCGATATCTTCGCCGAGTACCATCGCCTCTACCCTTCCGTGCAGATTAGCATTTACCGAAATTTCAGCCATAAGGTGCTGCAGAAGGTTGAGGACGGATCGGTCGACGTCGGGATCGTCACGCTTCCCGCGAAATCTCCCAGCCTGAAAATCTATCCGATTTTCCGGGACCGCGTGATGCTGATGGTGAGTCCACGCAATCCACTGGCGAAACTCAAGAGCGTCCGAATGAAGGACATCGCCGAGCAGCCGCTGATTTTCCCGCGCACCGGCTTCACGCGCCAGTTGCTGGACAAGCATTTCCGGCCCTACCGCGCGCAACTGCAGATCACGATGGAATTGACCAGCGTGGGAATGATTAAGTGCTTCGTCGCGGCGGGCCTGGGTGTTTCGCTGATCAGCGCGAGCTTCGCGCGCAATGAAGTGCGCGCCGGTGAAGTGAAACTGATTCCCATCGCGGACGTGGAACTCTGGCGCGAACTAGGACTGGTCTTCCGGCGCGACCGCACGCTGCCGCGCTCGTCCGCCGCGTTTATCGCGCTGGTACGTCAGCGCGCGGCGGAAAATCCCATACTGGAAGTTCCCCACACCAAGTAAGAACGGCAAGTTTCCGCTGTAATTGCCGCGCAGGCGCGCGGGATTTCCGTGCGGGCCCCTCACTCTTCATTTTCAGCCAACACATTCAACCAGCACAGCGTCACGCAGGGGGATCGCGCAGCAGGCGGAGCATGTCCGGGTCCTGATCGCCTGCGACGGCGGAATCCCCGTCCGAACTTTCCGGAATTTCGCCTTCGCCGGTTGCCAGGAACAGATTGGATTCCAGGCCGTGCTGCCTGTCGTAGAGTTCGCGGTAACGCCCACTGGCCGCGTAGAGAAACGCGTGCGTGCCGCGTTCGACGATTTTTCCGGCCTCCACCACCAAAATCTGATCGGCGCGGCGAATGGTGGAAAGGCGGTGCGCGATCACGAACGTCGTGCGACCGCGCATCAGCTGCGCCAGACCTTCCTGAATCAGCATTTCGGATTCGGAGTCGAGACTTGAGGTCGCTTCGTCGAGGATCAGGATGCGCGGATCGGCCAGGATCGCGCGCGCGATGGAAACACGCTGCCGCTGCCCGCCGCTCAATTTCACGCCACGCTCGCCGATAATCGTGTCGTATTTTTCCGGAAAGCGTTCCGCGAATTCATCGACGCGCGCGACGTGGCACGCGGCGAGTATTTCTTCTTCGCTGGCATAGGGCCGGGAGAATGCCACGTTCTCCCGAATCGTGCCGTCAAACAAAAATGATTCCTGCAGCACCACGCCCAGGCGCGTGCGGTAGGAATCCAGGCGCACCGTGGCCAGGTCCACGCCGTCCACCAGCACGCGCCCTTCGACCGGCACGTGAAATGCCGCGACCAGCCCGATCATCGTGGACTTCCCCGAACCGGACGAGCCCACCAGCGCCGTCACCGTTCCGGGCAACGCCCGGAAGCTGACGTCCTGCAGCACGGGCTTGCCGGGCTCGTAGGCAAAGCTGACGTTCTCGAATGCCAGCTCGCCGGCGATATCGGGCAGCGTGACCGTGCGGCGCGGATCTTCATCCTCGGGGCGCTCGTCGAGCACCTCGCGCGTGCGTTCCAGCCCCGCAATTGCCTCGGTCAGCTGCGTCCCGATGCCCACCACCTGAAACACCGGCGCCACCAGGAACGCCAGAAACGCCATAAAACTGACGTAGCCGCCGACGGTGAGCGTCCCCGACTGAATCTGGTGCGCGCCGATCAGCATGACCAGCGCGCCCGCCACGCCCAGCAGCGCCGTCGTCGAAAAGCTCATCATGGACATCGTGGTCAGCGAGCGGAGAACGTTATCGAGCAGGCGGTGCACGCCTTTGGTGAACACGTCGTGCTCGCGGGCTTCGGCGTGATAGCCCTTCACCACGCGCACGCCGGAAAGCGATTCGGTGAGCCGTCCGCTGACCTCGGCGTTGATCTTCGCCCTCTCGCGGAAAATCGGCCGGATGGTGCCGAACGCCTTGCGCAGCGTAAGCATGCTCACCAGCAGCAAAGCAAACGCGACGCCCGTCATCAGCGGGCTGATGCGCAGCAGCAGCACGAATGCGATCAAGGCCGTCAGTAGCCCGCCCAGAAATTCCACCAGGCCCGTCCCGATCAGGTTCCGCACGCCTTCCACATCGCTCATGATGCGCGAAACCAGCGCGCCCGTCTTATTCGAATCGTAGTAGGCGACCGGGAGCCGCCCCACGTGCTCCTGCACCTTGCGCCGCAATTCGGTGATCATGCGCTGCGCGGCTTTGGAAAGCAGTTGGGTCAACCCGTAGGACGTCACGCCCTGAATCAGCGTGGCCAGCAGTACGGCCCCCACCAGCGGCAGCAGCAGATTCGTCTGGTGCTTGGCGAACACGTTGTCAAACAGGTATTTCTGCGATGCCGGCAGCACCAGCCCACACACGCGATTGACGGCCATGAGCGCCAGGCCCACTGCCAGCAAGGCGCGCCGCGGGCGCAGCAGCGCCCACACTTCCGGCAATTGGTCCAGCACGCGGAGCGGTTTTGCATGGCCGGGCGCGGCCGAAGAGGAATCGCGGCCGTCTCGCGGGCGCGGACTTCTCTCCGCGTGCCCGCCCAAGCCGCGCTGCGTTCCAATGCCTCCGAATCCGCCGCCCATTCTCATCAGGCATCCATCTTAGAGTATTCGCGGTGCGCACCGCCAGTTTTGCGAGGTCAGCAAGGTTGACAATGGGAATGGGCGTTTTTTCTCACGATTGGCGCGTGACAGGGCGCATGGCGGGGCGCAGTACGGCAACACCTGCTTGTGTTTTCCGCGCGTCCGTGGCGCGGCAACCTCGCTCCGGCAAGCAGGGCCGGCGATTTCGCGGCAGTCCTAATCGAAAAGGATCGGCATGCACAGCACCGGTTCCACATGGAAGTCGAGCCGGTTGATTTCCTGCAGGGCACAGCCCAGCTGCGCGCTGCGGCACGTTTCCAGCGTGATGATGAATGGAAGCGCGGAATGGGGATATCCCGGCCTCTGCAGAACCGCGTCGATGCCGATGCCGTATCTGGAAAGCACGGTGGCCACCGCGGCGATAATCCCCGGACGGTCCTTCACCACGAAACGCAGATAGTACGGCGCGGTGAATTCTCCGCTCACATCATCGGGCGTCTCGACTTCGGGGGCGTTGCTTTGCGGCGTCGCGCCCCTTCGCGCGATCGAATACAAATCGGAAACCACGGCGACGGCGGTGGGATCTCCTCCCGCGCCAAATCCGGAAAAGACCGTTTGCCCCGCATATTGCCCGGTGGCCATCACCAGATTTTTGCTGCCCTCCACGTGCGCGATCAACGAAGATACCGGAACCAGCGCGGGCCGCACAAACGCGCGCACATTCAATCCATCGTCGGTTTCCTTCTTGGACAGCGAAATCTGCCGAATCGTGCAGTTCAATTCGCGCGCGTACGCGAAATCCACGGCCTCGACCGAGGAAATCGGCCAGCACGGGATCTGTTCGCTGCGCACGCGAGCGCGCAACCCGGCTTGCGTCAGGATCACCAGTTTGGCGCGCGCGTCGTATCCCTCCACGTCATTGGTGGGATCGGCTTCGGCAAAACCCAGTTCCTGCGCTTCCTTCAGCGCCGATTCGAAGCTTGCTCCGGTCGCTTCCATTTTTGTCAGAATGAAGTTACACGTGCCATTCAGCACGCCGGCAATTTTGTACAACCGGTCTCCCGCCAGCCCTTCCTGAATTCCAATAATCGCCGGAATCCCTCCGGCCACCGACGCGCCATACACGATGCGCCGGCCCACTTCGCGCGCCAGGCCCCCGAGTTCCGGCCCGCTCTCGGCCATGAGCAGTTTATTCGCCGTGACCACGGACTTGCCTCCGCGCAGCGCCTTGCGCACCCAATCGCCCGCAGGCTGCACGCCTCCCACCAGTTCGACGAAAATATCCGCGTCCGAGGAAAGCACTTCGTTGATGTTTTCCGTCCAGCGCACGCTGGCGGGCACCCAATCCACTTTCTTCCGCCTCACGTTGCGGTTAAAAATGTGGGTCAGTTCAAACGTGTCATTGGCTTCCTGGCAAAGTAGTTTGACGACCGAGCGCCCCACGGTGCCGAAGCCCGCTATCGCAACTTTCAACTTCTTGCTGCGGGCAAGCGGCTTCTTCACGGAAGCTGGTTTGATCCGGGCCTTGGATTTCGAACGTTTTGGTTTCGCCGCCAATTCCACACCTCGCTAAAGTTCAGAAATAAAAGTCCCGATATACAAAGTTCAAAAATCGAAGTACAGAAACATATATCGCTTTCCCACCAGCCGCCAAAGATTATAAGGTATTTTTGTTTCCGGCCACGGAAGTCTGATGAAATGATCCCGGCCTGCGACTTCCCCCGGCAGATCGGAATCGAATAAGGAAGATATGGCACAGATCAACCAGCGGCTCCCGGAAAATGTGGCCGGCGAATTTTACGTGGACGCAACCTGCATCGATTGCGACACGTGCCGGCAGATCGCCCCGGCCAGCTTTCGCGAACGCGGCGATAAGTCCATCGTCTACCGGCAGCCGCAGAATCCGGGCGAACAGCACCGCGCCTTCATGGCGCTGGTGGCCTGCCCCACTGCGTCCATCGGCACCACTTCTCGCCGCAGCGCGCGATCGGGCGTGGAAGCCTTTCCCGTGCATGTGGTGGACGACGTGTATTTCTGTGGCTTCACGTCGGAATCCAGCTTTGGCGCGTGGTCCTACCTGATCGTGCGCCCGCAAGAGCAGGGCGGAAACGTCCTGGTCGATTCGCCGCGCTTCAGCGGCCCACTGGTAAAACGAATCGAGCAGATGGGCGGCGTAAACCTGATGTTCCTGTCCCACCGCGACGACATCGCCGACCACGTCAAGTTTGCCGGGCATTTCCATTGCCCGCGCATCATGCACGAAGCCGACGGCGCTCGAACGCGCGGCATCGAACGCGTGATTCAGGGGACCGACCCTGTGCGCATCGATGGCGAACTCCTGCTGGTTCCCACGCCCGGCCACACGCGAGGCCATCAGGTGCTGCTGTATCGCGAAAAAGTCCTGTTCACCGGCGACCATCTGGCGTGGTCACCGGAGCGCGAATCCCTGACGGCATTTCGCGATGTCTGCTGGTACTCCTGGACGGAGCAAACGCGTTCGATGGAAAAGCTTCTCGCCTACCGGTTCGAATGGGTTCTGCCCGGACATGGCCGCATCCACCACGGCGCCGCCGAGGAAATGCACGCGCATCTGGAACGCTGCGTGGCCCGCATGAAAAAACAGTGAACCGCTCGCCCGTCGATCCTTTGCGACTGCATCATCAAACAATCCTTGCGGGCCGCGGCCCCGGCAAGGCCGGGACATTCGCCGCCCGTGATAGGAGCCTTCCGAGCCTGCGTGAGAACTCGAAAATATTCTTGTGAAATGTCTGTGGAATGTTCCTGGAACGATTTTGGGATGTTTGAGGAATGTCTGTGGGAGGTTTGTGGGTGTTTTTGGAATGTGTGCGGAATGTTTGTGGGTCGTGACTTCAGTCACGACATCAGGCCTGCAAGATCAGTCCGGCTTTAGCCGCTGAGGGTCTGATTTTATAGTTGTCGCACAGATTCACACGCGCTCGAGCAGCATCGCGATGCCCTGCCCCACGCCAATGCACATCGAAGCCAGCGCGTAGCGCCCCCGACTGCGCTGGATCTGCCGCGACGCCGTCAATACCAGACGCGCGCCGCTCATCCCCAGGGGATGCCCGATGGCGATGGCGCCGCCGTTGGGATTCACTTTTTCGCTGTCGTCGGGCAATCCCAATTCGCGCGTGACCGCCAGCGCCTGCGAGGCGAACGCTTCGTTCAATTCAAATACGTCCACATCGTCCATGGAAATTTTTGTCCGCGCAAACAGCTTACGAACGGCATGGACCGGCGCGATGCCCATGTAATCCGGATCGACGCCGGCCGTCGCCGAAGCCGCCACGCGCGCGATGGGCGTCAATCCAAACCGGGCAGCCGCGTCTTCCGAAGCCACGAACACGGCGCAGGCGCCGTCATTCACTCCGGAGGCGTTGCCCGCAGTGATGGTGCCGCCTTTGCGAAACAGCGCCGGCAATTTTGCCAGGGCTTCCAGCGTCGTGTCCGGGCGCAGATGTTCGTCTTCGGAAACCGTTTGTACGGTTCCCTTCGGGCCCGGAACGCTTACGGGCGTGATTTCCTGCGCGAGGATTCCAGCATTGCGGGCCGCCGCGGCTTTTTGCTGCGAACGCAGGGCGAAGAGGTCCTGCGAGGCGCGGTCAATTTTGTATTTCTCCGCGACGTTTTCCCCTGTTTCCGGCATAGACGAGGTTCCATACAGATTCACCATCCGCGGATTGGCAAAACGCCAGCCGATGGTGGTGTCATAAATTTCCGCCGTCCGGGAAAACGCGCGCGCCGCCTTGGGCATCACAAACGGCGCGCGGCTCATGCTCTCAACGCCGCCCGCAATGGCCAGGGAAATCTCTCCCGCGGCAATTGCGCGCGCCGCCACCGCAACCGCTTCCATTCCCGACCCGCACAGCCGGTTCACCGTCATTCCCGGAACGCTTGACGGAATGCCGGAAAGCAGCAACGCCATTCGCGCGACGTTGCGATTGTCCTCTCCCGCCTGGTTCGCACAGCCGAAAATTACATCGTCCACCGAGTCCCAGTCACTGTTCGCGCACGTATCCCGCAACGCCCGCAGGGGAATCGCCGCCAGATCATCGGTGCGCACCGAAGCAAGCGCGCCGCCATAGCGCCCGATCGGCGTTCGAATTCCCTCGCAGATGAATGCGGACGACATCCGCCTGACCGCTCCCTCGTGTTCGCTTCTGGCTGCAGGCCGCATGCCCCGGACCTTCCGTGGCATGCGGCCGCAGATGCGTTGGGTGATTCCACTACTCGCGGGAAGACATTCCCTTGGTCTCGGGGCTTTTGAACTCAGGGCCCCTGAACTCAGGGCTTGTCTTGAATGGACACCAATTCGACTTCGAAAATCAGCGTCTCGTTTGGAGCGATGACGTTTCCAGCTCCGTTTTCGCCATAGGCCAGTTTGGACGGAACGAAAATTTGCCACTTGGAGCCGACGGGCATGAGTTGGAGAGCTTCCTTGAATCCAGGAATCACGTTGTTGACCTGGAATGGAACGGGCTTGCCGACGCGCTCGGAACTATCGAACACGGTTCCGTTGAGAAACGTTCCTTTGTAATTGCACAGGACGGTGTCGGTTTCCTGCGGCTTCTTACCCTGGCCCGCCGTGATCACCTTGTACTGCAGCCCGCTCGGAAGAGATACCACTCCCGGCTTCTTTGCGTTTTCCGCCAGAAACTCATCGCCCTTTTTTTGATTTTCCGCGGCCAGCACCGCCAACTCCTGCTTCTGCTTCTGGCGCATCTGTTCCTGAAGTCCGGCGATGATGGTGTGAACTTCCTGGTCCGTCATCAGGGACTGCGCATCGGTCAGCGTATCCTTCAGGCCCTGGATCAGAATGTCGGGATCGACATCGAGCCCCTCGGCTTTAACGCCCTTCCCCATTTCCGTTCCGATGGCGTAACTGAGTTTTTCTTTTTGCGTCTTGAGCACCGATCCCGTCGCAGGTGTGAGCGCCGTCACGGGTGATTTTACAGGCGCGTTTGCGGGCGCTTGCTGGGCACTTGTGCCAAATGCGAGCAGCCCGAACGCCAAAATTGACATACCTATCCGCTTCATCCGTCCTCCTAAAGTGAATGACGAGCGATGGTCTGGCGCTCATCTTCCTTCTTAGACGGTAACCGATTGCGCCACGTTGCTGCAAGTTTTCAGAATGGTGTTGCCCTGAGGAATACACAAGGGATGCACGTTTACAGGAGGCGTCCGGCATCGGCGGGGAGTGGATCAATAATTAGCGAATTGAATTAGCGATTTGGAGAAAAAATAACGGCGCATACTCAGGTGCATGCCATTGGAAGATTCCATTTGGCTCATACCGAAACTCGATACGAGCCAAAGACAGGAATTTTGAAGATACGGCGGAAAGAGCACTGGACTGCCGAATCTTATGAGCGCCTGGGTCGAGGTCCCGACACCCCAATTGACAATGGACACTCGCCTGGCACACCGACTGTCCAGGACGACAAGCGTCCCGGTCCAGCCCGAATCGGCAACGGAAGCATTTTCTGCTCCGTTGTAACTTCAGCCTCGAAAGAATATCTTTACTTCTGGTCAACGCTCGATGAAGCAGCGCTCGCGTTGTCGGACAATCCCTGCGAATCCCTTGCTTGCCCAGTCAACGCGTTCCCGACTCTTTGGGATCAAACGAGGCCGTTGCCGCAGTCCGGCTCTTTCCCCGCCCTCTGTCTTACTTTTTCTTTTTTGCGGCTTTCTTTGCTGGCTTCTTTTTTGCTTTGGATTTTCCGGCTTTCGATGAGCTCTTCTTCTTTTTCGGCATCGTGTCTCCTGTCGAGCGGATGAAGTCTACTTCGTGACTCATTTGAGTGAGTCGCGGAATCAACACGATCATTAAAATCATGCGGACTCCGCTGGTGGAGGAATAGTAACAGAATCAAGGAACGAAATATCTCTGAAAAACAAAAGTTGCGCATTTTACAACGGGTCATAATTTTGATTGCTTCGCAAATGGCCGGAGCGTTTCAGGCGGCAGGCAACTAAAATTGACGCCGCGTCCATCTACAAAACTACCGATCGATAAGGAGTGGATCCCTTCGACTGGAGTCGTAGAATAGAACGCAGGCGCGCCACGGGTAGCGCGGGAGTCGAGACGAACTTGAAAATCAGATTCATTGTCACAGCCGCATCTTGTGGAATTTTTGGCGTTGCCTGCATCGTCTTTCCCAATCTCCTGCTCGCGCAGGCCCCCGCAGGGCCTCTTCCACGGCCCGAATCACGAGGCATTCCGATTCCCCCGCCGCGCAACGAACCGAAACAGAAACCGCCTGCGCGCAGAACCACGATTGGCGGAGCCTGGAAACTGAATCACGATGAGAGCGATGACCCGCGCAGAAAAATTAGAGACTTGAAAAATACGAACGGAAGAAACTCCGGCGGCTACCCGGGAGGCGGGGGAAGGGTCGGAATCGGTTTTCCTTTTCCGGGCGCCGGCGGCCCCATGGGCGGAGGCATTCCCCAAGGGCGCGGCGGGGAACGCGAGCGGGATAATTTAAAATTGCTGGACGCGGTTCAGCCCGCAACGTCGCTATCGATTGTTCTGAAAACCGGAGAAGTGGATGTCACGGAAGATGATTCCCGCAAACTCGTTTTCTACACGGATGGGCGGCAAATACAAACATCGAAGGACGCGGCTGACCGGGAACTTTCCGCGCACTGGGATGGAGACCGCCTCGTGTCGGAAGA
>Ga0307372_10012188_pt1 | contig 11326 bp, 8 predicted proteins | sample OX1MG_FD_202533 | JGI IMG/M metagenome (GOLD analysis project Ga0307372, IMG submission 202533) | Soil microbial communities from Risofladan, Vaasa, Finland - OX-1 | ecosystem: Environmental > Terrestrial > Soil > Coastal area > Acid sulfate soil | place: Finland: Risofladan, Vaasa | collected...
GGGTTGGCAATCGCCGCGCCCGTCATGTCCTGGAACAGCGTGCCGCGCGTGTCGGTCGCGAACGACCGCGTGCCGGTCGATCCGACCGTGATCGGCACCGCGCCCGCCCAGAAGGACGCCACCGCGTCGTTCGCCGCCACGTTGCACGTGTTGGCCGCCACCGTGACCGTCGCCGCGCCGGTCTCGGGCGCCAGCGACACCGAGTAGCCGGCCTTCAGCGACGGGTCGGTCGCCAGGTCCGGGCTGATGAACGCCTGGTTGCTGCCGGCGGGCGCCTTCGCCAGATCCACCAGCGCCTGCGCGTAGCCGCCATTCGCACAGCTGGCCGCGTAGGTCGACTCGCCGCTGTCGATGGCGCGCAGCGAGCCGATCGCCGACGCCTCGTTGCCCGACATCCGAGCCCGCAGGAGCCCCGGCACCGCGATGGCCGCGATGATGCCGATGATCGCCACCACGATCAGCAGCTCGATGAGCGTGAAGCCTCTGTTGTCTCGCATCCTCATGATCGTCTCTGCTCCTCAGTGAACCGGGGCGCTGCCCCGGACCCCGGCTCGGTCGCCTGCGGGGCCCCGGCGCCCCGCGCCGCACTCCCCTCGCCGCCGCGCTTTGCGCGGCCTGCGGATTGGCGGCCGGGTGAATGACTCCGCCGACCGTTCGGTCCGTTCGCGCGACGGTGAATCGCAAGGCCGGTGCCAGTTCAGCTCGATGCGAGCTAAGTTAAATAAACTATTTACAATCAGTATCTTAGCAAAATATACCAATTTTGCAATCCGTGCCATATGCCGGAAAACTGACAGAAATCGTCAGACGACCTGTGCCACAAAGTGTCAACCCGGCCCGGCCGGGCCGTCTCCGCCCGGATGGACACCGGCCGGCCAGCCCTCAGCGCAGGTTGTATTTCTTCACGTAATACCGAAAGGAGCGGAAACTCATGCCCAGCAGATCGGCCGCCTTGACCTGGACGCCTCCCGCCCGCTGCAGCGCCTGCGCGATGTAGTCCCGCTCGATCTGCTGCACGTGCCGCTCGAGGTCGAACCCTTCCTCGGGCAGATCGACGATGGCGGCGGCGGCCGGCGCCGCCCGGTCGCCGGCGATGTGCAGCGGCAGGCTCTCCGGGAGGATGGTCGGGCTGTGCTCGAGGGCCACGGCCCGTTCGATGACGTTCTCGAGCTCGCGGATGTTGCCGGGCCAGCCGTAGGCCTGGAGGCGCGCCACCGCGTCACCCGAGATGCCGCTGATCGCCTTGCCCATCTGTTCGCGGTACTTGGCCAGGAAGTGGTCGGCCAGCAGCGGGATGTCCTCCTGGCGCTCCCGCAGCGGCGGCAGGTGCACGGGAATGACGTTGATCCGGTAGAACAGGTCCTCCCGGAACCGGCCGTCGGCGACGAGCCGGGCGAGGTCCTGATTGGTGGCGGCGATGACCCGGATGTCGGCCTCGATCTCCTCGGTGCCGCCGAGGCGCCGGAACCGGCGCTCCTGCAGGACGCGCAGCAGCTTGACCTGCATCATCGGGCTCGTCTCGCCGATTTCGTCGAGGAAGATCGTGCCCCGCTCGGCCACTTCCACGAGCCCCTTCTTGTTGCTCGCGGCGCCGGTGAACGCGCCGCGCAGGTGGCCGAACAGCTCCGACTCGAGCAGCGTCTCCGGCAGCGCGCCGCAGTTGACGGCCACGAACGGCTGATCGCGCCGCAGGGAGTGGAAGTGGATGGCCCGGGCGGCCAGTTCCTTGCCGGTCCCCGAATCGCCGGTGATGAGAATGGTGCTGTTGGTCGGCGCGATGGTCTCGATCAGCTTGAAGACGGCCAGCATCGGCTCGCTGCGCCCGACGATGCCGGCGAGCTGATGGGAGCTCTGCAGCGCGCGCTTCAGCAGCACGTTCTCCTGCCGGAGCTGGCGGCGCTCGAGCGCGTTCCGGACGATGAGCTTCAGCTCGTCGACGTCGAACGGCTTGGTCAGGTAGTCGTAGGCGCCCATGCGCAGCGCCTCCACGGCCGAGTCGGTCGAGGCGAACGCCGTGATCATGATCCCCAGGATGTCCTGGTCGATGCTCTTCGCCGCCTGGAGGACGTCGACCCCGCTGACGTCCGGCATCCGGATGTCGGAGATCAGCAGGTCGACCGGCTGCCGCTCGAGCAGGCTGATCGCGTCCCGGCCGTTGTCGGCCAGCAGGACCTCGTAGCCCTCCCGGCGCAGCACAATCGCCAGCAATTCCCGCATCGATCGCTCGTCGTCGACGACGAGGATGCGGGAGACGGTGGACGTCCGGTGAAGCGTCTGGTCGGTCACGGTCATGCGATCGGCGCGGCGGTGCGCGCGGGCAGGCGGACCGAGACGGTCGTCCCCTGCCCCGGCTGCGACTGCACGCGGATGTCGCCGTTGTAGTCGGTCACGATGCGGTGAACGATGGCCAGGCCGAGGCCGCTGCCCCGCTCGAACGTGCCGTGGAACGGCTGGAACAGCGTCTCGACCTCCCCCGCCGGAATGCCGACGCCTTCGTCCTCGACGGTGAGGACGAGGTCGTCGCCGTCGGCTCCGGCCCACGCCGGTTCCGTCCGCGCCCGGAGACGCAGGCGGCCGCCGGCCGGCATCGCGCGGAGGCCGTTCGTCGCGAGATTCCACAGGATCTGCCGGATCTGCCCTTCGTCCGCCTCGTACCAGACCTCGCGGTCGGCCGGCACGTCGACCTCGACCAGGTGGCCGGGCCGGACTTCGGCGCTGTTGCGCAGCAGCAGGGCGGTGTCCCTGAACGTGCGGCGCACGTCCAGCTTCGTCACTTCGAAGCGTTGCGGCCGCGCGTAGGCGAGGAACGAGCGGATGGTTTCGTTGAGCCGCTCGGATTCGCGCAGCACGATGTCCATCAGCTGCGCCTGATCGGCGGTCAGCGGGAGCTCGCGGCGCAGGATCTGGATCGACCCCGACATCGACGCCAGCGGATTGCGGATCTCGTGCGCGATCCCGGCCGCCATCTCGCCCACGGCGGCCAGCCGCTGCCGCAGCCGCGCGTCGCGCTCGAGGCGGTGCAGCTCGGTGACGTCCTGGAACGTGAACAGGAAGCCGGCGCGGCCGCCCGGGGTGACCAGGTGCGTCGCGCTGAGCCCCAGGTCGATCGTGCCGCCGTCGGCCCGCCGGTAGCGGTAGTCGGCCCGATGGCTGTCCGCTCCGCCGAGATCGGCCTCGAGCGCCGCCGCCGCGCCGGCCGGCAGCTGGAGCACGTCGGCGACCGGCCGGCCGACGACCTCGTCGGGGGCGCAGCCGCTGATGGTGCCGGCCGCGCGGTTGAACGTCAGGATCCGCCCCGCGTAGTCGGTCGTGACCAGGCCGCTGGTCAGGCTGTCGATGATGTCCTCGTTGAACGCCTGGAGGTCGGCGATCTCGGTCGAGGCGCGCTCGAGCCGCTCGCCGGCCGACCGCAGGTTGCCCGCGAGCGAGCCGCTCACCAGCCCGACGACGACGAAGCCGAACACGTTGATGGCGACGGTGTACTGCGCGAGGTGGCCGGGCGGCAGGCTGATCCGGGCGCCCATGAGCCACGGCTCCCGCAGCAGGCCGGCCACGGCGAGGTACTGCCCGAGCACCAGGCCGCCGTAGAGGACCGTGCTGAGCGCGGCGAGCATCAGGCCGCCGCGGCGGAACTGGAGCGCGCCGGCGGCGGCGATCGGCAGCACGTAGAGCGTGGCGAAATAGCTGGTCACGCCGCCCGTCACGTAGATGAACGCCGAGACGATGCAGGCGTCGCACGCCAGCTGGAGGTCGACGACCCAGCGATGGCGGTCGACGTACGGCAGCAGCGCGATGTAGAGCAGCGTGAGGGCGTAGGTCAGGCCGATGAGCAGGAAGAAGGGGTCGATCGGAAAGGAGCCGGGCGCGTTGATCTGGACGAGGATCGCCGAGCCGAGCAGCACCGTGCTGATGACGACGCGGATCGCCATCAGCCGGGCGAGCTTGCGGCGCAGTTCGGTCTCCGGCACCCGCGGCTCCTAGGCGGCCAGCTTGTTGATCAGGTCGAACATCGGCAGGTACATGGAAATGACGATGCCGCCGACGATCACGCCCAGGACGGCGATCATGATCGGCTCGAGCAGCGTCAGCAGGCCCGCGACGGCCGTGTCGACCTCCTCCTCGTAGAACTCGGCGATCTTGGCCAGCATCGTGTCCAGCGCGCCGGTCGCCTCGCCGACGGCGATCATCTGCGTGACCATCGGCGGAAACACCCGCGTCTCGCGGAGCGGACCCGACACGGTCTCGCCGCGCTCGATGCTCTTGCGCGTCGCCAGCACCGCGTCCTCGACGACGGCGTTGCCCGACGTGCGCGCCGTGATGTCGAGGCCGTCGAGGATCGGCACGCCCGAGCTGATGAGCGTCGACAGCGTCCGGCAGAACCGGGCGACGGCAATCTTCCGGAGCAGCAGGCCGAGCACCGGCACTCTCAGCAGCGCCCCGTCCACCACGTGCCGGCCGCCGTTGGTCGCGTAGTAGCGGCGGAACAGGATGACGAACACCACCAGGCCGACGGCCAGGAACGGCAGGTAGTGGATGAACGTGTTGCTCGCCCAGATGACGATGCGGGTCGGCAGCGGCAGGTTCGCGCCGAGGCCGGCGAACAGCGACGCGAACGTCGGAATGACCTTCCAGAGGATGACGGCCACGACGATGACGGCGATGCCGATGACCGCCACCGGGTAGATCATCGCCGAGCGGACCTGCCCGCGCAGCTTGACCGCCTTCTCGATGTAGGTGGCCAGCCGCTTGAGGATCGTGTCCAGGATGCCGCCGGCCTCCCCGGCGGCCACCATGTTGGTGAACAGGCCGTCGAACGTCTTCGGATGCTTCCGCATGGCGTCGGCGAGCGAGGCGCCCGCCTCGACGTCGGCGCGGGTCTGCAGGATGACGGCGGCGAAGTTCCGGTCGGATTCCTGGGTGCCCAGGATCTCCAGACACTGCACCAGCGGCAGGCCGGCGTCGATCATCACCGAGAACTGCCGGGTGAAGACGGCCAGATTCTTGGAGTCGACCCGGCGCCCCGTGCGCCCCTTGCGCGCCGCCGCCGGCTCCCTGGACGCGGCCGGCGTGATCCGGGTGACCAGCACCTGCTCGCGCCGCAGCGCCGCCACGGCGGCGTCCATGGTCTCCGCCACCCGTTCCCCGCTCACCCGTTCGCCGCCCCGCGTGCGGCCCGAATACGCAAAAGTGGGCATGGCTGTTCCTCAGCGAACGGGCCCGGCCGGGCGCGGCCCCTGCCGCCCCAGCCCGGCCCCTGGCACGATGCCGACTCCCCGGTTGATCATGTCCTGCAGTTCGTCCCTGAGCGAGGAGGCCGCCAGCGCGACCTCGAGCGAAATCAGCCGCTTCTGGTGCAGCGTCGCGAGCGACTGGTTGGCCGTCTGCATCCCGTACTTCTCCTGTCCGGTCTGCATGGCGGAATAAATCTGGTGCACCTTGTCCTCGCGGATGAGGTTGCGGATGCCGGGCGTCGGCACCAGGATTTCCAGCGACACCACGCGCCCCTCCCCGCTGATCTTCGGCAGGAGCGCCTGACACACGATCCCTTCGAGGACGAGCGACAGCTGGGTCCGGATCTGCGCCTGCTGGTGCGAGGGAAAGACGTCGATGATGCGGTTGATCGTCTGCGCCGCCGAGTTCGTGTGGAGCGTCGCGAAGGTCAGATGGCCCGTCTCGGCAATCCGGAGGGCCGCCTCGACGGTCTCGAGGTCGCGCATCTCGCCGATGAGCACGACGTCGGGATCCTCGCGCAGCGCCGCCCGCAGCGCCGGCCCGAACCCCTGCGTGTCGCTGTGAATCTCGCGCTGGTTCACCAGGCAGCTCTTGTGCTGGTGGATGTACTCGATCGGGTCCTCGATCGTGAGGATGTGCGCCCGGCGCTCGGCGTTGATCTTGTCCAGCATCGCCGCGAGCGTCGTCGACTTGCCGCTGCCGGTCGGGCCGGTCACCAGCACGAGGCCGCGCGGCCGCTCGGCCAGCTGCGCGAGGACCGGCGGCAGGCCGAGCTCCTCGAAATTGCGGATGCGCTCGGGAATCAGGCGGTAGACGGCGGCCACCGCGCCGCGCTGGTTGAAGACGTTGCAGCGGAAACGGGCCAGCCCGCGGATGCCGAACGAGAAGTCCAGCTCCAGCGTCTCCTCGAACCGCTTCTTCTGCGCGTCGGTCAGCACGCTGTACACGAGCTGCTGCGTCTCGGCCGGCGCGAGCTCCGGCAGCGGCAGCCGCTGCAGCTCGCCGTGCACGCGCACCTGCGGCGGCGTCCCCGTCGTCAGATGGAGATCGGAGCCCTCCAGCTCGACCGTCGTCTTCAGGAGTTCGGGCAGTGTGGACATACAGCCTCAGGCGCTCCGGCGCCGCTACTTCACCGTCTCCCGCACGACTTCTTCGATCGTCGTGATGCCGTCCCTGACCTTGCGCAGCCCGCTCCGGCGCAGCGTCAGCATGCCGTCCTCGATCGCCCGGCGGCGCAGCTCGAGCCCCGAGGCCCCGACGAGCACCAGCTCGCGCAGTTCGTCGGTGATCTCCATGACCTCGTAGAGCCCGATCCGCCCCTTGTAGCCGGTCTGGTTGCACTGCCCGCAGCCGATGCCCTTGAACGGCGTCACGCCCGCGGCCTCGTCCGACGTGAAGCCGGCCTGCACCAGCGCCGGCGCCGGCAGCGGCGCCGGCTCGCGGCAGGCCGCGCAGACCCGGCGCACCAGCCGCTGGGCGCAGATCAGGTTGACCGAGCTGGCCACCAGGAACGGCTCGATGCCCATGTTCATCAGCCGGTTCACCGTGCTCGGCGCGTCGTTCGTGTGCAGCGTCGACAGCACCAGGTGGCCGGTGAGCGCCGCCTTCACCGCGATCTCGGCCGTCTCGAAATCCCGGACCTCGCCCACCAGGATGATGTTCGGATCCTGCCGGAGGAACGACCGGAGCGCCGCCGCGAAGTTCAGCCCGATGTTGTCGCGCACCTGCACCTGATTGATCCCGGCGATGTTGAACTCGACCGGATCCTCCGCCGTCATGATGTTCGTCTCCGGCGTGTTCAACCGCGCGATCGACGAGTACAGCGTGTTCGTCTTCCCGCTCCCGGTCGGCCCGGTCACGAGCACCATCCCCCAGGGCCGCTGGATCGCCGCCTCGTACCGCGAGAGCGACTCGGGCTCGAAGCCGAGCTTCGTCATGTCGAGCATCAGCTTGTCCTTGTCGAGCAGCCGCATGACGATCTTCTCGCCGAACAGCGTCGGCAGCACCGAGACGCGGAAATCGATCTCCTTGGCGGCGCCGTTGTCCGTAAAGCGGATCTTGATGCGGCCGTCCTGCGGCAGCCGCTTCTCGGCGATGTCCAGCTTCGCCATGATCTTCACGCGCGACACCAGCGCGTCCCGGAACTTCATCGGCGGATTCATGATGTTGTAGAGAATCCCGTCGATGCGGTAGCGGACCCGCAGCTCCTTCTCATACGGCTCGATGTGAATGTCGCTCGCGCCCTTCTGAATCGCCGACATCAGCAGCACGTTCACCAGACGGACGACCGGCGCCTCCTCCCCCTGACGCGCCAGCGCCTCGACGCTGATCTCCTCGAGCTCCTCCAGCACCTCCACGTCCCCGGCGTCGACCGCCGGCATTTCCTCGAGCGCCCGCGTCGCGATCTCCAGCGTGTTCGTCCCGCCCGCCACCTTCGCCACACCGTAGTACCGCTGGAGCGCCTCGCTGACCGCTGTCTCGGAGGCCACCACCGGCTCCACGTTGTAGCCGGTCATGAACTTGATGTCGTCCATCGCGAAGACGTTCGTCGGATCCGTCATCGCAATGGTCAGCGCCGCCCCCGACCGGCTGAGCGGCACGATCTGGTACTTCTGCGCCGTCTCGGCCGGGATGAGCTTGAGCACCGACGGATCAATCTCGAACTGCCCGAGGTTGATCGACGGCACGCCGTACTGCTTGCTCAGCAGCGCCGTGATCTCATCGTCGCGGACGTACCCCAGCGCGACCAGATTGAAGCCCAGCTTCCCCCCATGGGCCTTCTGGTGGTTCAGCGCTTCCTGGAGCTGTTCCGACGTGATCCGCTTCTCCTTGAGGAGAAGCTCCCCTATGCGAACAGGCATGCCGAGAGTGTGTCTGAAATATAGTTCACTGACGATTTTCGTCAACGACTGACTTAAAACGTCACCCGGGCGCCGACACCCCATCCACGGGCCGCGGCATCCTCGCCGCGACTGATTTCGCCGTCCAGATACATGCCGGTACGCAGCGCGACGCTAATCCCGGCGGTGCCGACCGGCAGGGCCTGATTGAGCGTATTTACGCGGATTCCGCCCCGGATCCCGAGCCGTCGCTGGAGCAGCCAGGCCTCCACGCCCGCCGCCACGTGCCGCCGCTCCCCGAACACCGTCAACGACCGGGTCAGATCGGCATCCACCGCGATCGTCAGCCCCTGGAGACGTCCCCGGCCGGAGAGCTCCGGTGCAACAGCCGCGCCGACCCGTACCTGACGCCGGAGGGTGACCGGATCGACGCCGGCCGGCCCCTGAAACTGCGGCTGGCGGACGTTTCTGGCCACGATCCCGAGGCGAAACGGCCCAATCGTCTCCATCGCGCCGAGATCAAGGTCAAATACCCCAGAAGTCCGTCCGCTCAGCGCCGCCGCCTGGTCGAGCGCCTGGGCGGCCGTCCCACCGACCCCACCCGGCCCGGCCGACACGGTCCCACGGACCAGCTTCAACGTGGATCCGACCACCAGCCCCGGCAGCAGGGTCTGGACGAGGGTCACGCCAAACTCCCGGGTCAGGAGCGATGACACCCCGGCTGGTCGCAGCTCTTGTCGGCTCCCGGCCGACCCGGCTGCAGGCGTCGGCGCGACCTCGCTCATCTGCAGGTTGTAGTAGCTCAATCCGAGGGCCGGAAAGGCCATGGCGAAACCGGTTTCCGTATCGCGCCGGGCGCCGTCGATTCCGGCGAGGGGCTGGCCACGCTGGCTGATGGTGTCGGTGGTGTCGTGTTCGAGCGCCGCACTGAAATACGCGCCGGTCCCGAGCCCGGCTGGATTCCAGTATGTCGCCGTCGCATCGTCGGCGACCGCCACGAAGGCCCCGCCCATGCCGAGCGCCCGGATCCCGACCGCCTCGAAGGTCTGCGCCGATGCGGGCCGGACGGAGACCGCGAACGGCACGAGCCAGACGAGCGCGGCGACGGCACGAAGAACCGCCATTCGGGCCAGGCGAGCGGAGCGGGAGCGACAGAAGCCGGTCATGAGACACCTTTCGTCAGTCTGCCGGCGGGCGCGGGGTGCCGCCCGGCGGCGGCACAGGCGCCGGCACGAAAACGGGAACAAGCGACGCAGGCGACGCGTCGACGTGGCGAAGCGGGAATCGCGATGAGGTGGAGCGCGGGGGGCCGGCAAACACGCTGGGCTCTGCTGGCCGGGCCGGGGCGCACGGAGCGCCCGCCCTCCGGTCAATGGATTGGGCCGGCCTGGGGCAAACGGCGCCGCGCCCTCAGCCGACGAGAACGGCGGCCGCGACGACGGTGGTCCAGAGCCCCTTCTTGTCGCCGACAGCCGTCTGCGTCACGTTCTGCGTGCGGACGATCTGATTCGACAGCCGGTAGACTTCCTTCTTCTCGTCCCAGCTCTTGTCCGGGTCGAAGTCGAGGCCGAGCGTGGTGGCCAGCATCTCGGCCGCCAGCTCCTCCGCGTAGTCGCCGGCCGTATCCTCGTTCTCGCCGAAGCTGTGGTGCTCGGACAGGTAGCCGTACAGCTTGTTGTCGCGCGGGATGGCGACGCCGACCGTGGCCGCAATGAGCCGGTGCGGTTCGCGGGTGGCGGTCTCCGACATGACGACGAAGGTCACCTGGCCGGGCTTGAGGCGCTTGCTGCCTTCGGCGCGCGAGAGGATCTTGCAGCCGGGCGGGAAGATACTCGACACGCGGACGAGGTTGCAGGCGGCAATGCCGGCCGATCGCAGCGCCAGCTCGAACGACGTCAGCTTTTCGCGATGCTTGCCGACGCCCTTCGTGAAGAACATTTCCTTCGGGACGAAACCGATCACAGTCCGCTCCTGCTCGACCTGGTCCGGCCCGCACCGAGCCGGACCGTGAGATCGCCGTGCCTGCCGGCCGGCCGCGCGCGACACTCCGTCGACGCCGCCCGCCCGCGTACCATCGCGCATCGTAATGAACGGCGTACCGCAGTGTCAAGAAAACAAGCATGCACGGGCAGGCGGGCCGCTACGCTACAATTGACCGACTAACAGCCGCCAGGATTCCCCGCCGCGGCGGCGCCGCGGCCTCGGCCAGACTCTCGAGGATTCACGATGTCCGAACTCGGCGCCGCGCCCGTCCCGGCACCTGCCCTGCCGGGGCTTCCGGCCCGGTGTACGGGAGTGCTTCTGACGCCCAGGCGGGCCATGTCCGCGATTGCCGGGCAGCCGCGGTGGGTCGGCGTGCTCGTCCTCGTGGCCTGCATGTCGGCGCTCTGCGCGGCCGGCTTCGGCCTGACCGCGGTCGGGCGGCAGGCGATGCTCGACCAGCAGGTGCAGACGCTCGAGTCGTTCGGCCGGAGCGTCACCGACCGGCAGTACGCCACGCTGAAGGCGGTTGATCGGTACGCCGCGCCCATCGGCCTCGCGGAGGGTCTGGTCGGCACGCCGCTGGCCGTGCTGCTGACCTCGGCCCTCCTGTTCTGGGTGTTCAACGGCCTGCTGGACGGCCGGGCGCGGTTCGCGCAGGTGTTCGCCGTGGTCGCCCATGCCGGCGTCATCCTGGCGCTGCAGCAGGTCCTTCTGCTGCCGCTGGACTACGTCCGCCAGACGGTCTCGAGTCCAGTGAACTTGTCCGCCCTGTTTCCCGTCTTTGATCAGGGGACTTTTCCAGCCAGGCTGCTGGGGTCGCTGGATCTCTTCCGGCTCTGGTGGATCGTGCTCGTCGCGATCGGCCTTGGCGTGGTGTACCGGCGGCGGATCGGCCGGATTTTCCTCGGCCTGACCGGCGTCTACCTCCTGATCGGCGTGATTCTGGCGACGGTGCAGACCATCGCAGGGGGAGTCTGAGGCGGTGCGCAAGCGATACCTGATCGGCGTCCTCATCCTGCTGGTCGTCTCCGGCACGGTCGCGGCGGGGGTCTGGTACAAGCACCGGAAGCCGGCCGTCGCCGTGACGGCCGAAATCATCCAGACGCGCAATCTGAAGGCGGTCGTCTCGGCGTCGGGCACGATCCAGCCCAAGCGATCGGTCAACATCAGCGCCGACACGATCGGCCGGGTGACGAAGCTGGCGGTCCACGAGGGCGAGCGGGTGACGGCCGGCCAGTTCCTGCTGCAGATCGACCCGCGGTCGCTCGAAA
>Ga0307372_10012189_pt1 | contig 11324 bp, 6 predicted proteins | sample OX1MG_FD_202533 | JGI IMG/M metagenome (GOLD analysis project Ga0307372, IMG submission 202533) | Soil microbial communities from Risofladan, Vaasa, Finland - OX-1 | ecosystem: Environmental > Terrestrial > Soil > Coastal area > Acid sulfate soil | place: Finland: Risofladan, Vaasa | collected...
AGTTTGTCGGACAAGCCGGCCAGTTCATCGAGCACCTGGCGCGTTTCACGTCCGTACTCCAGGTCCAGTTCCTGCGTAAAGTGAATGATTTTTACGGGAGCCGTCATCTCGCTGAGTCGCCGGCGAATTTCTGCGGCGTCTTCATCACGGAGTAGTCCCATCGGCGCTCCTCCCCTGCTCCCGGCGGTCAACCGGAAAATTTCTGCACGTCGCAATTATAGCGGGAACTGGCGGCCAACCGAACACGCTTTCCCCGCCAGCCTTCATTCGATGCTGCTCCGGGACCGAAAGATTCGGGCAAAATTCTTCAATTCCGCAATTCGACGATGGTAGCGCCTCCGCCGCCCTCGCCTTGAGGAGCAGGATAGAACTTTTCCACGTGCGGGTGCGAAGCAAACATTTCATGAAGGTTCTTGCGCAGGATTCCCTTCCCAAAACCGTGAATCACGCGCAGCCGGGCGCGGCCGGCGGTGTAGGCGCGATCCAGAAACTCATCCACGCGCTCGAGCGCTTCCTCCGCCGTGTGGCCGATCACGTTGATTTCATCCGGCACATCGCCCGGAGCAAATTCAGCTCTCAGGCTCAAACGCCCGCCGGCTGCCGGAGCGTGCTCCGAAGGCGCCGATTTTCTAGCCACGATCTCCGCTTCGTCTTTGGCGATTCGCAGGCGCAGACTTCCCACCTGCACCTGAATCTGCTCGTCATTAAGGATTTCCGTGACGGTCCCCGGCGTGGAAAGGTCCGGGACCCACACCCGGTCGCCCACCGCAACGGGCGCTTCAGAAACGATCTGGCGGTCCGGCACAGGTTCGGCCAGAACATTCAGGACCTGCTCGTTCCACTCGGCGCGAGCTTCCTGCTTCAGGGCCACAACTTTGCGTTCCACGCCCTTGGGCAGCCGGGGCTTTTCAACCCGGGCGCGCAACTCCGCCAGCACATCGTCCCAGTGCTTTCCCATCGCCCGCAGCGTGTCTTCCAGGCGCGCGTCAAGCTCTTTCAGCTTGGCGCGACGTTCCTGCTCGAATTGGGCCTCCCGCTCCGCCGCCCGGGCCTGAAGTTTCTTCTCCTCGGCTTGCAGATTCGACCGTTGAGACTCATAGAGCGCCCTCTGCTCGTGGAGCGACTGGAGCAGCGCCGAAGCCTCCGCCTCGGCTGACCCGATCAGCTCGCGGGCCTGGTTGAGGATGTCCTGCGGCAAACCCAGGCGCGCGGCGATATCCACGGCGCTCGACTTTCCGGGCAGGCCCACCAGCAACCGGTACGTCGGTTGCAGCGTTTCCTCATCAAACTCCATCGCAGCGTTCTCAGCTTCCGGCGTTTCGCTGCCATAAGCTTTCAGCCGTCCATGATGCGTGGTCACAAAGGTCAGCGCGCGCGACTTCCTGAAGCGCTCAAGGACCGCAATCGCCAGCGCCGCGCCTTCGCCGGGTTCGGTGCTCGATCCCAGCTCATCCAGCAGGACCAGATCGCCCGGCCCGACAACCTCAACCATGTTGCGAATGCTGGTGATGTGCGCCGAAAAGGTGCTCAAATTCGCCTGAATGGATTGCTGGTCGCCGATGTCCGCCAGCACACGATGGAACAGCGGCAGTTGGGCCTCACGGGCCGCGACCGGCAGCCCGGCCTGCGCCATCAGGACGGCGATCCCCAGGGTCTTGAGGGCCACCGACTTGCCACCGGCATTCGGCCCGCTGATCACCATCAGGCTTTTGGGCTCCTGCAAAGTGATCCCCAAAGGGATGGATTTCCGGCCGGTTTTTCGAAGGCCCTGTTCGAGCAGAGGATGGCGAATGTCCGTGAGCACGATTCCCCGCCCGCCGCTGAGCTGGGGAATGCAACAATCGTAGGCGGCGGCGAAACCCGCCTTGGCAAAAACCACGTCCAATTCGCCGAGAATGGATGCAGCGGTCAGGAGTTCAGCCAGGCGCTCCCGGAGTTTTTCGGTGAATTCGCCGAGGATCCTTTGCGTTTCCGCATACTCGCGGTCCTCCAGTTCAACCAGCTCATTGTTCAGCGGCACCGTCTCCAGCGGTTCGAGAAAGACGGTGGCTCCCGAAGAGCTTGCGCCGTGAATCACCCCCGGCACGTGCCGCTTTTCTTCCGCGCGAATGGGGATGACCAGCCGCTCATTGCGCAGCATCACGACGGCATCCTGCAACACCTTGCCGCGGCTGAGCCGCCGCATGAGGCCCTCGAGCGTTTTCTGGATCTCGTGCCGCAGAAGCTCGATGGCGCGGCGAGCGCGGCCCAGCTCCGCGCTGGCTGAAGAATCGAGGGCGCCGTCCGGGTGGATCTTGCCCTCCAGTTCAGAAAGCAGCGAGCGGAAGTCCGGCAACACCCCCGCCAGGTCCACCAGATGAGGAAAGGAGTCTCTGTCGAAATTCTCCTTCAATTCCCGGGTCTTTCGCATCACCGCGAGAACGGTCAGGATTTCGCGTGCGGTGCAGGCGGACCCCTCCACGTGGAGTCGCTCAAGCACAGGGCCCGGGTCCTCCAATCCGCCCAGCGAAGGGCGGGAGCCTTGATGAAGATATTCCCTTGCCTCCCGCACACGCTCCAGGCTGACCCTGATGGCGTCCAGATCATCGTGCGGAGAAATCGCCGCCACAACATTGTGGCTGATCGGCCCCGACAGGAATTCGCGCAGAAGGTCCTTGACCGCCTCGAACTCAAGAATGCGGCAGGAATAACGATCAGGCATGGGTGAGGAGGAATTGAGATTGCTCATGGTAAGAGGGCTGCAAGCGGTGGAACCGCGATGGCCCGATCTGACAGGTTGCTGAAAAACTCGCGCACAATCTCCATCGCTGCTATCGCCCGTACGCATACTGCCGGTAAATTGCGAGAACCATACGGTCAACCACTTTCGTCGCCTGCGCCCAGTCGAGCGGCTGATGGTTCCCGATAATCACAAACGCCAGCCGGCGGCCCCGTGGCAGGTCCATGTAACCGGACAGCGCGTTCACATGCTCCATGGAACCGGTCTTTGCGTGGATGCGGCCTTGGAGCGCCGTGTGGTGAAACCGATCAGCCAGCGTGCCATCGATCCCGGCAACCGGCAGGGCGTCATAAAACGATTGGAACCCGGGTGCGCGGGCCATAAATTGCAGCAACTTGATCAAAGCGTCCGGCGTGACCAGGGTATCGCGTGAAAGACCGGACCCTCCGGCGAATTGAACTCCCTGGGGCGGAATCCCGATCTTTTCGGCAAAACCCTTGAGAAGGTCCAGGCCGTCTTCGAGACTTCCTTGATTGTCCTGAACACGCGACATCGTGCGCAACAGCATTTCAGCGTGCAGATTCTGGCTGACTTTCAACGTGACCTTGATATCCTGGCTGAGCGGCAAGGAATCATGTTCGGCCAGGACAACCCTGTGTTCCGGCTTCTGAAGCGCGGTCTGGCCGGCTGCTTCTGCCGGAGTAACCTCGCGGACCACCACCCGGCCATCCACCTTCACTCCGCGCTGCTCAAGCAGTTTGCGGAACATCGCTCCGATATAAAGCGGCGGGTCCTCGATGGAAACGCCTTCATCCACGCCGTTGGGACCCAGCGGAATGTGGCCCCAAACATCGAGTTCCAGGGAGCCCGGAAAACGGTTGATCTCCACTTGGGCAGGAATCCCCGCTGACGTTGTCTCAACCTGGTCATTCATCCTGTAGTAGCCGTCGCCCGGATCGAGCAGGGCTTGGGCCCTGGCGCCCGCCACCGCCGCGGACCTGATTTCAAGCTTGAATGAATTGTCGTTGAAGGCCAGGGCCGTAATCGGCGCGCCGTAGTCCCAGCAGAGGTCGTCAACCGCCCAGTCGGTCCCGTAAGGCTGGTAAACGTAATATGTGTCGTCGGCATAAAGATTGCCGGTAACTTCCCGAACGCCCTTCGCGACAAGCTGGTCCGCCAGCTTCTCAAAATCGAGGCCCGCAGGGTGCCGGACTTCCGTCTTCAAGTGGTAGGGCAGAACGCGGCTGCCAAGATTTGGATCGCCCCGCCCGACCAGAACGAGATCGGGCACGCGGCCTTCGGCATCGGGAGGCGCTGAACTTTCAACGGTGGTTCGAAAGATGAAATCCGGGCCCAGCGTGCCGAGCGCCGCCGCGGTGGTGAACAGCTTCATATTCGACGCAGGCTGGAACAGGCGCTGGGGGTTCCGCGCATAGAGGACCTCGCCATCGGAAAGCCGGACAACTTCAATGCCCCAGAAGCCCCGTCCGGCAGGCGAAGCGCGAAGGATGGCATCGATGCTCTGGGCAAGAGAATGGGGATTCCGCGCGGCCGCGGCGGCCTGGGTGGCAGGCGGAAACAGCAGCGCGCCGACAATCAGAACAGCAAAGACAAGCCGTTTGCGCACCCGCCGCGGAGAACATCCGCAGGTGGCAGACGAAGACCGGCAGATCCACAGCCACCGCGTAGACGCCATCAGTAACAGCACCGGCGGGCTGGAAGGCGTTGATGGAGGGCCGGAATCAGCATGCAAGCCACCGCGCCACGTCCTTGGCAAAGTAAGTCAGAATGATGTCAGCGCCGGCCCTCCGAATGGAAAGGAGTGTTTCCATGACAATGCGTTTCCGGTCGATCCATCCGGCGCGCGCCGCCGCTTCAATCATGGAAAATTCACCGCTGACCTGATAGGCCGCAATGGGAACGTCGAATCCCTGCCGCGCCAGAGCAATGATATCCAGATAGGCGAGCGCGGGCTTCACCATGATGATGTCTGCGCCTTCTTCAATATCGAGAGCGATTTCCCGCATGGCCTCCCTCTGATTGGCCGGGTCCATCTGGTAGGAACACCGGTCCCCGAACTTGGGAGCCGAACCTGCCGCCTCGCGAAAGGGCCCGTAGAAAGCAGAAGCGTACTTGGCGGAATAAGCCAGAATCGGAATTCCGCTGAACCCATGGGTGTCAAGCTCTTCCCGAATCCGGCCCACGCGGCCGTCCATCATGTCCGACGGCGCCGCCATATCGGCCCCGGCCTGCGCCTGGGTCAATGCCGTTTTCCCCAAGAGCTCCAAAGTGGAATCATTGTCCACTTCACCGTCCTTGATAAGGCCGCAATGGCCGTGGGTGGTGTATTCGTCCAGGCACACGTCGCAAATCACCAGCAACTCCGGCGCCGCCTTCTTAACGGCACTGACGGCACGCTGCACGATGCCGTCCGGGTCGTACGCGCCTGAGCCGACTTCATCTTTGGCCTCCGGAATTCCAAAAAGGATGACCGCAGGGATGCCGAGATCATAAACCGCCTTGCACTCTTCGGCCAGCAGGTCCACGGACCAGCGGTAGTTCCCCGGCATCGAGCCGATTTCATCCTTCACCTTTGAACCCGGGCAGGCGAAAAGGGGATAAATCAGCGAGCGCGCCGAGAGCCGTGTCTCCTGGACAAGGTTGCGGATGGCCGCCGTCCGGCGCAGCCGCCGGGGACGGTCCGTTGGAAATGCCATTGTCGTTCTCCTCCCGTATGTCCGGCCACAGCCGCGCAGGCCTCAGGTTGCTTCCTCCAACCCGCCCAGCCTGCTTCCTGGCATCCCGGTTTGCAAGCTCTCAATACAACCGGTCGTTCTGCCGGAAGTTTCCAAAGGTGCCCACGTTCGCCAGCGATACCGCCACGCGGAATTCATTTTCCTGGCGGAGGGGGCCCAGCGAGAACCTTCTGTACTCAACGTTGACGGCGAAGCAGGAAAAATGATAGCCCATCTGTCCCACGACCCCCTGGGCGATGCCCTGCACGAAGTTATAGTCGACACCGAAGGCGCCGTTAAAGCCATCGTGATCCATGTTTCCATAGGTCCCCACCAGACGCAACAGGTTATACGACGGGAGTTCAGAAAGCGGGGTGGTCGGAAGGACGGGGGTCAACTGCGCAGCCGTGCGGTTGATAAAGAAATCCGTCATCGACAGGCCCAGCAGCCCCCGGTGCACGTTGGAGGTGATGCCCGCATTCAGCACGCCGCCGCCGTTGGGGCTGAAGTCGGCCCGCAGCTCCGTATCATAGTTTGAAGACGGCGCCAGCTTCAGCACGGAAACCAGCGGCGAGAGGTTGCGGCCCCGCGCAAACGCAAAACCCGTCAGGGCCGCCGTCGGCTGAAACACAATGTTGCTGCCCGGCTGAAGCGCACCTCCAAAAGTCGGATCAAAATAGTAGATCTGGGAAAGCCGCAGGGAAAGCAGTTCGTGAGCTTGCGGAATGGGCTGGCCGTGGGGCACATCTTTGCGGACCAGGACCGTGTTGGTCAGCGAGTACTCGATTTCATTCGTTTCGGCCAGGGTGTCGAGGCTGTCAAAGCGCACCACGTCCATGATGTCCTGCGGATCGGTGGCCCGGACCAGGTGATACTGGATGTCCGGCTCGATGACATGCTTAACCAGATAGCCATCGTAAGGACGGGCAAAAACCTTTTCAAACGAGGGCGGCCGGATATCCAGTGAAAAGTCCCCCATAAACCTGTCCAAGCCGCTCCGGTCCGGCCTCAGGCTGGTGCCGTATCGTGTCAGCCACACTCCTCCCGACGGCGTCACATGAAAATGCAGGAAAGGTTTCACCCGCAAAGTGAGTTCGGGATGAAGGTTGACCCGGTCGGAAAAATTGGGAGTCGCGAAACCAGGCTGCGAACGCGCCACCGCGCCAACGGAGGTATCGAAAGAAAAATAAAGAGGCGAGCGCCCCACCTGCTTGTCCATGCCCGAAAAGGAGAAGCTGGGCGTGTGCCGGATCGTAATGGAATTGGCCGCGCCGCCCGTTGTCGATAGAAAATTCTGGTAGCGAGAGAGATAGAAATTGGCGCTGTAGGCGTCGAAATTCCTGGTCAGGAAACCCATCTGGCGCGCTTCTGAAGTGACGGCCTGCGTAAAGTTGTTGGCAAACGTTTCACGGAAGGCAAGGGAGCTGGCGTAATCCACGTTCACCACGCCTCGAAAGCCTCCCCACAAATGGTCCGCGTAGCCGGCCGCCTTGATGCTTTCACCCGGCGCCGCCAGTTGCGGAGCGCCCGGGCTCCCTTTGTCGTTGATGCCAAAGGCGCTCACATCAAAACTGCTGTCGGCGCTGGGGCGGGCCCGGAACTCGGCGCTCCCTCCCAGACCCCGCACGCTGTAATTCACCGCTCCCAGGGTCAGGTCCGCGCTGCGGTTGATGGCCCAATAGAAGCCGTCGCCAACGGTAAACCCCTTCTGCGAGGAATTGCCGATGGTGGGCAGCAGAAAACCGCTCTGCCGGGGCCGCGGGGCGATGGAGTCAACAAGGGCCGGAAAGTAAAAAATTGGCGCCCCAAGAAAGCGAACGACGGCATTTTGGGCCACAACCTTATCCCCGACTTTCACGCGGGCATGGCCGGTGCTGATGGACCATCCCGTCCGCTCGCACTGGCAGGTGGTCACGCGGCCATCCGTGATTTTGTAGGTCAGCTCGTTCAGCCGCTCCACAATCTTAGCCTGCACGTAAAAGGGGCTTTCCGTCTGCATCACGCCGTGGCGCGGTTTAACGCGGGGGCGCACGTAACCGTTGCCATTAAAGAACCAACCTTTCCCTGTCGACACATTGTAGTGGAGCTCATCCGCCTCCAGGTGGGCCGTAGGGTCGTTATAAGTCACGTGACCCTTGGCATCCACTTCGTGGGTTACTTCGTTATACGTAGCCTGGTCGGCGGTGACATGCATCTCCTGGTAAGTCACCACCACATGGCCGCGCGCGTAATACACCGTGCCATTTTTTCCCTGGGAGTCCGAACGAATGGCAACCGTGGCGGCCAGATCCTGCAGGCCCGAAGGAATGGACGGCAGGGATTGTCCAAAAGCCTCAAACGCCAGAGTCAACAGCAGCGCGGCGCCTGGAATTGCCAGCCAGATTCGGATATTTCTTTGCCGGTTGGAAAAACAATCAATAAAACCCATGACATTGTCGAAGCTGATATTCTACTCGTAAAAGCTTTGTCGGAGCGCATGAATTTGCTAAGATACTACACGGATATTGTTGGATGCTCGATGGGGGTTTTCAGTCGCCGTGAAATGCCCAAAGTGTGGTTTCGTCAGCTATCCGGGGCTTGAGCAATGCAGGAAGTGCGGTTATCGTCTCACTCAGGCGAGGGGCCGGACCCGCGAAATCCCGCCCCTGTTCCACCCCTCGCTCACTGGACCGAAAACGCCCGCCAGGCTGGACTCCGAACCCATGGGAAATCGCATGGAAATGGGCCGACGGGAGGCCCCTGGCCTGGACATGGCGCTGGGACCCGAAGGCACGTTTTCAGGCTCGATCGAACCGGGTGAAGGCCGGCGGGAAGCGCAACCCTCGCAGGGCCGGGATTTTTCAGCCTGGCAGGCGGAGCTTACGGAGCGCGTGCAAGAATATCGCCAGCGGCGGGCCCGCCTGCACAAGGGCGAAAAAAGCAGCCCTGCAACACTCGATTTCGATTTTGGATCCTCTGCGTCCGATCTGGAAGAAACCCGGCCCCCTATCATCGAGTTCCCATCCGCGAAAGAAGCGGATCGCCACGCCGGATTTGCGCCTGAGGTGAGATTGGGTCCTCCGCCTCCCGGGCTGGAAGATTTTGAACCGACCCCTGAACAGGAAGATGGCGAAGTCGTCAGTCCTCCAGCCAGGGACAGAGCGGCGTCTCGCGCCGAGACGGGCCCCCTGGAGATCGAGTTCGGGTCCTCTCCAAGAGATTTCTCTGCTGGCATGGGAGGAGATGAACCCTCCGGTGTGCCAGGCGCATCCATCGGCATGCGCTTTTTTGCCGGGGCCATTGACTTCATGGTCCTGCTGTCAGGGGCCGGGGTGTATGCGCTGATTTTCTGGCGAGCCGGCGGGCGCTTTTCTTTCCAGCCCCTGGAGTTGGCCGTTGCAGCCCTGGTCGGCGTGTTCTTTATCCTGCTCTACTTTGGAGGCTGCGCGGCCCTTGCCTCAGCCACTCCGGGATTGCTCTGGGCCGGGCTTGAGGTGCGTACTTTCGAAGGGGACCCTCCCGGGCCTGTCGATTGCCTCTGGCGGGCTTTCGGCTACCTGGTTTCAATGTCAGCCTTGATGCTGGGATTTATCTGGGCGGCGGTCGATGCCGACGGGCTCACCTGGCATGACCGGATGTCCAGAACTTTTATCGTTCCTGCCGACCGTGCATAGGCCCTGTCCTCCTGCTTTCCCGGCTGAGGCTGACGGGCGGTTTCCATCAGGCAGCCGGATGAATCTCCCTGCCATCCTCCGTGGGGCGGCTTTCTAACCCAGCAGGAGACGGGCATAAACCCGGGGATCGACATTTCCGCCGCTTACCACGCAACAGATGGTGCGTCCGGCGAAGGCGTCCGGCTCCGTCAAAACTGCGCCGATCCCCAGCGCGCCGGTCGGTTCAGCCTTCAAGTTTGCGAGACCGTAGAGCACGCGCAACCCCTCGGCGATCTTCTCCTCGGGGACTTCCACGATCCTGGCTAGTCCCGTCCTTAGGACCTCCCAGTTCCGGTCGCCCAGGCTCAGCGTCCGGGCGCCATCGGCAATGGTTTGGGGTTCGCTTTCGTTCGATACGATCCGGCCTGCCGCGAGCGAGCGTGCCGCATCGTTTGCCAGCAGGGGCTCCGCGCCAATCACCGGAATAGATTTTCTGGCCTTGCGAAGGCCCTCAACGGTCCCCGACGCCAGTCCGCCACCGCCCACGGGGACGATAACACAGTCGAAATCGTATCCCAGCGCGGCCAGTTCCCCTCCCAGGCTGCTGTTCCCCTCAATCACGAAAGAGTCGTCGTAAGGGCTGGCGACGTAGGCGTCGGGATGCTCCTTTGCCAGCTCCCACACTCTGTCCCAGCGGGACTTGACCGCCACATCGATCAGTTCGACCCTACCCCCGTAGCCCCGCACGGCATCCACTTTGACCTGCGCCGAGGTCGAGGGCATCACCACAATGCAGGACTTATCCAGCAACTGGCACGCATACGCCAGCGCCTGCCCGAAATTTCCGGAGGATGCGGTGATGAAAAGATCTGCCTCCGCCCGCGTCACCACATTGTAGGCTGCGCGGAATTTGAAGCTGCCCGTATGCTGGAAGGTCTCGCTGGCCAGGATGATCCTGGCGCCCAGGGCGCTGTCCAGCCGCCGGGATTCGATGATCGTGGTCTTGCGAATCGCTGCGTCCAGAAATCCCAACTCGCGTCTCTTTTTCAAAAAACACTCCTCATCGCCTGCAAATCCTGCGCGCGCCCGGGCGCCGGTAACGGCATTTCTGTAGTGGCGGTCCCCTTGTGCCTCAGGCCAGGTTCTATTATGTCATCCTGAGCGCAGCGAAGGGTCTACTTCATTTCCCCAAGAGGGAAGGTTAGACTGAAGTCAGGGTACGCTGTATGAGCAAGGGCCGGTTTCTGAATCAAAAGCTGGGCAAGCGGACGGACAGAAAGTCCCAGTTGCTCAAGGCGCGCCTCAAGACGCAGCCGCCGCCCAGGCGTTCCCAGCCGCAAGGAGCACCCACTGCTCCCCGTCGCTCTTCGAACTGAACATTGTGAACGAATACCTGCGTTTGCGACGGCGAAGCCTGTTCTTCGCCGCTTGTGAATCGGGAGGGCTTCCATCGCCTTTGAGCTGCTCGCGTCCATCGGACTGCTCACTTGGCGCACAGGAAATCCAGGGCCGGCTCGATGGCGGCCCGGGGGCTGTTCCGGAAGAAGCTCGCTTCATAAGGGCAGCCGATCTTGCAAGCGCTGCAGACCCCGCGAAAAACGTCTTCAGGATTTGCCGCTCTTCGTCTTCGGGTGGCTGGCCATGCGGTAAACGGTGTTGCGGCTGATCCCCAGGATGTCAGCGGCCTGAGACTTATTGTCGTTCGTCACTTTCAGCACATAACCAAGATAGCGGCGGCCGAGTTCTTCGAGCGAGGGCAGTCCCGCAAAAAGGGCCTCTGTGCTCTTGCCCTCGTCACCGCCGGGGCAGAGCTTGGCAGGCAGGTCCTGGAGCGTGATGACCCCGGAGCGGTTCAGTGCTGCGAGCGATTCCAGCGTATTCAGCAGCTCGCGCACGTTGCCGGGCCACGCATAAGCAATGAGGGCGGAAAGCGCTTCGGGAGAAATCGAGAGCGTCCGGCCGGCCTCAGCGCCCAGCCGTTGCAGAAAATGGGCCACCAGGAGCGGAATGTCTTCCTCGCGTTCCCGCAGAGCAGGGAGATCGATCTCAATGACCCGAAGGCGGTAGAACAGGTCTTCGCGGAACCTGCCTTCCACCACCAGGTCCGCCAGCTTGCGGTTTGATGCTGCGATCATGCGGACATCAATGCGGACGGACTGGTTCGATCCCACCGGCCGTACTTCCTGCTCTTCAAGCGTGCGCAGCAATTTCACCTGAAGCCCCGGACTCATCTCCGAA
>Ga0307372_10012191_pt1 | contig 11324 bp, 8 predicted proteins | sample OX1MG_FD_202533 | JGI IMG/M metagenome (GOLD analysis project Ga0307372, IMG submission 202533) | Soil microbial communities from Risofladan, Vaasa, Finland - OX-1 | ecosystem: Environmental > Terrestrial > Soil > Coastal area > Acid sulfate soil | place: Finland: Risofladan, Vaasa | collected...
GACGTCCGTCATCGCCATGAGGTCGCTGTACGGCCTCCCGCCCCACTCGGCCCACCCTCGCCGCACGAAGTCCATCCCGTAGCCGGTGGAGAGGGCGGGGTCCGGCAGGAGCACTGCCCAGCCTCGTGCCGCGAGGAGCCAGGGGTTCCATCGCCAGCTCCACGCGTTCCACGAGCTGCAGGGTCCGCCGTGGACCCAGAGCGCGAGGGGAGCGGGATCCTCGGCGGAGGCACCGTCGGGGAGCACGAGCCATGCGCGAAGAGAGGTGCCGTCCTCAGCGATACCGGACAGCTCCTCGACTCGGCCGGGTACGACGGTTGCACCCGGTGCCGGCATCTCCGTGACACGAGACTCGCCGTCGGCCGCACCCGCTCCGCCAGCGGCGACCCGCACCGGACGCGGCGGGGAGTCGATGGCGGAGCGGAGCGCGAATATCGAGCCGTCGGCCGCAGGCGTGACGTGCGACCACGCGCCGCCGGCCGTTACGGCCGTCCACCCACCGCCGGCGGGATCGGCTCGCCACACGGGGTGGTGGCCGCGGAGGTCCCCGGTCACGAGGATCGCGGCTCCGTCGGCAGTCCAGCACGCCTGCGCGGGCCAGAGGTCGCCGACGACCGGGATCCTCCGGGGCTCGCCGCCCGCGACATCGGTCACGAAGAGCTCACGGGCCCAGGGGTCCTCGAGATTCGCGCGCGACTCGCCGAAGAACGCGACGCGTCGGCCGTCCGGCGACAGTGCCGGTGAGTCGAAGGACCACTCACCGGCCGGGCTCGACGCGAGGACCGTCCGTGACCCCGTGACCACGTCGATGAGCACGATGTCGCTTCGCACTCGACCTGCGGGGAGCTGCACCTCCCACGCCGTGACGACGCCCGTCCCGTCGGTGGTGACGACGGGGGTCGCGTCGTGAAGCGCCCGGCCCGCGTCGGGCGTGAGATCGCGCACGTCGTCGAGCATCGCCGCATCCGCGTGCGAGCCGGGTCCCTCGGCTGCACCGACGAGGCGGGCGGCGAAGTAGTGCGGCTCCTCGGGCCCCCGCTCGTGGTCCCAGTGCCGGATGGGTAGGTCGTCGTGGAGGATCGCCGTGATCTTGCGCTTCTTGCGGTCGCCGCGCCAGCTCCTATCCCGTTCGTCGTCCGCGTCCGCACCCGGCGCCACCATCGCCGTGAACACGACGACGGGAGCGCCGCGAGCCGACGTGACGGTCGTGATCCCTCCGCTGCGGACGGCGACCGGCCACGGCTCGCCGCCGTCCGGCGCCATCCGCCAGATGGCAGCGGGGTCGTCCTCCTCGCCGCCGGCGCGGTGGCGCCTCGAGAGGAAGAGCACCGAGCCGTCTGAGCAGAACACGGCGGAGGACTCCCCGCGCTCGGAGCGTGTGAGGCGCCGGGCCGCTGTGTCGCCCGCCGGGTCGAGAGCCCAGATCGACTCGACGAGGACGGCACCGTCTGCGTCGAGCTCGGTCACCGTCGCGAGCAGGCGGTCGCCCGGCGGCGACAGCGCGAGGCTCGAGATCCGAGGGATCGCGACGTACCGTGCCGGGTCGGAGAAGGGGGACGCGTCGGGTCCTGCGCTCGGGTCTGTCATCTCGACATTGTCGCTCCGAGGCCGCGCGAGTGCACGCGTGGACTCGCGGAACACGCATCGCACGCAGAAACAAGCGCACGGCGCCGACGTTCACGAAGCCCTCACGGCACGGTCGCTGCTGCGGGCAGCTGTCGCGACGACGGCGTTCGTCGTCGCCCCGGGCGGGCTCGCGTCGGCGGCGATCGTGTTCGCCGCGCCCGCGCCCGCGCCCGCGCCCGCTGCTGCAGCCGTGGGGGTGCTCGGCGCGCTGCGCTGAGTGACGCCACGCCCCGCGCGGCTCGGTAGCGTTGACTCTCGAGGCGGCGCGAGCGCGGAGGTAGGTCATGAAGGGAGCGCGTCCGGTCACGGCGATCTCGGTCGTGCTCGCAGGCGCGCTCACCGTGCTCGCCGCGGCATCGGCGGCCGCCGCGGCGCCGCGCACAGTCCCGCCGAGCGTCCGCGTCGCGGCGGTGCCCGGCGCAGTGACGCCCGAGGGCCGCGCCGTCGTCGTCCGGATCACGACGGCGCACGCTCGTTGGTGCGTCCTCTCCTCACGGCCAGTCGTTCCGGGCTTCTCGGCACGGCTCGACTGCGCACGGGGCCGGACGTTTCGTGTCGCGCACGTCCCGCAGGCGACGGGGCCGGCGGGAGGCCGGGTCGTGCTCACCGTTGCTGCGATCGGTCCCGGAGGCCGTCGCGTCGCGCGCGCCGTCGCGGTCGAGCCGCCAGCCCCGGTCCTCGTCCCGCTCACGATCACGACGGCGAGCCTTCCTGCCGCGACGGCCGGAGTCTCGTACTCCACCGTGCTCGTTGCGACCGGCGGCTCGGCGCCGTACGTGTGGACCGTCTCGCCGGGCGTGTTGCCGTCCGGGCTGTCGCTCGCTCCCGACGGCACGCTCCTCGGCACGCCGGACTCCGTCGGGAGCTACGAGTTCGCGGTCGACGTGACCGACTCGACCCGTCCGACGCCGCGTACGGCTGCCGCAACCGTGTCGATGACGGTCGCGTTCGCACCGACGGGCAGCGCGTACAGCGGAAACTGGTCCGGCTACGAGGTCGCGGCCGGACCGTTCACCGCGGTGACGGGCACGTTCGACGTGCCGAACCTGGCGCCGTCGACGGGCGAGACGCGCGTCGCCGAATGGGTCGGCATCGACGGAGCGGCGAACACCTCGCTGATCCAGGCTGGTGTGCAGGAGATCTACGACCCGGTCGCGGGCTCCGTCTCGGTGGACGCGTGGTGGGAGATCCTCCCCGCGCTCTCCACCCCGATCGACATGTCCGTGTCACCTGGCGACGAGGTTACCGTGGCCATCGGGCTGGTCTCTGGCGCCGAGTGGCAGATCTCCCTCACCGACGCCACGAACGGTCAGAGCTTCAGCACGCAGCAGCCGTACTACGGGCCCGGAGCGTCTGCCGAGTGGATAGTCGAGGCGCCGACGTCGGTGTCGGGGACCGAGTTCGCCCTCGGCACGTATTCCCCCGCGGTCACCTTCACGAACCTGAAGGTCACGGGAGCGGAGTCGTCGCTCACCGCTGACGTGATGGTCCAGGGAGCGGCGACGGTGTCGGATCCCTCGCCGCTCACGGCGACCGGCTTCGCCGTCGCCTACGGCGCCGCGCCGCCCCCCGGTCCGTAGCCGCGACCCCGCTCCCGGGGTCGCCGTGCGCCGGCGGTCGCGGCCGTCCCGGTAGCATGGCGGCCGGCGGCTCGCACGATTGCGGGCAGGTCGCGGGGCGGGGGTGCCATGACGCGGGTCGAGCCGGGCAGCGACGCGGCGGGGCGCGCCGGTCCCCCGGTCGTGCCCGCGGCCGCGCTCGACCAGGTGACGGACGGCATGTTCGTCCTCGACCACGCGTGGAGATGCGTCTACCTGAACGAGGCCGGCGCACGACTCGTCGGCCGTAGGCGCGCGGACCTCGTGGGCCGGACCATCTGGGACGCCTTCCCGGAGGTCGCCGGGTCGGGGTTCGACCACCAGTTCCGGCGGGCGCTCGAGACCGGTGAGGTCGTCGAGTTCGAGGAGCGCTACGCCCCGCTCGGCACCTGGTTCGAGGTCCGAGTGTTCCCCTCCGAGATCGGGCTCACGATCTCCTACCGCGATGTCACCGAGCGTCGCCGGGCGGAGAGCGAGCGCGACCGGCTCGAGGCGCAGCTGCGCAACTCGCTTCGCCTCGAGAGCGTCGGCCAGCTCGCGGGCGGCATCGCGCACGACTTCAACAACCTCCTCGCGGTCATCCTCAACTACGCGTCGGTGGTGCGGACCGGCATCGTCGCAGCGGGAGGGGACGGCGTCCAGTGGGAGGGCGTGCGTGCCGACGTCGACCAGATCGCCCGGGCGGCGGAGCGTGCGGGGCATCTCACCCGCCAGCTCCTCGCGTTCGCCCAGCGCGACACCGTTCGCCTCGCCGCTCTCGACCTCAATGCCGTCGTCACCGACCTCGGCCGGACGCTCCGCCAGATGATCGGCGAGGACGTCGCCCTCGAGACCTCCCTAGGTCCGCGCCTCCCGGCGATCCTGGCCGATGCCGGTCAGATCGAGCAGGTGCTGCTCAATCTCGCGGTCAACGGGTGCGACGCGATGCCAGCGGGCGGGCGGCTCACCGTCGAGACCGCGGCGGTCCTCGTCGACGTCGAGCACGCTGCGGCGCGCCCGGGCGCCGACATCGGGACCTACGTCCGGCTACGCGTGAGCGACACCGGAGCAGGCATGGCGCCAGACGTCCTCGAGCGGGTGTTCGACCCCTTCTACTCGACCAAGCCGGTCGGCGAGGGCTCCGGGCTCGGGCTCGGTCTCGCCACCGTCCACGGGATCGTGGCACGAGCCGGTGGCGTCGTCGACCTCTACTCGGAGCCGGGTCTCGGCACGACCGTGAGCGTGCTGTTCCCGGCGGTCGAGTCCGATCCCGCCCTCCCTGTGGTCGCGTCCCCGCCCGATCCATCCCCTGGTCGCGGCGAGACCGTTCTCGTCGTCGAGGACGAGCCCGCGCTGCGAGACGTGGCGCGCCGGATCCTCGAGCGGCATGGCTACAAGGTCCTCTGCTCGCCAGACGGCCCCGCGGCGGTCGACCTCGTGCGCGCGCACGCGGGCCCGATCGATCTCCTGCTCACCGACGTCGTCATGCCCGCGCTGCTCGGAAGGGATCTCGCCGACAAGGTCACGGCCGTGCGGCCGCGGACGCGCGTCGTGTACATGTCCGGCTACGCGGTGTCGGTGCTCGATTCGCGTGGCCGGCTCCCCCCCGGGGTCGCGCTCCTCGAGAAGCCGTTCTCGGAGCGTGCGCTCATCTCCGCGGTCGCGTGCGCCCTCTCGGGCGCCACGTCGGGGGCCCGACCGTGACCGGCGTCATCCGCATCGTCGTCGTCGACGACCACCAGATGTTCGCGGAGAGCTTGTCGCGCCTCGTCGGCACCGAGGACGGGTTCGAGGTCGCTGGTGTCGCGGCGACTGGGGCCGCAGCGACATCCCTCGCCCGAGCGGTGCGCCCGGACGTCGCTCTCGTCGACTTCCGTCTGCCCGACGCGTCGGGCGCGGACGTCGCTGCCGCGATGCTCGCGGAGAGCCCGGGGACCAAGGTGCTCATGCTCACCGGAGCGGACGACGACAGTGCGCTCGCCCAGGCGATCGAGGCAGGGTGCGCGGGGTTCCTCACGAAGGACCGCGCCGTCGAGGAGCTCATCAGCGCGATACGCGTCGTCGCGTCGGGTGAGTGCTACATGCCCGCGCGGCTCCTCGCGAACCTGTTGCCGAGGTTCCGCCGCGACGCGAGGCCGCCCGGCCTCGAGCTCAGCGACCGTGAGCGCACGATCCTCTCGCACCTGCGCGACGGCGTCTCGTCCCGGGACATCGCCGCACGTGAGCACCTGAGCATCCACACGGTGCGCAACCACATCCAGAGCGTCTTGACCAAGCTCGGGGCGCACTCCCAGCTCCAGGCCGTCGCGATCGCGACGCGCAGCCACCTGTTCGACGACGCCTGACGGCGCGGCGCCAGCCCAGGCGGCGTCAGCCGAGGCGCTCGATAACGACGGCCATGCCCTGGCCCCCGCCGACGCACAGGGCGGCGAGCCCGAAACGGCCCCGGTGCTCCTCGAGGGCGTGGACGAGAGTTCCGACGAGGCGCGCGCCGGTCATCCCGAACGGGTGGCCGAGCGCGATGGCGCCGCCGTGAAGGTTGAGCTGCGTGTCGACGTCGATCCCGGACGCCTCGCAGACGGGGAGGACCTGGGCCGCGAAGGCTTCGTTGATCTCGACGACGTCGAAGTCCTCGATTCGCAGCGCCGTGCGCTCGAGTACCTGCGCGATGGCCCGGACGGGCCCGAGGCCCATGATCTCCGGCGCGATCCCGGTGACCGACGTCGCGACCACCCGCGCGCGCGGCACGAGACCTTCACGCTCGGCCGAGGCCCGCGTTGCGAGCAGCAGGGCGGCGGCGCCGTCGCTGAGGGGACAGGAGTTCCCCGCAGTCACCGATCCACGCTCGTCGAACGCGGGTGGGAGCGCCGCGAGGGCATCGGCCGAGGTGCCGCGCCTCGGAGAGTCGTCGCGGTCGACGACGGTCCCGTCCGCGAGAGTCACGGGGACGATCTCGGCAGCGAAGTACCCGGAGTCCTGTGCCGCGACCGCCAGCCGGTGGCTTCGCAGCGCGAGCGCGTCCATCTCCTCGCGGCGGACTCCGCACTGGCGCGCGACGTTCTCGGCCGTGAGGCCCATCGGGACGTAGACATCCGCGATTGCCCCGTGCCCGAGCCCAGGATGCTTGTCTTGCTCGGAGAGCCGCCGTCCGACCCGGCTTATCGACTCGACGCCGCTCGCGACGACGAAGGACGCCTCGCCGACCCGAAGCGCGTGGAACGCCTCGCGCGTCGCCTGGATGCTCGACGCACAAAACCGGCTCGTCGTCGAACCCGGGACGTGCGCCGGGAGACCAGCGAGGAGCCCGACGCGGCGGCCGAGGTTGTAGCCCTGCTCGCCCTCGGGATAGCCGCAGCCGAGCACGTGGTCGTCGACCAGGCCGGGGTCGAGGCCACTGCGCTGCAGTACCGCGGCGACCACGAGCGCAGCAAGGTCGTCTGGGCGCACCGACGCGAGGCTGCCCTTCGTCGCGCGGCCGACCGGCGTCCGGACCGCGCCGACGACGACCACGTCCCCGTCGGGCGCGCTCGATGGCGCGCTCGATGGCGCGCTCGATGGCGCGCTCGATGGCGCGCTCACACCCCGAGCACTCGTTCTGCGTTCGCGTGGAAGACCTTCTCGAGGATCTCGTCGCGGAAGCCGAGGCCGCTCCAGGCGTCGAGGGTCCTCGTGAACGAGACGCTCGGATAGTCGCTCCCGAACATGACCTTGTCCTGCAGCCGCCGGGGGATGTCGTGCTTGAGCGCGTCGGGGAAGTACTCCGGTCCCCATCCGGAGAGCTCCCAATAGACGTTCGCCTTGTGGAGCGCGATCGCGATCATCTCGTCCGTCCACGGCCAGGCGGGGTGCGCTGCGATGATCGTGAGCTGGGGGAAGTCGACGGCAAGGTCGTCCAGCGCAGGGAACGGCCGGGCGCGCTTCAGTCGCCGACCGCCTCCGCCCGGCATCCGCGCCCCCACCCCGGTCGTGCCGGTGTCGACCATGATCGCGACTCCGAGACCCGCGATCGCGTCCCACAGCGGGTAGAAGCGCGGGTCGTCCATGTCGAAGTCGCCGGCGATCGGATGGAAGTGGAAGCCGATGACCCCGAGCTCCTTGACCGCGCGCTCCGCCTCGCGGATCGCGATCGCACCCTTCCACGGGTCGACCGAGCCCCAGGCGCCCGCGATATGCGCGGGATGCGTGTCACGAAGACCGGCGACGTAGTCGTTCGTGCACGGCGCGCGGCCCGTCACGGTCTCCGCGTCGAACGCGACGAGGACGGCCTCGACGCCGGAGGACGCGAGCTCGCCCACGAGCTCCTCCTCGCTGCGCGGCACGAACGGCCGCCCCCAGTACTCCGTCAGCGCCTCGGCGTAGTGCGCGATCGAGGCCTGGAACCACTCCTCGGTGCCGGGGTAGCAGTGGAGGTCGATGATTCTCATCCGGACGTTCCCCCCTGGTGCGAATCCTTGCGCCAAGTTAGTACCCCCAATGGGGGATTGCAATGGTGCGTGTCGAGCACCGACGCCAAGGTTCGCGTCGCCCGTGTGGGAGATCCGGGATACCGCCAGTGCACCTCGTTACCCGCCGGTCGGAGTCCCGCTCGGCCCACCGTCGTGGCGGCGCGGCTCCGTCAGCGTGACGCCCCTGCCGGTCGCTATTGATTACTCCGAAGGTAACTGCTAGAAGTTCCGATGTAGTGGCTCTGCAGAGGTCGGGGGGACCGATGGTCGTTGACGCCTATTCGCATGCGTGCCCCGAAGCGCTCATCGACGCCATGGAGCGGGTCCACCCGAGCGCCGAGGCGAGGGCGCTGCGTACGAACAGCTACCAGTGGGACACCGACCGCCGCCGCCGCTACATGGACCGGATCGGAGTGGACCAGCAGGTTCTCGTCCTCGTCCGGCCACCGATGTGGCTCGGCATGGGTCGCGAGGACGTCCACGCGCTCACGCGGATCGCGAACGACGGTCTCGCGGCGATGGCCGCCGAGGACCCGGACCGGTTCATCGGCGTCGGCGTGCTCCCCGTCGTCGACGACGTGATGATGGTCGAGCTCGAGCGCGTCCGCACCGAGCTCGGCCTCGCAGGCGTGTTGATCTTCTCGAACGTCGAAGGAGATCCGCTCGACGCCGAGGCGATGTGGCCGCTGTACGAGGAGGCGGCCGCGCACGACTTTCCGATCTGGATCCATCCTCAGCACGGGCACTCCTACCCCTGGCTCAACCGCGACCTCGTCGACCGGCTCTTCGGCTGGCCGTTCGAGACCTCGATCGCGATGGCCCGCCTCGTCTATGGCGGCGTGTTCGAGCGCTTCCCGGACATCTCCTTCGTCACGCACCACCTCGGCGGCATGATCCCTTATTACGCGAAGCGCATCGAGGGCATGAACGAGGAGGTTGCCCGCTACCGGGCGCTCGGCATCAGCGGCCAGTCGCCGGTCCAGCTCACGGGCAACATCACGGACCACTTTCGCCGCTTCTACAACGACTCGATGGTCAACGGCAGTGCCGCCGCGATGGAGTGCGGCCTCGACTTCTTCGGTGCCGAGCACGTGATGTACGGCACGGACTTCCCGATGGGACCGAACGACGGCGAGGACTGGCCGGTGGAGGTTCTCGAGACGATCCGGTCGCTCGATATCCCCGAGGCCGATCGTGACCTCATCCTCGGAGAGAACCTCCTCCGGCTCATCGGGAGGTCGCGCTGAGGGTGCGCGCGTCCGCGACCGGCGGAGCCGATCGAGCGGTCCGCCAGGAATGTACATAGGGAGATCCACCAGCAACACGAGGATCCCGCACGACCAGCGCGGCGGCGGGAGTGGTCCACACAAGGGGGATGTCATGACAGCTCGGCAGGAGTTCGGACATCGACAGGGAGGATCGGGCGCGCAATGGCGCCGTCGGCGCGTGCTCGCGCCCATCGCGGCCGCGCTCCCGATCGTCGGCCTCGGCCTCGGGGGCGCACTGCCCGCCGCCGCGTCGGCGCGGCCGCACGCAGGTGGCACGATATCGGTCGGGGTCATCGGACCGATGACCGGCCCCGCGGCGGAGATCGGGACGCTCATGTCCGCCGCGTGCGCGTCGGGCATACACGTCGTGAACGCCGCCGGCGGCGCCCTCGGCAATCAGCTCACCTGCGACCAGATCGACGACACGGGCGACCCCGCGGATGCGGTCCCGAACGTGACTCGCGCCCTCGCGACGACGAGCAACCTGAAGATGGCCGTCGGCCTCGAGAGCAACACTGCCGCGACGACGATCCCGCTCGTGAACAACGCTCAGATCCCGATGTTCTCGACGAACGGGCTCGTCGCGTTCGACAAGACGACGGACCGCTACTTCTGGCGCACGACTCCCGCTGACAACCAGAACGGCGCGGCCTTCGCCGTCTGGGCGGTGAAGGAGGGCTACAAGCGGGCGGCGATGGTGTTCCAGAACAACATCGGCGCCCAGGGGAACGAGCCCGGAGTGGTGCAGGGCATCGACCACCTCGGCGGCAAGATCAGCATCAACGTCTCCATCCCCGGCGATTCCGCCTCCTACTCGAGCGTCGTCGAGCGGGTCATCGCGTCGAAGCCGCAGGTGGTGATCGTCGAGGGCGACCCACAGACGTCGGCGACGTTCTTCTCGGAGTACAAGCAGCTCAATCACGGGAAGGTGCCGCCGATCGTCACGGGCACGGACTCGCTCACCCCGGACTACCTCTCCGCCATGGAGAAGGTCCTCGGCAAGAGCTATGTCACGAAGGACATCTCGCTCGTCGGCTCCCACATCGATCCGGGCTCTGCCGCGTACCGGGTGTACAAGGCAGCGCTCTACGCCTCGCCGACGGTGAAGAACCCGGCGCTCGTCCTCGGTGTCGGCGTGATCTCGTCGATCTACGACGGGATCGTCGCGATGAGCCTTGCGATGGACATGGCCCACAGCACGAGCGGAGCCGTCTACAACTCTGACATCGAGAAGGTCACGTCCGCCTCGCCCGGCGCAGTGGTCGTCCACACCTACGCGGAGGGGCTCGCGGCCCTGAAGCGTCACAAGACGGTCGACTACGTGGGTGTCGAGGGTCAGATCTCCTTTGACAAGTACCACAACTCTCCTGGCAACTTCTCCTCCTCCGGCTTCAACCCGGATGGCAGCCCTCGCAGCCTCGGCGTCATCGCGGGCAGCGAGGTCCAGAAGCTGCTCGGCTGAGCGACACGCCGCGTGCCGTCCCGCTCTGCGGGGCGGCACGCGGACGCGCGTGACCGGCACCGCACCGCGCGATGCCGGACGACGAGAGAGGTGAGACGGGACCCGTGCGGCTGTTGATCGAGGCGATCGGATTCGGCATCGCGACCGGCGCGGTCATCGCGCTCGGCGCGGTCGGGTTCTCGGTGCAGTTCGGTATCAGCAATGTGCTGAACATCACGTACGGCTCGATGATGACGCTCGCCGCGTTCATCGGCTACGCCTTTCTCCAGCTGAACATCAACCTCTGGGTCGCGATGGCGATCACGAGTGCCGTCATCGCCGTCGCGTCGGTCATATTCAACCGGATCCTCCTCGAGCCGCTACGCCGCCGGGGGACGAGCTTCGTGGGCGTCGTCATCGCGACGGTGTCCGCCGGGATCGTGCTCCAGTACGCGATCGTCGTGTTCGTCGGAGCGACCGCGCACAGCTTCGGCCAGGAGTCGGGGCGCACGGTGAGCGCGCTCGGATTCGTGTTCACGACGTCGCAGCTCGTCATCATCGCGTCGACTGTCGCGCTGATGCTCGGGTTCCACCTGCTCCTCACGCAGACCAAGATCGGGCGGGCGATGCGAGCGACGTCGACCAACCGCACGGTCGCGCGCGCGTGCGGGATCCAGACCGAGCGCATCATCGACTTCACCTGGCTTCTCTCGGGGGCGATGTGCGGGGCGGCGGGCGTCGCACTCGCGATCACGACCGTGTCGTTCGACTTCACGCTCGGGTCGACCTTCCTGATCTACATGATCGCGGCGGCCGTCCTCGGTGGGATCGGCCAACCCTACGGAGCGATGGTCGGCGGTCTCGTGGTCGGCATCGCGAGCCAGGTGGCCGGCGCGTACTGGAGCCCCGCCTACCAGGACGTGATCGCGTTCGTGATCCTGATCATCATGCTCCTCGTGCGACCGAG
>Ga0307372_10012193_pt1 | contig 11322 bp, 8 predicted proteins | sample OX1MG_FD_202533 | JGI IMG/M metagenome (GOLD analysis project Ga0307372, IMG submission 202533) | Soil microbial communities from Risofladan, Vaasa, Finland - OX-1 | ecosystem: Environmental > Terrestrial > Soil > Coastal area > Acid sulfate soil | place: Finland: Risofladan, Vaasa | collected...
ACGGCGACGGGAACACCCCCCCGCCTCGACGTGGCCGCGGAACTGGCGGCGGCAGCCGCCATCAGGGATCTGGTGCGTGGCTCGGTCCTGAGCTCCGCCCATGACTGCGCCCTGGGCGGACTGGCGGTGACCCTGGCGGAGTCGTGCATCGCCGGCGGGCTGGGCGCCATCGTCGAGTCCCCGCTCGCGCCCCCGAGTCCGGCTCCCACCGGCTGGGCCTGGGGAGTCCTCTTCGGGGAAACGTCTGGTCGCTACCTGGTCAGCGTCGCGCCCGATCAGATCAGTCGCTTGGCGGCGGTCTGCCAGGGCCACGGGGTGCCAGTCCTGAAGCTCGGAGTTGTCGGCGGCAGCTCGATCTCGATTGGGGGCCTGGCGGAGATCGGCCTGGTGGCCGCGGCTCAGGCCAGCTCTGGGGCCCTGGTCAACCTCATGGAGCGCGGCTGACTTGCGGCAGCAGCAAGTCGAGGCCGCTGGGCCGCTGGCCGTTATGCTGGCGGAGGTGATCGACATCAACGGCCACCCGGGGCATCCCCAGGCGGAGAGCCGTGCCGCTGGCGTCGGCGACGACAAGCTGCACGAGGCTTGCGGAGTGTTCGGTGTGTACGCCCCCGGGGCCGACGTGGCCAACCTCTGCTACCTGGGCATCTACGCGCTCCAGCATCGCGGCCAGGAGTCGGCGGGGATCTGCGTCTCCGACGAGGAGAGGCTGCGGGTGCACAAGGACATGGGCCTGGTCTCGCAGGTCTTCTCCGAGGAATCCCTGAGCCGCTTGCCAGGGTCATGGGGGCTGGCCCACACCCGCTACTCCACCACCGGCTCCTCACATGCCAGCAACGCCCAGCCCTTCACATTTGAGCACGGCCAGCTGGGTCCGGTGGCGATCTCTCACAACGGCAACCTCACCAACGCCCAGGCGCTCCGCAACGCCCTTGCGGAGGAGGGCTACGCCTTCGCCACCAGCAGCGACACCGAGGTTCTCTCGGGCCTGCTGGCACGCACTCCCGGCGAGCGCTTGGAGATCGTCCTGCAACGTTCCCTGCCCCGGGTCCTCGGCGCCTACTCCTTGGGGTTCCTCACCCGGGACAGCCTGGTGGCAGCTCGGGACGAACTGGGGCTGCGGCCGCTGTGCATCGGCCGTCTGGGAGACCTCACCGCCCCTGGCGGTGAGGGTTACATAATCGCCAGCGAGACCTGCGCGCTGGATGTGGTCGGCGCCCGGCTGGTGCGCGAGGTGCGTCCCGGCGAGATCGTCACGATTGACGCCAGCGGGTTGCACAGCGTGAGGTTCGGACAGCGGCGGCCGCCGGCGATGTGCTCGTTCGAGTTCATCTACTTCGCGCGTCCCGACTCCGTGATCCAGAACCGCAGCCTCTACGAGGTCCGCTTGGCGATGGGCCGGAGGCTGGCCGAGGAGTCTCCCGTGGACGCCGATGTGGTGATCCCGCTGCCCGACTCGGGCACCCCGGCCGCGATCGGCTTCGCCCAGGCCAGCGGGATTCCCTTTGCTGAGGGCATGATCAAGTCGCGCTACATCAATCGCACCTTCATCCAGCCCCAGCAGGGGATGCGCGACGCCGGGGTGCGATTGAAGTTCAACCCCATGCCCCACGTCCTGGCGGGCAAGCGGGTGGTGCTGGTCGACGACTCGATCGTGCGGGGATCGACATCCCGCCAGATCGTGGAGGCGCTGCGCCGGGCGGGGGCGCGCGAGGTGCATATGCGGGTGGCCTCGCCGCCGATTCGCTTCCCCTGCTTCATGGGGATTGACATCGCCAGCCGCAGCGAGCTGATCGCGGCCGGGCGCACCTCCGACGAGGTGGGTGCCATCATCGGGACCGACTCCCTGGCCTACCTCAGTCTGGATGGACTGCGCATCGCCCTGCATTCGCGCCCCGAGACGGCTGGCTTCTGTTTCGCCTGCTTGGACGGCGTGTATCCACTCCAGGTTCCCCAGCAGCTGGAGATGGACAAGCTGGCGCTCGAAGGATGAACGGACCCGGCTCGCGGCTGTCTTTGCCTGCGGGCGCCCTGCCATTGGTCCGCGCCCACGACGGGGCCCTTCCGGGAGCCGGCCGGATTGAGGCGGGGGCGGCTGGGTTGGCCACCAAAGGTGACCCTCTGGGCGTGTCTCAGGCTGCGCCGGAGCCTGGTTTTGCCCGGCCGCTTCGAGCCGCGGCGGGCCCGCCCCGGGTGGCGGCATGAACGAGACCGCACCGGGAGAAGGCCCGGCCACGAGCGAACTTTTGACGACCCAGTACGCGCAGGCGGGAGTGGACCGCAACCGTGCCCAGTTCGCCATCGCCCGGGTGGCCGCGCTGGCCGCGACCACCCACCTGCCCTCGTTGATGGCCGGGATCGGACCCTTCGCCGCGGTCTGGCGCCTGCCCGAGGACCTGCCTCGAGACGCGGTCCTGGTCTCATCCACGGACTCGGTGGGGACCAAGACCAAGGTGGCGGTGGCCATGGGCGACCACCGCGGGATTGGCCAGGACATCGTCAACCACTGCATCAACGACGTGCTCACGACCGGGGCCACGCCGCTGTTCTTCCTGGACTACTTCGCCACCGGCAGAATCGAGGCTGAGGTCCTGGGCCAGCTCGCGGAGGGGATGGCCCTGGCCTGCCGGGAGGGAGGCTGCTCCCTGGTCGGCGGCGAGACCGCCGAGATGCCCGGCCTGTACGGGATCGGAGACTATGACCTGGCGGGTTTCCTGGTCGGGATGGCGTCGGCTTCCAACCTTTTAGGGCCGGCCCTGGTGCGCGAGGGAGACATCCTGCTGGGGCTGCCATCGACCGGTCTGCACACCAATGGCTTCTCCCTGGTGAGACACCTGTTGACACAGCGGGAGTTGGCCTATCGGACGGTCCTGCCCGGCACTGACCGACCTCTGGGAGAGCTGCTGTTGGCCGCTCATCGCTCCTACCTGGCGCCAGTCTTGGCCCTGCGCCAGCTGGGCGAGGTGCATGCTCTGGCTCATATCACCGGGGGCGGGATCGTCGAGAACCTGCCTCGGGTGCTGCCGGACGGTTTGGCCGCCCGGATCGAGATCGGCAGCTGGCAGGTGCCCAGCCTCTTCAGCGCCCTCCAAGAGCTGGGCGGCATTGCCGCAGATGAGATGTGGCGGACGTTCAACATGGGGGTGGGCATGATCTGCATCGTGCCTGGCGCCACCGCCGATCTCTCTTCGGCATTGACCGGGCACGGCTTCTTTCGGATGGGGGAGGTGATCACCCGCAGCGGCTCGGACCGGGTGATCCTCCGCTGACCGACCAGCAAGCACGACGTGGGGTGGGGGTGCTGGTCTCCGGACGCGGCAGCAACCTGGCCGCCCTGGTAGCCGCCGCCGGGGTGCCCGGATTCCCTGCCGCGGTGGCGGCGGTGGCATCCAATCGGACCGCCTGCCCGGCGCTGGCGCTGGCCCGGTCTTCGGGCATACCCTGCCAGGCTTTCCCGGCCCGTGACTACGCGGGGGATCCCCGCGCCAGGGACGCCGCCATGGCCGATTGGCTAGGCGAGAACAAAGTTGAGATCCTGGTCCTGGCCGGCTACGACCGGATCCTGGGAGAGCCTCTCCTGAGCGCGTTCGCGGGGCGGATCCTCAACCTTCACAACAGCCTGCTTCCCGCTTTCGCGGGCACCATGACGGCGGTGGAGCAGGCCCTGGAGTATGGGGTCAAGGTGACCGGCTGCACGGTCCACATCGTCGACCCAGAATCGGTCGACGGCGGTCCGATCGTGCTCCAGGCGGCGGTGGAGGTCAGGGACGACGACACTCCTGCCAGCCTGCTCCAACGCATCCACGAGCAGGAGTGGCGAATCCTGCCCCGGGCGGTCGAGCTGCTGGCGAGCGATGGGCTGCTGGTGGAGGGACGCCGAGTCCGGCGTCGGACGTGTTGAAGCCTCGACGTGCTCTGCTCGGGGTCGACGATAAGAGCGGCCTGGTGGAGTTCGCGACCGGGCTGAGCGAACTGGGCGTCGAGCTGGTGGCGACCGGCGGCACCGCCCGGGTCCTGAGGGAGGCCGGACTCCAGGTGGTCCCGGTCTCGGAGCTGACCAAGGTGGAGGAGATGCTGGAGGGAAGGGTCAAGACCCTTCACCCCGCGGTCCATGCCGGGATTTTGGCGCGCCGAGATCGGACGGAGGATCTGGCGACGCTCGAGAGGTTCGGTTACCGGCCCATCGACATGGTGGTGGTCAACCTCTACCCGTTCGCCAGGGTGGCCGCCTCCGGAGCGGCCCTGGATGCGGTGCTCGAGGCGATTGACATCGGAGGCCCGACGCTGCTTCGGGCTGCCGCCAAGAATTGGCGCGATGTGGCGGCGGTGTCCAGCCCCGACCAGTATCAGGAGGTGCTGGAGGCGATTGGCTCGGGGGGCCTTTCTCCGGACCAGTTGCGGGACTTGGCGTTGCGCGTCTTCCAACTCACAGCCGCTTACGATGGGGCCATCGCCGCCCATCTGGCCGGGATGCCCGCCCCCGCGCCTCAGCCGTGGCCGCGGCGCCTGACTCTGACCGGGAGCCTCCGCCAGGTTCTCCGCTACGGGGAGAACCCCCATCAAGAGGGGGCCCTCTACGCGGCTGGCGCTGCCGCCGGCGGGGTAGCCGCCGCCCAACAGCTCCAGGGCCCGGAGCTCTCCTACACCAACTGGCTGGACGCCGACGCTGCCTGGCGCCTATGCCAGGCGCTCCCGACCCCCTCGGCGGTGGTGGTGAAACACACCAACCCCTGTGGAGTGGCGCTGGGCGCAACCGTAGCCGAGGCCTTCCGGCGGGCCTACGACTGCGACCCACGCTCTGCCTATGGCGGTGTCGTGGGCCTCAATCAGGAGCTCGACATCGAGGCCGCCGAGGCGCTACGGGGCCATTTCCTGGAGCTTGTGGTGGCGCCCGCGATCACCCCCGAAGCCGCCCTGGTGCTGGCCGCCAAGCCCCGTCTCAGGGTCCTGCAGGTGGCCCTGCCATCAGCCCTGGGCGACTGGGATTTTCGCAGCCTGGACGGGGGTTTTCTGGTCCAGACTCCGGACTCCGCCGCCGACCCCGAGGCGGCCTTCACGGTGCTTTCCCGGCGCTCCCCCAGCCCCGCTGAGTGGGCCCAGCTGACCCTTGCCTGGCAGGTCGTGAGGGCGGTCAAGTCGAACGCCATCGTGCTCTGCCGGGACGGCACGGCGGTGGGGATCGGGGCGGGCCAGATGTCGCGGGTGGAGTCGGTCCAGCTGGCGGTAGCTCGTGCCGGCGCTCGCTCCCAGGGCAGCTGCCTGGCCTCGGACGCATTCTTTCCCATGCCCGACGGCCTGCAACTGGCCGCCGACGCCGGGGTCAGCGCGGCCATCCATCCCGGGGGCTCGAAGCGTGACCCGGAGGTTCTGGCCGTGGCCGACCAAGCTGGAATGGCCCTGGTGGCGACCGGTAGACGTCACTTTCGCCACTGACGCCGTCTCCGCCCGGGCGGGTGTATGGTGCCGGCACGTGGATTTCGCTTGGGGGCGACAATGAGCTCGATGCCGAAGCGCTCATGGCTGCTGGGAATGGCCTCGGAAGGAGTCCTGCTGGCGGGCCTGGCGGTGGTCTTCTTCCTCGACCTCTTCTTGCCCTGGGGCCCGAGCCCGGTCTGCCTTGCCCCCGGACCGTTGATCCGGTCTCCCTTCGCGACCCATGCGGCGATCCTGCAGCCAGTAGGGTTTTGCGGTGGGGTTCAGACCGGTCTCGGTGGGGCGGGCCCGGCGGCTGCCCTCTTCGCCCTGGCGCTGCTGCTCTGGGAGGCGCTGCGGTTGGCGCACATCGGCTTGATGCTGTCGAGCGCATACCGCAGTTTGATCTCAACTCTCCTCAGCGCCGCGCTTCTGATGTTCACCATCCTGGATCTGATACCGCACTTCGGCCCTCTGGTCTCCAATCCGGGGGATGTCCCGTTTGCAGGGGCGTTCGCCTGGGTGGGTTTGGCGCTCGCCCTCCTGATCGCCGCGATGGGTCTGGTGCACTGGCGAATCTGGCAGATGGGAGCCCCGCCAGCTCTCGACTACTCTCCCTCCGGGGCGCTGACCCGGCCATCCGCAGGGGCGAGTCCCGGCTCTCAGATCTGCCCATCTTGCGGTCGGGTGCTTCTGGTTGGGGCGCACTTCTGCTCCCACTGCGGGCAGGCCGCTCCGGCTTAGCCTGCGGCCGAACCCGAGCGACCGCCAGTCGGCGCTCTAGAGTTCAGCGCTGCCCGCCGCCCAGATCAGATCCGTCTCCGGTCGGGCCCCATCACGGCACAGTCCGCAGACGGTGGCTGGCGCTCAGTCTCCGCAGGACATCGAGGGCCTCCACAAGCCGCTCGACGGGCACCAGCAGGTGGTCGTGGTGGTACCCGGCGATCACGTTGCAGCTGATCCCAGCGTCGGCAAGGGCGGCGCTAACCGCTGCCGTCAAGCCGATATCGCTGACTTTCGAGTGCACCCCTAAGGTGATCCAGCCGGCCAGGAAGTCGTAGGCGAGCCCCGCCACGTCTGCATCCTCACGGGACAGGACCAGTGAGACTCCCTCCGCTTCCACCACGCTGGCGAACACCTCCACTTTGGGGATCGGCTCTCCCTTGGCGACCACCACGAACACGTAGGTCCCGGGACGGCGCTGGGGCGACATCCGCGCCAGCAATCCATGCAAGCCACCATTAGCATTCATGCCGCAATTCTCCCCTATGGGCTGGCTACGGCACGGCCCATCGAGGGGCGCGACTCGGTGGCTTCGCAGGACCGATGCAACGTGGCGAGCGAAGTCACCTCCACAAGACCGGCTGGCCTAGTACGGGCCGATCCTTGCTACCTCCCAATCCTCAAGCGCTGGCTGGGATAGCCAGACCGTGCGACGGTTAGGTGCTGGTGCCACGTCGGTCGCCCGGGACCTGGCTGCCTCAAGGACGAAAGCGGGCAGGCCACTGCCCATAGTCGACGTCAGGTCATGAGCTGGACAGGCAGCCCAAGATCAGCAGCATTCCGGGCGAATGCCTTGTCGAGCGTCCACACGTCCGTGCCGAGCCGACGGGCCAGGCATACGTAGGTCGCGTCGGTGGCGTGCCGTCGGCGCAAGCGAGCGTTGATAGCGGCCACTTCGGGACCGTCCCCGGCTAGGTCGAAAGGGTGCAGGACTAGACCCACAGCAGCAAGGTCGCTCCAGATGTCGTTCACCTCACTGATCTGAAGCGCCCCATCAAACACCAATCTGGCGAGAACATTGGCGACCTCATATGGCAGCACCGCCGGAGCATGCAAACGCTCGCCGACCTTCAACCATCCTTCCAAGCGAGTCCGAACGGCATCTTGACGCTCGTCGGCCACCACCACGGCGATGATGACGCTAGCATCCACGACGGCGCTCACCGGCGCGGTTCTAGTGCCCGGCGAGCGTCGGCTACCAAGCGCACTGCGTCAGCCGGGGTTCGCCGCTGGGAACGTCGCACCAGGCGATCGAGCGCGGTTTGGGCGTCTTTGCTGCCCGCATTGAGCACGTCCGCGGTCAGCCCAGCATGCACCAGGATGCGGGCAAGCGTGCCGGGACGGATCTGGAGCTGGTCGGCCTGTTTCTCCAACGCGGCCCGGTCGGCCTCATCAAGACGAAGGGTGAGTGCTCTCAGTATGGTTCAAAGGATAGCCTCCTGAGATGCAAAATGAGGCGTTACGCATCATATTGGCTGGCGGAGGGCCGCACCGGCCTCGGCCCAGATGGCACTTCGTGACACGCTCCTCACCGGCACTCCAGCTGCTGCGGATCCACCAGGACCTAGCCTCCGGCGGCAGCCTGGCGGCAGGCCCAGTTCGCCCTGGTGGCCGCCAAGCTCGACCGGGCCAGCCGCTCGGTACATGACTTCTATGGCCTGCTGGAGCGGGCACGCCGTGAGGGCTGGGGCCTGGTCGTGGTCGGCGGCGTTGACGTCGATGTGCAGCCGGAGCTTCTCCTAACTGCTCGGTTGCGCTCACTTTCCGGGCCGTCGCCCGCTGCCAGAACGCCGCGCAACGCGCGGTCTGGACTTTGGTGGCGGCGCCTCAGGAAATGCGGCCCTCGCCAACCGCCGTTGGCAATCCGACACACCTACGCCTCCTCCCACCAGCTCTGACCTTGGATCGTCGAGCAGGAGTCGACGCCCTGCCGGACTCGGAGCTGATTCGCCTTAGTCCAGCCGCCGCCGCCATGGTCGCCGGCAAGGACCGAGCCGCCAGCGAGGACTCCTGGGGTCGCCTCGAGCAGCAGAAGTTCGAGGCGGGTGGGCACCTGGCGCCGCAGAAGCGGGCGGGGCTCGAGAAGTCCGGGGCCGGCGGACCCCGGCACCCATGGCACCCTTGACACCCGAGACAACATTCCCTAGTCTCTTGCGATGGTCGCCCGATAAGAGTCCAAGTTCGGAAGAGTTCGGGCGCGCCCACCAGTCGCCCCCTGGATGAATTGTTCATCCGGCCGCTGGGCAAGGCTACGCCGTCGGGCTGTTTCCACATTTTCCACGGTGTCTCGGGCACCAACTTGCGTGGAGGAATACAGCCATGACCTCGAGCCCTCACAACGGCAGGCCGGCGGAGGCTGCGTCGGCAGCCGATAGGCTTGAGCTGGAGTGGACCGGCCCCCGCTGGGAGGGCATCGAGCGTCCCTACTCGGCCAGCGAGGTGATGCGGCTGCGGGGATCGTTTCTGGTCGAGCACACCCTGGCCCGGCGAGGGGCTGAGCGGCTCTGGGGCCTGCTCCGGGACAGCGACTACGTCCCCGCCTTGGGGGCTCTCACCGGCCAGCAGGCGGTGCAGATGGTGAAGGCGGGACTCCAGGCCATCTACCTGTCCGGCTGGCAGGTGGCGGCCGACGCCAACGTGGCCGGAGAGACCTACCCGGACCAGAGCCTGTATCCCGCCAATAGTGCGCCGGTCCTGGCGCGCCGGCTCAACAACGCCATGCTGCGAGCGGATCAGATCGCCTGGGCCGAAGGGAACCACGACCGCGAGTGGGTGGCCCCGATCGTGGCTGATGCCGAGGCCGGCTTCGGCGGCCCCCTCCACGCCTTCGAGCTGATGAAGTCGATGATCGAGGCGGGGGTGTCAGGGGTGCACTTCGAAGATCAGCTGGCCTCGGAGAAGAAATGTGGCCACCTCGGCGGCAAGGTCCTGGTTCCCACCAGCCAATTCGTGCGCACCCTGGTGGCAGCCCGGCTGGCCGCCGACGTGGTGGGGGTGCCCACCCTGCTGGTGGCCCGGACCGACGCTCTCAGCGCCACCCTGCTCACCAGTGACATCGACCCGGTCGACCGCGAGTTCCGGACCGGGGAAAGGACCTCCGAAGGCTACTTCCGAGTTCGTCCGGGGTTGGAACCGGTGATCGCCAGGGCGCTTACCTACGCGCCCTTCTGCGACGCGCTCTGGTTCGAGACGTCGACTCCCGACCTGGAGGAGGCGGCCGTCTTCGCCCGGGCGATCCATGCCCGCTTCCCCGGCAAGCTGTTGGCCTACAACTGCTCGCCGTCGTTCAACTGGAAGCTCAAATTGAGCGACTCCGAGGTGGCCGCGTTCCAGCGCCAGCTGGGGGAGCTGGGGTATCGCTTCCAATTCGTGACCCTGGCCGGCTTCCACGTCGCCAACGCCTCGATGTTCGAGCTGGCCAAGGGCTACGCAGAGGAGGGCATGACCGCCTACGTCCACCTCCAGCAGCGGGAGTTCGCGCTGGAGCTCCAGGGCTACACCTCGACTCGCCATCAGTTTGAGGTCGGGGCCGGTTACTTCGACACCGTGCTCGAGACCGTCACCGGCGGGGAGAGCGCGACCCTGGCCCTCAGGGGGTCCACTGAGGAGGCCCAGTTCGAGTCTTCGGCGACCCCGTGACCGGCCCCGGCCACGGGGTTGGCGGCGTGCAGATCCTGGGCGACTTGGGCACCGCCCAGGATTCGGTGCTGACGCCGGGCGCCATCGACTTTCTGATGCGCCTGCAGCGGCGCCTGGGGCCGGGAAGGGATGCCATCCTGATGGCTCGGTCGCGCCGTCAGGAGGAGTTCGACCTGGGGCTCCTGCCCGCCTTCGCGGAGGCGACCGCGGTGGTTCGGGATGACCCTGGCTGGACCGTGGCCCAGCCGCCCCCGGATCTTCTCGACCGACGGGTGGAGATCACCGGTCCGGTTGACCGCAAGATGATGATCAACGCTCTCAACTCGGGGGCCAGAACCTACATGGCGGACTTCGAGGACGCCAACTCACCAACTTGGCAGAACTGCATCGAGGGCCAGGCCAATCTAGCCGCCGCAGTGCGCGGCAGCATCTCCCTGGAGGTTGGCGGCCGGAGCTACCAGCTCAAGCCCCAGACGGCGACCTTGCTGGTGCGGCCTCGTGGCTGGCACCTTTTGGAGAAGCACCTGCTGGTTGACGGCGCCCCCATCTCCGCCAGCTGGTTCGACTTTGGCCTCTTCGTCTTTCACAACGCGCGTCGGTTGCTGGACCGAGGTAGCGGGCCGTATCTCTACTTGCCCAAGCTGGAGGGGCATCTGGAGGCTCGGCTCTGGAACGACACCTGCCGGCTCGCCGAGGAGGAGCTGGAGCTGCCTCGGGGCTCGATCAGGACCACCGTCCTGATCGAGAACATTCTGGCCGCATTCGAGATGGAGGAGATCCTCTTCGAGCTGAGGGAGCGCGCCGTCGGACTCAACGCTGGGCGCTGGGACTACATCTTCTCGGTGATCCGAAAGTTCCGCAACCGGCCGGAGTTCGTACTGCCGGATCGGGCCTTGGTCACCATGACGGTCCCCTTCATGCGAGCCTACACCGACCTGTTGGTGAGCACCTGCCACCGCCGGGGCACCCACGCGCTGGGCGGGATGGCCGCCTTCATCCCAAATCGGCATGATCCGGAGAACACCCGCATGGCGCTGGAGCGGGTTCGTCAGGACAAGCAACGCGAGGCCGGCCAGGGGTTCGACGGCACCTGGGTCGCCCATCCCGACCTGGTCGCGACCGCCACTGAGGTGTTCGATTCGGTGCTGGGGTCGCGCCCCAATCAGGTCGATCGCAGGCGCGACGACGTCAAGGTGACGGCCTTGGATCTGCTGGCCATCGCCGCCACCCCTGGGGATGTGAGCGAGCTGGGCCTCCGCCTCAATGTCTCGGTCGGAGTGCGTTATCTCCACGCCTGGCTGGAGGGGACCGGGGCCGCCGCCATCGACAACCTGATGGAGGACGCCGCCACGGCCGAGATCTCGCGGTCCCAGATCTGGCAGTGGCTGCGTCACGGCCGGGTGACCAGATCCCAGGTGGTGGCCGCCGAGGACCAGATCCTGGCTGGGCTGGGACCTGGATTCGAACACGCACGCGCAGTGTTCGACGAGG
>Ga0307372_10012195_pt1 | contig 11321 bp, 8 predicted proteins | sample OX1MG_FD_202533 | JGI IMG/M metagenome (GOLD analysis project Ga0307372, IMG submission 202533) | Soil microbial communities from Risofladan, Vaasa, Finland - OX-1 | ecosystem: Environmental > Terrestrial > Soil > Coastal area > Acid sulfate soil | place: Finland: Risofladan, Vaasa | collected...
GGGCCTGGATCGTGTGGGTGATCTGGTAGGAATCGTCGGCGATCTTCGCGACGCCCTCCCCGTATCCGCCGGCGACGATGCGCCCCTGGAACCAGGTCAGCACCGGACTGCCGCGGTAGATCTGACGCTGGAAGTCCATCTTGCTCTGGTACGGCCCCGTGTCGGGTGCGAACCAGACCAGGTCGCCGGTGGTGTCCATGATCATCGCGCCGCCCTGGCCAGGACCGGAATTGGCGAGCCCGAGGAAGAGATACTGGAGCGGGTGACCACGGTCGACGTGCAGCGTGACTTTAGGCGGCGTCAGGTCTGGCCGGGACACGAAATGCTGAAGGTTCTTGTCCAGGCTGCCTGTTCGCGACGTGGCATTGCTCGTCCCGCAGCCGACGAGGCCGAGCCCGGTCGCGGCAGCGGCCGCAGTGCCTGTCCGCTGCAGCAGTTGCCGCCGCGTCCAGCCTTCGTTCATCGGGTACCTCGCCAGGAAGTCAACGTGCGCATGCAGCTTGTGCTAAGGGCAGCGATTCTAGGCCAGAAGGCGCACATCCCGTCAAGAACGCCCGGAATCGCCGAGAATCGAATGCCGCCTGCCGCCAGGACTCGGCGGGCAGGCAGACCGGTTATACCCAGTTACCTCAGCTGATCTTAACTGTGGCCGATTTGGACAGCGCACGGCCCTTGGAGTCGCGAGCCTGAACGGCGAAGTACGGGCCTTTGCTCGGAACTGCGATCGCCGTCTCGAATCCGGTCTTGCGCGCGGCGCCGACTTCGGTCAGTGACGTTCTGGTCTTCCCGGCGAAAACTGCCCAGGAACGGACCTCGGTAGCGCCGTTCCAGCTCGCGTAGACGGTGGCTCCGCCGGTGCGGTGCCGCGCCGCCGCCGCAGGGAGTTCGGTGGGCTGGCCGCTCCAGTTCTGGCTGAAGGCCCGGTAGGACGCGTCTCCCTTCTCGATGATCCCGTCCATCAGGAGGCGCCCGTCGGCTGAGAACTCCGAGAAGTACGGCTCGGTGCCCCAGCCGACGAACATCCTGCCATCGCCCAGCAGCTGGGCGCTGCCCATCGCTCCCGCAACCAGCTGCTGTCCTGGGTGTATGTAAGCCTTCTTCAGAGCTGCGTGCATGGCCGTGGTGTCGACGCTGAGGATCAGCGCCCGGGACTGCTTCTCGTTGACGGTAGGGCCGTTAGCGGCGTTGTCGAAGACCGTCAGGCGGCCATTGCCGTGCGGGCGCACATGGTGCTGCCACCAGAACTTGCTCCGCGGCCCCATCGTGAAGTCGGACTTCTTGCCGTTCAGCCGCCAGACGATCTTGCTGGTCTGCCTGCTGACCTTGTAGATGGCGCAGGTGTTCCGCGCCGAGATCAGCAGGTCGCCGTCCTGGTCGATAGCCAGGGAGTTGATGTGGAAGTAGTTGAACGGGGTCGCGTGGGTCCCGTTGCCGCCGTCGCCGACGCCGAACTGCTGATACGTCTCGGTCAGGGCGACCTGCGGATGGGCGTGATCCCAGCTGTCCCACTGCCACAGCAGTTTCCCTGTCGTGATGTCGATCTCCTGGGCGACCCCGGATACCAGGTATCCGCTGGCCGGGCCGCCCACCGCACGCAGGTCGACGCCCGAGTGCCGCCGGTAGATAGTGATCAGCGCGGTGTTCTGCGGGGTGATGTAGAACTCGTGGAAGTCGGCGGTCTGGCCGCCGACGGCCCGGATGGTATGCAGGATCTTGTACGAGGAGTCGGCGATGACCAGTTCGCCCTCGCCGAAGCCCGCGACTATCTGGCCCTGCCACCAGGTGAGCACGGGCTGGCTGTTATAGGTCTGCACGGCGAAATTCATGTGGCGGCGGGCCGAGGTGTTCGGTCCGAACCAGACCAAGTCGCCGTGCGGGTTGAGGATGATCGTCCCGCCATGCCCCGGTCCCGAGAACGGGGCGTTGAGGAAGATGTACTGAGAATCGGCGCCGAGGCCGGACCGCCGGATGGTGATACGCGGCGGCGTCAGGTCGGGACGGGACACGAACCCGGCGGAGGCGTCAGCCGCCTGCGTCGCCAGCGTCGGATCGGCCCCGATCCCGGTCGAGCATCCGCTCAGGCTGAGCCCGGCCGCTCCCGCTGCCGATGCGCTGGCCAGCCCGAACAGGCGCCTGCGTGTCAAGTCCTCAGTCATGAGCCGAGCCTCCGGGTCGGGGGTGGGGTCGGATCGCAGCCCTCCGGTGTTTCATTCTGTCGCATACGTGCAGCGGAGGACGGACGAACGGTCATCCTAGCCGCTACCTGGCGATGAGCTGATCGACGTCCCCCGGCGCGCTGCGTCATCGTGGCTGCGCCGTGCAGATCGCGCCCAGGTCGGCACCGGAAACCAGCGCCGCATATTTGGCCAGCGCTCCGCTGGTGTAATTCGGCGCAGGACGTTTCCAGCCCGCCCGCCGCCGGGCAAGCTCGCCGGCGTCGACGAGCAGGTCGAGCCGCCGCTGCGGCACGTCGAGCACGATCCGGTCGCCCTCGGCAACGAGCGCGATCGGGCCGCCATCGAAGGCTTCTGGCGCGGCGTGCGCGATGCAGGCGCCGAACGTGGCGCCCGAGAACCGCCCGTCTGTCACGAGTGCTACGTCCTTGCCTAGCCCTGCGCCCTTGAGCGCGGCCGTGACCGCCAGCATCTCGCGCATCCCCGGGCCGCCCTTCGGTCCCTCATAGCGGATCACGAGCACGTCGCCCTTGGCGACCTTGCCGCTGGTAATTGCGGCGAAGCACTCCTCCTCACGCTCGTACACCCGGGCCGGCCCCTCGAACCGCAGCGTCTCCAGGCCAGGCACCTTCACCACGGCGCCGTTCGGTGCCAGGCTGCCGCGCAGCACCGCAAGACCGCCCTCGGTGCTGATCGGGTCCCTCGCAGGCCGGACCACGTCGCCGTCCGGGCGCCCGGCATCAGCGACGTTCTCGGCCAGGGTGCGGCCGTTCACCGCAATGGCGTCGCCGTCGACCAGCCCGGCCTCCAGCAGCTCGCGCAGCACCACGGGGAGCCCGCCGACCTGATCGAGCTCGCTCATCACGAACCGGCCGGCCGGGCGCATCGAGGCGATATGCGGGGTACGGCGGCTGATCGTGTCGAAGTCGTCGAGGGTCAGCTCGACCTGCGCCTCGGCGGCGATCGCCAGCAGGTGCAGCACAGCGTTGGTGGAGCCAGCCGTCGCCATCACCACAGCGGCCGCGTTCAGGAACGCCGTCCTGGTCATGATGTCGCGCGGGCGCAGCCCGGCCGCCAGCGCGGCGACCGCGACCTCGCCGGTGGCGCGAGCGAGCGCGGCCCGCTCGGCGGTGACGGCGGGCGGTGAGGCCGAGCCCGGCAGCGCCATGCCGAGCGCCTCGGCGCACGCCGACATGGTGTTCGCCGTGTACATGCCGGCGCACGATCCGGCGCCCGGGCAGGCCGCTCGCTCGACCGCGAGCAGGTCGGCGTCGGACATCTCGCCGGCCGCCTGCGCCCCGACCGCCTCGAAGACGTCCTGGATGGTGAGCGACCTGCCGAGTGCCCATCCCGGCAGGATGGTGCCGCCGTACAGGAACGCCGCCGGCACGTTGAGCCTGGCGCAGGCCATCAGCATGCCGGGCAGCGACTTGTCGCAGCCAGCGATGGCAACCAGCGCGTCGAACCGCTCCGCGTGCACCATGAGCTCGACGGAGTCGGCGATCACCTCGCGGCTGACCAGCGACGCCTTCATGCCTTCGTGCCCCATTGAGATGCCGTCGGAGACCGCGATGGTGCCGAACTCGAGCGGCACGGCGCCTGCCTGCCTGACGCCCTCCTTGGCCGCGACGGCGAGCGAGTTCAGGTGCAGGTTGCACGGGGTCACCTCGTTCCACGACGAGGCGACCGCTACCTGCGGCAGCTCCAGGTCGTGTTCGCTCAGTCCGACCGCGCGGAGCATCGCCCGCTGCGGCGCACGGGCCGGACCGGTGGTCAGCGGGCCGCTGCGCGGCCGCGGCAGGTTCGTCATCGCAGTCTCCTGTTAGAGGCTCCATGATCATGGTGGGTTGACCGCGCTTTAGCACGAAAAGCCACCACGATCATGGAATCCGGCTTCATGGCTAGGCCGGGACGAGGGCTTCGGCGCCGGCGCGGAGCAGGCCGTAACTGATCCCGTCAGCAAGAGCTTCCCAGGACGCGGTGACGATGTCGTCCGACACTCCGACGGTCGTCCACTCGCCCTGATGGTCAGCCGAGGTGAGCATGACCCTGGTGACCGCGCTCGTGGCGGCCCTGCCGTCCAGGATCCTGACCTTGTAGTCGACCAGGTGGATGTCGGCCAGCTCCGGGTACAGCTCGGCCAGCGCCTTGCGCAGGGCCTGGTCGAGAGCGTGCACCGGCCCGACTCCCTCGCCGACCGCGACCACCCGCTGCTCGCCGAGCACCAGCCGCACGATCGCCTCGCTGCGGTCGGTGCTGGTCCGGGGGGACGACCCCCCAGTTCCCCCCGCTGGCCCGTCGGTCCGCTCGATCACCACCCGGTACCCCTCGAGCTCGAAGAAGGCCGGGCGGCGGCCCGTCACCTTGCGGACGAGCAGCTCGAACGACGCATCGGCCGCCTCGAACGCGTAACCGCGATGCTCGGCCGCCTTAATCTCGTCCAGCACCTCCGTCGCCAGACCGGGATCCGAGGTCAGGTCGAGCCCCATCTCTGCTGCCTTGACCAGCACGTTGCTGCGCCCGGCTAGCTCGCTGACCAGCACGTTCGCCTTGTTGCCAACCCTGGTGGGATCCACGTGCGAGTAGGCGTCAGGCCGCCGGGCGATCGCCGAGGCGTGCAGCCCCGCCTTGGTCGCGAACGCCGATGACCCCACATACGGCTGCCGGGGCTCGAACGGCAGGTTCGCGAGCTCGGCGATCTCCCGTGCCGTCGCAGCGAGCGCGCCGAGCCTGCCCGGCGGTAGCAGCTCGTAGTCCCGCTTGAGCTCCAGGCCCGCGATGACCGCGAACAGGTCCGCGTTCCCGCACCGCTCGCCGTAGCCGTTGGCCGCCCCCTGGACGTGCGTCGCACCCTCCCCGACCGCGACCAGCGAGTTCGCCACGGCACAGGCCGAGTCATTGTGGCAGTGGACGCCCACCCTGACTGATCCGAACCCGCCGAGCACGTCGCGTACCACCTGCACGATGTCGTCGGGCAGCGTCCCGCCGTTGGTGTCGCACAGCGCCAGCGTGTCGGCCCCCGCCTCCGTGGCCGCGGCCAGCACCTCGAGCGCATAGCTGCGGTCGGCGGCATACCCGTCGAAGAAGTGCTCGGCATCGAACACCACCCGGCGGCCCTCGCCGGCGAAGTACCGTACCGAGTCCGCCACCATCGCGAGGTTCTCCTCCCGCGTGGTCCGCAGCGCCTCGTCCACGTGGAGCGTCCACGCCTTGCCGACCAGCGTCACGATCGGCGTGTTCGCCACCAGCAGCGTCTCCAGGTCGGAATCGCCATCAGCCGACCGATTGGGCCTTCGGGTCGCCCCGAAGGCCGCCAGCGTGGCATTGCGCCACGGCAGGTCACCGGCCCGCGCGAAGAACTCCTTATCCTTCGGATTCGACCCCGGCCACCCGCCCTCCACGACGTCCACGCCAAGAGCGTCGAGCGCCGCCGCGACCCGCAGCTTGTCCTCCACGGTCAAGTCCAGCCCGACTTGCTGCGATCCATCCCGCAATGTCGTGTCGTACATCTCGACGCAGGCGCGCCCGCCTGGACCCCCTGTCGCCGCCGGTCGGGCGGCAGACCCCGCGGTGCCGGCAGGCTTCGCAACGCCGGGCACCGCGGGACTGCCCTCCGCCCAGCTTTCTCCTGCGGCAGTCATCGGGTCACCTCCGTATGGGCGAGCTGAGCGGACAGTGCTTCGGCCCAGGCCTGTGTGGTCGGCTGGCCGCCGGCGCCGAGGACGGCGTCGACAGCGGAATCGAGGTCTACGGCGGCGGCTGGCTCGCCCAGGTGGTCGAGCATCAGGGCGGCGGACAGGACGGCGCCGGCCGGGTTGGCCTTGCCGGTGCCGACGATGTCGGGCGCCGAGCCGTGCACGGGCTCGAACATCGACGGGCCGGTCTTGTCCGGGTTGAGGTTGCCGCTCGCGGACAGGCCGAGGCCGCCGGTGAGGGCCGCGGCGAGGTCGGTGATGATGTCGCCGAAGAGGTTGTCGGTGACGATCACGTCGAACCTGCCCGGGTCGCTTACCATGTACAGGCAGGCGGCGTCGACGTGGGCGTAGTCCAGCTGGACGTGCTGCTCAGCCGCGACCTGCTGGGCGACGCGCATCCACAGGCTGCCGGCGTTGGTCAGCACATTGGTCTTGTGAACGAGCGTGAGCTTGCCGGTGCGCTTGGCCGCGAGCGCCGCCGCGTACCTAACGCAGCGCTCGACGCCGGCCCGGGTGTTCAGTGACTCCTCGGTCGCGGTCTCGAATGCGGTGCCGCGGTGCACGATGCCGCCGGCCCCGGCGTACAGGCCCTCGGTGTTCTCTCTGACCACGACGAAGTCAAGGTCGTCAGCACCGGCGGTGTCCACGCCGGGCCGCTGCCTAGCCGGCCGGAGGTTGACGTACAGGTCGAGATCGAAGCGCAGCCGGAGCAGGAGGCCGCGCTCCAGCACGCCGGGCGGGACCGACGGGCTGCCGACCGCGCCCAGCATGATGGCGTCGGTCTTGCGCAGGTCCTGCAGAACCTCGTCGGGCAGGACCTGGCCGGTGCGCAGGTAGTAGCCGGCGCCGAGCGGGCAGTCCCGCCAGTCGATGCTGAAGCCGTGCCGCTTGCCCGCCCGGTCGACCAGATCCCTGGCCACGGCGGTGACCTCGGGGCCGATCCCGTCACCGGGGAGGTGCGCGACGACGTAGGAGCGTACGTGGTCTCCCATCAGAGTTCGTCCTCCTGGTCAGTCGGCGCGTTGAGCCAGCTCATCATCCGGCGCAGCGGGCGCCCGACGCGCTCGATCCGGCTGTCCGCCGCCTCGCGGCGCAGCCGCTCGAAGTTCGGCCGGCCCGCGTCGTCCTCGGCCACCCACTCCCTGGCGAACTCGCCCGACTGGATGTCCGCCAGGATCTTGGCCATCGCCTGCCTGGTCGGCTCGGAGATCACCCTCGGGCCCCTGGTCAGGTCGCCGTACTCGGCCGTGTCGCTGACCGAGTAGCGCATCCAGTTCATCCCGCCTTCCTGCATCAGGTCGACGATCAGCTTGAGTTCGTGCAGGCACTCGAAGTAAGCGACCTCTGGCTGGTAGCCGGCCGCGACCAGGGTCTCGAAGCCCGCGTTCACCAGCGCGGTGACCCCGCCGCAGAGAACGGCCTGCTCGCCGAACAGGTCGCTCTCGGTCTCCTCCTTGAAGGTCGTCACCAGCGCGCCCGCCTTCGTCCCGCCGATCGCCTTGGCGTAGGACTTCACCAGGTCCCACGCCTTGCCCGTGGCATCCTGAGCCACGGCGACGAGCACCGGCGTCCCCTGCCCAGCCTCGTACTGCCACCGCACGGTGTGACCGGGCGCCTTGGGCGCCACCATGGCGACGTCGACATCAGCGGGCGGCGTGACATAGCCGAAGTGGATGTTGAACCCGTGCGCGAAGAACAGCGCGTCCCCTGCCTTCAGGTTCGGCCCGATCGCCTCCGCATACAGCTTCCGCTGCCCCGTATCCGGCGTCAGCACCATCACAAGATCAGCCCACGCACACGCATCAGCAGGCGACCCCACCGTCAGCCCGGCTTCCTCCGCCTTAGCCCGCGACTTCGACCCCTCGGGCAGCCCGACCCGCACATCGCACCCCGAGTCCCGCAAGCTCAGCGCATGCGCATGCCCCTGCGACCCGTAACCCAGCACCGCCACCTTGCGCGACTGCACCAGCCCGAGATCCGCCTCATCGTCGTAATACACCGTCGCCATTCCACAAGCCCCTTCTAGTTCTTTGGTCTTTCTCGTTGTCTCTTGTTGCCGCAATCCCGGCAACAGTCCCCGTCTGCACATAGGTGATCCGGGCACAGCCGTTCAGGCGTGCCCGGCATTACCTATGCGCAGACAGCCAACCCTGCTTCCTCGTCCGTGATCGTCCCGCTGCCCCGCCCGATAGCAATGAGCCCCGTCCGCACAAGCTCGCAAGTCCCGTGACGATCGAGCTGCTCAAGCAGCGAGTCGAGCCGCCCAGGCGAGCAGACCGCCTCGAGCACGATCGTCTCCGGCCCCATGTCCACGACGTTCGCCCGGAACGACGCGGCCACGTCGAGCAGCTCGCCGCGCATGTCCGGCTGGATCGACACCTTGATCAGCGCAAGCTCGCGCTCGATCGCCGCGTCATCGTCCAGCTCTACCACCTTCAGCACCCGGACCAGCTTCTCGAGCTGCTTGTGCACCTGGTCGACCGGCGTGGATGCGCCGTCGACCACGATGGTCATCCGGCTGACCCGCTCGTCTGAGGTCGGGCCGACCGACAGCGAGGTGATGTTGAAGGCCCGTCGCGAGAACAGCGCGGCGACGTGGGCGAGCACGCCTGGCTTGTTCTCGACCAGAACCGAGAGGGTGTGCGTGCTCATGACGCGATCACTTCCTTGCGCGCCGCGGCCCGCTGCTCGGCGGCGGTGAACTCGGGACCCAGGACGATGTCGTCGTTGGCGTGGCCGACCGGGACCATCGGGAAGACGCCCTCGGCGTCGTGGGTGCGGAAGTCGACGACCGTCGGCACGTCGCTGATCGACAGCGCCTTCTCCAGCACGGCATCGACGTCGCCTGACTGCTCGCAGCGCAGGCCCGCGCAGCCGTACGCCTCGGCGAGCTTGACGTAGTCCGGGATCGCAGTGCCGAGGTGGACCTCGGAGTAGCGCTCCTCGTAGAACAGCTCCTGCCACTGCCTGACCATGCCGAGGAAGCCGTTGTTGAAGATCAGTACCTTGATCGGGATGCCCTCGATCGCGCAGGTGGCAAGCTCCTGGGCGGTCATCTGGAAGCAGCCGTCGCCGTCGATCGCCACCACGAGTTCGCCGGGCCTGCCGACCTGCGCGCCCATCGCGGCGGGCACCGCGAAGCCCATGGTGCCGGCCCCGCCCGAGTTGATCCAGCTCCGCGGCTTGGTGAAGGTGTAGTGCTGCGATGCGTGCATCTGGTGCTGGCCGACGCCGGCGACGATGATCGCGTCGCCTCCGGTCATCGCGGACAGCCGCTCGACCACGTGCTGCGGCTTCAGCGGCCCGTCGCTGTCCTGGGTGTAGCGCAGCGGGAAGCTGCGCTTCCAGCCCGCCGTGGTGGCGACCCAGTCCGCGGTATCGGTTGGCCCCACGCTGTCGACGAGTGCCCGTGCCGCCCGCGCGAGTTCGCCCATGACGGTCCGCAGGTCGCCCACGATGGCCACGTCGGGCGTCCGGTTCTTGCCGATCTCGGCCGGGTCGATGTCGGCGTGGATTACCTTCGCCTTCGGCGCGAACGCCGCGAGCTTGCCGGTGACCCGGTCGTCGAACCGCGCGCCGAGCGCGACGACGAGGTCGCATTCCTGCAGCGCGGCGACAGCGGCGTACATGCCGTGCATGCCCGGCATGCCGAGCGCCAGCGGGTGCGAGTCGGGGAACGCGCCGCGTGCCATCAGCGTGGTCGTGACCGGCGCCTGGACCGTCTCGGCAAGCTCGCGGAGTGCCTCGTGCGAGTCCGACTTGACCACGCCGCCGCCGACGTAGAGCACAGGACGCCGTGCCTGGTGCAGCAGCCTGGCCGCCGCCGCGATCCGCTCGGCGTCAGGCCGCCCGGGGATCCGGTAACCGGGCAGGTCGAGCACCGGCGGCCAGGACCAGGTGGACCTGGCCTGCAGGATGTCCTTGGGCAGGTCGACCAGGACGGGGCCCGGCCGGCCCGACGCGGCGATGTGGAAGGCCTCGGCGATCGCCGCCGGGATGCGTTCCACGTCGGTGACGAGTTCGTTATGCTTGGTGATGGGCGCGGTGATTCCCGTTATATCTGACTCTTGAAAGGCGTCAGTGCCGATCATCGCGGTAGGCACCTGGCCAGTGATCGCCACCATCGGAACGGAGTCCATGTAGGCGTCGGCCAGCGCGGTCACCAGGTTCGTCGCGCCCGGACCGCTGGTGGCCATGCAGACGCCGACCCGGCCGGTGGCCCAGGCATAACCCTCGGCGGCGTGGCCGGCGCCCTGCTCGTGGCGGACCAGTATGTGCCGCAGGGAGGACGACCGCAGCGGATCGTAGGCCGGCAAGATCGCACCGCCAGGCAGGCCGAAGATGACATCGACTCCCTGGCACTCCAGGCTGCGGACGAGCGCCTGGGCTCCTGTCACTTCCACGGGGTGTGCTCCTTTTCTTCAGGTCTTTCTAGGTTGCTCGCGAAACAAAAAACCTCCTGGCCGATCCGGCCGAGGAGGAGTAGCGCGAGCCCGTCACCAGGCTCGCGCTACGTGATAAGGAGTACTCGGAACTGGATGATCTTGATCATCGAGAATCTCCGTGAGTCTGGGGATGGGCAAGAGCTATGAGGTGCCGTGGGAGGCGACGCTGCCCGCCGCCCCCCACGATAAGGCATGTCAGGCGGTGGCGTGCGCGCGGGGGCCAGATACCGGCAGCCAATCCGGCCTCCGCTGCTCGTACTCGGCGATCGCGTCGGCATGCCGCAGCGTCACGCCGATGTCGTCCAGTCCCTCGAGCAGCCGCCAGCGGGCGTAGTCGGGGAGGGCGAACGGAACGCTCAGCCCGGCCGACGGGACGGCGACGGTGCGCGCGGCCACGTCGACCACGACGCGGGCACCGGGGTCGGCGGCCAGCGCCTCGATGAGCTCCGCGACGCCTTCCTCGTCGGTCTGCGCGGTCACCAGCCCGGCGCCGACGCTGTTGCCGCGGAAGATGTCGGCAAAGCTCGGCGCGACCACCGCATCGAACCCGAAGTCCTGGAGCGCCCAGACGGCGTGCTCGCGGGACGAGCCGCAGCCGAAGTTGGCCCCGCCGATCAAAATCTTCGCCTCCGCCGCCGCGGGCTGGTTCAGCACGAAGCCGGGGTCGGCCCGCCAGGCCTCGAACAGCCCGGCACCGAATCCGGTTCGCTCGACTCGCTTCAGCCAGGCCGCCGGGATGATCTGGTCGGTGTCGACGTCACGGCGGTCGAGTACGACCGCGCGGCCCCCGACGCTCTGCACTGCCCGCATCTAGCGCGCTCCTTCCAGGTCACCGGGCACGGCGAAGTGCCCGGCCACGGCCGTCGCCGCCGCCATCGCGGGCGAGACCAGGTGGGTACGGCCGCCGGGACCCTGCCGGCCCTCGAAGTTCCTGTTGCTGGTCGACGCGCTCCGCTCGGCAGGCGCCAGGATGTCGCCGTTCATGCCGAGGCACATCGAGCAGCCTG
>Ga0307372_10012197_pt1 | contig 11320 bp, 8 predicted proteins | sample OX1MG_FD_202533 | JGI IMG/M metagenome (GOLD analysis project Ga0307372, IMG submission 202533) | Soil microbial communities from Risofladan, Vaasa, Finland - OX-1 | ecosystem: Environmental > Terrestrial > Soil > Coastal area > Acid sulfate soil | place: Finland: Risofladan, Vaasa | collected...
GGCTGCTGCCCGCCTGGAAATCCGGCGACTCGTATTCCCACATCGTTGGCGGCGGCAGCGTCGGCATACGCGTGATATCGCTTGCAGGCGCGGGATAAGTGTAGCCGCGCGAGTAGCGCGGGCGCACAGTGATATTGCCTGGCGGTTGCGCGGAGGCGCGCGGCGGGACTGGCGTCGTGGGATTGCGACGGCGCGCGTTATCCGCGCCGGGCTGCTTTTGCGGCGCGTGCGCGGGCAAAGATGGCGCTGTTTGAGCAGGATGGTGCAGTGGATGTTCCAGAAATGAGGTTCTATTCGGGTTTTGCTCCTCTGCCTTCCTGCTAAAATAAAGCGAGAGGGCGGGATCGATCCAGACGGAAGAATGTTGTGATGCGCGTCTCTTATTTCCCTGCATAGCCTTATCTTTCATTGCGTCATACCCCAACGCGATATGGGGCGCGATTATGACCTCTCTCCCAGAGAGGTTGCTGGCTCTTACACGGTATGGGACGCGATAAACCGAGTCCCTACGCAGCCAGGGCTGGCCCCTGTTGCCGATTCATGCAAATAAACGCCCCTCGCGCCTATTTTGGGCCGTTGTGGATTTTTCCACAGCGAGCTGAAATTTTTTCCATTTCTCGCGCTGGCCTGAGCGCGATCTTGCTACTGCCAGCCGTTCTCTCACCTTGCGGGAGAAATTATATCCTTAAACCTATATGTTGGCATATATCTTGCACAGATTCAGAATGGAGGGGGGAAACGTCCGAAATAATTTCGGCACGTGTGTAAGGGCTTCTATTTGATCCTACTCGCGAAAGTTAGGTTCTACCTCTATCATTAAGATATGATTGTGATGCCCGCACACGCTTCTCCGATTATCTGGTTGTGTTATGTGGATTGGAGAGGTTTTAGTGATGGTAGCCATTATCGAGAGAACATTTGGGGAAACCTTCCCGGCCGGGAAGAAGCGTTGTGATGAGGATCGTCGGTCAGCATATGATATCGAGGATGATGATCTGTATCGCGACGAGGAGAGGGACTTTGAAGATGAAGAGGAGGTAGACGATGACAGTACTGGACTGGTCGATAACGCCATCAGGCAATATTTAGGCGAGATTGGGCGTTATCCGCTCCTGACTGCCGAGCAGGAATCGCAGTTGGCCTGGCGTGTCACCCACGGCGATATTGAGGCACAGCAGCGCCTGGTCGAAGCGAATCTCCGCCTGGTGGTCAGTATCGCCAAACGCTATAGCAACAAAGGCGTCATGTTGCTTGACCTGGTGCAGGAAGGCAACCTGGGGCTGATTCGCGCTACGCAGAAATTTGATCCATCGCGTGGTTTCCGTTTCAGCACCTACGCGACCTGGTGGATTCGCCAGGCGATCAGTCGTGCCGTGGCTGAGCATACCCGCGCTATCCATATCCCTGTACATGTCGTCGAGCTTATCTATAAGCTCAAACGTATCTCGCGACACCTGTACCAGGAATTGGGTCGCGATCCCCTGCCTGAAGAGATCGCTCGTGCCGCGAATTTGACGAAAGAGCGCGTCGTTGAATTGCAAAGTATGGCCGAGACACCCATCTCACTGGACGCGCCCCTCATCGACGAGGAGCAGTATCACCTGGCCGACTCGCTGGAGGATACCAGCGTTGCCGCTCCTGTTGACGTGGTCACGCACCAGGTGCTGCGCGATCAAATCGCCAGCGCAATGGACGTCCTCAACCAGCGCGAGCGCCAGGTCATCGAATGGCGCTATGGCCTGCATGATGGCTACTGCCATACCCTCGAAGAGCTGAGCGCCCATTTCAAGCTAACTCGCGAGCGTATTCGCCAGATTGAGGTGAAGGCTCTGCGCACTTTGCGCCAGCCTATCCAGGTGCATCTCCTGCGCGATTACGCCTGAGAATTTAGAGTGTGTAACTATGGCATTAAAAACTCAGCAATTTATTGCTGAGTTTTTAATGCCATAGTTACACACTCTAAACGCCATTAATGTTACGCGAAAGCAAGTCGCGCACCTTCTGCGCTTTTATTCTCCACATGCCTGCTCAACACGCGCAGAAACGCCGCGACAATGCGTGGGTCGAACTGCGAACCGGAGCAGCACAGTAGTTCCTGCTCGGCCTGCTCTTTGCTCATCGGATCGCGGTAGGGACGGCGCGAGATCATGGCATCATACGAGTCTACGACCGCCAGGATGCGCGACGCGAGCGGGATTTGCTCTCCGGCCAGGTTGAGAGGATAGCCTTTGCCGTCCCAGCGCTCGTGATGGGCGACCACGATAGGCGCCAGGGCGCTGAATATGCCGCCCATCTGCTCTAATATCTGTCCTCCGATTTGCGGATGCAGGCGCATCAGCTTCCATTCCTCGTCATTCAGCGGTCCCGGCTTGTGCAAGATCGCGTTCGGCACGCCGATCTTGCCGATGTCATGCAGTAGCGCCGCCAACTGTAGCATATTCACATCTTCGTCCGCACATGCCAGTTCGCGAGCCGTTGCCCCGGCATAGTGCATCATGCGATGGGCATGTTCATCAGTACCCTGGTCATGTGCCGCGGCGACAGCGACGAGCGTCAGCACCGTCTGTGCCGATACGGCCCGGGTCATTTTGCTTTGTAGTTGTCGTTCGTTATTCATAAGTCTCTTCCGACGAAACACCCAGATCAAGATCCACCATACAAACGCGATAGTTCCCATGTTCTTGATAGACGCAATCTCGTCAGCCCCTCTACTTTTTTCACGTATGATTCACCCGCGATAGTTTCACGTCGCCCCCGCGCCGTGTCCAGTGCCTGTCGGCGTTGAGATTGGTCAGAGTGATCGCGCGTTCCTCTATCATTTTCGGCAAAATTGTGCTATACTTGTGAGCAAACGACCTGTATTCAGCACCGTATACTGCTTCCTCTCCGTTGTTCAGCTCACCGGGTTCGATCTATGAAATACACTCCACGGCATCTTGTTCGGTTTGCTCAGGAGGTTTTGGGCAAGCCGCTTTATCCTTACCAGCGTGAGGCCGCCGAGGCTATCCTGGAGTCGGTTTTTGGCGGTCATGGACGTATCATCACGGTCATGATGGCCCGACAGAGCGGCAAAAACCAACTTTCAGCCGTCCTCGAAGCGTTCCTGTTGAGCTGTATGCAGCAGGGAACCATCGTGAAAGCCGCTCCCACCTTCACGCCGCAGATCATCAATAGCCGCCTGCGCCTGCTCTCCCTGCTTGATACGCCCTATACCAGGGAGCGTATCTGGAGCAGCCACGGCTATATCGTTGGGCTGGCTCCCAGTGGCGATCCCGCTCTGCTTCATGCTCACGCCGGGCCGCGCGTCATGTTTTACTCGGCTGGTCTGGAGAGCAATGTGGTGGGAGCAACCGCCGATCTGCTGCTGGAGATCGACGAAGCCCAGGATGTTGCGCCTGAGAAGTTCGACCGCGATTTTCGCCCGATGGCGGCAGTGAGCAATGCCACGACGGTACTCTATGGCACGGCCTGGTCGGATACGACGCTGCTCGCGCGCCAGCGCGCCATCAACCTGGAGATCGAGCGGCAGACGGGGCAGCAGCGTCACTTCGAGTATGACTGGCGCGCATTAGCGGCCATCAATCCCGCCTATCGCGCTTTTGTGGAGCAGGAGATCGCGCGTCTCGGTGAAGCGCACCTGGCGGTGCAGACGCAGTATTTTCTGCGCCCGCTCAGTGGGGCCGGCTACTTTCTCAATGCATTGCAGCAAATGCTGCTGCGCGGCAGCCATCCCTGGCAGGATGCGCCGCGCGGCGGCGACTGGTATATCGCCGGTATGGACGTGGCCGGCGAAGAACGTCCGGCGCAGGTTGGCGCGGACGCTTTGTACAGCGGAGGCGCGGCAAATGCCGGCTCTCACAAGCGCGACAGCACAGTGATTACCATCGGACGTATCTATTACAATGAGCTGAACTTGCCGGCTATCGAAGTCGTGCATCAGCAATGGTGGACGGGCGTGTCTTACCTCGAACAGTACGCCGCGACCGTTGCGCTGGTTGAGCAATGGGATGCGCGCGCGCTGGTCATCGACGCCACCGGCCTGGGCGCTGGCCTCGCTTCCCTGCTCACGACTCGCTTCGGCACCGAGCGCGTGCTGCCCTTTACCTTTACGCGCTCCAGTAAATCGCGCCTGGCTTACCAGTTGCTCGCGCTGCTCAACAGTGGCCGCCTCAAGCTCTACACTGAGCAATCGGCTCCGTCGGCCATATTCGCCGAATGCTGGCAACAACTGCGACTGGCGCGCTACCGTCTGCCCGCTCCTGAAGTGCTGGACATCTACGTCGATCCGAGCGATGGACACGACGATTTCCTGATTAGCCTCGCGCTGCTGACCGAAGGCGCAGCGGCGCTGGCAACGCCCGCCGCCTCCACGCTCGTTCGTCCGCGTCGTTTGTATGGCTACGAAGGGCGTTTTTAGCCTCTCGACGTTTTCCCTCGAACATGATACAATGCGCTCCAATGCAACCCATACCGATCGCATCCCACAAACAGAGAGCAGAAGAAGAAACCGAGGAGGAACGCGATGCCGAGAGGGCGTAAGAGGACTCCACAAGATAGTATTGATAGCATCTTACTTGCCATAAGTCGCCGTGACAATATAGAAGAAGATGCCATGTCTCATTATATGGATCGTTTAGATGAAGAATGGACAAACGGCGCGCGCGACAAGGTCTTGCACCTGCTGCGCACCAATGATCTCTCCGCCCACAATGCCGCTGTGACGATCCTTTCAGAGCTGGCGACCAACTTTGACCTGGACGAGATTGAAGATATCGTGGCCGATCCGACTGTGGCCGATCTCGCCAAGCTCTCGTTAGCCCCTATTTTGAAAGACCTGAACTCCGAGATGGCCGACGATGGCATGCTCGATTATTTGAACGATCCGGAAGCTGCCATGCAGCAGATGCAACTGCGCCTGCTCGAAATGATGGGGCAGAGCGAGTTGGGCGTGGAAGCCGTGCTGGAGGATGTCTTGACGATGCCGCTCGAAAAACGCCTCAGCTTTGTCGAGTGGTTGGGCAGCAGCTACGACCCGCGCGCGGCCAATATGCTCATTCCTCTACTGGAAAGCCAGAATAGCAAAGTGATCGCAGCCGCCATCACCGCGCTTGAGCAGTTAGGGTCGCTGGCCGCTCCGCAGTCGATACCGGCGCTGAACTACCTGGTGTCGCACACCTCAAACCGCGAGATCAAGCAGCAAGCCCGCGTGGCTCTCGGCAGGTTAACCATGCAGTCGGCTCCCGGCTCTGCCGAGGCTGCTTTGTCCGGCGCGTTTCAGCAGTCATTGGCCTTCCACAGCGCCTATATGAGCTATGTTGACGGTGAAGGGTCGCAGATGCTGATCCTCTCGTGGCTGCGCCCCGATGGTCGCATCAAAGGCGTCAATCTGCTCTATCAGGACGCGTGGGGCATAAAAGAGTGCTTTTCGGCGGACGAGGTTGAACCGCAAGAATGGGATGAGCTGGCCCAGGAGACCGCGCAAAAAGGCGTCGGCAGCTTTCAAGTCTCATTGGAGTACGCGCGCGCGTTCATTTCCGTGGCGCGTGCCGTCAATAAGCACACGCGCCACCGTTTACCCGTCTCCTATATCGTCTGGCGCCCCTTGATTGAGGGCGAGCAGGAAGCAAAACCCAAAAAACGCGCCTCTACCCATGCACTACAGCTCGATCCGCTCGACCCGACGCCTGACGTCATAGATCTGGCGGAGCGTGGCAACGCGCTCTATGATCTCACAGAATTCGTCTCGTGGATGTTCGAGCCAATTGAGCGGCTTCATCCTTTCATTGAGTTGTTCTGGGCAAAACAGCCGCCCGTGCCTCCCGCGCGGCGCAGGCGCAGCCTTCAGAAAATCCAGCAAAGCCGCTCCGACCTCGAAGAAATCGTCACCGAAGCCATCGAAGTCCTGATAGATCGCGAGTGGCAGGCTCTCTATATCTCGCGTCTGCTGCGACAGGCCGCGCTCTTCGCGTTAAACGGACGAGCGAAGGACGCCCAACTGTCGCAGGCGGTCGCCTCGGTCTTGCAGTCGCCTGCTCCGGTAACGGAACAATCCTTCGTGCGCGCCATGATGCGTTATTCCATTGAGCAGGGGCCGATTCGTCTGCTGGCCGAGGCGCTGGAGTCAGGGCGGTTTGGCCCGCTGAACCTGCTGCCAGAGGACTAGACGCCCTATCCCGATCATGTGGCGGCGCTATAATGAAGATTGACGAACCCGATCGGTATTGGCCTGTCATTCTGAGCGGAGCGAAGAATCTCACTCGCCATGTAGCGATTCTTCGCTTCACTCAGAATGACATTCCCGATCGGTATTGGCCTGTCATTCTGAGCGGAGCGAAGAATCTCACTCGCCACGTAGCGATTCTTCGCTTCACTCAGAATGACATTCCCGATCGTGGTTGGGAGTCTTCATCATTGCGCCCACCTTCACCACAAGGGGTTAATGACCAACCCCGTACCCAATTTGGGATAGTAATAGGTCGATTTTTGCGGCATCCGATCATCCGCCAGCGCCACGTCACAGATCTGGCGCAGGGGTGTTGTGTTGAGCAGCAGCGCCGCCTGCGCCTTGCCTTCGCGTACCGCTTGCAGGGCTATGTTCGCCTCGCTCGTGAAGCGCACATACCGCCCCGCCGTCATTTCCTGCTGGCTGATGCCGAGCAAATCTTCCAGTATCAGCATCTGCGCAATCGCCACGTCGAGCGTATTCCACGCCTCAGAATGGCCGCTCTGCGCCATGCGCGCGCGTCCCTGCTCGTTGATCGCCAGCAGCAGGCTGTGATCGGGCGTGCTGATTGCGAACGACGGCTGCTCTTTGCCGGAGCGATCCAGCAACCGCGCCAGTTCTTCGCTGCCGACCGTGTTTGCCAGTTCTTGCACATTAAAGTAACGTGAAAGCTGCGTCGCGTTCAGTCTCGCCAGCATCTCATTACTCAAGTTAATGAGCAGGCGATGCGTTGGCAGAACCAGGAAGCCAGGATCATCGACATCGATCAAGGCCATCATCACGAAATTCGCAGCATCGTCGGGATCGAGTCCGCGCCGCCGCTCCTCGACCTCGCGGCGATAGTTCAGCGCCGTTTCGTAACGGTGATGGCCGTCTGCGATATATAATTGCCGCTCGGCAAAGAAATCCTGGATCAGTTTGATCTGCTGGGAGTCGGTAATTGGCTGCAAACGGTGTTCTTCACCCGTTTCATCGGTGACTTGCAGCGCGGCATTCTCGGCATAGGACATCAGCAGGCGGCGCATCCGCCCCTGCGGGTCGTCGTACATGCACATGAGCGGGCTGAAATTAGCCGAGCAGGCTCTCATCAGCGACAGGCGATCATCCTTGAGCTTCGCCATCGTATGCTCGTGCGGCAGGATCACGCGCGCGCTCCACGGTTCCAATCGCACGCGGCCGAGCAGGCTGGTGCGCGTGTAGCTTTTATCGCTGTGCGTAAAGCGCTGCTGGTACAGGTAGTAGCTCGGCGTCGCGTCTTGCCGCATTATACCCTGGCCGCGCCACTCCGCGAACGCCGCGGCTGAGCGCGTGTAGCGGTTATCAAGCGTCGTATCGCTCGCGAACTCGCGTCCCAACTCCAGGCGAATCACATTGTAGGGATCGCGCGCGTAATAGCGTTCCTGAGCTTCCGGGGAAATCACATCGAACGGCGGCGTAATCACCCGCGCGAGATCACTCACGATCTCCTGGTTATAGCGTATGCCGCGCAGTGGTCGCACATCTGCCATATATCACAATCCATCACTTTCTATCAAAAAATATGGGATGGCTCTATTGTATCACCATTTCATCGACTTGACGCCTTCTGGCTTTCCTGGGTAGATAGATTCTCAAAAGACAGGCGACAATGTTGTATAATTTCTGCAACAATCAGCCAATATATCATGCAAAGGGACGAGATAAGCTATGATCACTCTACGCGGCATTTATCCTCCGCTGCCAACATTTTTTGACGAACGTGAAGACCTGGATATCGACACGTTGCAGCGTCACATCAACAGCCTGGCCGGGACTGGCATCGCGGGCTACGTGCTGATGGGCTCGAACGGCGAGGCCGTGCATCTCTCCGGCGAGGAGCGCGGGCAGGTCATCGCGGCGGCGCGGCAGGCGGCTGGCCCCAAAGCCCAGCTCATCGCGGGCTGCGCCGAGCAATCGACGCGCGCCACGCTGCGCAACTGCGAGCAGGCGGCGCGCAATGGCGCGGATGTCGCGCTGATCCTGCCGCCGTTCTACTACAAGAGCGCCATGAATGCCCAGGCGCTGATTGATCATTATGGCGCGGTTGCTGATGGTAGCCCTTTGCCGGTTGTGATCTATAACATGCCGGCCAACGCCGCTGGCATCGACCTGGACCCGGCTGTTGTCTGTGCGCTCGCCGCGCATCCCAACATTATCGGCGTCAAAGACAGCTCGGGCAATATGGCGAAGCTGGCCGAGATCGTCGCGACGACGAGTGGAGATCACGCTGTCTACAAGCCGGGGCGTTTCAGCGTCTTCGCGGGCAGTGCGGGATATCTCTTGCCCGCGCTCGCCGTCGGCGCGCTGGGCGCGGTCGCCGCGCTCGCCAATATTTTCCCGCGTGAAGTCTGCCGCGTGCAGGAACTGTTCGCTGCGGGACAACTGGAAGAAGCGCGCCTGTTGCAGGCGCGCCTCGTCCCAGCGAACGCTGCCATCACCACGATCTACAACGTTCCCGGCCTCAAAGCCGGGCTGGAGATGACGGCTGGCTATGGTGGTCTTCCGCGCTCGCCTCTCCAGTCGCTTACCGCCGAGCAGCGCCGCCATCTCGCGACCCTGCTCAGCCGTGTCGCGCCCGTAACACCGTAGAGGCCGATTTATCGGCTCGATTAGCCTAGTCTCTGCGCCAGATAGCCATTGAGAAGGTCAGCGGCGCTTGACTGCCGACGTGATAGCTCGAACTGCTGACGGTGAAGTTTACATAGCCGGCCAGGGCTTCGTCGCTGCAATCGGCCTGTTTACACCAATACAACTCCGCGGCGGCCTGTTGCGTAGCCACCGTGTACGTGATGGAGAACTCTCCATTGGTGTAATCGAGACTGTTCGCGTTGAAGATTTTCGTCGCGCCCACCTGTCCGTCCGCGTACCACTTGATCTCGACGTAGCCGGTTGAGCCGTTCATCTTCAGATCATACGTCACATAGAGCGTTTTGTTGGTCTGAAACGTACTCGTCACGTTCGTTGGCTTATAGTTGCTGTCGATCGCGCTTGCCGACTTGATGTTGGTGATGATCGTCGCGGCGGTGGTGTCAACCGGAAGGCCGGATGGCGCGCCTGCCGGCGCGGTGGTCGGCGCGCTGGTCGGCGCGGCCGTAGCGGTATTGCCTGTTACCGTGGGGGTCTGAGCGTTAGCCGTCTCGGTGGCTTCTACTGTGGTGACGATGTTATTGGCAGCGTTCTTTCCCACTTCGTATACGACAACGGATACCACGATGCACAGGAGTACTACAACGCCTACAACGATGCCGATGATCATGCCAACCCTGCTCTTTTTTTTCGGCTGCTGCGGCGGCACGCCGTACCCGCCGGGCTGCGGTCCGCCATAGGGCGGATATGGCCCTGATGGGGGCGGCGCGCCATACTGATTCGGCGCGGGTGGCAGCGGCGTGCCGTACTGATTTGGCACGGACTGTCCATAGGGATCAGGCGGCGGCGGCGCAGACTCGTAGTTTTGCGGCGCAGAGCCATAAGCAGTGGGGGGCATCCCGCTTCCTCCGGGCGGGTTAGCGAGAACTGTTGGCTCTATGCCTGAACCGGGCATATTAAATGGGGCGGGCGTTCCGCAGTTCGGGCAGACCTGCGCTCCTGCTGGAAGTGGTCTTCCGCAAGCTTGACAAACCATTTGTTATTCCTTCTTTCCTTCCTAAAGTGTGCAGCTTACAACAACAACAAGCAACCTGACTATATGTATGTTAGAATAACATGGTTTTTGAGCCTTGCCAAGATGTGATTTTTTCACAAACCCCTACGGGGTTTTCCTCCAGAAAGATGGAGGAGCTTCTTTTTTCATAATTCGTCAGTGTGTGACGGTAAAGCTCACCTGCTGCGCAAGCAGCGCGTCACTACATGCCGTCGTGCTGGCCCACGAAATTTGCACGTAAGCTGATCCGGTCGCGCCATAGATGTCATAGGAATAGCCCGCGCCCGCGCTCGCGGAGACAGGAAAGGCGAACTGGTTAACCGGGTGGTTGTTCAAGTACCACGCGAGACAGACCGCGCCGCTTTTCCCACTCGGATGAATATCGAAAGTCACGAAGATTTTCTGACCGACTGCGAAGCTGGTGGATGTCTGTAAAGGTTGGGCTGAGGTTGTGTTGATGGAGCTTGCCATTTGAGGATTGCCGATATATTGCTCACCAGGAAATGTCGCACTTTGCGTCGGTGAGAGTGCGACCGTGGGCGTGGCCGCTGCTGTTGTGGATGATGGTATTATGGCCTGTGTCGCGACAGGCGTGATCGCGTTCATGCTCAGCGAGTTCGACTGTGGCAGCGACAGACCCGTAAAATAGACGAAAATGAGCAATAACCCTCCAGTGACGACACACAGTCCCGCGATCACAAATCCCAGGAAACCGGTTGAGGAATCACGCGCTTTGATCGCCCGGATATTGCGCCGCGTATTCTGGCTTTCTGACGGTAGTGGAATGGGGCTGGATTGCTCCCGACTTTGCATCATGCCTGGCTGCAACAGAGGCCCGGGCATAAACGGCGGCGTCGCAATAGGCGCGGGCGTGGGATTGGATACCCGCTCCCACTGGTATGTTGATGGTGATGGCGGCGGAAATGGCATCTGCGTTTGCACAGCAGCGGCGGACGAGAAAGGCATTTGTGCCACATCCTGCCCTCTGGCGTTGGCGGTCAAGGGCGTATAGCAGCGTGGACAGGCCGCAGGTGTATTTACAGGTGAAAGCGGCATTCCGCAATACTGGCATTTCATCATAACGTTCCTTATTCCATTTCCCAAAAAGCTGACCAGCTTCCCCTCTGGCCTGTTTTCTCATCGTGTTGGTAAAGGATTGTTGTAGCATCCGTTTATTTCACTTTTTGTAACGGACAACTCAGAAGATAGTAATCAGGGTTCCAAATGGGCTACCTGCGCGGGGAATCCGTAGGGGCGTGGGCTTGCCCCGTCCGCGTGAACTCTACGATCCGGCAGCGGGCGGGGCAAGCCCAGCCCCTACGGCAATTCTCTAAAGGATGGAGACCGCCGCGCCCAGGTCGCGCAAGTCGTCAAAAAAATGAGGATAGCTTTTCGCCGCGTGTTCCGTCCCATGAATGGTCAATCCCTGGCGGCTACGC
>Ga0307372_10012198_pt1 | contig 11320 bp, 7 predicted proteins | sample OX1MG_FD_202533 | JGI IMG/M metagenome (GOLD analysis project Ga0307372, IMG submission 202533) | Soil microbial communities from Risofladan, Vaasa, Finland - OX-1 | ecosystem: Environmental > Terrestrial > Soil > Coastal area > Acid sulfate soil | place: Finland: Risofladan, Vaasa | collected...
GCTGTTGAGCCGATCTAGCCGTGCAACCAGCGCTGCCTTACACGACTCCGGCAGCCAGAACGGATCGGTGCCTGCCGCGACGGATGGTTTATTAAGTGTCTGGTCCGTCAAGCTGGTGAGCTTCGCCATTTCAACGTCTCCCGGAGAATTCTGCGGTCCTCCAATGCCGCCGACAATCGAAGCCGCGGCTTCACGTGTGGTTGACCAAAGCCGAAACGAACTCATCGGGAGCCGACCAGCGCACGACAATTGACGTTTCCTCCGCGAGATTGAAATCCTCAGCCGTCCACACGTCGATCGTGTCGTCAAATAGGGAAACAAACCGCACAGCCTCTGGGCCGATCTTGAACTGGTTTAGGTCAAACCAGGTGGCGATGGTGTGATCTAGGATTCGGCGTGCAGCCGACCTGCTGCCGGTGCTCAAAACGGAGACGAGCGCGCTGCGCTGTGGCGTGCGCGTGTGAAAATCGATCGTGTAGCTTCGCCCAGATCGGCCGATGAGCGTCTCGCCTCGTTCGAAGGCGATTTCGCGTTCGCGCAGCACGTCGGCAACTTCGTCGCCAATAGATTCGAACACGCGGGTCCGGAAGGTAAACCAAAGATCGGCGACCCGAAGCGCCGCTTGCGCGACGCGCGTGACACAGGCGCCAAAGGATTCGTCGGGGCGATGTCGCGTCTGCAACGCTCCTTTGAAAAACTCGACTCATAGATCGAGCCGAGATGGCGGACTTCGAGCGATTTGTAGTCGATAAAGACGAGTCCCAACGTGCGCTCATCCTGGTCTCGGGCGAGTAGGTCGATGGCCAGGGCCAGGTAGCGATCGGGTATCTTGTGCTCCGCCAGGAAGCGGCTGATGTGCTGTTCGTGCGTGACGCTTAGGGGTACTGCCTCCTCGCTCGCGCTTCGGGTTGGTGCCTGCTCGCTGACGCGGGTTTGTGCCTCGTCGCTGACGCGGGTTTGTGCCTCCTCGCTGACGCTTCGGGTTTGTTTGCCGTGGGGTCCGTTTAGGCCGGACGTGAATAGCCCGCCGTTGTAGGTCGGGACGTTGAGCACAGGATCGCCCTTGTCCATTGCGCGGAACAGTTGGCCAAGCCGATCGTAGAGCGCCGTCTCCTCGGGCGAGTAGACGTTTTGCAGGCGTTCGGCCACTTCGCTTTCCGCTACGCCCGCCTTGCCGGCAATCTCCTCCTTGATCTTCTTCAGGCTGGCCTCGTGATACGGCGCCTCGCGGATGGCTAGGAGATCGCGGCTTTCGGCATAGAGTAAGTAAAGCAGCCGGTAGAGAAGCGTCAGGGTCGCCTCGAAGATGTCCGCCAGTTCCTCGTCGTTCGGCTCCTTGTTCTGGCCAAGGCGCTGCTTACGGTCAACGAGGAAGCCTTGTGCCAGATGCGGAAAGATCGTGACAAAGATGCGGTCCTTGAGCCGCTCGCCTAAACGCTTGGCGTACTCCCGGCTGCCAAGCAGGATGGTATCGAGCCAATAAGCCGTAGGCGAGCGGGAGGCGTCAGCCTCCCGGTCGGTCAGATTTCGCGCGTTCGTTACGGCGTCCGCGGAAGTTGTCGTACTACCGGCACACTGACGTGTGCCGCTCGCCACCGGCTGAAACGCCTCGGGGCGAAAGAACAGCGACCAATAACGGAAGGCCTCGTTGGGGTCGGTGTCCCCCGATGCCGTGAGGGCCTCGACCAGATCGACTTCATAGAAGTTGGTCGCACGTGCGTGCGCCTGGCGGCTGTAGAGCCGCCACAGCCGGCCGTTCGTTACGATGATCCAGTCGGCCATGCCGGCGTCGAGCGCGGTGACCACGCAGGCGCCCGGGTTTTCTTCGGGCGTGTCGATGTCGTTCAGGTCGGGGCCGTCCAGCCAACGGTCCCAGGCATAGACGAAGGCAGCCGTCAGCGTCTTGCCGTCGCCGGCTTTCAATAGATAGTCGGGCTGGGTTTGATCGCTCTTGCTCGGCCGGTTCACGACCGCGTTGAAGCCGAGTCGCTTGAACAGCGGCTGGAACAGCTCATCGCGCAGCGTCTGTTCGTCCTTTGTCACCCAGCGAGCTTGGGCGTCGCGCAGCGAATCACGCACGAAGGCGAAAAGCTCAGAAGGGTTGTCCCGCCAAACGGGATCGTCGCGCAAGCGCTCGCGCAAGAAATGATCGGAGAACAGCCCCCGGTTTTGAAAATATTCGCCGGTGTAGGCCGCGGCGTCGAAGACGCTGCGCAACTTGTCGAACTGCTCCAGCGCATCGCGGCAGGTCCAGGTGAAGCGGCGCAGTGTCCGCAAGTCGAGCCGAGTGGGATTGCGGCGGTTGACGCTGATCGTCTTGGGAACGACCTGGATGCGCTCACTGGTCGCAGGCCCCTTCTGCTCTCGCTTTCGCTTGTCGAGGAACACGAACTCCAGCGTGTCGAAGTCTGAGGCGAGCACGAGCAAGTGGTCGAGCGTGCCGCGGCCCAGAACCCGCACGAGATCGTTGCGGACCTTGGCCGTGAGCGACTTGGGCTGGGCGAAAACGACGCGCAGGAACTGTTCGGGGTCTTCCGAGAGCGTCTCGATCCGCTTGACGGCGCCCGCCGTTTCGCCCGAAAGCCCGATGGCTTCCGGCGAAAGCGTCGCGCGGCCGGCGGTATCGTAGCCGAGCTTGGCGAAAAAGGCGGTGATCGCGTCCGGCGACGCCAGTTCCGCGACATCGCGAGGCGAGAGGTCTAAATCGGTGACGTGCGGCACCAGGTGCTCCCCATGACGTTAAGGCCATATCCGGACTGGCATTAGCCTAACAAACCCGCGGGGGAAGTTCATCTGGTCGTTGGAATGGCGGCGTCAGTTGCACCTAACCCGCCGCTCGCTCCGACGGCGGCAGCTCAGGCCGGACCGTCGCCTGCCGCACGAACGCGATGCAGCCCGCCGACAACAGCCGGAAATGTGCCCGGCACGGCACGGGCACGCGCTCGTCCAGGCGCGCGATCGGTGCGAACAATGGGGCTGGCTGCGCTGGTTGCGGAAGAATTTCGAGGGCCCGGTCCGCACGGCGCAGCGCTATATGAGAGTCGCGCGGCACTTGCCCGCCAGCGGCATCGATGCGACGCGCGTGTCGCATCGGTCGCAGACGGCGCTCTTGCGCGGCGTGGTGTTTACGGAGCCGTCGGCACACTCACAAGTCTTCGCCCGCCGGCGGCCGCTCTCGCGGAATCGCATCCAAAAATGCCCGCACCAAATGGTCTTCCGTGCCCAACTGGCCGGCACGCTTGAAAAACGTCTTGGCCCGCGAGGGCTGTTCGTCGAAGAAAAGCTCCACGGCCAGCAGGAATATCAGATCCGCGTTTTCGGGATGCTTTTCCGCCGCGGTGGCCAACTGCTCCAGGTGCATTTGCTTGGCGGCACGGTTCTCGCCATAGATCTGATCGACGCGAAACCGGCTCGTCGGCCAGTCAGGATCGAGTGCCATGCCGCGCCGGACAGATTTCATGGCCGGGGCGTATCGGCCCAGCGCGATTTGCGCCAGCGCCTCGCGAAAATACGCTTCGGCCAGGTTCGGCGCCGCTTCGCTCGCTTTGCGATAGCGCTGCTGCGCTTCCGAAAACTCCTGTTGTCGAAATCGGGCGTCGCCATATTCGATAAACTGCCGCGCCCGCGCGGTCGCCTCGGCGTTGGCCACACGCACTTTCAGCCCGGCCGGCTTCTCACCATCTTCGACGTCGGGCAGTTCGGCATTTGTCCTCATTACTCGCGGCACGATGTCGGGAACGCTTGGCGGGGGCGCCGTGCCCGTATTCGGCCAGCCATAGAATTGAGCCAGCGCCTGCGGACCGAACCAGGCGTTGGCCGGTACGACCACGGGCGGCAGCGCATAACCGCCGTACCAGGGCGCGACGGGCCAGCCGTACAAATACGGACAGAGCAAGGGGTAGCCAACGCCGAAGCCAAAGTACGGGCCGGCCCCGCCGGCCAGCCCGTGGTGTTGCGCCATGCCTGCCGACCCATAACCGTGATGCTGGGCCAGCGCGCCGGCACCGCCCGTCGCCAGCAACAGGCCGGCAGTCACAAGTGAGAGTCGGTTCCACATGCGTTTCTTTCCGCGGCCCCGTCGAGCGCGCTCCGCGCCGCAGCCGATTGTATACTTCACGCGGCCGAGAATGAGACATTGGCGGTGGCTGGGGCAGAGCCTGGCCGCGTGAAGTGTATTCTCCGCCCTTGTGCCATTCTGGGCAAGCGGACTCGGTCCGTCGCTTGGGGCCCCAGAACCGGATCAGCCCGCCGTTTTGGCGAAGTATTCGTCCGAAGCAGCCAGCGCGGCGATCACCAGTTGGTCGGTCCCGCCATCCTGGAGCAGGCCGGCGAAATATCCTTGCCCGCCCGCGTCCGCCGGGCGGTCGAGCAGGTCCAAATAGAAAGACTGCACCAGGTCGTCGAGATATTCTTCGCTGCCCAGCACCATCGAGGCCACCTGCTGTCGTGGAGCACCGGCGTTCAAAAGCTGGTCGAAAAAGCCGCGAGCGCCGCTGTCGATGGGGCGGTGCAAGGCGTCCTCAAACAGAGCGCTAAGGAAGCCGTCGTTGCTGGCCCCGCCGCGGTTCTGGTAATACTCAGGCGAGGCGATGATGATCGCCGCCAGATCCTCGACCGTATTGCTCGCCAGGTAGGAGGTCCAGAACTCCCGGCCCCCCGCATCCGCCGAGCGATGCAAATAGGTCTGATAGACCTGGTTGACCTCGTCGCCGCGATACTCGGCGCTGCCTTCGATCGCGAACACCAGGTCGGCCCGTGTCAGCCCGTTGGCCAGCGCGCCCGACCAGAACGTGAGCGCGCCCACGTCGGCGGCACGGTGCAGCAGGTCGCCGAACACCTCGTTGATCCAGCGCGTGGTGGGCGTGCCCGACGTGCCATCGGCCAAGGGCGGCTCGACGAGCGAGGCCGAGGCAGAGGCCGTTGCCGACGTCCCTCCCAGACCGTGTACCGTGACGGTGAAGTTATATTGGCCTTCGTCGGGATACGCGTGCGTGCCCGAGACGTCGAACCCGGTCCCGTCCGCCGACACGATTCCTTGCGAAGTCGTGCCGTCTCCCCAAGCAATTGCGGCGGAATAGCTGCTGGCGCCGGCCGATGCCCCCGGCTGAGTGAAGGTGGCCAGTTTGACGGTGAGCGAGGTCCGCTCCGACCCGCTGACCGGCACGGCCGTGACAAGCGGCGCCGACTGCGAAACGGTGACGGTGGCCGTGGCGCTGGCGGCGGCCGTGCCCGGCGGGTCGTCGGCAATGCTGACGACGGGGGAGTACGTTCCCGCGTTGGCGTAGGCATGCATGCCGGCGATCGCGAAGTTGCCGTGGCCGCCGGACACCGTGCCGGAGTCGGTGACGCCGTCGCCCCAGTTGATGCTGGCGCTGAAGCCCGCGGCGGTGGCGGCCAAGTTGGTGTCGCTGACGGTAGCCAACGTGCCGCTCAGCGTATTGCCGGAAATGGTGCTCAGCGAGGCGGGGGTGACCACGAACGAATCGCTGTCGGCGGCGCTGGCCGTCGAGTGGACCGTCGCTCGGGCCGTGCCACCGATGTCTTGAACGACGGAAGTGATGGTGAACGGTCCTTCGTCGGCGAAGGTGTGCGTGCCCGAAACCGTGAACGTGCCGGCCGACTCGCCGACGGTCCCCGTCGTCGTCGTTCCGTCGCCCCAGTCGATCGTGGCCGAGAAACCGCTGGCGTCGGCTCCGGCCCGCGTGTCGGTGAACGTTGCCACGGCGCCGGTGAACGGCGATCCCTCCGTCGCGGAGACGGCGGTTGAGGCGCCCGTCAGCGTATCGATGTCCGCGATATTCGCGGCGCTTTGCACTGTGATGGTGCTGCCGGGATCGCTGATCGCCACGGTGACGGTTTTTGCTCCTTCATCGTTGTAGGTGTGCGAGCCATTGACGTCAAAGCCGCCGCCGACGTCGGTGGAGATCGTTCCGGTCGAGCTCGCGCCGTCGCCCCAGTCGATGGTGGCGCTGTAGTCGCTCAGCGGCCGGCCGGTGTCGGCGTCGGTGAACTTGGCCACGGTTCCGTTGAACGCCGTCGTTTCCGTGGGCGCGATCGTCTGGCTGTTGCCCGACAGGCTCGAAACCACGGTGGCGGTGAGATGGGCCTTGCCCGTGGCCCCGTCGAAGTCGTTGACCGTAACGGTGACGGGCTCCGTGCCGGCCGTGGTGTAGGTATGGGTTCCGCTGACTTGGAACGTGCCCGCGCCGGTCACGCTGCCCGACGTCGTCGTGCCGTCGCCCCAGTCGATGGTGGCCGTGTAGTCGAAGGAATTGACGCTGTTGTCCTGGTCGGTAAAGGCGGTCAACGCTCCTGAAAAGTTCATCCCTTCGGTGGCGGTGACGCGGTCCGGGGTAAACACCAGCCCCGGCGGTGAGACGCTGGCCGTGGCGGCGGCCGTGACGGTGTGCGACGAGGAATCGATCAGCGTGACCGTGATGTTCATCGTCCCGGTCGAATAATACGTGTGGGTTCCGCTGACGGCAAATCCGCCGGAGGGGAGCGCGGTGACGGTGCCTCGCAGGGCCAACGGGGTGTCGCCCCAGTCGATATAGGCCGTGTAGCTGCCGGCGGGGGCGGGCGGGGCATCGTTAAACACCGCCACCACTCCGCTGAAGGAGACATCGGCGACCGGCGAAATAACGCCGCCCAGCGCGGGAAACGGGGTCGTCTGGGCGCTGACGATCTCGCCCAGCAGCCCCTGATCTCCGCCCGCGCCGATGCCGGTGAAGAACAAGGTGGTGGGACCGCCCGCCGTCACTCCGTTGCCGAAGGTCAGTCCGTGCAGCCCGTTAATCGTCAGCGGGTTGCCCGCCGGATTGCTCAACGTGCCCAGATAGGCTCCAGTGCTGGTATCGAAGGCGTTGATTTTTCCGTCACCCGAATTGGCGACGAGCAAGTTGCCGCTGAAGTCGCCGAAATTCTGCGGCGCCACGACCATGCCCCAAGGCTCATCCAGTTTGCCGGCAGGCGCGTTTGGGCCGCCGGCAATCAGCGTTTTTTGGAAGTCTCCGTTGTAGTCGAACGAATCGACGATGCCCTGTCCCACTCCCGGCACGGCATTCTGCTGGCTGCCGTCTTGCAAGGCGTAGCCGACCAGCAGCCGCCCGCCGACGTTGGCGATGTTGTATGGAGCGTATCCGGCGGGCAGGTTCGGGTCGGTGAAGCTACCGGCCAGGGCCACGCGGCCGAAGCTGGAGTTGAACACGTCGATGCGGTTGTCGTGGAAATCGGCCGCATAGAGGTAGTTCTGGCCTCCGGTGTTGGCCAGGGCCATTCCGGTATAGACGGCGCCGCCGGTGGTGGCCGCGGTCTGCGCGGAGGTGGAGGGGGCCGGCGGCGGTACGTTGGCATTCCAGCCCGTGATGTCGCCGCTGGCCGAATCAAACAGAAACGACGCGGGTCCGCTGGCGGCGCCCGAGTGGACGGCAAAGTCGCTGCTGCCATTGGCGACCATGCCGGTGGGCGAACCGCCCGGAATCGTCATCGCCAGCGAGCTGAGCTGGAACGCCGAACCGCCGACGTCGCCTTGGTAGAGCGAAGCGGTGCCGGAACCGCGGTTGGCCAGCCAAAGATCGCCTCCGCTGGAATTGAGGGCGACGCCCCAGGGGCTGTTCAGGTTGGCATCTTGCAGCAACGCGGCGTTGGGCTGATCGGCTGCCAGGCTCAACTGCAGGTAGCCGGTGCTCAGCACGGTCCGCGGTTCCAGGGCTTCCGGACCACGGCGGCGCGCGTTCCCGGCCCGGTTGCAAGATGAAAGAGTGTTTTTTGTGCGTCGTTTCCGCCGGTGCATGTGCAATCCCCAACAATGGAGCCTCGGTCCCCAATCCTCAACAGTAACTACGGAGCCGCCTGCGAGGCAAGCAAAAAGAGCGCCCAGTTTGACTGACCGTGAAATGCGGTGTAGGGTTTCCAAGCCTCGCCGGCTTCGAGAGTCGAAAATCCTGCCCCTGCCCTAGATCCGCCCCCGCCCACCGCGGATCGCCCTGTACGCTGAGGCGTTGCTGTGATGTCTGCGCAGTTATTGGAAGAGCCACGTGCCCGGCGGCTTTGTCGCCGAGAGGCCCCCAAAATCCTCATTATCGATGACGACGACGTGATGGCCGACGTGTTGGGCCAGCGGCTCGGCCGGCAAGGCTATGAAGTCCTGGTGGCGGCGAGCGGGCAGGACGGCCTGTCGCTTGCCCGTCAGCACGTGCCCAGCCTGGTGCTGCTCGACCTGCGGTTGCCGGATGCCGACGGCTTCAATGTTTGCCACGAGCTGGCCGACGCCTCGGAAACGTGTACGATTCCGGTGATTATTCTCAGCGGCATGGAGCGGCCCGACATCATCCGCCGTTCGCGTGCCGCCGGTTGCCAGTATTACGTGCGCAAGCCCTACGACCCGAATGCGCTGCTGATCCTCGTGCAGCACGCCATTGGCGAGAGCAAAGCCTGGTAAGCGGTCCCTCTTGCCTTTGTGCGAGCGCGGCACCATTCTGAGCGATATGTACGAGATCTTCGAGCACACGGCCGATCTGGGGCTGCGCATCCGGGCGGCCGACCTGCCGACGTTGTTCGCCGATGCCGGCCGCGGCCTGACGTCGATCATCGCCGCGAACCTCGACGAGATCCGGCCTGTCACAGAGGTGCCGCTGCGCGTGACCGGCGGCCGCTTGGATCTCATCCTTTTCGATTGGCTGAGCGAGATTTTATATCTGTTTGAATCGGAACACCTATTGCTCGCGCAGTTCGACGTGCGGTTCGCCGACGACGTTTTGCAGGCCACCGCGCACGGCGAACCGCTTGACGAGGCCCGCCATCAGTTGGAGCACGAAGTCAAAGCCATTACCTACCACGGACTCAAGGTCGAACCGACGCCCGACGGTTGGCTGGCGGAAGTGATTGTGGATATATAACGATGGCTAAAGACGCTTACCGCGGACCGCTGGAAAAGGTCAACGACAATCTGTGGCGCATTCCCAAGAGCTACAAGCAGGGCATGCGCGTCGACGGGTTGATCTACGCCAGCGAATCGCTGATGGAGTTGATTCGCGACGATCAGGCGCCCGAACAGGTGGCCAACGTGGCCTTTTTGCCGGGCATCCAGCACGCCAGCCTGGCGATGCCCGACATCCATTGGGGCTACGGCTTCTGCATCGGCGGCGTGTGTGCCACCGATCCCCAGGAAGGCGGCGTGATTTCGCCCGGCGGCGTGGGCTACGACATCAACTGCGGCGTGCGGCTGGTGCGGTCGAACCTGTTCTATCAGGACGTCAAGCCGCACCTCACCGAGCTGGTCGAAGAGATGTTCCGCCAGGTGCCGACCGGTGTCGGACGTTCGGGCAAATATCGCTTCGACGCCCGCGAGCTGAAGCGGCTGATGGCCGAAGGTCCCAGCCGGCTCGTCGAACGCAGCCTGGCCGTGCCCGGCGACATCGACCACACCGAGGCCCGCGGCCGGCTGGAAGGCGCCGAGCCGGAGAACGTCAGCGAGCGGGCTTTGGAACGCGGCAAAGACCAGTGCGGCACGCTCGGTTCGGGCAACCATTTTATGGAGGTGCAGGTGGTCGATGCCGTGTTCGACGACGAGGCCGCCCGCAGCATGGGCCTTTCCAAAGACATGGTCTGCGTGATGATCCATTCCGGCTCGCGCGGGCTGGGCTACCAGGTTTGCGACGATGCCTTGCGGCTGCTGCGCGGCGTGCCGGAGAAGTACGGCATCGATCTGCCCGACCGCCAATTGGCCTGTGCCCCGGTTGAAAGCCACGAAGGCGAGCACTACCTGGGGGCGATGCGGGCGGCGGCGAACTACGCCTGGTGCAACCGCCAGCTTTTGATGTGGCAGGCCCGCGAGACGTTCGAGACGATCTTCGGCCGCCGCTGGGAAGAGCTGCAAATGAACCTGGTCTACGACGTGGCCCACAACATCGCCAAGTTCGAAGAGCACATGATCGGCGGGCGCACGCGCCGGCTGTGGGTGCATCGCAAGGGGGCGACGCGGGCCTTTCCGCCCGATCATCAGGAAGTGCCGCCGAGGTATCGCCGCATCGGCCAGCCGGTGATCATTCCCGGCGACATGGGCCGGGCAAGCTGGGTACTGGTCGGGCAGCAGGGCAGCATGGAGCAGACCTTCGGCACCGCCTGTCACGGCGCGGGCCGCGTGATGAGCCGCACGGCCGCGATCAAGCATGCGCAAGGCCGTCGCATCGACCAGGAGCTGAAGCAGCAGGGCATCATCGCCCGTGCGCGAAGCTGGAAGGGGCTGGCCGAAGAGCAACCGGCGGCCTACAAGGACGTCAGCCTGGTGGTCGACGTGGTCCACCAGGCGGGTCTGGCCAAGAAGGTCGCCCGCATGCGGCCGATCGGGGTCATCAAGGGATAGTCTCCGACCGGGGCACCGAAAAAGCATCATGCATACGCATTAAGCAGCCAGCGCGAAATCAGTACCGTTGGGTGGTGTACTGTCAAAAACCCCGTGTTTCATCGGTGTGGGCAAATTTGCCCACACCGTGCGCGGCCGGGCGGCATTCGGCGGTCGCGCTGGCCGCTGCTTCATTCTTCGGCACGGCTGACACTCGCCCAACCACGCCCCCTGAACCCTTCTCAAGCGACTTTGGACGTGCTTTACTCGGCGCCGATCGGACAATCGCGGCGCAAACAACGGACCACGGACCACGGACCACTAACCACAGCGCCGGCCACAGCACGAACAACGCCACCCAGGTCGTCTTGGTCAGCTCGGCCAGCCCCAGCACGATGCCCACCACGAGCGCGCGGTCCCAGGACGGATCTTTCAGCCATTTCCAAAAGCATTCGCCCGCCGCCACACCGAGCGCCGTCGCCCCGGCGTCGGCATTGATAATCTGGCCATAAGCCAACACATTCGGGCAAAAGCACCACAGCGCGAGCGCCATGATGCCCGCCGCGTCGCCATACAGCTCGCGGGCCCAGCGATAGCATACATAGCCGCCCAAGAGCACGATGGGGATGAGCGCCCAGCGGGCCAGCGTGACCAGCCAAATCACGCGCTCGCCGTTGGCATGCACGAAGTCGTCCATGACGGTGAAGTCCGGCCGCGTGCCGACGCCCTCCGAGTAGCCGCTCCAATCGGTCTTGGCCCCGGCGGCGATCGCCGGCAGCGCCGCGACCATCCGCACCAGCGGCGGATTGACCTTGAACAACGCAAAGCGGCCCAATTCCCAATGGCTGATTCCGGCGGCCAGGTGCGCGGCCTCATCCATGACCGGACTGTGCAGCGCCGCGCTCGTGAGCAGCGCGAGCGCCTGGCCGGCCAGCAGGCAGACAACCGATATTCGGCGAGGCGGCTTCATTCACAACG
>Ga0307372_10012199_pt1 | contig 11316 bp, 9 predicted proteins | sample OX1MG_FD_202533 | JGI IMG/M metagenome (GOLD analysis project Ga0307372, IMG submission 202533) | Soil microbial communities from Risofladan, Vaasa, Finland - OX-1 | ecosystem: Environmental > Terrestrial > Soil > Coastal area > Acid sulfate soil | place: Finland: Risofladan, Vaasa | collected...
CCGGCTCGAGCCAGCTGGGACAGCGGGAGACCGGTCACGTCCTTGCCGTTCAGCTCGACGTGGCCGCCCGCGAGGCGTGCGATGCCGAGGATCGCCTTCAGCAGGGTGCTCTTGCCCGCTCCGTTGGGCCCGACGACCGAGACGACTTTGCCCGGCATGACTTTGAGGTCGACGTCGTAGACGATGGGCGTGTCGCCGTAGCCGGCGGTCAGCCCGCGGATCTCAAGCGCCGGCGCGGCCACGGCGCTTTCAGCCGATGACATACGCGTCCTGCACCTCTTTTCGAGTGCGCAGCTCCGTCATGCGCCCTTCGGACAGCACCTTGCCCTGCGCCATCACGACGACCTTGCCGCAGATGCGCTCGACCGTGTCCAGGCCGTGCTCGACGAGAAGCAATGACATGCCTTCGCCCGTGAGCTTGAGAAACAGGTCCTCGAGCTGGCGCGAGAGGCTTGGGCTCAAACCCGCCATCGGCTCGTCGAGCAGCAGCAGCTTCGGACGCATCATCAGCGCGCGCATGGTCTCCACCGCGCGCTTCTGGCCGCCGCTCAGGTTGCGCGCGAACTCGTCGGCCTTGGCCTCCATCCCGAACGATCGCAGCATCTCCCGCGCCTGCAGGACCAGCTGCTCCTCCTGCTTGCCCCAGTACCTCTTGCCCGCGAGGATCCCCCACGCGGACTCGCCGCGGTGACCCGGCGCCGCCACCAGCAGGTTCTCGATGGTGGTCAGCCCACCGAAAACGCGGGCCAGCTGGAAGGTTCGGACCAGGCCGCGGCGCGCGAGGCGATGCATCGGCCAGCCCGTCACATCCTCGCCGTCGAAGATCACACGGCCGCCGTCCGGCGACAGGAAGCCACCGATCACGTTCAGCGCCGTCGACTTGCCTGCGCCGTTGGGCCCGATGAGGCCGGTGATCGCGCCGCGCGCCGCAGTGAACGTCACCCCGTCGACCGCACGCACTCCCCCGTAGCTCTTGGCGAGATCACGGACCTCGAGGATCGGGCTGGCCTCGCTCATGGGCCCCCGCCGTACTTGGGCCGCCGCTCAGGCAGGATGCCCTGGGGCCGAACCCAGATGAAGACGATCGTCAGCGTGCCGAGCAAAATCCAGCCCATGTCCTCCCTCAAGCCAAGCCGCAGCGAGTTGAAGCTCTGGGGCAGGAACTGGACGCCCTGCAGGACCAGGATCGCGATCAAGAACGTGCCGATGGTCACTCCACGGTCGTTGCCCATGCCCCCGACGATCACCGCGGTGAGGAGGGCCAGGGTCTCGATGTAGGCCCACGCCCCGGGCGACCAGCCGGCGATGAAGGCGACCAGCAGCGCGCCGCTCACCCCGCCGAAGGCGCCGCCGACGCCCTGGACCGCCAGCCTCATCGCGACTATGTCCTTGCCGATCGCCGAGGCCGCGAGCTCGTCATCGCGCATCGCCCGAAGCGTCCGCCCGATCGGCCCGGTGGTGAATCTCCTCAGCACGAAGTATCCGATCACGCAAGTGGCAGCCACGATGCCGACGAAGAGCCAGCGCCTGGTCTCCGGATCCTGATCCGAGAACGGCGTGAACTGCGGCAGGAGTACCAGGCCGGCGTTGCCGTTGAGGAACGGCGTGTCCGCGCTCACCACGGTCGCGGCCATGAGGGAGACGACGAGCATCGCCACCGCCTGGTAGTCCTGGCGCAACCTCTTGAGGCCGGTGATGCCGATCAGCACACCGACGATCGACCCGGCCAGGGCACCGGCCACGACGGCGATCGGAAACGGCTGATGAAAGCCGCCGACATACTGCTGGAAGGAGCCGCCCGCTGCCGGAGTGTCGAGCGTGAACACGACGTAGGCGTAGGCGCCGGCGGCGATGGTCACGATGAAGGCGAGATTGGCCACGCCCGAGACGCCGAACTCGAGGTTGAGGCCCCAGGCGGCCAACAGGTCGGTGCCCAGGTAGACGAGGATGACGACCAGGTAGAACTCCCAAGCTCCCATGTCTCAGGCCTCGAGTTGGGATCTCATGTCATCAGCCGCCGGGTCGCCCAGGCCGTGCCGAACAGGCCGCGCGGCCTGACGAGCAGCATGATGATGAGGATGGCAAACGCCACGACCTCACGGTAAGCGGGGTTCGAGTAGGCGGCCGCGAGCTCGCTGGCCGTGCCGACGACCAGGGCCCCGAGCATGGCTCCGTAAGGCTGGCCGATCCCACCCAGTACCGCCGCAGCGATCATCGGGATGAGGAACACCGCGCCCAGGCTGAAGTCAAAGCTGACGGTCGTGATGGCCAGGGCAACGCCGGCGGCCCCGCACAGGGTCCCCGAGAGGAACCACGCGATGTCACTGATCCGGTCGGTGTTGATGCCGCAGCTCTGGGCGAGAATCCGATTGGACGCAGTAGCTCGCATCGCGCGCCCAATGGTGGTGCGGGTCAGCAGGAGGTGCAGAGCCAGCATGAGGACCGTGGTGATCAAGACGATCGTGACCTGGCTGGCCGTCATCAGCAAGTAGCCCAGGTGAAACGTCTGGGCGCTCTGCTCGCCGTAGCTCTTGGCCTCCGGCCCGGCGAAGATCACGATCACGTACTGGAGCACGACTCCCGCCGAGACGGTGACGATGACGATGGCAAAGGCGCGCGTGCCGCGCCTGACAAGCGGCGCCAGCAGCCAGCGATGGAATCCGACCGAGAATACCGCCACCACGACCCCGGCGATGGCAAGCGCCGCCCAGGGGCTGATGCCCCGGTCGATCAGGAAGAGTCCGACATAGGCGCCGAGCGTCATCAGGGATCCATAGGTGATGTTCAGGATGTTGCTCATCCCGAACTGCACCGAGAACCCGACCGCACCCAGCGCGATCACCGCACCGGCCGCGATCCCGAACCCAATCGCCTCGATCAGCAGCTGCAATTTGCCGGACCTGACTAAGGCAGGCGGCGAGCAGGCTCTGGCGCGCTACCCAAGCAGCTGAAGGACCTGGGCACCGTCGATGACTCCCACCTGGGTTGCGCTACCGTCTGCGCCGAACTTGTCGGCCGCGAACTGGCCACCCGAGTTGTGGGATTTGTCGAATTTCGCCGCGCCCAGGACTCCGACGTACTGGATCGTCTTGCCCGCCTTGAGCGCCGCGGCCCCATCGGCGAAGTTGCCGACCACCGTGGCCCCCGCCTTCGGCGCGACCACGTCAAGGATGTGCTGGTTGTAGTAGGAGCCGACGGTGGTTCCCGCGATGATCATGGCGAGGGCCATGATGTTGATGCCGTCGTATGCGCCCGCAGGCGGACCGACGTTGCTCAACCCCCCGGCGATGTCGTGGGTCTTGGAGTTGGCGAGCAGCGCCGCCTTGTAAGTGTTGAACGCGGGCGTTGTCTGGTCGAAGTAAGACCCCACGAGCCACATCTGGTCGGTCAGGTACTGCACGCCGACGGACTTCTTGACAGCGCTGAAGAAGTCGGGGGTCAGCGAGTCGGTCGCGGTGACCATGGCCGGCAGCACGCCGTTGTTCAGCGATTTGTAGTTGGCGAGGAAGGTGGCCGTAGTCTGCGGGTCCCCAGACCAGATCAGAGCGTCAGGCTTGGCCGCGATCACTCGCGCCGCTTCCGCCGAGTAGGAGGCCGCGTCGGCCGGGATGGTGAGGTTCAGCGAGATGGTGCCGCCGAGCTTCGGCATGGCGGCGGTCAGGCCAGGCAGGTTGCCTTCCGACCCGATGTTGTTCTGGAAGACGATGGCCACGTTCTTGTAGCCCTGTTTGACGGCCCAAACGGCGAACGCCGCGCCGTTGGCGTCGTCACCAGGCGTCATCCGGTAGTAGTAGGCGAGGCTGTTCGTGTTGAACGAGCTGAGCCCGTTGGTGGTGAAGAAGGGGATCTTGGCGTCGTTCACGAGCGGCACGGTCGTCGCCGCGGTGTTGCTCTCGAGACCGATCGCCATGTCGAAGTTAGAGGTCGTGGCGATCGCCCTGGTCACATTCGGCACGGCGTCGGCCTGGTCGCCGGTGTCATCGACCGAGACGCAGTTGGCCTGGTGGCCCATGATCCCACCCGCGGCGTTGATCATGTCCGTGGCGACAAGGCAGGGCGCGGTGAGCAGGGTGCCGAACTCGGCGGCGGGACCGGTGAACGGCGCGATGACGCCGATGCTGAGGGGCCCAGTCTGAGTGGGCACGGTGGTCCCGGTGCTAGTCCCGCAGGCGACGAGGAGCAGGGCCGTCCCCAACGCCACGGTTGAGGCCAGACGATTTCGCAGAATCCGCATCGAAACCCTCCTGTTCCAGCGTGTCCTACCGACAAGAAGCGCGCGACGGAAGCGTACACCCTACCGCCGTGATGAGTACCATAGTTGCCGCGGGTCGCCAGCGCAAGTGGAAGCACGCCGGCAGCCTCTGGCGGGCTCGGGAAGCAGCATGAAAGCCGATACGTTCGAAACCAGGTTTCTGCCGGGGCTGCCGCCGTCGGACGGCGGCTGTCCTCCGCTCGACCACCGCACCATTCACGCCGACGGGATGCTCATCGAGTACGACGCACCCGTGCGGATGCGCGATGGGATCGAGATCTATGTCGACGTCTTTCGACCGGAGGGCGACGCCCGGACGCCGGTCATCGTGGCATGGGGGCCATACGGCAAGCACGCACCCGTGAAGTACGACATCTTCCCCAACCATGGCGTGGATCCGGGCTGGATCTCGAAGTACGCCGGCTTCGAGGCACCCGACCCCCTGTACTGGACGCGTCACGGGTACGCGGTCGTCAACGTCGACCCGCGGGGGATGTGGAACTCGCAGGGGGACGCGACCTTCTACAGCGCCCAGGAGGCCGAGGACGTGTATGACCTCATCGAATGGGCGGGGACCGAGTCATGGAGCAACGGGAAGGTCGGCATGTCGGGGGTCTCGTACCTCGCCATCGTGCAATGGCGGGCGGCGGCCGAGCACCCGCCCCACCTCGCGGCGATCAACCCGTGGGAGGGCGTCAGCGACCGTTACCGCGAGATGGCCTACCACGGCGGCATCCCGGAGAACCGCTTCGGGCCGATGTGGCGCTCGCGGCGCGTGCCCTACTCCCACCAGAGGGTCGAGGACACCGTGACGATGTACGCCGAGCACCCGCTGTGGGACTCCTACTGGGAGAGCAAGACGCCCGACCTGTCGAAGATCGAGGTCCCGGCTTTCATCGTGGCGAGCTGGTCGGACCAGGGCCTGCACACGCGCGGGACCCTCGAAGGCTTCAAGCGGATCGGATCCAAGCACAAGTGGCTCGTCGTGCACGGGCGCAAGAAGTGGCAGTACTACTACCAGCCCGACAACGTCGAACGCCTGCGCCAGTTCTTCGACCGATTCCTGAAGGGGGTGAAGAACGACGTCGGGCGGTGGCCGAGGGTTCGCCTCGAGGTGCGCGAGCGCTTCTATGAGGGCGACATGCGCGACGAGAAGGAGTGGCCGCTGGCGCGCACCCGGTACGAGGTCCTGTACCTCGACGCGGCGGCCAGCACCATGGCCTCGCGCCCTTCCACCGCGGAAACGTCCGCGCGGTATCCCGCCGAGCACGGTCGGGTTGAGTTCGTGCACCGGTTCGCTGAGACGACCGAGCTCATCGGGCACATGAAGGTGCGCTTATGGGTCGAGGCCGAGGGCGCGGACGACATGGACCTTTTCCTCGCCCTCCAGAAGCTCGACGCCGACGGCAACCTCGTCCCGTTCTCGTTTCTCAACGCCCTGGAGGACGGCCCCGTGGCGCTGGGCTGGCTTCGGGTCTCACACCGGGAGCTGGACCAGGAGCGTTCTCGCCGCGAGCAGCCATGGCACACGCACCTACGCGAGCAGCGCCTGAAATCCGGCCAGGTCGTGCCCGTCGACATCGAGATCTGGCCCTCCGGCACACGGTTCCTGGCCGGCGAGCAGCTCCGGCTCGTGATCCAGGGCAGCGACGTCCAGCAGTACCCGCAAGGCGTGGTCGCGATGGGCCACTCGGTGACGCGGAACAAGGGCGCCCACGTGATCCACACGGGCGGCCGCTACGACTCTCACCTGCTGGTGCCGGTCATCCCCCAGCCAGTCGAATAAAGGAAGCCGTCAGCCCTCAGGCTAGGCCTCGATCGGGCGAAGGTAGCGCGCCGGCTCTTTCTCGAACTCGGCGCGGCAGCCGTCACAGCAGAACCAGTAAGTGGTCCCGGCATGAACCGCCTTGTGCTGGGAGGTGAGGGGGTCGACGGTCATGCCGCAGACCGGGTCGGTCGCGAACAGCACGGCGGGTGTCGCAGCCGCCTGGTGAACGGGTCCGCGCCGGCGGCGCGCGGTCACGACCTCGGCCAGGGCCAGCACGGCGATCTCCTCCTGGCTCGCACCTCTCACCCTGCCCGCCGGCGTGTGCAGCCGGCCGAGGACGTCTTCGCCGAGACCCCGAGCCCGCAGCGCCTCGCGCACTGCGGCCGCCCGGCGCGTGCTCGCGACCAGCGCGACCTCCAGGTGTGGGTGGGTGAGCGCGGCTTCGACCGCGTCCTCGTCGTAGTGGCCCATCGTGGCCACCACCGCCCAGCTGTCCGTTCCCGGGTTGGAGCCCATCACATCGAGGGTCGCCAGCACGAGGTCGGCGCCGGGGTAGTCCTGCGCCCTGGCGCCGGGGTGAACGGCGCAGGAGCGGAATCCTGCGACCGAGGCCATCTGGACGATGGCCCGGGCCGCCGGGCTGTCGCCGAACACGACCAGCAGGGGCCGCGGCAGCTGCGGCTCGATGAAGATGTCGAGCGCCCCGCCGCTCGGGCACGTCGTCGCCACCATCAGCTCGCCGCGCTTGCGAGTCTGTTTGACCTCGGGCGCGGGCATGATCCGCACGAGTTGAGGCACGCCCTCCTCGAGGGCCCGCAGCGCCTCGCGGCGCACGATCGGCTCCGAGCAGCTGCCGCCGATCCAGCCCCGCAGCCGCCCGTCGGCCGTGATGACGGCCTTGTCGCCGGGCCGTGCGGAGGTGGGCGGCTCGCAGCGCACCACGGTCGCGAGCACGCAGGGCGTGCCCGTCGCCGCGTATTCATGTAGCAGGTCGATCAGCTCGTCGGCTATTCCGTCACTCCCTTTGACCGCAAAGCGGCCCAGACCTTGTCAGAGGTTACCGGCATGTCGATGTTGGTGATGCCGTAGGGCGAGAGCGCGTCTATGACTGCGTTGACGTACGCAGCAGGCGAGCCCACCGTCGGCGACTCGCCGACGCCCTTGGCCCCGATCGGGTGGTGCGGCGACGGGGTGGTCGTCTCGCCCAGCTCGAACTTCGGCGATTCCCAGGCGGTCGGGATCAGATAGTCCATCAGGTTTGAGCCTATGCAGTTGCCGTCCGCGTCGAAGGTGATGAGCTCCATGAAGGCGATGCCGTAGCCCTCGGTCAGGCCGCCGTGGATCTGGCCCTCGACGATCATCGGGTTGATGCGCACGCCGCAGTCGTCGACGGCGACCATGCGGCGAACCTTGGTCTGACCCGTTCCCTTGTCGATGTCGACCACCACCGCATAGGTCCCGAACGGAAACGTCATGTTGGGCGGGTCGTAGTAGTTGACGCCTTCGAGGCCCGCCTCCATGCCCTCGGGAATGTTCGTGTACGCGGCGAACGCGATCTCCTGGATCGTCTTGGCTCGGTCGGGCGATCCCTTGACGTAGAACTTGCCGGTCTCCCAGACGAGGTCCTCTTCGGCGGCCTCGAGCAGGTGCGATGCGATCTTGCGAGCCTTGTCGCGCAGTTTGCGCGCCACCAACGCGGTGGCCGCCCCCGCGACTGGCGTGCTTCGCGATGCGTACGTGCCGAGGCCGTAGGGCGCGGTGTCGGTGTCGCCCTCCTCGACGGCGATGTCGGTTGACGGGATGCCGAGCTCCTCGGCGACGATCTGGGCGAAGGTCGTCTCGTGGCCCTGTCCCTGCGACTTGACGCCCATCCGAAGCATGGCCTTGCCGGTCGGGTGCACCCGCAGCTCCGCGCTGTCGAACATGCGGAGCCCGAGGATGTCGAAGTCCGCGCCGTGGCCGGCGCCCACCACCTCGGTGAAGCTGGCGATCCCGATCCCGGTCACCTCGCCTTTCTTGCGCCTGGCATCGACGTCCTTCTTCAGCTCGTCGTACCCGAGCTTGTCCAGCGCCACGTCCATGGCCTTGTGATAGTCGCCGCTGTCGTACACCCAGCCGGTCGCCGAGTGGTACGGGAACTGCTCTGCCTTGATGAAGTTCTTCTTGCGGAACTCCGCCTGGTCCATGCCGAGCTCGATCGCGGCGTTGGTGACCAGCCTCTCGATGAGGTAGCTCGCCTCGGTGACCCGGAACGAGCACCGGTACGCGACGCCACCAGGCGCCTTGTTCGTGTAGTAGCCGTCTGCCGTTATGTGCGCTGTCGGGATGTCGTACGAGCCGGTGACGATGTGGAAGAGGCCTGCCTTGAACTTGCTCGGCTGCGCGTCGGAGAAGAACGCCCCGTTGTCGCTGTCCAGGTGGACGCGCAGGGCGAGCATCTTGCCGTCCTTGTCGAGTGCGAGGTCGCCGGTCATGTGATAGTCGCGCGCGAAGCCGGTCGAGATGAGGTTTTCGGTGCGGTCCTCGATCCACTTCACGGGCCTGCCGATGAGCAGGCTCGCGGCGGTGGCGACCACGTATCCCGGGTAGACCGGCACCTTGTTGCCGAAACCGCCGCCGAGGTCCGGCGACACCACGCGGATGTTCTGCTCGGGCAGGCCCGTCACCAGCGCGAAGACGGTGCGGATGGCGTGCGGCGCCTGGCTGGTCATGTAGATGGTGGCCTTGCCCGTCGCCGGGCTGACATCCGCGATGCACCCGCAAGTCTCGAGCGGGGCGGGGTGGCAGCGCGGGTAGAACGTGTGGAGGCGCACCACCTTGTCGGCCTTGGCAAAAGCCGCCTGCGTGGTGGCCTGGTTCCCCGATTCCCAGTGGTAGATGTGGTTGTCCTTCTGGCCATCCTTGTCGTCGCGGATGAGGACCGTGCCCGCCTCCTTGGACTGCTGCGGGCTCGTGACCGCCTGCAGGACGTCGTAGTCGACGACGATCGCGTCGCGCGCATCCTCGGCCTGGTACTTCGTCTCGGCGATGACGGCCGCGACCTCCTGGCCCTGGAACCTCACCTTGTCCGTGGCCAGCACCGCCTGGGTGTCCCCGCTCATCGTCGGCATCCACGCGAGCTTGTGCTGCGCCATCAGCTCGCCCGTGACTACGGCGATCACGCCCGGCATCGCGCCGGCGGCCGCGGTGTCGATCGACTTGATGCGCGCGTGGGCATGCGGGCTGCGCAGGATCGCCATGTGGAGCATGTTGGGCAGCTCGATGTCGTCCATGAAGTTGCCCTTGCCCCGCAAGAATCGGGCGTCCTCGACGCGCTTGACGGATTGGCCGATGCGGCCGTGTACATGCAGCTCGGTGGACATCTACTCCCCTCCCGCCGCGATCGCAGCCGCCGCCGGCTTTTCCGCGCGCGCCTTGGCCGCGTGCTGGATCGCTTTGACGATGTTCATGTACCCGGTGCAGCGGCAGATGTTGCCGCTGATCGCCCAGCGGATCTGATCGTCGGTGGGGTCGGGGTTGCGCTCGAGAAGAGCTGTGGCGACCAGCATCATGCCCGGCGTGCAGAACCCGCACTGCAGTCCGTGCTCCTGGTGAAAGCCGTCCTGGATCGGAGAGAGCGCACCGCCCTCCAAAAGGCCTTCGACGGTCGTGATGCTGCGTCCTTCGGCCTGGACGGCCAGGACCGTGCAGGACTTGACGGGCTCTCCATCGATCAGCACCGTGCAGGCGCCACAGCTCGTGGTGTCGCAGCCGATGTGCGTGCCCGTGAGCCGCAGGTTGCTGCGCAGGAAATCGACCAGCAGGACTCGCGGCTCGACGTCGCCGCCGCGCTCCGCCCCGTTGACTTTCATGGAAACCTTCACGCCTTTCCCTCCTTGGCTCGGCCGAGCGCGGTATGGAGACCACGCTGCACGAAAACGCGTACCACGTCTTTCTTGTATTCGGCGCTCCCCCGGATGTCGCCCTTGGGCTCGGCCGCCTGCGCCGCCAGCCGCGCAGCCTCTGCGATCAGCTGGTCGGTCGGCTCGTGCCCGGCCAGTGCTTTCTCGGCGGCCGTGGCCTTGAGGTTGGTCGGGCCCACGGCGGTCAGGCCGATGCCGGCTTTGGCGATCTTGTTGCCGTCCATCTCGACGTGGATCGCCACGGCGGCCGAGGCAAAGTCGCCAACCTTTCGCTCGAGCTTGAGGTAGGCGCCGCCCGACCGCCCCTTGGACACTGGGATCCGGATCCCCGTCGCCACCTCGTCGGCCCTGAGCGTGGTCGTGAACGGGCCCTGGAAGAACCCGTCGATGGGAATCACCCGCTCGCCCGACTGCGAGTGCGCGATAAGCTCTGCGCCGAGGGCGAGCATCACGGACCCCCAGTCGCCCGACGGGTCGGCGTGGCAGATGGATCCGACGACCGTCCCGCGGTTCCGAACCAGCGGATCGGCGATCCAGTGAGACGCTTCGACCATCATCGGCAGCCACGCTTCGAGGTCTTTGCTGCGCTCGACGTCGACGTGGCGAACGAGCGCGCCGATCGCGACGTGCCCGTTGTCGCGCTTGATCGAGGACATGGCGGGCAGGCGCCCGATGTCGACCACCAGTTCGGGCCGGGCGAACCGCAGCTTGAGCAGCGGGATGAGGCTCTGGCCGCCAGCCATCACCTTGGCGTCGTCGCCGTGCTTTTTCAGGAGGGAAAGAGCGTCGGCGAGGGTGGCGGGAGCTTGGTATTCGAAAGCGGCAGGAAACATGCTGTCTTCCCCTCCCAGGCGAAACGGCAAAAAAACGGCGCCGGGCAAACGCCCGAAACGCCCGGTGCCGTTGTATCACCGGGGTGGTTGCGTTGTCAAACAAATATCGAAGCCGTCGCAAAGCCGGCGAGCTACGATCTCACACGTGGTGACAGAGGCCGTCAAGGCGCTCAGCGCCGAGGAGATCACGGAGCTCTGCCTGCGCCACACGCTGTACGACTGGTCCGCCCAGGAGGGCCTGAAGCCACCGGCCGTGGCGAGCGCCCAGGGCATCTACTTCCACACCGTCGACGGGCGCAGGTTCATCGACTTCAACAGCCAGCTCATGTGCGTGAACGCCGGGCACGGCGACCGCCGGATCGTCGACGCGATCAAGGCCCAGGCCGAGCAGCTCCCCTACATCAGCCCCTTCATGGCGACCGAGGTGCGCGCCCGGCTGGGCCGCAAGCTGGCCGAGCTGCTGCCCGGCGACATCGACAAGGTGTTCTTCACCCTGGCCGGCGCTGACGCCAACGAGAACGCGATCAAGATCGCTCGCACCGTCACGGGACGCTCCAAGAT
>Ga0307372_10012200_pt1 | contig 11311 bp, 9 predicted proteins | sample OX1MG_FD_202533 | JGI IMG/M metagenome (GOLD analysis project Ga0307372, IMG submission 202533) | Soil microbial communities from Risofladan, Vaasa, Finland - OX-1 | ecosystem: Environmental > Terrestrial > Soil > Coastal area > Acid sulfate soil | place: Finland: Risofladan, Vaasa | collected...
GCGGCGTTCGCGCCGATCCCGAGGGCCAGCGACAGCGCTGCCACGCCGGTCACGAAGGGCGTCTTGAACAGCGTCCGGAAGGCGAGTTTCAGATGGGACATCGGGCGGTGGGCCGAAGGAACGGGAGAGCGCAGCTTTCGCGCTTAGACAGCGAACGCCCGCCGAAGGTTGGCGAAGCGGGCTGCCCGTCCTACGGCGGAAGTTGCCGAAAGGTTTTTACGCCGGCTCGGCCCAACATCACCCCATGGGGCCGCGCTGCCCCGAGTCGTGGGCGGCAAGCGCCCCGATGGCCGACCAGTCGAGCGCTTCGCCTCCCATGGCCAGCAGCGCCAGGAACCGGTCGCGCAGCAGGCTTGCCAGCGGCAGCGGCACCCGCAGCTCTTCGCCGGCGGCGAGCGCCAGCCGCACGTCCTTCAGTCCCAGCGGAGCCGCGAAGCCCACCTTGGTGAAATCTCCGTCGACTACCAGCCCGCCATACGTCCTGTACACGGGGGCGTCGAACAGCGTGTTCGTGAGGAATTCGAGGTACGCACGGCGGTCGATCCCCTCCTTGCCTACCAGCGCCATGGCTTCGCCCACCGACTCGATCACTGACATGATGAGAAAGTTGGTGGCGAGCTTCACCAGATTCGCCGAGCGTGGCGCGTCGCCCATGAAGAGCACGTGCTGTCCCATGGCCGCGAACAACGGCGTGCACTCGGTAACCGCGTCAGGAGCGCCCGCCGCCAGTATGTAGAGCCTTGCTGCGGCGGCGGCATCGGGGCGCCCGACCACGGGCGCGCAGACGAACCGCAGTCCCGCCTCGGCGTGCGCCGCGGTCAGCCGGTTGGCCAGCGCGACGCTGATCGTGCTCATGGAGATGTGGAGTCCGCCCCTTCCGAGGTTGGAGATAATGCCGCCGTCGCCCAACGATACGGCTTCCACAGCGGCATCGTCGGCGAGCATGGTGATCACGGCGCCAGCGGTGCAGGCCCCGGCCACCGCGGCCGCCGCGTGTGCTCCGCGTTCGACCAGCGGTTGCACCTTGGCCGCAGTGCGGTTGTACACGGTGACATCGTGACCGGCCGCGAGCAGGTTGGGCACCATCCCTTCTCCCATGCGGCCGAGGCCGATGAATCCCAGTTTCATACCGTTTCCTCAATGGGTTGACCGATCACCGCAATCCGGGCCCGGGTTCGCCGTACCCGGCGAACGATGGCTGGCCCGTTCCTGGAATGACAACCGAGCCCCGCAGATGCAATCCGCGGGGCTCGGCCGTCGTTCCTCCCGTGTAGCGTCCTACCGTCCAGAATCCGGCCGGATCTTGATCGGATCACCCACCGTCCGGACGATCGTGATCGTGCTGTCGAGCTTCACGATTCCCGAGTCAGGCTTCGCGGTGGGCGTGTCCTTCCACGCCTTCACTTTCAGCCGGAATTGCTCGGCCAGGTCCTGGATGCTGACCTCGTCAACGGCCATCGAGTCGGTGACGGTGCTCTGCATCCGCTCCAGATTCTTCACGGCCTTGGTGAACGTGGAGTCGTCATGGACGGCGGCCTCGTACGCGTGCTTGGCCGTCACCGGGTATCCCGACCGTTCGAGCGCCATGCCGAAGTTGTTCTGAAACAGCGGCGCGGTCGGCTTGAGTTGTACGGCGCGGGCGAGCGGACCGAGCGCGTCCTTGTAATCCCCCGAATCCAGCAGCAGCACGCCAAGGTTGTTCAACCCCCAGAGGTCCTCGCCGTCGCGCACCAGCAACTGCCGGTAGGTCTCCCTGGCCCCGTCGAGGTCGCCGCTGCCGGCCTGCGCCCGGGCCTTGAGCCGCCAGCCGTCGGCCGACACGGAATCGATCGCCAACCCCTTCTCCACGCGCTCCAGCGCTTCGGGTGCCCGCTTCAGGTCGAGCAGTACCCGGGCCGAGTTGAAGTACCCCTTGGCGTAGGTGGGATCGATGTCGATGGATCTCTCGAACGCCTTCTCGGCGCGCGTGAAGTCGCCGGCCTTCCACGAGGACAGGCCGAGCATGTAGAAGCCGAACGCGTCGTTGGGCTTGGACGCCACGTAGCGCTCGAACATCGCCGCCGCCTCGTCGTAGTGGCCGGCTTTGAAGATGTCATTAGCGTTTGAATATGTAGCGGGCAGTACGAACTCCGAGGTGCGGGACGTTACCGAACCGCCCGTGGTGTTGGTGGCCGGCCGGACCTTGCCGGTCACCGCGGAGCCGGTGGGCCGTGCGACGTCCGTCTTGCCGGAACCGACGGGACGAGCCTCGGCGTTGTCGTTGCCGCACGCCGCGAGGGCGAAGGGCACGATGACGAGTGCGGTCCACGAGAAGCCGCGGATGCGGGTGCTGCGAGTGATGGTGTACATGGGGTCCTCCTCATTGGGGGCGCCGGAGCGCCTTGGCGGTGGTGAGACGCCCATTGAGAAGGCAAGGAGGCGGCCACGGATCAGGGTGTTCGGGCAATTCCCCTAAGCCGTTGCTCGCGAGCGAGTTGGGGGCTCGCGGCGGTTCGGGCTGCCAGGCGCCGTGTCCGTGCGAACACGGTTGCCACGAGCGCGACGTGTCCGGCGGGACACGAGACGGCGAACGTGACGCTGAGAACGCAGAGTCGGGAGCTCCAGGGCTCACCGTGAGCTGCCAACGACGGTCAACTTTCGACCGCTCGCTGGATTTCCAGCCGCCGCATGATCTTGAGCAGGCTCGCGTGGTCGGCCAGTCCCAGCGACTCGGCGGCCCGGGTCACGTGCCAGTCGTGCCGCTCCAATGCGGCGAGGACGATCTTTCGCTCGGCGTCCTCGCGCAGAGCCTGGAACGAATGGTCCGAAGTACCGTCTGCCGCCGGCGTCTCGCCGCGCAACTCGGGCGGCAGGTGCTCGGCGCGAATCACCTCGCCGTTCGCGGCCACGACGCAGCGTTCGATCACGTTCCGCAACTCGCGGACGTTGTTGCGCTGCCAGTCGTACTGCACCAGCGCTTCGCGGGCATCGGGAGCCAGCTGCTTGGGTAGCACGCCGAACTGGCGGCAGGTGTCCGCCACGAACCGCTCGGCGAGCACCGGCACGTCCTCGGGCCGCTCCCGAAGCGGAGGCACATGCAGCATATGCACGTTGAGCCGGAAGAGCAGGTCCTCGCGAAAGCGACCCTCCGCCACCAATCGGTCGACATCGCGATGCGTGGCCGCCACGACGCGCGCATTCACCGGGATGTCCTTGTTGCTGCCCACCCGGGTCACGGTGCGCTGCTCCAGCGCCCGCAGGAGTTTGGGCTGCACGGCCAGTGGAAGCTCGCCAATTTCGTCCAGAAAGAGCGTACCGCGCTCGGCAGCTTCGAACGCGCCCTTGCGCATGCTCACCGCCCCGGTAAACGCGCCGCGTTCGTGCCCGAACAGCTCGCTCTCCACCAGGTGTTCTGGCAGCGCCGCCGAATTGATGACCACGAACGGGCCTGCGGGGTTGGCCCCGAGGCGGTGCAGTTCGCGCGCCACCAGTTCCTTGCCGGTTCCACTCTCGCCCAGGATCAGCACAGCGCTGGGAATGGGCGCGACGCGCGCGATGGCGCGGCGAAGCTGATCCATCGCCGCGCTGGCACCGACCAGGGTCGACTCGCCCAGCCGCTGCTGAAGCGCGAACACTTCCTGCCGCAGCGCGCGGCGCTCGATTGCGTGCTCCAGTTCCTGCGCCACGCGCTCCATGGGTTCGGCCTTGTCGATGAACCCGGCCGCACCCAGGCGTACGGCTTCGATGCAGCGATCGAAGTTCCCCGTGCCCGTATATACGATCACCGGTGTCTCCACTCCGTGGTGCTTGAGCGCGCGCAGCACCTCGAATCCGTCCATGCCGGGCATCTCGAGGTCGAGAATCGCGCAGTCGATGGCTTCGGACCGCAGTCGCTCGACGGCCTCGGCCCCGTTCGTCGCCACCGACACGTCATGGCCGGCGATCCGCTTCAGATCATACGCGTATTGCTCGGCGAGGGGGGCGACGTCGTCGACAATCAGGATATTGCTCATCGTGTGCTCACCCAGCAGGAATTTCCACCGTGAATGTACTCCCCTCGCCCGGTGCCGTCTCCACCCGAATCGAGCCGCCCAGGTCGGTGAGCAGGCGACGTACGACGGAGAGCCCGAGCCCCGTGCCCGTTGGCTTCGTCGTATAGAAGTCGTCGAAAGCGCGGTCCAGCTGCTGACGGGTCATGCCGCGGCCCGTGTCCGAGATGGTGAATCGGACCCGTCGTTCGAGGTCCGTGCCGGCCGGCTCGGCGGCGAGCGTTACGTCGCCCGGCGCGCCATCGAGGGCGTCGACGGCGTTCGAGACGAGGTTCTCGAGAATGCGTCGGAGGACGACCGCGTCGGCCCTGACGTTTGGCAACCCGTCGGGGATGCGCGCGTGCACGCGCGCGGCGTCCGCGGTCACACCATGGACCACCTCCATCGCCACGAGCCCGGGAGCACACGACGACCGGTCGAGCACGGGTGAAAGTCGCGCGTAGTTGCGCGCCAACTCGTCCAGGTACTGCACGCTCGATTCGAGCGTGCCACGGCGCTCGTCGTAGATGGCCGCGAGCTGGTCGGGATGCTGTTCGGCCGTCTGTGTAAGGTGGCGGAGCACGTTGCGGATCGGGGCCAGTCCGTTCTTGATGTCGTGATTGATCTGGCGGGCCAGGTCTCCCGTGGCGGCCAGTCGTTCGGTCTCGCGCACTCGCGCGGCACTGGACCGCAGTCGCGCGGTCATGGCATCGAGTAGGCGGGAAAGGGCGCCGATCTCGTCGCTGCGATCGGTCCCGAATTTCTGATCGAGCCGATCGAGATCCAGTCGCGCAGTCTTGTCGGCCAGGTCGGCGATCGGTCTGGAAACCCGACCGGCGACGAGCACGCCGGCAAGGATCGCCGCGATGAGCGTACTGCCGAGCGTGAGGAGCAGCCACCGGTTCACACTCTCACGGAGCGCACGAGCCGGGCCCAGATCCTGGAGCAGTACGAGCCGGGCAGTGGCAGTCGGGTGGGGGCCAGCCTGGTCGTCGAAGTATGGGAGCGCGATGGTCTGGGCCACGTCACGTGGGGCGGTGGCGTGGCCAACCACCAGTGCTGTGGTGATCTGCGCGTCGCGCGACAGTTGCGCCACCGCGCTGGAGTCGAACGCGCGTCCGCCCACGAGCGAGAATCGGCGCCCACCGATCGTGAAGGCATCGGTTACTGCCAGCACCCGGACCGGGCCGTCGGGTGTGCGCACGGAGATCACTCCCGATTCATCCGGCGCGGCAGCCAGCGAGGCCGGCAGCGCCGGATCCAGGCGGTCGAAGTCATTGCGAAATTGGCCGGAACTCAGAATATGGCCGGAGCTGTCCTGCAGCTGAAGGACGGCGAGGCCGCCCAGCCTCATCGTGTTCGACGCCCAGTCGAGCAGCCAGCGATGCTCCGCTGAATTCCGGTCGACGAGTGCGATGCGAAAGCGGTTGTCGGCAGCGAGATCGGCTGCGAACGATCGAAGGCGGGCGTGGTCGGCGGCGGCGGCTTGCGCGAGTTCGACGAGGACCGTCGAAGTGGCGGTGGCCACCCGTCGCTCTGCCTCGGCGTCCAGCGTCGAGCTCATCTCACGGCGCACGCCATATCCGAATGTCAACAGCGGCACGATGGCGATGGCGCTGAAGGCCAGCGTCAGCCGGGTTCGGAACGTCACCGTCGCTCGCTCGGCATGACGCGGATGGAACCGTCGGTGACGATGTAGAACGCCGCGCCACTGCCGCGCCGAATCAGCACATGGGCCCGCGAGTCGATCAACGGGATCGTTGCCGCCCCGGCTGGCGTTCGCCGCGCCGCATCGCACCCCGGTGGGCGAATGCGCGGGTACGCGAGCACCGCCGCCGCTACCCGTCCTGATGCGATCGCCTCGCCCAGCGAGTCGGCGGCCATCGGCGCCGTGCGCAGCGGCCCGCGCCGACTCGCGCCGAGCTCCGGCGGAATCCATGCTGGCCGTCCGGGCGACGTCGCGAGCGCGACGATCCGCTCCGCCAGCTCACGGCCGATCGAATCGCCGGCTGCGAATCCCACCACGGGCAGGGCGGCGGCGCCCGGCGCGGGCAGGTTGCAGGTCGTGTCGCCCTGCCACCAGAAGGGACCCGCCGCGCCCCGTGCATCGCTCCGCACGGCGTCGCGCGCCAGTGCCTCGCGCTCGACGGAATCCGGCGGCGCCGTGGAATCGGCGTTCGGAACCACGAGTGCGTACGTGCGGTCCCAGGGAAGCGCCACGGCGCGGTAGTCGTCTCGGCGCGCTGCGTAGGCGAGCACGCCGGGATCGCGCGTGAATACGAGGTCGGCCCGGGCGGCGCCGGCGCCTGGAATGCCGCGATCGAGCACGTCGCGAAGGTCGGTGCCGGGCGGCAGCTCGTCGTACTCGATCACCGGTAGATCCGCCGCCGGTATCGCGGGCGCCGGGTTACCGTTGCAGTCCACGGCCGCAACCGTTACCGACGGCGGCCGGCCGTCGGCCACGTAGTGAAGCGTGTCCGCGGGCGACGCCGACGTATCGGCCACCAAGCAGGTCGTCGCCGGCTCGCGGTTGGTTGCTGCGGGGGCAGGCGGCGCTCCGGCCTGTGCACCGGCGCAGGCGGACGCGCAGGCAACAAGGACGAACCGGCACAGGCTCTCACGCGTAAAAGACATCGCTCTCGAAACTATGGCATACGGAGCGTTCCATCCAGCACGACGGCGCCGATAGTGGCCGCCACCCGGCCTTCGGTGCCGGGCTGGTTACGCGAGCGGTTCGGCGACGGCTATTGTTCCACCATACGTCAATTGGAGGCGTGGGGTCCATATGAAATCACGGTTCGATTACCAAAGGGCGTCCGCTGGCTTCTATCGCGCGATGGTCGGGTTGGAGAAGTATCTGCATGAGTGCGGGTTGGACGAGCCGCTCATCCACCTGGTCAAGCTCCGAGCCTCGCAGATCAATGGCTGTGCCTATTGTATCGATATGCACTGGAAGGACCTGCGGGCGATCGGTGAGCCCGAGCAACGGCTGTACGGGTTGGACGCGTGGCGTGAAAGCCCCTACTACACCGACCGCGAGCGCGCGGCGCTGATGTGGGCGGAGGCCGTGACCTTGGTGGCCGGCGGGCAGGTGGACGACCTCGTATACGAGTCCGTGAAGCTGCAGTTCACCGAGAAGGAACTGGCCGATCTCACCTGTGTGGTCGCCACGATCAATGTGTGGAACCGACTCGCGATTTCCGGGCGAACCGAGCCGGGTCTGTACGTGTCAGAGTTGACTCTGGCCAGGTGACGAATGGCGGGAGAACCCGAGACCAGGAGGCGGTAGGCATGGCCAGACAGTTGATCTCGTCAGGCACGAGTTGGGAGACGCTCTACGGTTACAGCCGCGCGGTGAAGCTCGGTAATGCCGTCTACGTCGCCGGAACCACCGCCGTGGACGAAACGGGCAAGGTCGTGGGCGAGGGTGATCCCTATCGCCAGACGAAGTTCGTGTATGAGAAGATCGGAACGGCCCTCGCCGAAGCGGGGGCTTCCCTGAAAGACGTGGTCCGTGTCCGTACCTTCGTCACCGACATCTCGTGGTGGACCGAAGTGGCACGGGCGCAGGGCGAAGTGTTCTCGGACATTCGCCCCGCGGCCACGTTGGTTCAGGTGAGTGCGCTGGTGGATCCGAAGTTACTCGTGGAGATCGAAGCGGATGCTGTCGTCACGTAGCCTCGCTGTCCTGCCGGCCGGCCCTTCTACCGTCCGACGATCGGCAACTCCACGAAACTCTCATGCTCCGGTTCGTGGTAGATCCGCTGTGTCGCCGCCTTGTAATCGCCGGGCTTGGCCCAGAAGATGTTCGGCACGAACGTCTGCGGATTGCGGTCGTAGAGCGGGAACCAGCTCGATTGGATCTGCACCATGATCCGATGGCCCGGCAGGAAGACATGGTTCGCGGTCGGGAGCGGGAACTTGTAGAGCAGCGGCGTGTCCGGCGTGATCGGCCCGGGGTTCGCGTAGCTCGTGCGGTAGCGGCCGCGGAAGATGTCCATGGACACGGCGAGTTCGTAGCCGCCCATCGAGGCGTCGCCCGCCACTTCGGGCGGATAGACGTCGATCACCTTCACCACCCAGTCGGCGTCGGTGCCCGTGGTGCTGGCGATGATGTTGGCCATCGGCTGGCCGCTGATCTGCACGGGCTTGGTGAGCACGTCCGATTCGTAGGAGAGCACGTCGGTGCGGCTCCCGACCTCGCGCTGGTCGTCCACCAGCCACTGCGGCCAGGTGAGCGGCAGGTCATAGCCGATCGGCTGGCTCGGACGCGTGCGGTAGGGCACCGGCTTCGAAGGATCGGACACGTATTCGTCGAATGCACTGCCGCCGGATGAGGGCGCGGAGAACCCGACTTTCATACCTGATTCCAGATAAAGTGGCGTCGGCGTGACCGTGCAGCCGCGGGCGCACCCCGACGGCCAACTGTTCAGCCGCTCCCATTCGTTGGCGCCCGTGAGGTACGCGTTCACCGGGGCGACGTCGTCGGCCGGCGCGCCGTCTTTGAGGTAGTGCGCGAGAAAGGGCCCCAGGATCTTGCTCTGGAAGTCGTACGACGTATTGGTCGGGAATCTGAGCGCGCCCAGCGAACTGCCGTCCTCGATCTCCTGGCCGTGGTGCCAGGGACCCATGGTGAGGAAGACCATGTCATTGTTGACGTCCTTGGGCTTGATCGCGTCGTACACCGCGATCGCGCCGTAGATGTCCTCCTGGTCCCAGAGCGACGAAACCAACATCACCGGCACCTTGAGCGGCTGCTTGGCGAGGATCTTGTCCATCGCCTGATCCTGCCACCATGCATCGTAGCTCGGATGCGCGAGGATCTGGTTCCAGAAGCCCACCTGCTGCATGCCGCGCGACGCGCCGAGCGCGCCGGCCGATCCGGCCGACATGTATACGTCGTAGTCGTCGAAGTGGTCCGTCCACCACTTGACGGAATTGTCGCGCGTCGCTTCCTGCTCCAGGATGTACGGCATGTTCTGTTCGCGGAACGCGCCGTGGTGGAACCAGTCGTCGCCCATCCAGCCGTCCACCATCGGGTTCATGGGGACGGAGACTTTGAGTGCCGGGTGCGGGTTCACGAGTCCCATGAGCGGCTCGAAGCCGTCGTACGAGATGCCCAGTTCGCCCACGCGGCCGTTGGACTGCGGGATGTTCTTCACCAGCCAGTCGATCGTGTCGTAGGTGTCGGTGGACTCGTCCACTTTGGTGTCGTTGAGCGGGCCGACGAGCGGCCGGTTCATTACGTAGTCGCCCTCGGAACCGTACTTGCCGCGGATATCCTGCACGACGCGGATGTACCCGCCGGGAATGATGACGTCGAGCGCGTTGTCGTAGCCGTTGAGTTCGGGTGCGAGGTGTGAACTCTGGGCGTACGTGGTGGTGGCGCTGGCGTCATACGGCGTGCGCGTGAGCAGGATTGGGGCGTCGTGCGCCCCCTTCGGGATGAGAATCACGGTGTGGAGCTTCACCCCGTCGCGCATCGGGATCATGACGTCTCGGCGTACGTAGTTCCACGAACTGTCCACAGGGGTGAAATGCGCGGGCGTTTCGTTGGTGAGCGTGGGCTTCTGCGCACTCGCCGCCGTGGCAATGAGCGACGCGACGAACAGGGCGGATGTGACGAACGGAAGGGAGCGGACGCGGGGAAGCATCGTGGTGGTCTCCGAAGTAGTCCGGGCGCGTTGAACATAGCGTGCAGGTCGCCGCGCGATAGAGAAACGGCCGCGCTGCTGGGTTGGGCGGTGCGGCCGCGGCGTGCAGTGGGCCGGGGTCGACTACCGGCCGTACAGGGCTGTCAGCTCCGCCTTGCCCAATAGATGTCCATGGATGTTGAACCCGACGTAGGCCGCCGTGGCGCCGGCGGGGATGTCCATCTTGTCGGTATTGAGCGCGTATACCGTGAAGTGGTAGTGATGGGGCTTGTCGCCCGCCGGCGGGCAGGGGCCGCCGTAGCCGGCGGAGCCGAAGTCCGTTTTGCCCTGCACCGCGCTTGCGGGCAGGAGGTGCCGGGTCGCATCGCCGGCGCCGGCCGGCAATGAGGTGACGCTGGCGGGAATGTTGTACACCACCCAGTGCCACCAGCCGCTGCCCGTCGGCGCGTCGGGGTCATAGACCGTGATCGCGAAGCTCTTGGTGCCGGCTGGCGCGTCGGACCAGGAAAGGGCGGGGGAGATGTTGTTGCCGGTGCAGCCCATGCCGTTGAAGATGTGGGCGGCGGGGATCGTCTTACCAGCGTGCACGTCGGAACTGGTGAGGGTGAATTTCGCGGCGGGCTTCTGGGCGGAGGCGCCGGAGAAGGCGGCCGCGGCGATGACGACGGCGGTGGTCAGGGGCTTGAACATGAGGGGCCTCTGCGGTCGGAAACGTTCGGTAATGGGCGCGCGAATGCTCGCTTACATCATACCTGTTTTCGGTGGGAAGTGAATCCGGCGCCCGGGCTCAGCGTTGGGGCAGACTGACTCCGACCGTTGGCGGAGTTCGGGGAGTCGTTAATGAAAGTCGTGCGACAGGTGTGCGATCTTCCGGCCCCCCTCCAGCACCGTCAACTCCCGGAACTTCCGCCCCACGACATTCACCGCCCCCGAGTCCTTTTCCAATCTCCCCTGCACGAGCACGAACGGCGCCCGCTTCACGACCTCCTCGTTCGCCGCCACCAGGCTCTTATGCACCACGATGTTCACGAACCCCCATTCGTCTTCCAGCAACAGGAAAATCGTCCCCCCGGCGGTGCTCGGCCGCTGCCGCACCGTGACCAGCCCCCCGATCGTCACTGTCCGCCCAGTCGGCAGCCCGGCCAGATCCCGGCTCGACACTGCCCCTCCCGCCTCCAGCCTCGCCCGCGCCACTTGCATCGGATGCCCGTCCAGACTCAACCCGATGGCGTAGTAATCGAGCAGCACCTGGCGGTCCCGATCCATCGGCGGCGGATCGTGCAACTCCCGTGATGCCGGTGCCAGGGACAAGAGATCCCCAACCGCCCTGAGCCCCTCCCACGCGGCATGCCGCCGGTCTGGCGCCCATACTCCAAGCGCCCCCGCCTGCGCGAACGCCAACACGTCCGCCCGCGACAACCTGGCCCGCCGCACCACATCCGCAATCGAGATGAACGGTCCGGCCATCCGCGCATCCTTCAGCGCGTCGATCACCCGCGTACCGACGCTCCGCACGTGCCGCCACCCGATCCTCAACGCCGGCCGCGCCGGATCCGCGGTTTCCTCCACGCTGCACTCCCAATCCCCGTCGCGCAGGCATGGCGGCAGCAACGGCACGCCATGCCGCTTGGCATCGTGGATCAGCGTCGA